>Ga0209587_1000369_pt1 | contig 22031 bp, 18 predicted proteins | sample NGEPerD_2_FD_184512 | JGI IMG/M metagenome (GOLD analysis project Ga0209587, IMG submission 184512) | Arctic peat soil microbial communities from the Barrow Environmental Observatory site, Barrow, Alaska, USA - NGEE PermafrostL1-D... | ecosystem: Environmental > Terrestrial > Soil > Wetlands >... | reverse complement strand
CCAGGAGCATGTCGATGTTCGCGCCCGCCCCGCAGGGTGAGGAGGCTCGCAGCAGCGTCTCCGGTGGCAGCTCGGTGGGGTGGGACACCAGCAGCGGTGCATCCTCATCGGCGGAAAGACCCGCGGCCGGCAGGCCGTAGGCCCAGCCGTGGGCGTGGTAGCCGTTGATGAGGACGTAGCGGTTCGCAGTGATCGTCCACAGCTGGCTCGCGATCAGTGCCGCGGTGTCCGCGCGGTTGGCCCCATCCACCCGTTGGGCATGCGGCACCTCGCCCTCGACGCGTGCCGACAGCGCGGCGACGCCGCCCAACAGGATGGTGCGGGCCGGCTGCATGCTGGCGATGAGACCGTTGACGGCCGGATGGAGCGCCTCGGTCTGGGTCAGCACGATGGGTGAGCGGGTCCGGGCCGCCCAGGCACCGCCCGTCACGGAGTCGGACCAGGCGGCGGTCGGGTCATGCGCAGGGCCATCCGCTCGCGCGAGGAGCAGGTCCGGAGCAGCCGGGTTGAGCCGCAGCGCCTCCTGCGCCACGGCCACGGAGGTCTCGACCCGACTCGCGCCGGCAAGGCGAACCACTTCGAAGCCGGCGCCGTCGAGCTGCCGCTGCACGCCGGCCGAGATCGCCTGCTCCCCGCCCAGCAGATAGATCCGCCCACCAGAGGGCAGCACCCTGTCGATCTCCGCCAGGGCCTCCGCCGGCACCGCGTCGGAGGCGATGAGCAGCAGCGGTCCGTCGCTCAGCAGCGAGGTGCCGGCCAGCGCGTCGGCGAAGATGTCGTCGCGGGACAGCGCCACGTGCGCGGCGCCGTGCCCGGGGAAGCGCGCCTGGCTGATCGTGATCGCCTGCTGCGGAGCCGTGGCGCCCTGCAGTCGCTCCGTGGTCGCCGGATCGCCGTCGAACAACGCGCTGCCGGGATGCCGGAAGGTCGCCGTGTAGGTCGTTGCGGTGGCGGGCGCGACGATGGTGTGCGTGGTCTCGCCCGCGTCGGACCAGCTCTGGAACTCATAACTGGTGCCGCCGCTGGTCTGGGCAGGCGCGGTCACGGTGATCGGCATGCCGACGATCGCGGTGAGCGTGAACGGGGTCGGTGTGGCGTCGCGACCCGCGGCGAGCTCAAGGCCGGCCGGCGAGGTGGCGAACCGCAGGTCGACGGTGCGGGGGTCAAGGCGCAGAACCTCGCTGTCCGTCAGGCCGCTGGCGGCGGTGGCGGTCAGCCGCAGCTCAAGGAACGCGGGGTAGTCGTGCTCGGGGGCGGTCAGGGAGCCCGACCCCACGCCGGAGAAGCTCTGCAGCGGGTGCTGGTGGCAGTCGGTGGACGCGCTGCCGCCGATGCAGTGGTGCAAGACGACCTGCCAGGTCAGCGCCGAGTCCGGCAAGGCGTTGCCGTGGGCATCGGCGGCGCTGCCGGAGAAGCTGATCTCGTCACCGACCGCCCACCGCAGCGCCTGGGTCGGCGCGTCGATGGTCACCGTCGGCGGCACCGCGCCCGGGGTGACGACCACGACCGTGGTCGCGGTGGCTCCGTCCGGATCCGTGACGCGCAGCCGGACCAGGACCCGGCCCGCATCAAGATAGGTGTGCGTGGGCCGCACCGAGTCGGAGTCGTCGTAGCCGCCGTCGCCATCGAGGTCCCAGGCGTAGACGAGTGCATCGCCGTCGGGGTCCTGCGAGGCGGAGCCGTCGAAGGTGACCTCCAGGGGCGTGGGACCGTTGTCGGGGTCGGCCGTGGCGCTGGCCACGGGCGCTTGGTTGCCCTCGCCGCCGTAGGAGATCCGCCGCAGCTCGCCGTCGTTCTGGCCGGTGCCGATGCGGATGTAGTACAGGTCCCCGCCGGGACCGGTCTCCAGATCCACGATGCCGCCGACGGCATTGGAGAAGTTGCTGATCTCCTCGGCGTCGGGCAGCCCGTCGGAGCCTGCCGGCGCCACCCACAGGCACTGGCGGGCATAGTCGCCGAAGAAGTACGCACCGTCGTAGCTGTCGGGGTAGGAGCCGCCGTCATAGAACGCCCCTCCGGTCACCGAGTCGCCCGCCCCGCGCTCGCAGGCCTCCCCGGAGACGACGTCGCTGGTGTGGGCATAGGAGAACCACGGTGCGGTGGCGGCCTCGGCGCCCGACTCGTCGTACAGGTCGTTGCAGATGTCAAGGTTCAACGGGGAGAAGTGCGATGCCTTGCCCGGCCCCTCATAGCATGGCCAGCCGAAGTTGGGTACCACGCCGCTGCGAGGCGCGGGGATCCGATTGACCTCCTCGCGGCTGAACTGGCCGACGTCGCCCACCCAGATCTCTGCGGTCCCGGGGCGCAGGGTGAAGCGGAACGGGTTGCGCAGCCCCATGGCGATGATGCGCTGGGCGTTGATGTCGTCGTGTGATGCCAGCGGGTTGCCCGGCCAGGGGTCCCCGGTGTCGGGGTCCACGCGGATGATGGTGCCGTCCAGCGTCACCGGATCACCGGAGGTGCGCAGGTCCTGAGCCCGTAGCGAGCCGCCCTCCGCCTGGGGAGGCGACAACGCCTCGCCCACGGCGCCGGGCGGGTCCCCGCAGCCGTTCACCGGGCTGCCCTTCTGACCGTAGTCCGTCGACGGCACGGCACCGTCGCCGCTGCCCGCAAATAGCGCGCCGTCGGGGCCGAACAGCACCGTGCCCACCGAGTGGGACGGGAAGTTGGAGCACCAGTCCTCGATCAGCACCTGCTCGGCGCCGGCGCGGCCGTCCTCACGTATCGTCAACTTCGACAATCGCGCGCTGGCGACGCACGCGAGCTCACCGTTGGCTCCCTTGCTGCAGCGGTCGTTGTAGGCGGGCGCCTCGCCACCGATGGGGGCGTCATGGCTGTAGAGCACGTGCACCGACCCTGCGTCGGGGTTCGGGTCCACCGCGATGCCCAGCAAGCCCCGGTCGAGGTAGTCGTGGACCTGGGTCCGCAGGTCGGCGAATATCGTGGGGGAGGTGTCGGCGACCGAGTCGAGAACTTTCACCACGCCGCTTTTCTCGGCCAGGTAGACCTTTCCGTCGGGCGCGAAGGCGGCGTTGGTGGGCAGCTGCAGGCCACCCACCACCTGGGTGTCACGAAACCCCGTCGGCAGGGCAGCCGCGGATGCCGTGGCCGGTAGGAGGCCCAACAGCAGCGCTGCCGACACGACCAGGCACAGCACACGAAGGTTGAACGAGCCCATAGGACCCCCCGAATCCCGCATCCTCCATCGGAGTCGCCACGGACTCCCGATCCGTGGACATTTCCGGCGTTGCGGCGTCAGTATAACGCTGTGTACTCAGAGCTGCTCCTCGCCGCCGCGGGCCAGGGGCAGTCGGTAGCCGCTCAACGCCGCGCCGACGAACACGCTGAGCTGGGGAAGTAGCGCTCCGCTGATGCGGCTCTCGCCAGTCCGTCGCGATGATGCCGTCCAGCAGGTCACGCATGGGCCCGAGGTGACAGCACGACGCCGTGTCGTGATGATGGCCGCCATGCGTCTGGCGTTCCGCGAGATGCGGCGATCGAAGGCCCGCTTCGCCCTGCTCGGCGCGGCCGTGGGCCTCCTGGTGCTGCTGCTGCTGTTCTTCCAGGCGACGGCCGGGACGCTGGTCGGGGCTCTGACAGGTGGCATCGAGCGAACATCCGCCGACGTGGTCGTGTACGACGACCGGGCCCGCAGCAACCCCGCGGCCAGCGTCCTGCCGGCCGACGCGGTGGAGGCTATCGCCGCCGTCAGCGGGGGTGGGCACCGCCGGAGCGGTCGCGCTGACATTCGCCGAGGCGGCCGTCGGCGCCGAGGTCGAGCAGGTCGCAGTGGTGGGCATCGAGCCCGGGCGGCCGGGGACCCCTCGCGATGTCGAAGGTCCGCTGCCGGGACCCGGAGAGGCGATCGCAACCGGTTCCGGCTTCGCCGCCGGCTTCGAGGTCGGCCAGCGCGTGACGCTCGGCTCCACGGACGTGACCGTGGTCGCAAGGACTGCAGGCGCGGCGTTCAACGCGCTGCCGACCCTGTACCTGCCGATGGACGACTACGCCGCGCTACTGACCGCCCGCACTGGGTCTGCGGGACCGGTCCCGCTGTCCTACGTGGCCGTGCGCGCGGACGGGGTCTCCGCCGAGGAGCTCGCTGACCGCCTCAACGAGACGGTGGAGGGCGTGCGGGCGCTCGACCGGGCCGCCGCCGTGGACGCCCTGCCCCGCATCGAGACCATCAGCCGATCCTTCGGCGTTCTCTACATCTTGCTGTTCATCGTGGTGACCGTGGTGACCGGCGTGTTCTTCCTCATCCTCACCGTCCAGAAGCGCAGGGCCCTCGTGCTGCTGCGGGCCGTGGGAGCCGAGCGCCGCGACTTGGCCAGGCTTGGCCTCGTCCAGGTCCTCGCCGTGGTGGGCTTCGGCGTGCTGGTCGGGGCTGGCATGGCCATCGGGCTGCTTGCGGCCGCACGGGACACCTTCGGTGCCTCGCTCGACCTGGCCACAACGCTGCGCTCAGGAGCGGCGGTGCTGCTGTTGAGCCTCATCGCGGCCGGCGCGGCGCTTCGGCGCGTGCTCGTCATCGAGCCCGTTGAGGCCGTCCGCCCCGGCGGGCTCGCCTGAGCTCTGTCCTGCTCCACCGATCCGACCTCTGGCGACAAGGACCCCCGTGCGCATCGCGATCCGCGAGCTTCTCCGCCGCCCCGGTCGCTTCCTGCCCGTCGGCAGAGCGCTCACGCCGCTGGTGGTGCTGCTGATCGTGTTGGGCGGGTTCCTCGACGGCCTGGCCCTGGACTCGACCGGTGGCTTCCGCGCCCAGGGAGAGCGCCGCTTGTGGGTCCTCGCCGATGTCGCCGAGCTGCAGCTCGCCCGCTCGCTCGTGGACCCCGACACAGCCGCGGCCGTCAGCGCGGTCGAGGGCGTGGTTGAGGTCGGCGGCCTGGGAGTTGTGACCACCACCGCCTCGCCGGAGACGACCGGCGAGCTCATCGACGTCGCGGTGTTCGGCTACGAGCGGGCCGGCGCCCGGCTGCCTCCACCACCCGGCGCCGGAGCGGCGATCGTCGACGACCGTCTGCAGGTTCGCTCCGACGTCCAGGTCGGCGACACCATCGAGGTCGGTCCCGGCCGAACCCCCGTACGCGTCACCGCCCTGGCCGACGACGTCACCCAGAGCGCACCCACATTGTGGGTGGCCCCGGAGACCTGGCGGGAGATCGCCGCCGACGCCGACCCTGGAGCCACCGTGCCGCCGGGCGCGTTCCAGTCGCTGGTCGTCACGCCGTCCGACGGCGCTGACCCGGATGTGCTCGGCGGACGCATCGACGCCGCCACCACCACGACGCAGACCGTCGACCTGGATGGCCTGATCGCGGGCCAGCCGGTCATCGCGCAGCAGACCGCCGCGTTCTCCGGGATCATCGGCGTCACGTTCGTCGTGACGCTGCTGGTGGTGGCCCTGTTCTTCGCGCTGCTCACGCTGGAACGGCTGCAGCTGTACGCGGTGCTGAAGGCCGTCGGCGCAAGCTCCGGTGACCTGGTCCGCGGGGTGGCCGTACAGGCGCTCGGCATCTCGATCGGCGCGCTGGCCGCCGGCGGGCTGGCCGCGGCGGCCATCGTTGCCCTGCTTCCCGCAGACCTGCCGGTCCGCCTGGAACCGAGGAGGCTCGCCGCCATCGCTGCCGGGACCGTGGTCACCGCCGTGATCGGCGCACTTCTCACCCTGCGCCGGATCCTCGCCATCGACCCGGCCGAGTCCATCGGCTGATCGCCCGCCTCGCTTCGAACGCGCCTTCCCGGAGGACCGCATGCCAGCCCTTGAGATCCGCGACGTCCGCAAGACCTACGGCAGCGGCGACCAGACGGTCGTCGCCCTCGACCGCGTTGACCTGACGGTCGACGACGGCGAGCTGCTGATGCTGATGGGGCCGTCGGGATCCGGCAAGACCACGCTCTTGACCGTCGTGGGCGCGCTGCTGCGACCCGATCGCGGTGCGGTGCGTGTCGGCGGTGACGTCGTGACGGACCTGCGCGATCGAGACCTGGCACGGTTCCGCCGCGAGCGGGTGGGATTCGTCTTCCAGAACGTCAATCTGGTGCCGTTCCTCACCGCGCGGGAGAACCTGCTGGCGGTGCGCGAGCTCGGCGGCGGGCGTGCCGACGCCGGCGCCAAGCGAAGGGCCGACATGCTGCTGGAGGAGCTCGGGCTCGCGGAGCGGGCGGGTAACCTGCCCGCCCAGCTGTCCGGCGGGCAGCAGCAGCGCGTGGCCATCGGCCGGGCGCTCATGAACGAACCGGCGCTCGTGCTGGTCGACGAGCCGACCTCAGCGCTCGACTCGGTGCTCGGCCGGCAGGTCGTCGAGCTGCTGCGCACCGAGGTCAAGAAGCGCGGCATCGCCTCGGTGGTCGTCACCCATGATGAGCGCATCGTGGACCTCGGCGACCGCGTCGTTGAGATCGTGGACGGCAGCATCGTCCCCCCGACACCGATCGACCAGGGGCCTCGCGACCTCCGCGGGAGGCTCCTGGATCGGCTCGATAGCCTTCGCGGGAGGCACATCGAGAGTTCTTGAGAGGTTGTCGCATGGAACATGGCCCGTGGGAGATGCGGTCCGGGGACGGCCCGCTGGTGGCTGTCGCCGTCCATGCCGGACACGACCTGCGCGCCGACGTCGCGGACGTGATCGCCCTGGACAAGCAGCAACGGCTGCTCGAGGAGGACCCGCACACCGACGGGTGGACGAGCGTGGGTGACAGCGGCATCGTCGCGCACCGCTCGCGGTTCGCTGGCGATCTACGACGACTTCTACGCCGGGCTGCGCCAGCTGCTCGACGATCTGCGGCGGCGCTTCGGCCGCTTCGTCGTGTACGACCTGCACACCTACAACCACCGTCGCGCAAGACCGCAGGCGCAGCCGGCGGACCCCCGCGGGAATCCCGACGTCAACGTCGGCACCGGCTCGATGGACCGCGAGCGCTGGGGTGCCGTGGTGGATCGGTTCATCGGCGACCTGGGCACCCACGCCTTCCTGGGCGGCCGCCTCGACGTCCGGGAGAACGTGCGCCTCCGCGGGGGCCACCTGTCGCGCTGGGTGCATGAGACCTTCCCCGACAGCGGTTGCGCCGCTGGGCTCCTACCTCGTCGTCTCGGGTGAAGCGCGCTGGGACGAGCCCGTGCGCAGCCTGATCGAGGCGGTGGCCGACCAGCTCGCCGACCGCTTCGGCGCGGTGCTGGTGGTCGAGCTGTGGGCCGGGGAGCCGGCCGAAGACGCGACGGCGGCGCCGACCTTCCGATTGCACACCCCCGCCTGGGCGCCGAAGCCCCCACCACGGTGGAGGTGCTGCGCTCCGCGCTGGGCGAGGTCAAGGCGTTCGGTCGCCCGGTGCAGGTCGACGTGCTCGGCGACATGCCCGCACCGCCGGGGATGACGCCGCTGCTGTCCAACGACCAGCTGCGCCGGCTGGGCGGGCTGCTGATCGGCGTCGAGGTGCCGGCGCAGTTCCGTGAGCTCCGCACCGGGGTGCTCCTGCCCCTGGTGTTCCGGCGGCTCCAGGCCGATCTGTCGCGCGCGCTGCGTCAGGCGTTCTTCGAGTTCGCCGAGGTCGACACCAGCTATCGACCTGGTGACGTGCGCGCGCTCGGCCCCAGCACCCTCACCGACGCGGCCCGCGAGGTCGACCGCCTGCTCGTGGAGGTGTCCTGCGGCTTCGAGTTCCTCCCGGCCATCACGCCCGTCAACAGCGACCAGGCATGGGAGGCGTTCCGAGCCAGCGGCTGCGAACGCGAGCCCGCGTTCCACTACCGGCCGCTGCCCGTCGACCCGGACCTGCTCAAGCGACGGCTCTACGACATCCGCATCGAGGACGTCACCGATCCCGCGCTGGCGGCGGTCTTCCGCGCCAAGCGCCAGGAGCTGGACCGCGAGCTCACCATGCTCGAGGACCGCGACACCTCGGCCTTCCTGCCCGCTTCGGTGCAGCTCTACGGCGGCCGTCGAGGAGGACCTGCTGAGCCTCGCCGATGCGGTCCTGGCGCGGGTGGCCGGCGACCAGCCCGAGGGCGGCCGGCGCGCGTTGGTCACGGCGTCGACCTTCGCCGCCCGCGCCCGCCATGAACTCGACGCCTACCGACGGGACCATCCCAACCTGGCGGCGAAGGTGGTGCTGCGCGATGACCTACCGGGAGTGATGGTCGTGGAAGGCGACGTGCTGGTGGGCGACGACCTGCGAATCGCCGCTGAGCGGGTCGAGGCGCTCCTGCAGCACGAGGTGGGCACCCACGTCGTCACCCACGCCAACGGCAAGGCCCAGCCGCTGCAGATGCTCGCCGTGGGCCTGCCCGGCTACGAGGAGACCCAGGAGGGACTCGCGGTCCTCGCGGAGTACCTGGTCGGCGGGCTCACCGCCTCACGCATGGCCCTGTTGGCGGCGCGGGTCGTCGCCGTGCACCACCTGCTGGCGGGCGCCGGCTTCGTCGAGACCTTCAGGGCGCTGCGCCAGCGGCAGATGGCGCCGCGCCGCGCCTACCACGTCGCGATGCGGGTCTACCGCAGCGGCGGGCTGACCAAGGACGCGATGTATCTGCGCGGGCTCGCCGACGTGCTGCGGCACCTGGGGACGGGCGGCGCCCTCGATCCGCTCTTCGTCGGGAAGCTGTCCCTGTCGGCCGTGCCGGTCATCGAGGAGCTGCTGTGGCGTCAGGTGCTGCGTCCGCCGCTGGTCCGCCCGCGCTGGCTCGACCACCCGAGCACCGCCGGCCGGTTGGAGGCCGCTCGGGCGGGGCTGACCGTGCTGGACGTGGCGGCGGAGGTCGGAGCATGAAGCTCGCGATGTTCGTGAACGGCGTGGCCACGGAGAAGCACACCTACTCAACGACCCGGTTGGCGATGACCGCGGTCGAGATGGGCCATGAGGTCTGGTACATCGGCACAGAGGACATCGCCTACGGCGCCGACGAGGGTCTGCACGCGCAGGCGCGGCGCGCATCGCCGCGCCACAAGAAGCCCGAGACCTTCATGGCCGCAGTCCAGGACGCCAAGCCGAAGCGCATCGACGTCGAAGCTCTCCACGTGCTGCTGCTGCGCAACGATCCCGCGGAGGATTTCCCGGAGCGGGCGTGGGCGCAGTCGATCGGACTGATCTTCGGACAGCTCGCCGTGCGTCGCGGTGTCATGGTGCTGAACGATCCCGGCGGCCTGTCACGAGCGATGAACAAGCTGTACTTCCACCACTTCCCGGCAGAGGTACGGCCGGTGACGCTGGTGACCCGCGACGCCGACGACATCCGCGCCTTCGTCGCGGAGCGTGACGGCTACGCCGTCCTCAAGCCCCTGCAGGGCTCGGGAGGCCAGGGCGTGTTCCTGGTGCAACCGGAGGACGCCTCCAACCTCAACCAGATGGTCGAGGCGGTCCTTCGCGACGGCTATGTGGTCGCCCAGGAGTACCTGCCCGCGGCGGTTGACGGCGATCTGCGCCTGTTCCTGATGAACGGCCGCCCGCTAGAGGTCGACGGCGCCTACGCGGCCTTCCGGCGGGTGCGAGGCGGTGCGGACATGCGCAGCAACATGCGCACCGGCGGCAAGGCTGCGCCCGCGAAGATCGACGACACGGGGCTGCGGATCGCCGAGCTGGTCCGCCCCCAGCTGGTCCACGACGGCATGTTCCTGGTCGGCCTCGACATCGTCGGCGACAAGCTGATGGAGATCAACGTCTTCAGCCCGGGCGGATTCGGCAGCGCGAAGCGACTCACCGGCACCGACTTCGCCCGCGTGGTGGTCGCCGCGCTCGAGGAGAAGCTGCGCATCCGAACCACGCAACCGGGACTGTTCGACAACGCCGAGCTGGCCGCCCTGTGAGCTCGGGCGCTCCCGAGCCGGTTGGGCTCAGCTCGGTTTCGTGGCGCGCACGATGGCGCTGTGCATGCCGTCGCCGACAGGGTGGGTGAAGGTGACGGTGACCTCGGTGAAGCCGGCGGCGGCCAGGCCTTCGCGGTACTCGCGGTCCGACAGGGCGCCGGCGATGCAGCCGACGTAGCTGCCGCGCTGGGCACGCTCGGCAGGCGACAGCCGGTCCTCGGCGACGACATCGCTGATGCCGATGCGCCCGCCGGGAACCAGCACCCGCTGCATCTCCGCCATGACCGCCGGCTTGTCGACCGACAGGTTCACCACGCAGTTGGAGATCACGACATCGACGCTCGCGTCGGGCAGGGGGATGGCTTCGATGTGGCCTTTGATGAACTCGACGTTGGTGGCGCCGGCCTCGTCGGCGTTGCGGCGCGCCAGGGCCAGCATCTCCTCGGTCATATCAAGGCCAAAGGCCTTGCCGGTCGGTCCCACCCGGCGGGCCGACAGCAGGACGTCGATGCCGCCGCCGGAGCCAAGGTCCAGCACGGTCTCGCCCGCGCGCAGCTCGGCGACCGCGGTCGGGTTGCCGCAGCCGAGGCTCGCCAGGCTGGCGGCCTGCGGCAGCAAGCTGCGCTGGTCCTCGTCGTAGAGCGCGGCACCGAAGTCGTCACCGCAGCCGCAGCCGGCGCCGGGCCCGCAGCACTCGGCGGCGGCCGGCGGTTGGGTGGCGGTCGCCGCCGCCGCGTAGCGCGCCCGGACCTGCTCGCGCAGGTCCTCGCGGCCTGAGGCGGTGGAGGTGGTGGAGGTGGTCATGGCAGCACTCCCAACAGGTCGGTGACGGCCGCCAGACGGCGCATCGCCGCGGCGTTCAACGAGTAGTAGGCCCAGGTGCCGCGCCGCTCGCGGTCCAGCAGGCCGACGCTGACGAGCCGCTTGAGGTGATGGCTGACCGTCGGCTGGGCGATTCCGAGCGGCTCGGTGAGGTCACACACGCACACGGGCTGGTCCGCCGTGGCGAGCATGTTCACGATGCGCACACGGTTGGGGTCTGCGAGCGCCTTGAACAGCTGCGCGGTCGCCGCGGCCTCGTCGGCGGACAGCTGCGGCGCGCCCAGCACCGCACAGCACTGCGCGACGGATGTGGGCTGGCTCGCTTGATCGACGTCCATCGATGCAAGTATGCCGCTGTATCGACGTCTGTCAATGCCGGGCAACGATCGCCTTCCTCCACGGTGAGCTCCGCGGCGACCGCTTCGCCTTGACGGACCGGCATGCCGGCGGCTATACATCGACTCATGCTGATATCAAGTTCGCTCGATGAGTTACGGGTGTTCGCCGACCCGCTGCGCCGGGAGATCGTGCGGCTGCTGGCACGCGAGCAGCTGTGCACGTGTCACCTGGTCGCGGAGACCGGCGCGCGCCAGCCGACGGTGTCCCACCATCTGCGTGCCCTGCGCGAAGCCGGCGTGGTCGCCACCGAGCCGTTCGGACGCTTCACCTACTACCGGCTGCGCCCGGAGGCGATCGGAGCGATGGCGGCAGAGCTTGGCGAGCTGGCCGCTGCGGCCCGCGACGCGGCTGCCGTCAAGCGGCCGTGCCTGTGAGCTTCGCCCCGGCGCGCGAGCGCCTGTCGACGTTGGATCGGCTCCTGCCCGTGTGGATCGGCGTGGCGATGGCGGTCGGGCTGCTGCTCGGTCGTCTGGTCCCCGGCGTCCCCGCGGCGCTGGATGCTGCGAAGGTCGGAACCGTGTCGGTGCCGATCGCCGTCGGCCTGCTGGTGATGATGTACCCGCCGCTGGCGAAGGTGCGCTACGGCAGGCTGGGAGCGGTGGTGGGGGACCGGCGGCTGCTGGGCCTGTCGCTGGTGCTCAACTGGGTCATCGGCCCGGCGTTGATGTTCGCACTGGCGTGGCTGATGCTGCCGGACCTGCCGGAGTACCGGACCGGGTTGATCATCGTGGGACTGGCGCGGTGCATCGCAATGGTGCTCATCTGGAACGATCTTGCCTGCGGTGACCGAGACGCGGCCGCGTTCCTGGTCGCCATCAACTCGGTGTTCCAGATCGTCGCCTACTCGCTGTTGGGCTACTTCTACCTGACGGTGCTACCCGGCTGGCTCGGCCTGGAGCAACAGGCCCTGGACGTGTCGCTGTGGACCATCACCCGAGCGGTGCTCGTCTTCCTTGGCATCCCCCTGGCCGCCGGCTACCTCTCCCGTACCTTCGGGGAGCGCGCCATGGGCCCGGACTGGTACGAGCTGGCGTTCCTGCCGCGCATCGCCCCGGTCGCCCTGTACGGGTTGCTGGCCACCGTCGTGATGCTGTTCGCGCTGCAGGGCGAGGCGATCACCACCCGCCCGCTGGACGTGTTCCGGATCGCGCTGCCGCTGCTGGCGTACTTCGCGCTGATGTGGAGCGTCGCGTTCGCCGCCGGCCTGCGTCTGGGACTCGGCTACGAGCGCAACACGACGGTCGCCTTCACCGCAGCCGGCAACAACTTCGAACTGGCGATCGCCGTCGCGATCGGCGTGTTCGGTGCCTCGTCGGGGCAGGCGCTCGCCGGTGTCGTGGGCCCGCTCATCGAGGTCCCGGCCCTGGTCGCACTGGTCTCGGTCGCATTGTGGGCACGCCGGCGCTTCTATCCGATCGCCGATCCCGACCGATCCATTCCGGAGGTGGTCGGGCGTGGTTGACGCGACTCGGGGGCATGTTGCCGCGCACCGACGAGGCGCAGGGAGCCAATGTGAACCACCCGCCCGAAGTCCTGTTCGTCTGCGTGCACAACGCCGGGCGCAGTCAGATGGCCGCCGCCCTGCTGGACCACCACGCCCGAGGTCGGGTTCGTGTCCGCTCCGCCGGATCGACCCCGGCCGATGAGATCCACGGCGGCGTGCGCGAGGCCATGGCCGAAGCCGGCATCGACCTGTCCAAGGCGTTCCCCAAGCCGTTGTCCGACGAGGCCGTCGAGGCCGCCGACGTTGTCGTCACCATGGGCTGCGGCGACGCCTGCCCGATCTATCCCGGCAAGCGCTACCTCGACTGGGAGGTGCCCGACCCCGCCGGCAGGCCGGTCCAAGACGTCAGACCCATCCGCGACGAGATCGATCGCAGGGTCCGTGAGCTGCTGCACGAGCTGGTGGGCGGCCCGACCGCGGCGGTCAGGGAAGGTGGCCGGGCGTGATCCCGCGGATGTCGCCGAAGCGCAGCGGCACGGGCCGCCGCGGCGCGGCGACGTCGATGGCATCCAGCAGGAACGCCACATGGTCGCCGGTGTCGACCCGATCGAGGATGCTGCCTCGCACCCACTGCGGGGCGCGGTCGAGCACGGGCGTGCCGTCGGCTGCCGGTGACCAGCCACAACGCGCGAACTTGTCGATGTCGTCGCCGCTGTGGCCGCCGAAGAGCTCGGCGAGGTCCGCCTCCTCGGCGCCAAGGACATGCAGGACCATGGAGTCTGCCGAGCGGGCCACGCGGTAGGTGCGGTTCTGCTTCGAAAGGCAGACGATGAACCGCAGCGGGTCCATGCTCGCCTGCATGAAGAAGGTGACCAGGCAGCCAGCGGACACGCCGTCGGATGCAACGGTCACGATCGCTGCGGCAGGATCGAGGTGCTCCAGAACGGCATCCACAGCGCTGACGCCGCCGCCGCTCGAATCGGCCGGCGATGCTGCCGCCGCTGGATCAAGTGCTTCCCGGCTCATGTGCGCTCCTTCTGGTGGGCCGGCACGTCATGACGGCACCTACCCTGGGAGCCAACTGCGACACGCCGAAAAGCAGGGAGCGCGTCTAGGTCCGTGAACTGCTGGGCGAACCGGCCGACCGAGCGTCATGAATGGTGATGATGCTCACGATGTCAACGTCCGCGTCATAGCGATAGACGATGAGCATCCAACGCCACGGACCCAGCACAAAGCGCAGCCCTGTCCATCGCCCGGTTAGCTCGGGCCCCAGCAACGGCAAACGTTGCAATGCTCGGAGCGAGCGACGCACCCGCTGCCGGCTGTCAGCCGGAAGGCTGAGCACGACGATGAGCTGGTCGAGGTCCTCGACCGCAGCTGCGGTCAACTCGACACGGGCCACCTAAAGGTCGGTCAGGGGGATTGTTCGTCCGTCGGCTGCCTGCTCGAGAGCCAGCAGCGCACGTTCGTATGCGCCAGGGATTCGATCGAGCAGTTCCACAACGTTGTCAGGGTCGGGGTCCGCCTCGTCGATCGCACTCGACAGGAGCGACCGTGCGAGCGTCCCCTCCGGCATGTGCACGCGCTCGGCCAACCGTGACAGCTTCACCGCCCGTTCGGCATCAAGGCTGATGTTGAACCGCTGAGTGTCCGCCATGTGTCCGAGCATACACGCCGCGACACGACACGTGTGCTGCGGTCAGGATGTCCTTCTCGAGCAGAAGACCGCATCTGTCGGCGTCATGACTCAGTCGCGAATCGCGCCGAGCCGCAGGGCGACGTCGCGCACCATGGCGAGGTCCTGCGGCGTGATCGTGCCGCGCCGTCCCTTGCACAGCTGGCCGAGGCAACGCACGAGTCGCTCGACGTCCACGCCGAGGCCCTCCAGGCGCTTGCGGGCCTCGGGCTTCAGGGCTCCCAGGACGCACTCGAGCAGGTGACACCAGTCGGGTGCGTCGTTCTCCCCGCGGGGCGGTGTGAAGGGGTCGTCACCGCCGCGGTAGGTGAACCCGGTGACGAGCTGCTCGCGTGTGAAGTGGCGGCCGCGCAGCGTCTGCCCGACGGCGAGCACCCGGAAGTGGTGCACGCCCGCCTGGTGGGCGATCTCGTCGGCCTCGAACACGCCGGGCTCGATCTCCGGCATGGCGAGCGTGGCCAATGACCCGTCGGGCCGGGTGACCTCGGCGCGGACCGTGGCGCGCCCGTCCACCGGTAGCCCGTACTCGGTGAGCCGCGCCCGCACGCGCAGCGTGGCGCCGGGGACGTGCGAGTGCTGATGGCACGCCGCGGTCAGCTTCAGGTTCGACCGGGCGTGCACCACCAGGGAGAACGGCAGCCCGTGGCTGAGCGCGGCGCTGCGGGACACGTGGGTCAGGACCTTGTCGCCGCGGGAGTCCAGCCCCTTGCGGTCCAGGCGCAGCAGCGCGTGCCACTGGCCCTCCCGGGCCTGCGCGCCGTGCACGAGGGTCGGCAGCGACACCCGGTAGTAGGCGTTGCGCTGCCCGACGACGTGCTCAACGCCGGGCACGATGTCGCTCGGGGCGATGACGTCGCCGGCGGGCGTCTCCAGGCCGAAGGCGACCGCCGGCGGCAGCGGGGTGACGAGCACCACGTCGGCACCGGTGTCGGTTTCGGCGAGCGCGAACGGAATCCGCACGAGCGGTCCCCCGAGCGTGACGAACCCCTCGGGATCGAGCACGATCTCGGCGTTGGTCAACCCGGCGAGGATCTGCAGGAAGTACTTGGCCAGCCGGAAGAAGGTGTCGCCGCCGCTGGCGCCGGTCACCAGCAGGTAGCCCTCGTTGCCAGAGCACAGCGCCTGCAGCGTCGCCGGCCGCAGGTTCTGGGCGGTCCCCAGGCCGATGGCGAAGATCCGAGGGTTGGAGGCGATCAGGCCGGCGACCTCGCTGATGTACTTGGGCTCGGTCTCCTCGCCGTCGGTGAAGACGACCATCGCTTTCGCGTCGAACCCGGTGGTGCCCGCCAGCTGCGAGTCGCTCAGCTCGACGGCGTCGCCGATCGCCGTCATCCCGCCGGCGTTCGGGTTGGTGTTGCGGATCTGCGTCCGGGCGGCGATCCGTCCCGCACCGAAGATCCCGGAGCCGGCGATCTGGACGTCCACCCCCGGGTAGGCGTCGGTGTCGAATGTGTTCACGCCGACACCGTCGTGGTCGGGGATCACGTCGACGAAGACCTCGGCCGCGTCCCGCAGCGCTTCCGCCTTCGTGATGCCACCTGCGGCCGGGCCCAGCATCGAGCCCGAGGTGTCCAGGCTCAGCATCACCGCGACGGTGACCCGCGGGACGGTGTTGGCGGTGATGGGCACGGTCCACTCGTCGCCCGTCTCCTCGCACGCGACGGTGAGGGTGCCGGCCAGCGTGTCGCCGGGGTTGGTCGCCCGGTAGGTGACCCAGACGTAGGCGGTGCGGTCCCGCGGCGGGCTGCCGGAGACGCTCACCAGCCCGAGCGGTGTATCGAGGATCGCCTCCCCACCCGCGGTGGTCGGGCCACCGTCGGTTCGCCGAGGGCCGTCAGTGATGCGGAAGGTGAGCGGGGCGCACGAGCTGACGGCCACCGCCACACCCTGCGCCGTGGTGGTGCCCTGTTCCACGTCGGTGAACGCGACCGTCGGCGTCACCAGGGTGAGCGTGGTCGGCTGCAGGTACGGCGCGAACGTGTCCCGGATGATGCCGCGGCAGACCGTGCAGAACGGCCGGCCGGTGTTGCGCATCTTGCAGTCGAAGTCAGGGCGGAAGGCGCCGCAGTGGAAGTAGTGCGCGCCCTCGAACGCGCCGATGGTGCCGGCTGCGACCGGGCTTGCTTGCGTGTCGCACTGGCTGCAGTCGCCGTTCTGCGTCGTCGGCATCGGCGTGGCGGCGTCCACGAGGGTCGCCCACTTGATCGTGGCGCGGTCGGAGTTGACGGTGACGTTGGGCTCCGCCGGCTCGACGTTCGGGTGGTTGTCGCGGTCTGTCTCGCCGGACGCGCAGCCGGCCCAGTACTCGTACTCGTCGGCCAAGCCGAAGGCCGCATGCCCCAGCTCATGCAGCGCCACCTCGGTCCAGTCACCGCCGGTCGACGTCGTGGGAACCTGGCCGCCTGCGCCGCCCCGGTCGGCGTGGTTGACGACGACGAGGCCGGTGTCCCAGCCGGGCACCTGGGCGTTCAGCACCCCGATGGCGATGCTGGAGTCGCTGACGAGCAGGCGCCGGATCCTGCCGTCACCGCAGAACGACGCGTCGAAGTAGGTGTCCGCGGTCGAGGCGCTGCCACCGCCGTCGTCGCAGTCGGGGTCGTCCGCGCCCGACTCGTCGGACTCGACGTCCACCCGGTAGACGTTGATGCCACAGCGCACGTCCAGATCGGAGAACGGCGCCTGGGTGAAAAGGTAATCGGCGAACTCCTGGGCATCCAGCGCCCACTGGCCCATCTCCGCCGAGGTGTAGCCCTCGGAGAGCAGCACGATGTTGTAGCGGTCGCTCTCCGAGCCGTTGTCGACGATCTTCGTCACACCCAGCACGGATCCGTTGGACGTGCCCATGGCAGCCCTCTCCTCGCCTGTCCCGCCTGCGCTCCGTCCCGTCTACTGCCCGCTGCGACCGTTGCGTGCGTCGTTCCGGCGCGGTGGCCGGAAGGGGATCCGCGCGACCTCCCTGGCCGGCTCGGGCAGATGCGGGCGGTCGAGCGGGCTCGCGAAGAGGGCCAGCTCTGTCGCCTCGGGCAGGTTCGGCACGAGCAACGAGAACATGGCGCTCTGCGCCACCGACACCTTGTTGGTGAAGCCACCCTCGCCGTCGGGAACCTCGGCAGCCACCCGGATGGGGTTGCGCATCACACGCCGGTAGATCTCGCGGCCCTCCGCATCCCGCAGCTCGACCCAGAAGCCCGACTGCTCGGCCTGCGCCCGCCGCGGTGCCTCCTGCGACGGAGGAGCAACGGTGTCGACCTCCCGCCGGTCGACGAGCTCGATGTCACCGCCCTGGAACCTGAACGTCATGCGCACGGATCGGTCCCGCTTGCGATAGGACTGCGTCGTCGCGCTCATCCCGTCTCCTTCCAACCCGCCGTTGGAGCGGCAACCCCACACGTTGCGCCGCCTGGGGACTCTACGCCTGGCACCGTGCCCCGGATACCTCCGAGCGGGCCAACATCTCACCCCCCGACGAACCCCGCAGCTTCACGAAGGTGTCCCGCACTGTGTGGAAGTTGCTGTGAGCAGGCGTCCCATGACTAGGCAGTGCCGTCACGGAGGGTGGCGCCAAGACCACCGGATTGGGCTATTGGACGGCCGCACCCACCGCCGACATGTATCTCAGCAAGTGCTGGGCCGGTAGGCCCCGGATGAGACTCCAAGGGAGGCCAAGGCGGCGCGGCGGTCCAGACGTGGTGCGACGGCGGCTTGCGGCTTTGCTGCTGGTGGCCGGCCTGGTGCAGGTCACCGCCCCGCTGGCGATGGCCGGGACGCTGGCGGTCACGACCTTCGCCGGCACCGGCGTCGCTGGCGATGCGGGCGACGGAGGCGAGCCGACGGCCGCCAGGCTGCGCGCCCCGGCGGGTGTGGCCGCGGTCAAGTCCGGCGCCGCCGTCTTCATCGCCGACAGCGGCAACCACCGCGTGCGGCGGGTGCAGGACGGGGTGATCACCACGGTCGCCGGCACGGGAACCGCCGGCTACGGCGGCGACGGGGGCTCCGCCGCGGCGGCGGTGCTGAACACCCCCGTGGGTCTCGCGCTGCGTCCCTCCGGGGTGCTGCTGATCGCCGACACCGGCAACCACGCGGTGCGCCAGGTGGAGTTCGGCGTCGTCACCTCCGTCGCCGGGGGAGGGGGAGCCGGGTACGACGGCGACGGCGGCCCGGCGGCGAGCGCGCATCTGCGCAGCCCCCGCGGCGTCGCCGTGCGCCCATCCGGCGAGATGTACGTGGCGGACAGCGGCAACAACGCCATCCGGCTTGTGGACACCCAAGGGCGGATCACCACGGTCGCGGGCACGGGCCTCCCCGGTTACACCGGGGACCATGGCGACGCCAGCGGCGCACGCTTGCGCCAGCCCGCTGGCGTCGCGGTGACCACGTCCGGGGTCGTCTACGTGGCCGACACCGGCAACCACGTGATCCGACGCATCGGCATGGACGGCGTGATCAGCAGCGTCGCCGGCACCGGCCGGCCGGGCTACGACGGTGACGGCGGCCCGGCCACCGCTGCGGCGCTGCGGGAACCCAGCGGGGTGGACATCGACGCGGCCGGCCGGGTGGTGATCGCCGACAGCGGCAACCACGTCCTGCGCAGGGTGGAGGCCGACGGCTCCATAACCACGATCGCCGGGACCGGCGTCCCCGGCGACGGAGGCGACGGCGGCGCGGCCGACAGCACCCCGCTGCGCGACCCCGTCGGAGTCGCCCCGATCGCGGGTGGGATGCTGATCGCCGAGGCCGGGACGAACCGCATCCGGCTGCTGGTGGACCCGACCCCGCCGCCCGCCCCGGTGCTGGCGACAACCGAGCCCGCGTCGCCCGCGAACCACAACCAGCCCCGGCTTTTCGGCGAGGCACCTCCCGGCACCACCGTGCGGATCTTCACCGACCCGTGGTGCACGAGCCAGGTGGCGGCCGGCTCGGCGGAGGCCCTCGCCTCCACCGGCATCGAGGTCGGCGTGGCGGATGACAGGGTCACCTCGTTCTACGCGCTGGCCGTGAACGCTGCCGGCACCGGCTCGTCGTGCGCGGGACCGCTTGACTACACCGAGGACTCGACCGCCCCGCCGGCACCGACGATCCGCTCCGAGCCGGATCCAGGCGACCGCACCCCGACGTGGCACTTCGCCGGGGAACCTGGCACTGCGTTGCAGTGCCAGCTGTCGGCGGACACGGTGCTGCAGCCGTACGGCCTCTGCGAAGAGTCCTACACCCACAACCTCAGCACCCGACTGGCCGGCAGCTACACCTTCAAGGTCCGCGCTACCGACGCGGCCGGCAACGTCGGAGCGGCGGCCGTGTCGGTCCATGCGCTCCCCGCCGGCTTCTCCGTCCCGCCGGTTGCCCCGCCGCAGCTGCCCACGCCCGGCGAGCCGACCGCTCCCGATCCGACCGCTCCCGATCCGACCTCACCCGCTCCGGGCATCCCCGGCCCGACGGTCCCCGGGCCCACTGTCCCCGGCCCGACGCTTCCCGGCCCCCCCGGCGGGATCCCGGACCCACCGGCGGTCCCCGTGCCGGAACCGTGGGGAGACACGCCAATAGAGGATCCGAGCGGGGCCGGGGTCGGCATCGGGGGCCCGGAGACCGCGCCCACAGACGCGCCACTGGCTCCGCAGCCCTCGCCGACGTCGGATACGCGGCGGTTGCCCGGCCCGCGGTCGGAATCCGACGTCGCCGCCTCCGGGCCGGTCGGGGACGCGGGTGGTGGCTCCGGATCGAAGCCCGCTGGCGGATGGTTCTCGGCGGCCGGGGTCAGTGCCGCCGCTGCGGAAGCCGGTGCGGTCCTGGCCGCCGTGGTGCGGGAGCCGGCCTTCCCGACCTCGCTGATCTTCCTCGTCGCCGCGTTCCTGGCGGTGCAGCACCACATCGACCGCAAGGATCCCAAGCTGGCCATGGCGCCCGTCGTGGATGTCGAGTTGGAGTTCGTCCAGCTCCCGCGCGTGCACTCCCGCCCGATGCCCCGATGAGGAGCTTTGAGGAGCTTTCGATGAGCAACTTCGGACTGCTGCGGTCTGCCGGGGCCGAGCTCGTGCCCCTTGCGCACCGTGTCCGACACATGGAGCTGTTCCGTGTTGTGGCGGTCATGGTCACGCTCGCTGTGGTCATGCTGGATGTTGGTGCGTCCGGGGACATGCTGGGATGGCTCGGCGCGGCGAGCGGCGCCTACGTCGGCACATCGCTGGTGTGCGGTTGGATCTGGCGGCGCCTGCGGCGACGCGGGTTGCTGCTGTTCGGCGCAATGCTGCTCATCGACGGCGTGTACCTCAACTGGGTGACGTTCCAGACGGGCGGCGCTGACAGCGCGGTCGGCTACGTCATCCTTCTGCACCTGATCGCGGTGGCGTTGCTGGCCTCCTACCGGACCAGCCTCAAGCTGGCGTTGTGGCATTCTCTGCTGGCGCTGCTGTTGTTCCACGCCCAGGACCTCGGGATCGTGGGTCGGGGTGGGGTCGGCGTGCTGACGGCGTCGACCCAGCAGCAGCTGCAGACGTTCATCGTGATGTGCTGGCTGGTCACACTGGTGACCCCGAGCTTCTCCGCGGTCAACGAGCGGCAGCTGCGCCGCCGGCGTCTTGACTTGGAGGCCCTGGCCAGCTTTGCGGGCGAGCTTGATGCGGCCGCCGATCCCAACGAGGTCGCATCTTCGTTGCTGCACCACGTCATCGACGTGTTCGGGTTCCGACGCGGCGTGCTGGTGGCGTCTCGGTCCGGCAGCCCGCAGGTCATCGCCCAGCAAGGCTGCGCCTTCACCACGGCCGGGGTGATCGGCGACCACCCCGGCTCACTGGTGGCCCGGGCACGGCGGGGGAAGGCCACCCTGCTCGCGGCCGGCATCGACGCCGCCGCAGACCCCTGGCTGGAGGCGCGCATGCCCGGAGCGGTCAACCTCGTTGTCGTCCCCCTGCCGGGCAAGGACCACGAGGTGGGTGTGCTGATCTGCGAGCACGACCTTCGGTCGGGATCGCGCATCGAGCAACGAGTGGTGGCCATGGTCGAGCGCTTCGCCGCGCATGCGGCGCTGGCGCTGCAGAACGGCTGGCTGCTCGAGGATGTCACGCGGGCCGCGGAGACCGACGGCCTCACGGGTATCCGCAACCGCCGCTCCTTCGACGAGCTGCTGGAGAAGGGCATCAACCGCAGCGCCGTGGGCGGCGAGCCGCTCAGCCTGCTCCTGCTCGACATCGATCACTTCAAGCGGCTCAACGACACCCTCGGCCACCAGGCCGGCGACGAGGTCCTGATCGAGGTCGGTGCCGCCCTGACTGCCAACTGCCGCGCGTTCGACGTGGCCGCCCGTTACGGGGGCGAGGAGTTCGCGGTCATCCTGCCGGGCTGCCCGGCAACTGACGCACGCGAGCTCGCGGATCGCATCAGGCGGGCCGCCACGGCGGACGTGACCTGCGCCACCATCACGGCCAGCGCCGGCGTCGCGACGTACCCCGACGACGCCGGCGGCCCGGACGCGCTGGTGGCGGCAGCCGATGCCGCGCTCTACCGCGCCAAGCACGCCGGGCGGGACCGCTTGGTCACCGCCGGTGAAGCCGGTCGGGGACCAAACGCCGACTTCCCCCTGGGGATACCGGCGTGATCGGCGGCCCATTCAGGCGGCTGTGGACCCCTGCCCCGAAGCAGCCGGAGGGGTCGGAGTCGACCACGGTCTCACCTGATGACTTGCAGGTGGCGCTCGACAACGACGAGTTCCGCGTGTACTACCAACCCGAAGTCGTGCTGAGCTCGGGAACCGTGGTGGGCGTGGAGGCGCTGGTGCGCTGGTCCCACCCGACACGCGGCCTGCTGGCCCCGGCGGCCTTCATCCCGCAGCTGGAGGCCAGCCGACTGCTGATCCCCTTCGGGAGATGGGTGC
>Ga0209587_1000368_pt1 | contig 22085 bp, 19 predicted proteins | sample NGEPerD_2_FD_184512 | JGI IMG/M metagenome (GOLD analysis project Ga0209587, IMG submission 184512) | Arctic peat soil microbial communities from the Barrow Environmental Observatory site, Barrow, Alaska, USA - NGEE PermafrostL1-D... | ecosystem: Environmental > Terrestrial > Soil > Wetlands >... | reverse complement strand
CGCGTACGCCGTAGCCGCCCCCGGGTGCCCGCGGCTAGGAGTGTCGTTGCAGGGCCGGCGATGCTTCACCCAAACGGCACCGTACGCAGCCGCGAACTGATCGGCATGTTCCCTCCGGCCTCCCTTTTTCACGCGAAAGCGGTAGCCCAGTGGCTAGTGGTCCTCGCGTAAACGTTTGACCGGAAACCGGGTCCCGACGTCGAAGGGGCGCGCATGTACCCGAAGCTGGAGGTGGCCATGCGTCCCCCTGAGGTCTTCGTCCGCGAGCTGGCGCCCGAGGAGGGCAATCGGTTGAAGTCGATCTCGCGCCGAGCCAAGTACCAATCCAAGCGCCAGCGAGCCCACATCCTGCTGGCCTCGGCCACGCTCATGGATGCCCCGCAGATCGCGCGGCTGTTCCGCACCGACGAGTCGCACGTGCGCCGGGTCATCCATGAGTTCAACGAGCGCGGCTTCCCCTCGCTTGACCCTGACTACCGGGGCGGGCGCCCCACCAAGACGACGCCCGCCGAACGCGACCGCGTGATCGCGGTCGCGCGCACCCGCCCCGACCGCCAAGGCGTCGCGCTCACCCGCTGGTCGGTCCCCAAGCTCCGCGCCCATCTCGTTAGGAGCGGGGTGGCCGACTTGTCCGAGACGGCGCTGCGGCGCCTGCTCGAGCAGGCCGGACTTTCCTTCCAGCGCACGCGTTCGTGGAAGTGGAGCCCCGACCCCGACTTCACGGCCAAGGCCGAGCGGATGCTGTCGCTCTACCGCTCGCCGCCCACCGACGGGCCCGATCCAGCTGATTCCCCACCACGGCACGGGTTGGGCAGAGGTCGGGCGGCCCGAGCGTCTGCGGGCCACCTACAAGCGCCCCCACGGGGTGCGCTACTTCTTCGGCGCCCTCGACGTCCACGCAGACCACCTGTTCGGGCGGCTGCGCGAGCGCAAGTCGGCCCTCGACGTGCTCGGATTCCTGAAGACGGTGCGGATGCGCTACCCGCCGCGCCAGCGCATCTACCTGGTGATGGACAACCTCTCGACCCACTGGACGGCCGACATCCGCACGTGGGCGCACGAGAGCAACGTCGAGCTCGTCCCGACCCCCACCTACGCGAGCTTCCTCAACCGGATCGAGTCGAACTTCGCCGCCGTCTCGGACTTCGTGGTCAAGAACGCCGACTACCCCGACTGGCCCACCCTCCAGAAAGCCCTCGCCGACTACATCCGCCCGCGCAACGGCTCGCGGCGCACCGCGCGCATCGATCTCATCGAACGCCGCACGCGGGTGGCCTGACCGATGGAGCTTCCGGCGCAACGTTTGCGCGAGGACCACTAGTAGCCGCGGCTGCGCGTGCCGCGGCGGGAGAAAGCGAGCTTGCGTGGCAGCTCCTCCACCAGCGGCTCCAGCTCCAGGACCAGCTCGGCCGCGGTCGGACGCTCCTCGGGCGGCCTGGCAAGCGTGCGCTCGACGAGCTCGCGCAGTTCGGTGGGGACGTCGTCGGACAGCTGCACGGGCTGCTCCACCAGCTGCGGGAAGCGAACAGCCGGATCGGCGCTGTCAGCGGCGCCCTTCGGCCGCGGGAACGCGCCCCGGCCCTCGACCGCCCGGTAGAGGGTGGCGCCCAGGCCCCAGACGTCGGCGGGGGGCCCCACCTCGCCCGGATGCTCCCCGGGTGCGCACTGCTCGGGCGCCATGTAGGGGTCGGTGCCGATCGGCCCGCTCAGGCGCGCGGCCCGCTCGAGCGGGCGGGCGATGCTCAGGTCGATCAGCCGAGGGGGCACGCCCATCACGATGTTGTCGGGCTTGACGTCGAGGTGCACCCATTCCTCGTTGCCCATGTAGTGCAGCGCGGCGGCCACGTGAGCGGCCAGCGGCAGGAGTTGCTCGAGGGGCAGCGTGCCGTGGCGGCGCAGCAGCCGCCTGAGGGTTGGTCCCTCCAGGTGCTCGATCAACAGGTGCGGATGGGGGCCGTCGAGCACGGCATCGAAGCCCCGCACCAGAACGGGGTGGGCCAACTGCTCCAGCGCCTCGGCCTCCTCTGCCAGCTCTGCGAGCGCTCGCTCGTCCTCCGCGTAGTCCGGCCGAAGCACCTTGGCCACCGTGATGGCGAACAGCCGGTCATCCCAGACCAGCATCACCTCGAAGCGATTGCCGCCCCCCAGGTGCTTGAGCACGGAGCGTCCGGGCGCGATCTCCGCCCCCTCCTCGAACTCCCAGCTCGAATGCTCGCGCTCGCCCACCACATGGATCATGGAGAATGCACCGCCCTCCCGCCACCTCAACCCATGATCGACTTCGAACTCACGGACGAGCAGCGCCTGATTCGCGACACCGCGCGCGAATTCGCGGACAACGAGATCGCGCCGCGGGCGCGCGAGAGCGACCGTGAGGGCCGGTTCGACACGGAGCTGGTGAAGAAGCTGGGCGACATGGGCTTCATCGGGCCGATCCTCCCCGAGGAGTACGGCGGCCGGGGCATCGACTACCGCACCTACGGGCTGATCGTGGAGGAGATCGGCCGCGCCGACTCCTCCGCTCGCACGGTGGTGTCCGTGAACACGTCGCTAGTGGGCTCAGCCATCGCCCGCTGGGGGACGGAAGAGCAGAAGCAGCGCCTGCTCCCGGGCCTGTGCTCCGGCGAGGCGATGGGCTGCTTCGGGCTCACCGAGCCCGACACCGGCTCGGACGCCGCCAACCTCAAGACGCGCGCGGAGCGCAACGGCGACGGCTGGAAGCTCACGGGCCAGAAGCAGTGGATCTCGCTGGTCAACCACGCCGCATTCGCGCTGATATTCGCGCAGACGGAGCCCGGCACGGGCCACAAGGGCCTGGCGGCGTTCGCCGTGCCCACCGACTCTCCGGGGTTTTCGTCCGCGGAGATCCACGGCAAGCTCGGCCTGCACGCCTCGGACACGGGAGAGATCGCCCTCGACGGCGTGGAGGTTCCCGACGACGCGATGATCGGCGACGTGGGTGAGGGCTTCAAGGTGGCGATGACCGCGCTGGACTCGGGCCGCTTCAGCGTGGCCGCGGGCTGCGTGGGGATCATCCAGGGCTGCGTGAACGCCTCGGTGGACTACGCCAAGGAGCGCGAGCAGTTCGGTCGCCCGATCGCGGCGTTCCAGCTGGTGCAGGCGATGATCGCCGACATGGTTGTGGACGTCGAAGCCGCTCGGGCGCTCGTATGGCGCGCCGGCTGGCTCAAGGACACCGGCCAGCCCAACACGATGGAGACCTCGGTGGCCAAGCTCTACGCCACCGAGGCCTCGATCCGCTCGGCCAACACAGCCATCCAAGTGCACGGAGGCTCGGGCTACGTGGACGACTACCCGGTCGAGCGCTACCTGCGCGACGCCCGCGTGACCACCCTGTACGAGGGCACCTCACAAATCCAGCAGCTGATCATCGGTCGCGCCATGACCGGCGTGAACGCGATGACCTGAGGTGATCGCCTTGAGCTCCGCGGTCTCGGTGCAGCGCGACCGCGCGGTGGCGGTGGTCCGCCTCGAGGACGCCGCCGGTGGCAACGCGCTCACGCCCGCGCTGCTCGAGGCCCTGGCCAGCGAGGTCGCCGCGCTGGACACCGACGAGGAGGTGCGATGCATAGTCATCGCCGGCACGAGCGGCGCCTTCGCCACCGGCGGAGGGGCGCTCAACGACGAGTTGAGCCGCCGTCTGTGGGACGGCCTGGCCGCGTGCCGCACGCCCACGGTGGCGGCGGTGTCGGGCTACGCGCTGGACCGCGGGCTGGAGCTGGCACTGCTGTGCGACATGGTCGTGGCCTCCGAGACGGCCGAGCTGGGACTGCCGGAGATCACGGTGGGGCTCAGCCCCGGCGGCGGCGCGACGCAGCGGCTGGCGCGGGTGCTGGGCCGCCACCGGGCCATGGAGCTGGTGCTCACCGGCCGCCGCATCGACTCCCTGGAGGCCACCAGGCTGGGACTGGTGAACCAGGTGGCCGGCACGCGCGACTGGCTCAAGCGCGCGGTGGAGCTGGCCGAGGTCGTGGCGCGGCGCCCGCCGGGCGCTGTGGCCCTGGCCAAGCGGGCCGTGCTGGCGGCCGAGGAGACCCACCTCCACGAGGGCCTGGCCGAGGAGCAGCGCCTGCACCGCCGGGCCGTGGAGGGCGAGGAGCACACAGCGGCGATGCGCGCACTGGCCGAGCGGCAAGCCGGGAAGCCCGTCGAGTGAGCGCCTTGCCTTCGGTGATAGGCGTGGTGGGCGCGGGCACCATGGGCTCGGGCATCGCTCAGCTGGGGGCCGCGGCGGGCATCGAGACCCGCCTGCACGACCCGGACGAGGCCGCGCTCGAGAAGGGCATCGCGGCGCTGGGCAAGGGCCTGGCCAAGCTGGCCGAGAAGGGACGCCTCGATGGCGACCCCGACGAGGCGGCGGCGCGTGTGACCGCGGCGGCGTCCCTGGACGACCTCGCCGGGTGCGAGCTGGTGATCGAGGCCGCGCCAGAGCGCCCTGACCTCAAGCGCGAGCTGTTCTCCGAGCTGTCAGGGATCTGCGGCGAGGACGCCGTGCTGGCCACGAATACCTCGTCGATCCCGGTCACCTCGCTCGCCGGCGCCGCCGCCCGGCCGGACAACGTGGTGGGCATGCACTTCTTCAACCCGCCACCGCTGATGAAGCTGCTCGAGGTGATCCCCGCCGAGCAGACCGGCGAGCGGGCGCTGGCGATGGCCACCGCCACCGGCGAGGCGATGGGACGCCGCGTGATCGTGGCCGCCGACGGCCCGGGCTTCCTCGTAAACCGTTGCGGGCGTCCGTTCGGCGCGGAGGCACTGCGCATCGTCCAGGAGGGCATCGCCACCCCCGAGCAGGTGGACCGCATTTGCCGGGTGGGCGGAGGCTTCCGGATGGGCCCGTTCGAGCTGATGGACCTCGTGGGCATCGACGTTGGCTTCGAGGTGGCCAAGTCCTTCAACGACCTGTCCTTCGGCGAGCACCGCTGGAAGCCAAGCCCGCTGCAGGCGAGGATGGTGGACGCCGGCCGCCTGGGCCGCAAGACCGGGCGCGGCTGGTACGAGTACGGCGACGGGCCCTACCGCCCTGACGACCCCGAGCCGATCGAGGCCAAGGCCGAGGCGCCGCCGGTGCGCCTCCGGGGAGCGCCGGACGACCTGCGCGAGCGCGCACAGGAGCTGGGGCTGAAGGTGGACGGCGACGTGGGCCCCGAGCTGGTGTCCTGCCGCACCGCGAGCCTGGCGGAGCAGTGGGGCATGACCGACGCCGTGGGAATGATGGTCGGCCCGCCGATGGACACCGCCCGGCTGGCCGAGCTCACCCGCACCCCTGCCACCTCGGACGAGTCCGCCCAGGCCGCGGAGGCCTTTTTCACCGCCCTCGGCCTGCACGTGGAGTGGGTCGGGGACTCGCCCGGCCTGGTGCTGCGGCGAATCGTCTGCCAGCTGGTGAACGAGGCGGCCTTCGCCGTGGGCGAGGGAGTGGGCTCGCCGGAGGACGTGGACTCCGGCGTGACGCTCGGGCTGAACCATCCGCGCGGGCCGTTCGCCTGGGCGGAGGTGCTGAGCCCCGAGAAGGTGCTGCAGACGATCGACGCCTTGTGGGAGGAGCGCCACGAGGAGCGCTACCGGGCGGCGCCTCTGCTGCGCCGTGCGGCGTCGCTGGGCATCTCGCTGGCCGCGGCCGCCGAGCGCTGATGGCCACCGCCGACCTCACCGTGCTCACGCTCGGGCGCCCCGACGCGAGCGCCAGCGGCTACATCGCAGAGATCCAGCGCCGGCTGGCCGCGCAGGACCGCGTGCGCTACGAGATGCACGCCATGGGCACCTCGCTCGAGGGCGCGGTCGCGGACATCCTCGCCGTGGTGGGCGAGCTGCACGCGGTGCCTTTCGAGCAGGGTGCTCCCCGCGTCTACACCGTGCTCAAGCTCGACGAGCGCAGGGACCGCCCGGACCAGACCCTGGCGGACAAGGTGCGCTCGGTGGAGGAGCGGCTGTAGGGAAAGCCTGCCAGGATGGCCCCATGAGCGATCTCGAGCGCCGCCCGTCCCGCAACGTCCGCGAGCAGCGCGCCTACCGCTTCGCGCTCGCCACCGCCACCTTCGGCATGATCGCCGTGGGCGGAATCGTGCTGGCGCTCGTGGGGGTGATCAGCCTCGGGCTGCCGATCCTCGCCCTGATCGCGGCCGCCATCTGCGGCCTGCTGTTCCGCCGTACCGTGAGCTGACCGCTGCAAACCGACGCCGTCAGGCGCGGTCTCGAAGGGACCTGAGCACGAAGTGCAGGATGCCCCCGTGGCGGTAGTACAGCCACTCGTTGGGGGTGTCGATTCGCACGCGGGCGTCGAATTCGATGGGATCTCCCCCACCCTCGGGAGTGGCCGTGACCTTCAGCTCACGAGCGCCGTTCTCCAGCTCGGCAAGGTCGTAGGTCTCGCTGCCGTCCAGGCCCAGCGACTCGGCCAACGCGCCGTCGGGGAACTGCAGCGGCAGAACGCCCATCCCCACGAGGTTGGAGCGGTGGATGCGCTCGTAGCTCTCGGCGATCACGAACCGGATGCCCAGCAGGCGCGGACCCTTGGCAGCCCAGTCGCGCGATGAGCCCGAGCCGTACTCCTTGCCCGCCAGCACGCACAGGGGCACGCCCTCGTCGGCGTACTCCATCGCCGCGTCGTAGATGAAGCGCTCCTGTCCATCCTTGAGCGTGTAGCCGCCCTCGGTACCCGGGGCGAGCTGGTTGCGCAGCCGCACGTTGGCGAAGGTGCCCCGCATCATCACCTCGTGGTTGCCGCGGCGCGAGCCGTAGGAGTTGAACTGGCGCCGCTCGACGCCGTGGTCGATCAGGTACTGGCCCGTGGGGGTGTCCTTCTTGATCGCGCCCGCGGGTGAGATGTGGTCGGTCGTGACGCTGTCGCCGAGCCGGGCGATGGCGCGGGCGCCGGTGATCTGCTTGAAGCCCTCGGGCGCCTCCGGCTCCATTCCCTCGAAGTAGGGCGGGCGCTTGACGTAGGTGGAGTCGTCGCCCCAGGCGTAGCGGTTGCCCTCGGGCACCTCCAGCTCATTCCAGTTCTCGTCGCCCTCGAATACCTCGCCGTAGCTCTTGCGGAACATGTCGGACTCGATCGCCGACTCGATCGCTGCTTTCACGTCCTCGCCCGAGGGCCAGATGTCGCGCAGGTAGACGTCCTCGCCGTCGCTGCTCTGGCCCAGCGGCTCGTTGTAGAGGTCCAGGTCCATCCGGCCCGCCAGCGCGTAGGCCACGCACAGCGGCGGCGAGGCGAGGTAGTTCATCTTCACCTCGGGGTGGATGCGCCCCTCGAAGTTGCGGTTGCCCGACAGCACCGAGCACACGGTGAGGTCCTCGGCCTCGATGCCCGCCGAGATCTCGTCCTGCAGCGGGCCCGAGTTGCCGATGCAGGTGGTGCAGCCATACCCCACGAGGTCGAAGCCCAGTGCTGAGAGCGGCTCGGTGAGCTGCGCGCGGTCGAGATACTCGGTGACCACCTTCGATCCGGGCGCCAGGCTGGTCTTGACCCACGGCTTGCGCTGTAGGCCGGCCTCCACGGCCTTCTTGGCCAGCAGGCCGGCGCCGAGCATGACCGAGGGGTTGGAGGTGTTCGTGCAGCTCGTGATCGCGGCGATCACCACGGCACCGTCCTCGAGATTGAACTCGGCGCCGTCGAGGTTCACGCGGGCGCTGGAGTGGGCCACCTCGTCGCGGTCGATCTGACGGTGCTGATGGGCGGGCTCGCCGTCGTCCTCGCCATCGTCCTGGCCGGCCATCGAGGAAGGCGGGTCGCTTGCCGGGAAGGTATGGCGCGCCCCGTTGCCCCCGTGGTCGGAGTCCTTGCCGTTCGCCTGATCGGCCAGCTCGCCGAGGAAGTCGCTGGCGGCGGCCGACAGCGCCACGCGGTCCTGGGGGCGCTTGGGGCCGGCGAGGCTGGGCTCCACGGTGGAGAGGTCGAGCTCCAGGGTGTCGGAGTACTCGGGATCCACCGACGAGTCGTCGTGGAACAGCCCCTGCTCCTTCGCGTAGGCCTCTACCAGCTCCAGCCGCTCCTTCGGGCGCCCCGTGAACTCCATGTATCGCAGCGTCTCGGCGTCCACCGGGCAGATCGCGCAGGTGGAGCCGAACTCGGGGGACATGTTGCCGATCGTGGCGCGATCGGCCAGCGCCAGAGTGGCCAGTCCCGGGCCGTAGAACTCCACGAACTTGCCGACCACGCCGCGCTCCCGCAGCGTCTCGGTCACGGTGAGCACGAGGTCCGTGGCGGTGGATCCCTCGGGCAGCTCGCCCACCAGCCGGAAGCCCACCACCTGCGGCAGCAGCATGGACACGGGCTGCCCCAGCATGGCCGCCTCGGCCTCGATCCCGCCCACGCCCCAGCCAAGCACGCCCAGGCCGTTGACCATCGTGGTGTGGGAGTCGGTGCCCACCAGGGTGTCGGGGAAGGCCTGCCCATCGCGGGACTCGACCACGCGCGCCAGGTACTCCAGGTTCACCTGGTGGCAGATGCCGGTGTTGGGCGGCACGACCGAGAGGTCGTCGAAGGCGCCCTGGCCCCAGCGCAGGAAGGCGTAGCGCTCGCGGTTGCGCTCGAACTCCAGCTCGGCGTTCTTCTGGAAGGCGAGCTTCTCCGCGAAGCTGTCGACCTGGATCGAATGGTCGATCACCAGCTCCACCGGCACCAGCGGATTGATGGCGGTGGCGTCCCCGCCCAGATTTTCCATCGCGTCGCGCATGGCCGCCAGGTCCACGATGGCCGGCACGCCGGTGAAGTCCTGCATCAGCACGCGGCTCGGGCTGTAGGCAATCTCCTTCGAGGGCTCGTCGCCGGGCTGCCAGCCGGCCACGGACTCGATCGACTCCTTAGTGACCGCGTCCCCGTCCTCGTTGCGCAGCAGGTTCTCCAGCAGCACCTTGATCGAGTAGGGCAGCCTCGCCACATCGTGGGCGTCGGCGAGTGCGTCCAGGCGGAAGATCTCGTGGGTCTCGCCGCCCACCTCGAGGGTGGAGCGCGCGCCGAAGCTGTCGGGGTGGCTCACGGCTTCAACATTACTTAGTGCTTCCCGCCGAAGTACCGTCGATGATCGGGCGAGGCAGGACCGTGGCTGACAAGCACGCGAGCGCAGTCGATGCAGAGCATCGGCGAGCATCGCGGGCGCCGTCAGGCGCGGTCCTGGCCGGCCGAGCGCGACGGTAGTTGAGGCGGGGAGCACCTAGGCTCGCCGGGATGGACCGCCTGCACGACCTCTCGTGCGTGGTGCACCTGCACTCAACGCACTCCGACGGCACCGGCACGGTGCCCGAGATCGCACGGGCCGCCGAGCGGGCGGGCGCCGACGTGGTGCTGCTCACAGACCACGACACGCTCGCCGCGCGCCGCGCCGGCGAGGAGGGCTGGCATGGTGGCGCGCTCGTGCTCGCCGGTCACGAGGTGAGCCCGCCGGAACGCAACCACTACCTCGCCTTCGGCCTGGACGAGGAGGTCGACCACCGCGGCCTGAGCCCGGCGGAGATCGTGGCCGCGGTGCGCGAGCGCGGCGGCTTCGGCTTCGCCGCCCACCCGTTCGCCGCCGGGTCCGGCCGCTTCCGCCGCGTGTCGGCGGACATGCGCTGGGAGGACCTCGGGTGCCTCGACGGACTGGAGCTGTGGAGCTTCCTCGCCGACAACGGTCAGGCCCTGCGCAGCATCCGCGAGGCCGTGCGCTTCATCACACGACCCGAGCGCGCCGTGACCCACCCGCCGGTGCACAACCTGCGCGAGTGGGACCGCCTGGGGGCCGCCCGGCGGGTGGTGGGCATCGGCGGGCTGGACGCGCACCAGTTCGGGCTGCGCGTGGCGGGGCGAACCGTGCGGCTGATGGGCTACCGGCGCTCCTTCGACCAGCTGCGCACGCACGTGCTCGTGGCCGGCGAGCCGCGGGGAGAGCTCGATCACGACCGCGAGCTCGTGTACTCCGCCCTGCGGGCGGGGCGCTGCTACATCGCATTCAACGCCGCGGCCCCCGCGACTGGATTTCGCTTCTTCGCCGAGCGTTCGCGCGAAGCAGCCGGCTCGGCCGGCTGCGCACGATCCCCTTCCCGCGGCGAGCGGCTGGAGATGGGCGGCGAGGCCGGCGCCGCCGGCTGGACCCTGCACACGCGCCTGCCCCGGGTGGCCGACGTGCGTCTGCTGCGTGACGGCGAGGTTGTGGCGCAGGCCGACACCCAGGCGCTGTTGCACGAGGCCGAGGGACCCGGCGTCTACCGGGTGGAGGCGCGCCTGCGCTCCCACGGCGCCGAGCGCACATGGATCCTGTCCAACCCGATCTACCTGCGCTGAGCCGCCGGAGTCAAGCGCGCCGCACGTAGGAGCGGTCAAAGAGGCGATCACGGCGGATTCCGCGCTAGTCGACCGTTGGCGGCCGCCCCGCGCCGGCCGCTCTCGCCGCTCCCGCGCTTGCCGCCACCACCAGCCCGATGGCCACCACCTCGCGCACGCCCAGCACCTCGCCGAGCACCACGAACCCCACCAGCGCGGCCATCCCGGGCTCCAGGCTCATGAGCACTCCGAACACGTGGGCGGGCAGGCGCCGCAACGCCTCCAGCTCCAGCGAGTATGGGATGGCCGAGGAAAGCATCGCCACGCCCGCGCCCACGAGCAGCACGTCCGGATCGAGCAGGTCTGAACCGCCCTCCGCGATGCCGAACGGCAGCAGCACCGCGCTGGCGGCAACCATCGCCAGCGTGAGGCCCGAGCCGCCCGGGAACACCTGGCCGGCGCGGGCACTCAACAGGATGTACGCGGCCCAGAAGGCCCCGGCGAGCAGGGCGAGGGCCGCGCCGCCTGCGTCCGTGCCGCCGCCGCTGAACGGGTCTGAGAGCAGCAGGATGCCCGCCCCGGCCATCACCACCCACAGCACGTCAAGCGCCCGCCGCGAGCCGGCCACCGCGACCCCCAGCGGCCCCACGAACTCCAGCGTCACGGCCACGCCGAGCGGAATGCGGTCCAGCGCGGAGTAGAAGGCGAAGTTCATCCCGGCCAGCGCCACGCCGAAGGCCACCACCAGCAGCCAGTCCCTTCGTTCGATGCCCGTCGTGCGCGGGCGCCAGATGGCCACCAGCACCACGGCGGCGAGCAGCACGCGCAACAGCACCGTCCCCCCCGGCCCCACCTCGTCGAACAGCGACTTGGCCAGCGATGCGCCCGTCTGCACCGAGGCCACCGCGCCAAGCACCAGCACCGTGGAGGGCACGGCGTCGGCCGGCGACCTCCGGCTGGCGCTCTCGCTCATTGCGCTGACGCTACCCGCGCGCGATCATTCGGGCGTGGCCGCCACCGACACCGCCAGCGGAGCGGCAACCGCCGCCGCGGAGCCGCTCGACCACGCCGCGCTGGAGAGGCTCTTCGAAGAGCTGGACGCCCCGTTCGCCCTCGTGGACCTCGACGCGATGTGGCTCAATGCGGCCGAGATGACCGGCCGGGCCGCCGGCAAGCCCATCCGCGTGGCCAGCAAGTCGGTGCGATCGCGCTCGGTCCTCGAGCGCATCATGGCCCGGGACGAGGGCTTCCGCGGGCTGATGACGTTCACGCTCGACGAGACGCTGTGGCTGTACGGCAATGGTTTCCGCGACCTGCTGCTGGCCTATCCGACCGCCGACCGCGCGGCGCTGGCCAACCTCGCACGGCTCGAGGGGGAAGGCCGCCCCATCGTGATGGTGGACTCGATCGACCACCTGGAGCTGATCGCCGCGGCCGGTCCGAGCGCCTCCGAGCCGGTGCGGGTGTGCATCGAGCTCGACGTGGGCTTTCACCTCGCCGGCGGCCGGGTGAAGATCGGCCCCAAGCGCTCCTCGATCCGCACGCCCGAGCAGGCGGTGGCCATCGCGCGGGAGATCGTCCGCCGCCCGGCCCTGGAGCTGGCCGGCCTGATGGGCTACGAGGGCCACATCGCCGGCGTGGGCGACCGGCCGCTGGGCAAGCCGCTCCAGCGGCCCGTGATCCGCCGGATGCAGCGCGCCTCCGCGAAGGAGATCGCCCGGCGGCGGGCAGAGGTGGTGGAGGCCGTGCGCGCGGTGGCGCCGTTGGCTCTGGTCAACGGCGGCGGCACCGGCAGCCTTCACACCACCTCGGCCGAGCCGGTGGTCACCGAGCTCACGGCGGGATCGGGCTTCTTCGCCCCCACACTCTTCGACCGCTACTCGGCCTTCCGGCTGCGCCCGGCGGCGATGTTCGCCCTCCCGGTGGTGCGGCGGCCCGGCCGGCGCACGGCCACGCTGCTCGGAGGTGGCTACCTCGCCTCCGGAGCGGCCGGGCCGGACCGCCTGCCCCAGCCACACCTGCCGGAGGGGCTGAAGCTGGACTCGCGGGAGGGAGCCGGCGAGGTGCAGACCCCGGTGACCGGGGCCGCGGCGGCCGGGCTGCAGGTGGGCGACAACGTCTATCTGCGCCACGCCAAGGCGGGCGAGCTGTGCGAGCGCTTCGAGACGCTGCACCTCGTGAGCGGCGGCCAGGTGGTGGACGAGGTGCCCACCTACCGCGGCGAGGGCCGCTGCTTCCTCTGAGCCGCTTCCAGACGCCTAGCTGCCGCTGGCGGCCTTCTCGGCCGCCGCCTCGACCTTGTCCGGGTCAGGCTCCCAGTGGGCCTCGGCGTCCACCGGCGTGTCGCGCAGGTAGGCCTCGGCGTCCAGCGCCGCGGCGCAGCCCGAGCCCGCAGCGGTGACCGCCTGGCGGTAGATGTGGTCCACCACATCGCCGGCGGCGAACACCCCGTCGAGATTGGTGCGCGTGGAACGCCCCTCCACCTCCACGTAGCCGTTCTCGTCTGTGTCGATCTGCCCCTCGACGATCGCCGAGTTGGGCTGGTGGCCGATGGCGATGAACGCGCCGGCGATCTCCAGCTCGCGGTCCTCGCCGCCGCCGGTGTGGTCGAGCACGGCCTTGGTCAGCATCCCGCCGTCGCCGGACTCGAAGCGGTCCACGGTGTACGGGGTGAGCAGCTCGATGTTCTCGGTCTCCTTCGCGCGGTTGAGCATCACCGCTGAGGCGCGGAACTCGTCGCGGCGGTGGATCACCTTGACGTCCTTGGCGAACTTGGCGAGGAACGTGGCGTCCTCCATCGCGGTGTCCCCGCCACCGACCACGATCGTGGGCTTGTCACGGAAGAACGCGGCGTCGCAGGTGGCGCAGTAGCTCACCCCGCGCGAAGCCAACTCCTCCTCGCCCGGCACACCCAGCTTGGTGGGCTCAGCGCCCATGGCCAGGATCACCGAGCGCGCCAGGTACTCCTCGTCGCCCACGTAGACCTTGTGCACGCCCCCGTCGGTCGAGAGCTCCACGCGTGTCACGTCGTCGGTCTCGAAGCGGGTGCCGAAGCGCTCGGCCTGATCGCGGAACTGCTGCACCATCTCCGGGCCCATGACCCCCTCGGGGTAGCCCGGGTAGTTCTCCACGTCGGTGGTCTGCTGCAGCAGCCCGCCCCATTGGAAGCCCTCGAACACGAGCGGGTTGAGATCCGCGCGCGAGGTGTAGAGCGCCGCCGTATACCCGGCGGGCCCGCTCCCGATGATGATTACGTTCTCGACCCGGCTGTGGCCGTTCTCGTCGTCGCTCACATGGCCTCCGCTGTCACTTTACTTTTTGAAGTATAGCCTCGGCGCTGGGCTTCCCAGCTTGCGACTGTGTGACGGAGCTGGAAGTAGGCCACCACGCCGGGTGGGATCGGCAGCCAGAAGGCGATCACGCGATAGGTGAGCACCGCGGGGAAGACGACGCCGCTCGGTACCCCGAACAGGAGGAACGCCCCGATCATCCCGGCGTCGACCGATCCCACGCCCCCCGCCGGCGATGGGATCAGGTTGGCCGCCATCCCCACGAAGAAGCCCTGCACCAGCACACCGAACGCCACTTCCCCGCCAAAGGCCTCGAAGCTGGCCCACAGCACGCCGATCTGAGCGGCCCAGAAGCCGATCGCCCCGGAGACGGCGAGCGCCCCGCGGCTGGGGTGGCTGAGGTAGTCGACGGCGGTGCGCACGCCGGTTGACAGCGTGGCCGGCCCGCTGGCCAGTCGCTGGGCCAGGCGCGCGCGCCTGCCCTCGCCCGCGACGCCAGACAGGCGGCGCTCGAAGTCGCCTGGAATCAGCGCCACCAGCCCCAGCAGCAGCATCAATGAGCCGGCTACCGCAGCGGGCACGATCGTGCCGCCCACGGGGTTGTCACCCGGCAGGACTCCCGTGCGCAGGAGCACGCCGAAAAGCACCAGCGCGCCGAGGTAGACCGAGTAGGTGAGCACGAGGAAGGCCACCATCCGGCAGGCCGAGCGACGCCGCGACATGCCGGCCTTGCGCAGCGCCCAGTAGGTGAGCACGATCCCGCCGGCACCGGCGGCGGAGAAGATGCGCGTGGCCGCCAGCCCGGCCATGGTGATCTGGTAGGAGGCCCTGGCGTCGAGCCGCTCGCGCACGTCGCTGGAGTCCCGGCCGCCGAGGATGCCGCGAAACAAAGCCACGTAGGCGGCAAAGGCGGCCACGTTGAAGACCACCGCGATCACGACCCAGTACCAGACGGCGTTGTCCAGCCCGTCGATGGCCTCGTCCAGGCCGAGGACCTTGGGGAAGATGAAGTAGATCCCCCCGATGGCCAGCAGGAAGACCAGGCCGATGCCGACCAGGCGCCGCTTGTCGGCCAGCAGGCCGGATACCCGCAGGTCCTCCTCGTGGTCCTCCTGGGCGGTGGTCTCGTTGCCTTGGAGGTCCACGTCGAGCGGCTCGGACTCGGGCGTCGTGCCGTTGCGCGTGCGGCGTCCGTCCCCCTCCATCATGCCCTTCCCGGCTCCAGCCGCTGCACCTGGCGGGCGGCCGCCAGCAGCGGTCTGGCGGCGTACGGCGCGGCGCGCCGGGTGCCCTCGGCCAGCGCCAGCCCGGCGACGAGGTCGATCACGTAGTGCTCGCCCAGATAGACCAAGCCGAAGCCCAGCGTGAGCGCATAGGCCCAGCCCAACGCCCCCGGGCCCCTGTCCACATCGGACAGCAACCGGGCGGCCACCACCGATATGCCGAAATGGAGGGATGGCATGGCTGCGAACGGATTGCCTTCAAGTGAATCGTAGAGCGGCCTCCAGAAGCGTCTCCAGAAGCGCTCGCCGGTCTCCACCATGATGCGCCTGACGGGCGGGATCCGCTCGATCTCGGCCGCATACCAGGGCGGCGCCGTTGGGATCGCCCAATAGAAGACCAGCCCGGTGTCGAAGGCCCCGGCCATGATCGCCGCCGCGCGCGGGAAGCGGTCGGGGTGGCGCAGCAGCATGTACACGAGTGTGCCGTGCGGGAAGAAGAACCAGCTCCAGTGCACCCACGACAGCGCCACGTCGTGGGGCCGCACCTCCCCCGGCCGCCCGAGCGCGCGCTGCAGGCGATGCGTGGGCAGCTCGCCCAGGCCGATCGCGCGGTCGGCGGCGATTGGATAGTTCACTCGCGTGCGGCGCAGCAGGCGAATCGGGTCATCGTCGGGCATGTCGTAATGGGCGTAGTAGGCCCACATCTGCAACGTGTAGATGCCCGCGTCGCGCAGGCGGCTGCGCGGCATGGCCACGGCCAGCGCCACCGGCGCCTGAAAGCCCAGGGCCGTGACCACGGGGGCCCTCAGACCCAAGCGGCGGCGCATCGGCAGCGCGACCACCCCGACGCAGACCGCGCCCCAGGCAAGGCTCCGTAGGGCACGCGAACTCCGCAAGGCCGCGGGAGCATATAGGCGCGTTCGGCGCCGTCCAGAGCACCCGCCAGGCTGGTTCCCACCCGCGCCTCGAATGCCGGGGTAGGAGCGGCGGGGCGCTGGCCGAAGGGCAAACGGCTCGGTAAACGGTGGACGGATCGGACCACGTCGTCCCGCGAACCCCCAAAGCGTGACGCGCGATCCTCTTCGCAAGAGGTGCTCCACAGAGCGCGGCTCTGGCGCCCACTTCGTGGAGCACCGGCGGAATGGCCGATCGATCGTCACGAAATGGGGGCTCCCGGGACGCGCACCCACCAGCCACCCTCCCTTTCCTGCTCTGTTACACGCCCCGGCGCAGCCGCAACGCGACGAGCGCCGGCTATTGCGTCCCGCGCGCGGTAGCGCGGCGGTCGCCCGGATAGGGTGGCCGCGCCATGGGCCGACGCGTGGAGATGGGGCTGCTCTTCTACCCGCGCGGGGGGTCGGCCCAGGTGGTGCGCTACCTCGCACGCGCGCTGGAACGCGCCGGCTGGGACACGAGCCTGGCCTGCGGCTCGCTCGGCGAGCCCGGCGAGCGCACCCACGCCGAAAGCTTCTTCGCGGGGCTCGACTTGGCGGTGGCCGACTATCGCCCGGCGATAAGGGCGTTCGAGGAGGGCCGCGACCCGATCGTAGAGCCGGTGCCCATGCACCCCTCCTACGAGGACCGCGCGGGCGCGCCGGACCGCATCCTCACGGCGGTGTCGCCCGAGCTGGGCGAGCACCTGGCCGAGGCGTGGCGGCCGCTGCTGGCGGCGGCCGCCCGCGAGGGGCCCGAGGTGCTCCACCTGCACCACCTCACCCCCATCCACGAGGCCGCCACGCGCGAGCTGCCCGACCTGCCGCTGGTCACCCACCTGCACGGCACCGAGCTGAAGATGATCGACCGCGCCGAGCGCCTGGCGGCGGGCGAGCAGCTTGAGGGCACCCGGCCGGAGAGCTGGGTCCATGCCGCCCACTGGCTCGCGGAGATGCGCCGCTGGGCGCAGGGCAGCACCCGCGTGATCGTGATCTCCCCCGACGACGCCGCCGAGGCGCAGCGGCTGCTCGGCGTGGAGCAGCAACGCATCACCTGGGTGCCAAACGGCGTGGACCTCGAGCGCTTCGACCGCGCCGACCCCTCGCAGGAGGAGCGCACCGCCCGCTGGCGGGAGTGGCTCGTGGAACAGCCCCAGGGCTGGGCCGAGGGCGGCGATCCTGGCAGCGTGGCGTATACCGAGGCGGACCTCGAGGCGTTCACCGACCCGGCCAGCGGCGAGCCCTCCCCCGTGCTGCTGTTCATCGGCCGCTTCACCGAGGTCAAGCGGATACCTCTACTCGTGCGCGCATACGCGCGTGCGATGCAACGGTTCGAGCGCCGCGCCCCGCTGGTCATCTGGGGCGGCTTCCCGGGCGAGTGGGAGGGCGAGCACCCGCACACGGTGGTCGAGCGCGACGGCATCGAGAACGTGTTCTTCGTGGGCTGGCGCGGCCACACCGAGCTGGGCGCCGGACTGGCCTGCACCGACGTGATGGTGATGCCCTCAATAGCCGAGTCCTTCGGCCAGGTGTTCATCGAGGCGATGGCCTGCGGCGTGCCGGTGATCGCCGCGAACGCCGCCGGCCCACCGTCGTTCATCAACACAGAGCCCGGTCGGCCCAACGGCTGGCTGGTCGAGCCCGACGACCTCGACTCGCTTGCCGAGGCGATGGTGGAGGCCGTGAACGACCCGGCCGCCCGCGAGCAGCGCGCGCGCAACGGCTACGAGGTCACGCACCGCGACTACTCGTGGGACACGCTGGCCGAGCGCGTGGCGGAGGTGTACGAGGCAGCGATCGCTGAGCGCCGCTAGCCCGCCCGCTCCAGGATCCGCACCTCCACGGGGGCCTTCGCCGCAAACGCCTCGGCGTCCTCGCGCGTGCCGATGTGCTCGCCCCAGTGCATCGGCACGGCCACCCGCGGCTGAATCCGCCGGGCGGCCTCGGCTGCCTCGCCGGCGGTCATCACGTACTGGCCGCTCACCGGCAGCAGCGCCACGTCCACGCCGGCCACGGCGTCCATCTCCGGGATCACGTCGGTGTCGCCGGAGTGGTAGAGCCGCTCGCCGCGCACGTTCAGGTCGAAGCCGACGCCGCCCGCCTCGCGGGGGTGAAAGAGGCGCCCCTCGGTATCGCGCTTGGAGGTGTTGTACGCCGCCACCGCCGCCACCTCCACGCCGGGCACGGGCTCCAGCTCGAGCTCCTCGCCGGGCGCGATCGAGGCCACCATCCCGCGCGCCCGCTCGGCCACAGCCGCCGGCGCCACCAGCCAGGTGCCGGGGTGCGACAGCCGCTCCACGTCCTGGGGTGAGAAGTGGTCGTAGTGCCCGTGGGTGATGAGGATGAGGTCGGCCTTGGGTCCGTCCGTCACGCGATAGGGGTCGATGTAGAGCGTGGAGCGTCCGGTGCTCAGCCGGAAGCCGGAGTGCCCGAGCCACTCGAGAGAATCGAGGAGCATCGGTTGAGAATAGGCTCCCGACCCCGCCGCCAGAGAGAAAGGACGCGCCTTGAGCTATGAGACCGTGAAGTGGGAGCAAGACGGCGGCGTAGGGCGCATCACGCTCAACCGTCCCGACTCACTGAACGCCTGGACGGAGCAGTTCGGCCACGAGCTGGGCGAGGTGGTCAACGGACGGGCCGCCGACCAGGGCGTGCGCGCCGTGCTGCTCACCGGCGCGGGGCGCGGGTTCTCCTCCGGCGCCGACCTCAAGGCGGGCTTTTCGCCGCACCCCGAGGACGGGATGCCCGACGTCCAACGCGAGCTCCACGAGGTCTACCACCCGATCATCGCCGGGATCCGCCGGCTGGAGAAGCCCGTGGTCGCCGCCGTGAACGGGCCGGCGGTGGGCATCGGCTGCTCGCTCGCGCTGGCCTGCGACATCGTCCTGGCCGCCGAGTCGGCCTTCTTCGGCCTGGCCTTCGTGAACATCGGCCTGATGCCCGACGGCGGCTCGACCCTGTTCGTGCCGGCGGCGGTGGGCAAGGCGCGCGCCTTTCAGATGGCCCTCCTGGGCGAGCGGGTGGACTCCGCCCGCGCGCTTGACTGGGGCCTGGTCAACGACGTCTACGCCGACGACGAGCTGCTGCCTGCAGCGGAGGAGCTCACCGCCAAGTTCGCAGCGGGGCCGACGCGCTCGTACGCGGGCTCCAAGCAGGCTCTGAACCAGATGATCTACCCGCAGCTCGACGACCAGCTGGCGCTCGAGGCCGACCTCCAGCACGCGCTGGCACGGACCGAGGACTTCGTGGAGGGCGTCGGCGCCTTCGTGGAGCGTCGCGAGCCGTCGTTCAAGGGCGCCTGATGGTGCGCCCACGCCAACCCTCGGCACTATCTCAACGAAGGTGCAGATTTGGCCGTGTGGGGCTCATACAGCCACCTTGCTACCGGTATGGTCACCAAACCCGGTCAGAAGCCGCGCCAAGGCCGCGTCCTTCGACGGGTGGCCGTACCTGCTCATAACCAGCGCCCCGCCATAGGGTGCTGCGATGCACATAGTCGTATCGAACGCACGCCTCCACATCGTCAGCCGGGCACTGCGAGCGCTTCTGCGGCCGGTCGGACGCGCCGACCTCGTACGGATCGGCAGCGAGCACCAGGTACGGTCGCCTACTGCGCCGGGGCAGGGGAAGACATCACGTTCGACTTGGCGCTGGTTGAGCGTGGCTGCCAGGTGACAACGTTCGACCCAACGCCGCGCGCGATCGCCCACGTCGAGGCCAACGCGCCGTCGGGCAACGACTTTCGGTTCGTCCCAGTCGGCTGGTGGAACGAGGACACCATCCTGCGGTTCTACGCGCCCCGTATACCCGAACACGTGTCGCACTCGGCGGTGAACCTTCAGGGCACCACGGACTTCTTCACGGCGCCGGTCAAACCCGTGCGACAGCTGATGACTGAACTCGGTGACGAGCGCGTGGACATCATCAAGATGGACATTGAGGGGGCCGAGTACGTCGTACTCGGCCAGCTTGCGCGGGGGGGGCCGCTGCCGCGGGCACTGTGCGTGGAGTTCGATCAGCCACAGCCGTTGCGTCGCACGATGTCCGCGGTCGAAACGCTCCGCCGCACCGGATACGAACTGGCGCACATCGAGTTCTTCGACTACACCTTTGTGCGCGACAGTCCCTAGCCTCACATGAAGCTATCCGCAGCTCAGTCGCCTCGCGACGATCCAGCAGAGCCTCGGCCTCGATCGCTTGACCCCAGGCGAAGTGGTCGCCACTCGGGATAGCCAGTCGCAGACGGCGCAACGAAGTGGTTGATCCGGCGGACTGCGGGATATGATCCCGCCGCCTTGCAGGACCGCCCGAAAGCTTTTCGCCGCCGGCAGATCGCCCTCGCCCTAGCGGCGGCGGGCGTCGCCCTGCTGGCGCTCACCCCCGCCGCCTCGGCCGGGATCTTCACGCCGGAGCACGGCGGCTCGCCCAACGCGGACGACATCGACCGTCTCTACCGCATCGTCCTGTACGTCTCGATCCCGATCTTCCTGGTGGTCGAGGGCACGCTGATCTGGTCGCTGATCAAATACCGCGAGCGCCGCGGCGGCCCCGAGCCCGCCCAGATCCGCGGCAACACGCCGCTCGAGCTGAGCTGGACCGTCGGCGCCACGGTGATCCTCGTGGTGCTCGCGGCGATCACCTTCGTCTACCTGGGCGACATCAATAATCCGCCGGCGTCGGACCCGGGCGGCCTGGCCAGCGGCGTTCAGGTGGCCTCAATCGACCAGCCCAGCCCGCCCCCCAGCGGCGGCAAGACGCTCGACATCACCGTGAACGGCCAGCAGTACCTGTGGCGCTACGACTACCCCGGCGGCGTCTTCGACTACTACGAGATGGTGGTGCCGATCAACACCACCGTCACGCTGAAGATCGCCGCCTCGGACGTGATCCACTCCTGGTGGATCCCCGAGCTGGGCGGCAAGGCCGACGCCGTGCCCGGCCACATCAACGAGACGTGGTTCAAGATCTCCAAGCCCGGCATCTACAAGGGCCAGTGCGCCGAGCTGTGCGGCGACAACCACGCCGACATGCGCGCCCAGGTGCGCGCCGTGACCCCCGAGGAGTACCAGGCATACCTCGACCAGCGCGCGCAGGGCATCAAGGAAGCCCAGACGGGCCTTGCCGAGCAGCGGCGCCAGCGCGAGGGAGCCACCGAGGGAGACCAGAGTGGCGGTTAGCGACGCGCCCACGGGCGTGAACGGAGTGGGCAGCCCCGAGATCGTGATGCGCGGCCTGCGCGATCGCCCGCGCGGATGGCTCGGGTGGCTCACCACCACCGATCACAAGAAGATCGGGATCATGTACCTCTTCCTCACCTTCATCTTCTTCATCGTGGGTGGGGTGGAGGCGCTGATCATGCGCCTGCAGCTGGCGGTGCCGGACGGCACGCTGGTCACCCCCGAGACCTACAACGGCCTGGTCTCGATGCATGGCACCACGATGATCTTCCTGTTCATCGTCCCCGTGCTGGCGGGGTTCGGCAACTACATGGTGCCGTTGATGATCGGTGCGCGCGACATGGCCTTCCCGCGGCTGAACGCGCTGTCGTTCTGGCTGCTGGCCTTCGGCGGCATCGCGTTCTACGCGAGCATCTTCTTCGAGCCGCCCCAGGCCGGCTGGACCTCCTACGCCCCGCTGTCGGATGACGCCTACATGCCCAGCGGCGGCATCGACGCCTGGATCTTTCTGATCCACCTCACAGGCCTGTCCTCGATGTTGGGCGCGATCAACTTCGTGGCCACGATCCAAAACATGCGCGCGAAGGGAATGGGCTGGGGCCGCATGCCGCTGTTCATCTGGACGATCCTCGTCTACAGCTACCTGCTGATCATCGCCCTCCCGGCGATCGGCGCGGCGGTCACGATGCTGCTCACGGACCGCCACTTCGGCACCGACTTCTTCGACCCGACCGGCGGCGGCGATCCGGTGCTCTGGCAGCACCTGTTCTGGTTCTTCGGCCACCCCGAGGTGTACATCATGGTCCTGCCCGCCTTCGGGATCATCTCGGAGATCCTGCCGGTGTTCGCGCGCAAGCCGATCTTCGGCTACAAGGCGATCGCCGCGGCCACCGTTGCGATCGCCTTCCTGGGGCTGCTCGTGTGGGCCCACCACATGTTCACCACGCCCACGGCCACGGTGGTGCTCGTGTTCTTCATGATCAGCTCGTTCCTGATCGCGGTGCCCACCGGCATCAAGATCTTCAACTGGATCGCCACGCTGTGGAAGGGGTCGATCGTGATGAAGACGCCGCTCTACTTCGCGGTCGCCCTGCCCGCGCTGTTCGTGATCGGCGGCATCTCGGGCGTGATGCTCGCCGTGTTCCCGGTGGACTGGCAGCTGCAGGATTCCTATTTCGTGGTGGCCCACATCCACTACGTAC
>Ga0209587_1000366_pt1 | contig 22104 bp, 27 predicted proteins | sample NGEPerD_2_FD_184512 | JGI IMG/M metagenome (GOLD analysis project Ga0209587, IMG submission 184512) | Arctic peat soil microbial communities from the Barrow Environmental Observatory site, Barrow, Alaska, USA - NGEE PermafrostL1-D... | ecosystem: Environmental > Terrestrial > Soil > Wetlands >... | reverse complement strand
GGGGCTCATAAAGGAGAGGGCTTGGGTAATAAATTTTTAGCACACATTAGAGAGTGTGATGCTATTTGTGAGGTGATAAGAGATTTTAAAGATAAAAATATTATTCATGTAAACGGGCAAGTAAACCCAACAGATGATAAGGAAACAATTAATTTGGAGTTAATATTTGCCGACCTAGCTACTGTTGAAAAAAGGTTAGATAAAATGAAGCGTGAAGTAAAGAGCGGTGATAAAGAAATAAAAGTTAACATAATAATTTTAGAACGTATCTACAAACAATTATCAAGCGGTCAGGCAATCAGGGAATTAGAATTTGATAAAGAAGAAATATTTTTTGTTAAAAGTTTAAACCTATTAACCATTAAACCTATACTATACCTTCTAAACATCGATGATTCTTATGACACGGCTTCTTTATTAATAAATTCAACAGATGAAATTTTATCTATAGATGTTAAACTTGAAGAAGAAATAGTGGGTCTTCCAGAAGAAGAACAAGCTGAGTACATAAAAGAACTAGGTCTTAAACAAAGCGGGTTAGACAAACTTATTCAAAAAGCGTATAAACTTTTAGATTTAGAAACTTTTTTTACTACCGGACCAGACGAAACTCGTGCCTGGACTATTAAAAAAAATGCTAAAGCACCTGACGCAGCTGGAGAAATACATACTGACTTTATTAAGGGCTTTATTAGAGCAGAAGTGATTAACTGGGAAAAGCTAGTTGAATGTGGTAGTGAGGTAAAAGCTCGCGAACTGGGATTGATAAGAACTGAGGGGAAAGAATATGCAGTAACCGATGGGGATGTTTGTAATTTCCTTATTGGCAAATAGGCATTCCCTTAAATACTACTTGATATTAAGACAAAAAGAGTCTAAAAGACTCTTTTTTTATATCTTTATATTATAATTTATTTTTCCAGGACAATAATTTCTCTAAACACTTTTTGCCCCTGTCGCCCATATATAATACTTCCCCGGGGACTTATAAATTTTTTAATTTCCTCCTTTTTAAGCATTCTTTCTGGCAAGAGTTCTATTTTTATAAATTTAGAAATATCGGGATTTATAAATTTATTACCATAAAATACTGGCCAAACCATAACCATCCGAGCCCCAGGTATAAGTACTTTATAGCATTCCGTTAAAGCTTTTGAATACAATTCTTCAAGCTCTTTAATAACTAAATCAAACTCTATCTTTCCTCTTTGTGGGCCTAAGTATGGTTCAGTTACTATTACAGAAACACTATTAACTTTTATAAATTTTGACAAATCTAGGACGTTTTTTACTACTAACTTAACTTTTGTGTTTTGAACCTCGTACTGTTCTTTTATCCAGTCGACGTTTCTCCTTGAATCTTGAATCGCTTTAAAAGATGAATCTAATCCAAACAGATTACAATAATCCATTAACATTGCCTCAGTGAGTATGGTACCCGATCCACAAAATGGGTCTAATAATAACCCCTCATTATCTTGTAACTCTGCCAAGTTAATCATCGCTTGTGCTAACTTGGGTGGCAACATGCCCGACTTATCATCTCGAGCTGGGCGCCCGAAATCTCGATACGACAAAGATTTAAAAGGTTGAACTGCCAGGGTTTCACCAACCAGAACCTTTCCATTAAAGCTTACTAATATAATTTCTATACCTTTTTTTATCAGCTTGTTCTGTTCAACCACAACACTTGTTAAATTCTCTTCACGGGAAGTAACAAAGCGGGAGCTAATTTGTCTTTTTTTAAACTCGTTTTTAAGTTTAAGGCCTAATTTTTGAATATTAAAATGTCGGCTATAATCTGAAATGCCAAAATTAAATTTACCTGATCCAACTGACTTTGACTTAAGAAGAGCAATCTTAAAACTAGATTCTAAAGACTTTTTTTGGAAATTAGATTCTTTAATTTCATCCTTGATCTCACCAATTTTAATAACGCCACCCATTCGCTTTATTAATTTAGGAGCATCTATTTCGATATCAACTTCCATTACTAAAAAATCCCTCTCTAATAGATGGTAATATTTTGGCTTTAAAACTGCTAGAATCTCAGCCAGTGACAAGGCTGGATTATTTCCTAAAATAAAAAAATATTTCATGCCCTTATATTATCTCAAAGAAAGAAAACTAGCAATTAATAATCATGTTTACTCTTGATTTTATTTATAATTGATGCTATGGTTGTACTAATAAGAAAATTTAATAACGTATATCTTTCCCATATTTTAGGTTAGTCCTAGAATAATTTTGCTAAATTTAGCTAAATTAAAGGTATTCCTCAGCCCCAAAGCTTCTTGGAATACTTGGGGATTTTATTTAAAAAGGGTTTACGGCTAATTAATATATTATTTACAGCCTGTTTACTCTCTAAATGATACAATACATATGTCAAAAACAAAGAAGTCAAATGCCGGGCATTACGAGGTCTTATTTATTATTCCTAATAAATATACTGAAGATGAGGCTAAACAATTAATCGTAAAGACTGAAGAAGTTATCACTAAAACTGGCAGCTCTATAACTTTCCGTGAATACTGGGGGAAAAAGAAGTTAGCCTATGAAATTAAACATAATGCATATGGTTACTACGCTTTAGTTGAATTCGACGCTGAAAGAGACGCTGTTCAATCAATTAATCAAACCTTGCGATTATCAACTGAGGTATTACGCCACCAAATTGTTAGCAAGAGAGTTAAAACAGATGCGGAAATTACGCGCGCTAAAACAATCCAGGGAAAAATAGCAGCAAAAAAAGAAGAGGCTGCTAAAGAATTAAAGAAAAAAGAAGATAAAAAAGACGCTGATATAAAGAAAGATGAAGATGTTAAGGAAAAGAAAGGTGAAGAAAAGTCCAATAAAGGTAGTTTAAAGGAACTAGATCAGAAATTAGAAGGTATTTTAAGTGCTAAAGATTTAATATAATATCTCAGTTTGACTGCTTGCAGCTTACTTGAGATTAAAAAAACATATGAATTTAAACAAAGCCATGATCATCGGTAACGTGACCCGTGATCCAGAATTAAAATCTACGCCCTCTGGCCAAAATGTTGCTTCGTTTAGCGTTGCAACAAATCTAGTTTGGACAGACAAAAGTGGAACTCAACAAAAAAAAGTTGAATTCCATAATATCATTGCTTGGCGCAAGTTAGCTGAAATATGTTCTAAATATTTAAAAAAGGGGGCAAAAGTATATATAGAGGGTAGACTACAAACTACAGACTGGACTGGTAACGACGGGGTAAAAAGATATCGTACTGAAATTGTCGCTGATAACATGATCATGTTAGACAATAAAAATAGCACAAACTCTTCTGGGCAAGCATACCCTACAGACAACTCAAAACAAAATGAAGAAGTAATTGAAATTCCAGAAGAGCCTGCAGATGACGAAATAAAAGTTGAAAATATTCCTTTTTAAGATTAATAAATAAATATGAAAAAACAAAAAACAAAAGAATGTTATTTTTGCGTTAATAATTTAGAAGTAGATTATAAAGATGTACGAACTTTACGCCGTTTTATTAATTTCTACATGAAAATATTGCCAGGAAAAAGAACTGGCGTTTGTGCGTGGCATCAAAGAAAACTAACAACCGCAGTTAAAAGAGCGCGTGTTATGTCCCTTTTATCAGCAACTCATAAATAGGTTCCAAAAATTAATAATATGTTAAACTTTAACGAGATAAAAACCGGTAAGGTGATTAAAATTAACGGTGATCCATTTGTAATAGTAAAAACTGACCATCACAAAATGGGCCGTGGTGGGGCGGTGTTAAAAACTAAATGTCGAAATCTGATTAATGGCAATGTACTTGAAAGAACTTTCCAGGGGGCAGAAAAAGCAGAAGAAGCTGAAACGGAAACCAAGAAAGCTAATTACATGTACAAAGATAAAGATGAAGCTTACTTTATGGATATTGAAAGCTTTGAGCAATTCAATCTTCACATCGAAGCAATCGAAGATCAGGCTCGTTTTCTAAAAGATGATACTGATGTTGACGTCTTATATTTTGAAAATAAGCCAGTTTCAATTAATTTACCCATAAAGATGGAGTTTAAAGTTATAAGCGCTCCTCCGGGAGTAAAAGGAAACTCTGCTGGCAATGTCAATAAAACTGTTGAAATTGAAACTGGAGCAACCGTTGGAGTCCCGATGTTTATTAACGAAGGTGATGTCATAAGAATAAATACTGAAAGCGGTGAATATGTAGAAAGAGCCAACTAAAAATACCATTGGATAATACAAAAAACCACCACTATTATTTTAGTGGTTTTTTGTTTAATCATCTTTATAATTTTAATAAGAACCACTTAACAATAGACCAGTTGCTATTAAATCGTGCTATAATTTCATTATGGAAATTACTTTAATTATTTCTCTAATATTTTTCTCATTTATTGCCTATTACCACTTAGATTTGGCTGTTTTTTTAATTATCGTACTTCTTCCAAGTTATTTAATTAGATTTGATATATTAGGAATACCAATTACTTTTCTGGAATCGATGATACTTCTTGGCTTTCTGGTTTGGTTTATTAAAACAACCAAACTTAAAGTGACAGGTTGGCTTAAACATAGATATAAAAGATTAACTTACCCATTTGCTATAGAGATAATCTTAATCCTCATATCTTCATTTATAGCGCTATTTGTGGCAAAACTTGATAATGCCGCTCTTGGGATTTTTAAAGCATATTTTTTTGAACCAATTGCTTTATATATTTTAATATTGAATGTTTTACCGGGGAAAAGGGGACGGGAAAAAATAATACTTGCCCTAACTGTTGGCGCCCTTTCTACTTCTTTATTAGCTTTATACCAACAATTAACCGGCCTATTTATATTTAATGAATTTTGGGCCAATCTAGAAAATAGACGTGTTGTTTCTTGGTTTGGTTATCCCAATGCAGTTGGTCTTTATTTAGCCCCAATAATTCTTATTCTCACATCTTATTTGAAAGCTATTTCAAAAAATAAAGGTCTTGTATATCGACTAAAACAAATACTCGTATTTACAACCATAATTTTATCAGTTTTAAGTATCTATTTTGCCAAGTCTGAAGGAGCTTTAATCGCCTTGCTTGTCGCGTTTGTAATCTTTATATTCTTTTCATTTAAATGGGCTAAAATTGTAGTACCCATAATAATCTTAATTGCCACAGCAACTATTTTACTAACACAGCCCCTTAAAAGTTATGTAATAGATAAAATAAGCTTGAATGATCTCTCGGGAGAAATTAGAAAGCAACAGTGGCGAGAAACCATGCATACACTAGAAGGATCAAGCTTCATTTTTGGTAATGGACTTTCCAAGTACCCCGTTGCAGTCGCCCCTTTCCACCAGGAAGGAATATTCTTTAACCGAGATAAAATAGATAATTTTCATTCTGTTTTATATGGAGACGCAAAATTGAGGGCAAAATATTGGCAACCAGTAGAAATCTACCTTTATCCCCACAATATTTTTCTTAATTTTTGGACTGAAATAGGAATCTTTGGCATGCTTTTATTTACTTGGCTAATTGCTAAATTCTTGCTAAAGTCATTCAACGTGTATAAAAGAGATAAAAATATTCTTGGTTTAGGTTTATTTAGTGCCATGATTGCCTTGCTAATTCATGGATTAGTTGACGTACCCTATTTTAAAAACGATCTTTCTGCTTTATTTTTCATAATTATTGCCCTTCTGGCATCAATTTTGTTAGATAATAAAATTAAAGATAAAAAGATTACTAAATAATAACTATATGGCTGACGTACTACAAAAAATAATAGCTGATAGCGGACTTGTTTCCCGACGTCATGCTGAATTATTAATTAGAAAAGGAATGGTGAAGTTAAACGGCAAGGCCGCCCAATTGGGCGACAGAGCTGATTTGGCAAAAGATAAGGTAACCGTTAGCGGAAAACCACTGGCACCCCTTCCAGAAAAAACATACCTTAAGTTAAACAAGCCAATCGGTTATGCTTGCAGTAATCGTCTTTTTCCTGGCGAAGACAATATTTTTCAATTGGTGAAAACTGATATAAGACTTTTTTCTATCGGTAGACTTGATAAAAATAGTCGTGGCTTAATTATCCTGACAAACGATGGCGGAATAACGCAACAATTATCACACCCCCGCTTTAGCCATAAAAAAGTATATATAATAAAAGCTGACAAAGGAGATAGGCAAAATATTTCTTTTAAAGATGGTGGCAAAATATGTACCGCGCTTAAAAAGGGTGTTGAAATAGGCGGTGGTGATGGTGTTGTTAGGGCCAAAGAATCTCAGTACCTTGAGAATAACTCATTCAAACTCGTTTTAACTGAGGGAAAGAAAAGACAAATAAGAAGAATGTTCTCTGCTCTAAAACTTAGAGTTTATGATTTAAAAAGAATTGAATTTGCTGGCATTAGATTAGATGGTTTAGAAGAGGGTGCGGTTAAACCATTAACTGACAAAGAGATTAATTATTTAAAGAATAAAAAATAATCAAGGAGGGGTGCGAGAGTGGTTTAATCGGGCGCTCTCGAAAAGCGTTATACCGGCAACGGTATCGAGGGTTCGAATCCCTCCTCCTCCGCACATTTAAAATAGCTCCAAATCGGAGCTATTTTTTTATAGCTGATTGATTGTTATACAACAGCATGATAAAAATCACAACATGAAGGATAAAAAAATACTAATAATTTGCGTTTCCATTCATCATGGCAACACAATGAAGGTTGCTAAAATAATCAGTAAAAACCTAAATGCCCGTGTGGTAACGCCAGGCGATGTAAATACGGAAACTTTGTCCGCTTATGATTTAATTGGCTTGGGTTCAGGTATTTATAATCACAAACATCATGGTAGTCTTTTCGCTTTAATCGAAAAATTTAAGTTTCAAGACAATCAAAAAGTGTTCATTTTTTCTACTAATACTTTTGGATTAAAAATATTGCATAAACTATTTAAAGACAGTCTAATTGAAAAGGGTTATGATGTTGTAGGAGAGTTTTCTTGCCCTGGATATATTAATTATAGTTTTTTAAAGTATTTTTTTGTAAGCCTAAACAAGAATAGACCAAATGAAAATGATTTACAAAAAGCACGCAATTTTTCTCAAAAAATTATTATTTGAATTTTATAATTAAAGAGTTTGATAGTAGACAGTTCTAATTACGCAGAACACTTCCATACATTTAAAAAAAATATAATCGATCAAAAAAACAAGGCATATTTTGCCTTGTTTTAAGTGCTGTTAAGCAATAATTAGAGAACTTTTCTTTTTAACTGAAAAACATATAAAGCGCTACTAAAACATAAAGACCCCATTATAATAAATATTATTTGGAAGCCAAATAATGTAACTAAAGCTCCACCCACAATAGCCCCTATAGCTGTAGTAAAGTAGTTCATTGATTCCCACGCCCCCCACTGCGTTCCTGATTTATGCCCATCAAGATGTTTAGAATAAACAGCGTCAAAGGCTGGTGAATAGATTGCTTCACCAAGACCAATAATTGCCTGAACTACAAATAAGAATACAATGGAATTAACCCAAAAATAGAGAAAGAATCCGATTGCCATAATTAAATACCCCAGCACAATAATCAATTCATTTTCTTTAATTTTGTCACTATATTTTCCAGATATTAATGTTGTTACCCCTGCCACAAAAGCAAAAATCCCCCCGGCGATACTTGCGTCCATTAAATTCCCCCCTATTCTTTCGACAAAAAGAGCATAAATTGGTCCCAACATAGCACCAGCCATTAGTATCATAGCATTGGTTGAAAGGAGTATTCTCAATGCTTTATTAAAAAACAAAATTCGTTTCATATTTTAATCTTATATTTTATAATTATAGTATATCATCATGGAAATAAAAAAACAGAGAGCTAACTCTGTTTCTATAAATGCGGAACGGACGGGACTCGAACCCGCGACCTCCTGCGTGACAGGCAGGCATTCTAACCAGCTGAACTACCGCTCCTCTTTTTATGTTCACAAAAATGGTAAACGTAAATCATGTAAACCACAAAAAAATGATAGCAGAAAGAATTTTCTTTGTCAAAAAAATTAACACCCTAATTGACCTTGCCAAAACCCTCGTTATCAGCTATACTTTTTCTAGAACTTGAAGGTTCAATTTTTTTAATTACTATAAATATATGGAAAAGGAAGTAGTCTTTGTAAACAAAAATGAACAGGCAATTGCCCAGGAAACTCTTAAAAACATAAAGGATAGTCTTTTGGTACAAAAAAAAAGAGTTTTAGAAGAGCTAAATAATATCTCAAAAATAGATAGCCATGAAGCTGATAACAGAGGGGCTCAATTCCCTGAATATGGTGATAAACCTGATGAGAATGCGCAGGAAATTAGTGACTTTTCTACTACTGTTGCCACCCAAAACATTCTTGAAAAAAGCTTAAACGACATTGAAAAGGCGCTTGAAAGAATCGAAAAAGGCACTTATGGTATTTGTAAGTATTGTCATAATTCTATTAACGAAAAGCGTTTAGTTGCTCGTCCAACGGCTGGCGCCTGCATGACTTGCAAAACAGAGCTACAAGAAAATGAATAAATTGTTCAGAGTAAATTCAGATTTTTTTAATATAGCTATTATTTCTTTAATAGCTATATTTTTTAGTTTAGATAGATACTTAAAGAATTTAGCCCTCAATCTTAATATTGGAGAAAACTACCCTTTAATAACTGATTATTTCTCTTTCTCTTTTGCAAAAAACTCCAATATAGCCTTTTCCTTACCACTTAGCACTAAAATTATTTTCCCAATAATTATAACGGCAATTATTTTTCTAACATTTGCTATCACAAGTAATATTTATAAAAAACGAGCACTTACCCTTGATAGTCTTTTGTTGACTTTTATCCTTTTTGGTGCTATAAGTAATATGTTAGATCGCCTTCTTTACGGTTACGTTATTGATTATCTGAGTCTAAAAAATTTCTCAATTTTCAATTTAGCGGATATAATGATTACTCTAACCTCGTTCTTTTATATTTTTTACATTACAAAACAAACAAAAAGAAAGACCACGGAATGAATGAACAAAGCAAAGAAATGACACAACCAGTCAAAAAAAGGTTATCAGATGAGGCTTTTGAAAAACTCATCCAAGAAACAACTTCCATACCGGTAAGTGATGGCTACGCAAGCAAGTGTTATTGCAGAAGATGTGGACTCTCCTGGGACATGAGAGTTAAGGGATTGCAAATTCTTCGAAAAGAAAATTTAGCTAGCCCCTTTAAGATACCTAAGGGAATAAGTGACCCTATGGATGAAAAAGGTCTTAAAAAGTGCTATTTTATTCTTGAGCCATGCTTTGCCTGCCGAAATAGTGGAGAAAAAATTAAAACAGAAGTTTGTTTAATCTCTAAACAGTTGACTAAAAAAAGCGTTGTTAAGTGGCAAAACACTTTCGCGCCTTCAAATCGAAAAAAATGATTCACATCATTTTAATGAAATCACAAGCCGAGTAAACACTACTTGGCTTTTTTTATTATCTTAATACCCCTACTTGATTCTGAAATTGGATTAATAGAAACCTTAATATAATCGTCCGGAAAAATATCTTCGATTTTTTCCGCCCATTCTATTGCTATCACAGTGTCCCCATTTTTCCAGATTTCTCTAATGCCAAGTTCTTCTAAATCTTTTCCAGAATTAAGTCTATAAGCATCAATATGACAGAATTTTTTAATATTTTTATTACCCTTTACATTATAAAGTTTAAGGATATTAAAAGTAGGGCTATTTACCACATCTTTTACCCCCAAACCTTTTGCTAGTCCTTGAAGAAAAAGCGTTTTACCGGACCCAAGATTACCAAATAAAAGTAATACTTCACCGCCCTTTAATGTTTCCGCTAAAGAGAACGCCAAATCGCTAGTTTCTTTTGGGCTTTGAGAAATATGTTGTTTTTTAAAAATGTCTATATTCATAATTCTATTTTAAAGCATATCAATAATAAAATAAACATGCCTTGACGGGTATTAATAATAATTATATATTATAGTTAGATGATTATCTAACTATAATTCAATGACTCTTTCTTATACACTTTCCGCCTTATCAGACAAAAACAGGCAAAAAATAATTAAATGCCTAAAAGAGTCAGAGCTCACTGTTAGTGATATTGCTAAAAATCTTGATATTACTTCAGCAACCTTATCTCACCACTTAGATGTTTTAAAAAAAAGCGGCTTAGTAAGCTCGCGAAGGCAAGGTAGAAATATATTTTATTCACTCAACCTTAGTGTAACTGATGAATTATTAATTGAAATAACTAAATTAATTAAAAAATAATATGCCAGAAGAATTGAGCCCGAAAGGCATAAAACTAACACTAAAAAGTGAAGTTCTCCCTTTTTTAATGATTATTACTGCAATTATTATTAGCATTGTTAGTTATAAGCTTCTTCCTGAGCAGGTAGTGACTCATTGGAATATATCTGGTGAACCAGACGGATGGTCAAGTAGAAATTTTTATACTATCTTCTTTCCAGGAATACTTGTATTTATTTACTTATTAATGAATATTTTACCAAAAATAGATCCCAACAAAAAAAGATACGCTGAGTTCGCAAATGTATATCTTATTTTGAGAAATATATTAATACTAACTTTTTTAATCATTTATTCTGCCGCAACACTCTCAAATATTGGATATGATATCAATATTGGCGGTATAGTCTCCGCAACAATTGGTATTTTATTTATCATCCTGGGCAACTATTTAGGAAAAATAAAGAGAAATTGGTTTATCGGAATTAGAACCCCCTGGACAATATCTTCAGAAAATTCTTGGAATAAAACTCATCGTTTAGGTGGAAAGCTCTTTATAATTTTAGGATTAATAACCCTGTTAATTCCCGCATTTTGGCCCCAAGCAGCTTTCTGGTTTCTCATTTGTGGGTCTTTTGCCCTTATTATAACAATAACCGTATATTCGTATATAATTTATAAAAAAGACAAAAGTAAATTGAAATAAGATGCCAACGCCTCACATTTAAACATTCAATAAATAAGGTGTCAACACACAAGTCTAATAACTATGTTGACATTTATTTTGTCTCGTGCTATAAGTTATATGATAGACGGCCTATTGTACGTTTTTATTATTAACTATTTAGAGTTGAAATATTTTACAGTTTTTAATGTCGCGGATGCGATGATTAGCCTAGGCGTCTTAATTTTAATCTTCAAATTACTAAAAAGTGACAAATATGTTAACTAGTTTAGAAAAATGGGAAAGTGTCCAAAATAGCGCCGTAGAAACTGGCTCTTTATTAGAAGCTGACATGATTGGTTCGGCTGACAGTAAGCATTACAAAGAAGAAGCTTATGCCGCGCTGTATCCCGAAAGATGTAAATTAAACGATTTAGAGAAAAACGAGCGTTTTGAAAAAATCTTAAAAATCAGAGAAGACGCCCAAGCTGAATTTCAAGATGTCCAAAGTTTTAATAAAAAATTTGTACCCCTTGATAAGGCAATGGAACTGGTTGAGAAATGCCAAGTCGGCAATCCCGAAAATCCTTCGAATTTTTTTGCCAGCCAGTTGTATAAAGCAGTCAAAGATAGATTTGTCAACGATAAATATATTCTTAAATTTTTTTCCGCTACTGGCGGTACCCATTTAGATATTTCTCACGGCATTGATTGTTACTTTAAACTTTATGATAAAAAAACTAATCAAGAACTGACTAGAGCAACGATTGATATAACTCAAAACCCCAGAAAAGACCAAACAAAATCAGACGTTTTAATTTTTATTAATAAGGAAAACCGCGAAAAATTAGACGTCAGTAAAAATAATGATCGTTTTGATCCAGAATTTTTAAAAAAAGTAATTGAAGAAGAAACAGAAAAAATTACCTATGCCATGATTGAAAATTTTCAAAAAAAATAATATAAATATAGTACAAAAAAACCAAAAAACTTAATAATGATAAGAACTGAAGATTTGATTGGGGCCACGCGAAGCCCGGAAAAAATCAGCGAAGAAGATTTCGCTGACATAATTACCAAAGCGATAAGTAAGCCATATGAGAAACCGGAAGCAATTTCTCGCTGTTTCTGTCGACACTGCGGCTTATATGGGGAAGTCTTGGAAGAATATATTTGGAGTCTCATCAAAACAACGATTGCTACCCAGCACCCATTACATGTCTCCTGGAAAAATATTCAGGAACTCCGTGAATACTATTTCATAACCGACAACTGTGAAATTTGCCGACAAAAAGGCGAACGAGTTAAAACAGTTGAAATGAAGAAAATTTAGTACTAGGCAAAAGCCAAAATAAAAAAGAGTCAAACAATGACTCTTCTTTTTTTTATTCAATAGTCTAATTATCTCTTATCAAAAATCACGAACTCCCATTCATTATCCGAAACATGTTTAGTCCTTATTTTAACAGTATTTTTTGGAAAAACTTGTTAAACTTTTGCCTCCCATTCCACGGCAGTAACCTTATTTTTTGCAGATAATATTTCTTTAACCCTAAAGCTTCTAAATCTTTAGCGCCCGTTAAACGATAAGCGTCGATGTGACAAAAATTTTTGCTGTTAAGCCTTGAAGAAAAGTAATCTTACCCACGCCTAAATCTCCAAAAAGATAAAAAGCTTCACCGCCAAGACAATCCCGACCGATTGCTTGACTAAAATTTTTAGTTTCAATCGCACTTTATGCAATTATTTTTTCATAAATATATTATAACAATGACCTCCTCCCCGCACTCACTAGAAGCTCATGTAGGGTTTCCCGTCCATTTAAAAATAGTCTCGTCTGTCTTTTAAATAGGTGGGCGCACAAGGATTCGAACCCTGGACCCCTTCGGTGTAAACGAAGTGCTCTAACCAGCTGAGCTATGCGCCCTTTAAGCGGCAATACCGCTCTTTCAAACTTAGTGGGCGAAAGAGGATTTGAACCTCCACGGCCTTGCGGCCACAAGCCCCTCAAGCTTGCGTGTCTACCAATTCCACCATCCGCCCAAAACTACCCTACAAAACAGTAGTTATTTGACAGTCTTCTCTTTTAGTCTTTTCTTATAACCACTACGAAGATAATAAAGTTTAGCTTGTCTTACTTTAGCCTCCTTTTTTATTTCAATTTTAGTTATAGTTGGTAAATTTAAAGGAAAAATTTTCTCTACTCCAACGCCCTCTGAAACCTTACGGACAGTGATGGTAGATCCAATCTCTTTGTTGTGTTTACGAGCAATAATTAAGCCTTCAAAATATTGAATTCTTTCTTTTTCCTCTCCTTTAGAATTAAGTTCTTTAATTTTTTGATAAACCCTGACTGTTAAACCCGGCTTTATTTCCATTTTAGTTTCAACCATATAATTACTAATATAAACGAGATTTAACATCCCGCTCTAAGATTATTTATAATTTATTCTTGTCTAATATTATAATTTAATTTTGTATATGTCAAGGTAAAACGATATTAATTTTAACACACTAATTTTTTATCTATTTTGCCTTGTTTTAGTATAAATTTCTCTATTTTCCGAAAAACCTCTTGTGCGGACAAATTACTTGTATCTAAATATAAATCATAATTACTTGGCTTATCCATAACAATGCCATAATATTTAAGATACCGCAAGGTGTCACTAGCTCGCCTTTTCTTATTACTTTCAAGTACATCCTCCCATGTTTTTAAATTGTCGTCCTCATTTCTCTCATTTTTTTTCTGTAGACTCTTGAAAATACGTTTGGCTCCAATCTCAGGGTCTACATTTAAATATATCTTTAAAGAATGAGGAATTAAAAACCAAGACGTTCTACCCTCTATAATAAAATTATCTTCCTGTTGACCGAGTTTCTTTTGATAGTCATCAACCTCAAAATCCGTACTAGAATCAGTTTCACCTAACTTATTATATTGGGTTAATGTTAAGCCTCTTTCTTTAGCCGCCTGCCTACGAATAATACCCATATAATAACGTGGCCAATCTAATTTTTTAGCTAATTTTTGTGCTATCGTGCTTTTGCCAGAACCAGGGGCTCCACTGAAAGATATTATCATATTGAATATAATAACTGATAAGCTTTTAAAAATCAATTAATTGCTTTATAATAAAATTGTTAGGCCATAGGCCCTTTTTACTTTATAAAACCCTTATTTAGCTTAAAGCTGTTATGTATTTAGAAAAACTAGAAATTCAAGGATTTAAATCCTTTGCCCATAAAAATAAATTAATATTTTCCGGACTAATAGACAACGAAAAGAGGGGACTAACTGCTATTGTCGGACCCAATGGCTCTGGAAAATCTAATATTGCTGATGCCGTTAGATGGGCGCTTGGCGAACAGAGTATAAAAACTTTACGCGGTAAAAAAAGTGAAGACGTTATTTTTTCTGGATCTGATAAAAAAAGTCAGCTTGGTTTAGCTGAGGTTTCCTTGTTTTTAAATAATCAAGAAAACATTTCTTTATCAAAAAAAGAAGATGGTAACTCTGATAAGGAAGCTCCTAACAATAATGACAGTAATTTAGACGAAATAATTAAAACTTGTCCCCAAATTATTATCACGAGACGCGTTTTTAGAAGTGGCGAAAGTGAATACCTTTTAAACAACAGTCGTTGTCGTCTAAGTGACATTCAAATGCTATTAGCAAAAGCAAATTTTGGACAAAAAACATATAGTGTTATTGGGCAGGGCATGGTTGATAATTTTCTAAATTCTTCTGCAGCCGAAAGGAAAGATTTTTTTGACGAAGCCACTGGCGTAAAACAATTTCAAATCAAACGAGACTCCGCTTTAAACAAACTAGAATCCAGTTATGAAAACTTGCAGCAAGTGGATATGCTACTTTCCGAGATTAAGCCTAGACTTAAAAGCTTAACTAGGCAAATGGAAAAACTAAAACGACGAGAAGAAATTGAAAAAACTCTAAAAGAAATTCAATTAAAGTATTACGGCCATCTTTGGAATGATATTAGTGATAAATTAAATTACACAAACTCAAGTTATTTAGATTTAGAAAAAATTAAAATTAACAAGGAAAAAACTCTTGAAACCTTTAATGAAGAGTTAAATCAAATCCGAACAATAGACAATTTTCAGAAAATTAATGCCCTACAACCTCGCCTAAGAGACCTTGTAGAACAAAAAAAATATTTTCAAAAAAAATTATCTAAATTAGAGATAGAATTAGAAACTCAACTAGAGGCCAAGGGGCAGTTTGATTTGTCTTGGCTTAACAATAAAATTAATGAGCTAAAGACAAGTATTGAGTCTCTTAATTTGGAAATAAATTCTTTAGAAAAAACACGACCAAGCCAAGAAAAATCATCTTTTTCTCTTCAACTTGAGGAAATAAATAAAGAAATAACAGAGGCTGAAAAAATAAAAAAACAAATTGAATCATTGGAAAACGAAAAGTCCGAGAAAAAACTGGGGCTAAATAAATTAGAGGCAACTTTAATTGCTCAAAAGGAAGCCAGGGAGGAAGCAAATCCTAGCGATTTAGAAAAACAAAAAAAAGATATTCTTTTATCTCTCTCTGAAATAGAAAATGAAATAAATAAAATTGAAGATAACAGAGACAGTGGCGACAATTTACTTCTAGAACCTAAATTAAGTGAAATTAAAAATGAAATTAAGCAACTTAATTCGGAGCTTCAAACAATAGGTGAAAAAATTAAAAAAGCAGCAAAGTCAGAAGGGAAAGAAGAAATAATTACTCGTTTAGTAAAGGAGTTTCTTGAACGCTTAGACAAATTAAATTCCATCTCTGACATTAATGAAATAAAAAGATTAATTAAAGAAGCAAGAGAAAAATTCCAAGAAGAAATTAAAATAGTACTAACAGGTGAAAGTGATGAAGATGCAAAAAAAATTCAAACTTTGCAACAAACTATTATAGATCTAACGGAGAAAAGACAAAGTATAAACGAGAAGCTAAACAAATACAACCTACAGCAAATAAAGATAAAAGAGGATATAAATACATGGCACGAAAAAAGAAATCGTTTAAATTGGGAACTTGAATCAATCGTGAATAATTTAAAAAAATACGATGTTTTAAAAGAACAAGACTTAAAAAATGAAATAAATATATTCGAACAAAAAATTAAAAGTCTCAACAAAGAAATCCAAGATTTAAGTTTGCTTAACAAAACCGCTTTTTTAAATGAAAAGAAACAATTGGTTTTGGAGAAGTTACAAGATTGCGATCTAAAAAACTCAGCTATCTCTGACCGAATTAAGCTTCTATCGGAAAAGAAAAGACAAACGGAAGATGAGGTGCGGGATTTATTAATAAAAATTGCAAAGACTAAAACTAAATTTGATGCTTCAAAAATTGAAGAGGGTAAAGAAAACATAAAAAAGGAAATTGATAAATTAACGAAGGAGGAAAACTCTATTTCCATTGAACTAGAGAAATTAAATCAGGCAAAGGAGGATGAAAAGGCAAACATGTTTTCATGCCAAAAGAAAATCCAAGCTTTACAACAAGAAATAAACAATATTTCCGGTAAATTAAATGGTCTTAAAATTGAAGCAACTAGACAGGAAACTCGGCTGGAAGATTTAGAAAATAATATTAGAAACGATTACCTGGACATAAAAGAAGTGAGCAATCATAAAATTGAGGAGCTGGAGATAGATTTAGATAAATGGCAAAAAATTATAACTAGTAACAAAAACCAACTAGAACAAATTGGTGGTATTGATGAAGAAACAGAGAAAGAATTTATAGACACCAACGAGCGCTACGGATTCTTAAGCAAGCAGACAGACGACCTAAGTCGCGCTATTAAATCTTTAGAACAAATTATAAAAGAACTTGATATAAATATTAAGGATCGCTTTGATAAGGAATTTAAAGTAATATCTGAAAAATTCAACGAATATTTTCAAATTTTGTTCAGTGGTGGTTTAGCTAAAATATCAAAAGTAATGGTTGATGATTTAGAAAAAGACGGAAATTCAAATAAAAGCCTCGAAGATTATATAAATTCTGGATTAAGTAAATCGGAGGCGGAAATTAAAATGGTGGCTGATGAAAAAATAAAGAAATTAAAATTTTTAAAAAAACATAACGCTGTTGGTTTAGCTGGCATAGAAATACAAGCCACTCCACCCGGTAAAAAAATCCAGTCTGTTACTATGCTGTCAGGCGGTGAAAGAGCTTTAACAGCCATTGCTTTAATCTGTGCCATTATTAGCGCTAACCCCTCACCATTTGTTGTTTTAGATGAGGTGGATGCTGCCCTAGACGAATCAAACTCCGAAAGACTAGCTAAAATATTGGATGATTTATCAAACAAGACTCAATTTATTGTAATCACTCATAATCGGGCATCTATGCGTCGTGCCAGCATACTCTACGGTGTAACTATGAAAAACGACGGCGTAAGCCAAATAATTAGCGTCAAATTAGATGAAATAAATTATCAACAAAAGGTTGCCATTGTTTAGATAATTTTTATGCTTACAAGCGTAAACCAAATTGTTAAAAACAATTTTGATTTAAATTATCAAAACTGACTATTTACTCGAATGATCTAAACATTGGAAATATATATATTTTTTTGGTATAATTGAAATAGTATAATATAAATCTATGAGAAAAAAAATAAGCTTGCTAGCTCTGTTGGCAATATTTTTAACTACCTCCGGTTTTGGCTGTAAAATAAATAACAGTGCCACAACAGAAGCAATGAAGCCCGTCACTCTTACCTACTGGCGAGTATTTGATGGGCCCGATGTTTTTGAGGAAATAATTGCAAAATATAAAGCTTTACACCCTTTTGTAAACATTACATACCGCAAATTACGTTTTGAAGAATATGAACAAGAATTATTAAACGCTCTAGCAGAAGACAGGGGACCCGATATATTCTCAATTCATAACACTTGGATAAAAAAATATCAATCAAAAATAGAACCAATGCCAGTATCAACGACAATGGTTTACCCGGTAGAAAAAGGGACTATAAAAAAGGAGGTTGTTAATGAAATGAGAACCACTCCAGCTCTTACGGTTGGTCAAGTAAATGATATTTTCGTAGATGTTGTAGGTCGAGATGTTATTTTAGAGGATGAAAAAATTTATGGCTTACCACTTTCAGTTGACACCTTGGCAATGTTTTATAATAAAGATTTATTAAATAATGCTGGAATTAGTGAACCACCGAAATATTGGAATCGTGAGTTTCTCCAAGCCGTAAAAAAACTAACAAAACAGGATCCAAAAAGGGGTCTAATCCAATCCGGAGTCGCAATGGGTGGTAGCATTAATATTGAGAGATTCACAGACATTATCAGCCTTTTGATGATGCAAAATGGGGCAACAATGATTAAAGAAAATGGGGAGGTAAGCTTCCAATTAATTCCTAGTTTTGCACGTGAAAGTGGCTATAATCCAGGCCTTGAGGCGTTGCGCTTTTATACAGATTTTGCAAATCCCACAAAAGAATCTTACTCCTGGAGCAGTGAAATGAACAACTCGCTTGATATGTTTGTCAGTTGTAATTTAGCTCTTATGTTTGGTTATGCCTACCATATTCCCACTATTAAAGCCGCCGCCCCTAAATTAAACTTTTCAGTAACTAAATTCCCACAAATTGAAGGAAACCCCCCAACAAATATCAACTTTGCAAATTATTGGGTAGAAACAGTGTCTAAAAAAAGCCAAAATAAGAACGAGGCTTGGGATTTTATTCAATTTATCACCCAGGCAGACCAAGCTAAAACCTATCTTGAAAAAGCCAATAAACCAACCGCTCTAAGATCTCTTGTCCAAAGCCAAAAAACAGACGATTCAATTGGTGTTTTTGCTGATCAGGTTTTAACAGCCAAAAGTTGGTATAGAGGTAATAATGTTATAGCTGCTGAAAATGCATTCGCCGATATGATTGAAGCAGTTTTAAATAACACGGAAGATGATATTGTTAAAATAATAGTTAACGGCGCCGCTCGGGTTCAACAAACAATTTACTAGATTATTATATGACAAAAAAAAGACTATTTACATTAAGCATTATACCTATCCTTGCCCTGATATTTATATCATTTAACGTTGCTTTTGCTCAAACTGGTTTGCTGCCTAAACCCAGCGGTCCTGGTGGCGGTGATGGAAACTACGCTCTAAATGATTTTATAGTTCTTGCAATTAACGTATCCGAACTAATACTTGGCCTTGTAGGTTCCTTATCTTTAATAATGTTCGTCTATGGTGGCATTAGTTTCATGATTTCAGCCGGTTCAGCTGATAAAGTTAGTGAAGCCAAACGAATACTAGTAGCCTCCGTAATTGGATTAATTATTGTGTTTTCCAGCTGGTTAATAATTAGATTTTTTGTCTCAATGTTAGGATCAACAAATAATTTTGATGGGGTAGCAAATACATCTTTACTAGAAGGATTAATTGCATTGATATAATGACCCACTTTATTCCTAAAAAAATTGGAGTACAGGTCCGCCTTGGTGAAGAACTTAGACGTGCTCGAAATGATACAAACTTAAATATTGAAGATGTATCTAAGATGACGCAAATTCGTAAAGAATACCTCCTAGCACTAGAATCCGAAGATTTCAACATTCTACCCTCGGGATTATATGGAAGAAACTATTTAAAAAAATATGCTAATTTCCTTAAAATACCCCCTAACAGAATTGAAGATTTTCTAAAGCAGCTAGAATTAGAATATTTAAATGAAAATCCATTTTCTAAAAAAATATTAAACAAAAGAAAGTTCATTATATTCCCCAAATTAGTAAGAAATACTATTGTTATCTTGGCTGTCTTTGCTTGTTTTCTGTATCTAATATTATATTTCAAAAATATTGTTGTCGCTCCTGATTTAGAGATATACCAACCAAACCAGAATATAATGACAAGTGAAACAGTTATTGAGGTTGTAGGGAAAACCCAGCCGGGATCGGAATTAAGTATAAATGAAGAGGCTGTATTAACTGATAATGAAGGAAACTTTGTGAAATTAATTAATTTAAAAAAAGGATTAAATACCTTAGAAATAAGCGTAAAGAAAAAATATAGCCGCGTAAATACCATTATTAAACAAGTTTTAGTTGAATAACATAATTATATGATGGAGGTAAAAAAAACAACCCTATTTGACATTGATAAAATAATCAATAAAATAGCAGTAGAGGAAAGACAAAAAATAGCCGAACTAGGTTGTGGTAATTTCGGTTTCTTTACTTTCCCCTTGGCACGTTTAGTAGGAAAGAATGGTACTATTTATGCGGTAGATATTATGAAAAGTGCATTAAATGAAGTGCAAACTCGTGCCAAAGAAAACAATCTTCCTCAAATTATACCTATCTGGAGCAATTTAGAAATATTTAAAGGAACCAAGATTGAATCAAGCAGTCTTGACTCAGCCTTACTTATTAATGTTTTAAATCAAACAAACAAACGAGCAGAAATTATTCGAGAAGCTTCTCGCCTCTTAAAAACCAATGGAAAGTTACTAATTGTGGAGTGGAATAACTCAGACTCACCACTAGGACCAAGCGCCGCTAGACGTTTAAAAATAGAATCATTAAAATCGGCAGCCTTAAAGCTTGGCTTTGAAATTAAGGAAGAATTTATCGCTGGGCCATATCACTATGGAATAGTTTTAATTAAGTTATAACTAATAAAAATCTAAATTATAATATCTTCAATAATAATATGAACAACTTATTAACATTAAAATATTGGTTCTCGGTTAATCCCGGGGCTTTAGTTGACAGCGGATTTAATCTGCTAGTTACATTTACCGTTTTTCTATTTCTTTTAGGCATCATCTCTATGATTCTGAAAAGAAAAAAGGGGTTGTATCGTGGAGTATTTAATAGAATTTATGATTTTTCGGTGGCAAACTTTTTTATTGCCATTTTATTTCTTTTTTTTCACTTCGAAAATATTCCTTTTTTCACTGCACGTTTTTGGTTTATCATTTGGTTAGCCGGAATTTTATTTTGGCTTATACATATTGCTAAAAAGATAAAGCAGGTACCAGAAAAAAGAAAGGAGCTTGAAAAAGAAAAAGAAAAACGAAAATACTTGCCTAATTAATTTTTACTGGCAATAAGATTAAAATAAAATACCGCCGATACGCGGTATTTTATTTTTTTTTACTTTTTAAACTCTTAATATACAGTTTATATTTTATTAAATTTAGCAAAAAACTAAATGTATCTCGCACTACATTAATATTGCTTTTTTTAATCCTAGACACTCTTTCTTGCCAGTTAACTGCAATTTCTTTGATTCTAAAACCCTTATAACTAGCTAACATTATCAACTCGGTGTCTAAAAACCAATAATTATCTTTTAGGTTCAGTTCTATTTCTTGAAATGACTCATTCTTAATTGCCTTAAAGCCACATTGTACATCAGTTTGCTTATGCCCTAATATTATTTGTGATAAATAAATATATACTTTAGAAATTAATAATCTTTGCCACGATCTATTTATAATAGATTTTGATAAAAAACGAGACCCGATTACTAAATCCGCCTCATTGTTTATTATTGGTATAATTAATTTAGGCAAAAAATCTAAAGGAACTGCAAAGTCTATATCCATAAACATTAGAACGTCAGCATCGCTCGTGCTCCACGCAGTTTTTATAGCTCTGGCCTTACCGGGTTTAGATAATAAAGTACATTTAATAAGATCCGGATGTCTATCTGAAATTTCTTTTGCTATTTTATATGAATCATCATTTGAATTATTTATGACTGCATTTATAACCCAATTTACATCTAGTTCCAAACATTCTATGAAAAAAATAAGACTTTCAATATTTTCTTTAATGATTTCTTCTTCATTTTTTATTGGTAAGCAAATTTCAATTTTCATACTCTAATAATAAATTACTTTATTCCGATTGTTTATTATACACATGCGCTACATTATCATTATAAACAAGTTGCCACTCAACCGATTCTTCTACATATTTTCTTAAATAATTTATGGCAGCTAAATCCTTTTCTTTAAGATTAAAAAACAATGCTTCCCATTTTTTTGGTTTAATTTCCTTATCAATAGCCGGAATTATAATCAATGAAATATCATATTGATCCAATTTTTCAGCTTGATTCTCATTTTTCAAGAAGAAGCTCCGATACTC
>Ga0209587_1000365_pt1 | contig 22116 bp, 19 predicted proteins | sample NGEPerD_2_FD_184512 | JGI IMG/M metagenome (GOLD analysis project Ga0209587, IMG submission 184512) | Arctic peat soil microbial communities from the Barrow Environmental Observatory site, Barrow, Alaska, USA - NGEE PermafrostL1-D... | ecosystem: Environmental > Terrestrial > Soil > Wetlands >... | reverse complement strand
AGGCCCTACCGGAGAACCGCATCGTGGAAGCGCAGGACAGACCAGCAGATTCAACCTGCGCGTCTCCAGTCAGTTACCGATCGTTGCGAATCACGGTCACACAGCTCGGTGGCTCCACGGATTCAGGCTAAAGAAGGCTGCCCAACGCGGTGAAGTCCCGTGCACTCGCATCGGCCGCGCCGTCCGGTTCAGCCACGCGCACGTTCAGAGCATCGTCGAGGCGGGGGAGGAGCGGATAATCGGGACGCCACGACGAGGTTCCGCCCGCACCACTCTCTAGCCGGTTCGTCGTCGCGACCCGTCCTTAGCCGTCGGCCTGATCTTGCGGCGGTCGACTTCGTCTTGAGGAGGTCGAGGGACGATCGCCTCACTGATGGTGAGCATCTCTCGTGACATGGCTTCGGCCATGACCGGGTCGTGCAGGTTGATCAGGCCTCCGTAGACGTCGTAGGTGATCTGGAGGCTCGCGTGGCCGAGTTGTTCGGAGACGACCTCGATACGGACACCGGCAGCGAGTGACCACACCACGGTGGTGTGCCGCAGCATGTGCGGCGTAGCGTGTTTGGTCAGACCACGTCGGGCTGCCTCGTTGCGCGCGGGAACCCAGCGATCCGAGTGAAAGTCTGGGTACCTCCAGGGATTCCCCTCAACAGTCCTGAAGACGTACGTGCTCGGGGCGTGCAGTGAGACCGCTTCGTGAAGCCGAGCCGCGTCCTCGCCACGGACCACGACGTGCCGCGACTTCCTCGACTTAGGCGGACCAAGTTTCCATGTCCGGTTCTCGCCAGCCGCTTGGTCGACGGGACTGTCCTCGTCGGGTGCTCTCTTGGACCAGGCGCGCACGACGTGGATCCGGACAGTCTCGTTATCCGGGAACGAGAGGTCTTCGCGGCGCAGGGCTGCAAGTTCGCCCCATCGCATTCCCGTCGCCAGGGCGATGTCGACGAGCAGGTGGACGTCGCTGCTCATGCACGAGCGCAGCAGTGCCCACTCGCCGTGCTGAAAGAATCGGACCTGACGGCCGAGTTCGCCGTCTTTGCTGGGTAGTCGTGTCAGCTCGGCGGGATTGTCGGGTCGCAGCCCGAGGCGCTTCTGGCCGTGCATCAGGATGGAGAACAATAGACCGTGGCGGTTCCGGATGCTCTTTCCGGTCGAGGGCAGGTCGCGTTGTTCAACCATCCAGTCCTCGATGTCGAGGGGCTGAAGGTCGGTGAACGCCATGGGTCCGAACGTGGTCGAGAGGTGAAGTTCATAGGAACGTCGATATCGGTGCAGGGTGTAGGGCTTGAGATGACCCAGCTTCATCATCCGCGTCTGGTACTCAAAGTAGCTTTCCGCTACGTCTTGAAAGGTTCTCGGCCCGCTCTCCACCTCGACGATAGGTGAGACGTAACCGAGGCCCTTGACCCATTGAATTCCGTCCTGGTTGGTTGGCCAGTCGTGCCCGGCCTCCTCAAACCTCGGCGGCGAACGCAAGCGCCCGAGACCGACTAGTGAAAGTCTCGGCTGCCTCGATCCGCCCGACGCCGGCTGCTCCACCGCCGATCACCCATCGCACCTGATAACTGACGCCGCCGTCAGCACGACGACGTTTTCTGACACTGGCCATGACTCACTCCTGAACGATGCCCAATCGAAACCAGGTGTCGAGTTGGACATGACGTGGACACGAATCCGGGGCGCGTTGGCCATGAGTTGGACATGAGTTGGACAAGGGCTCGCGCTGCCTCGAAATGGTGCCCGTTAAATGACGATAGGCCCCGGTATCCGGGGCCTATCAAGAGTGTCCGAGGGGGGACTTGAACCCCCACCCTCTAATACGAGGACTAGCACCTCAAGCTAGCGCGTCTACCTATTCCGCCACCCGGACAAGGGGTCGGCCCACGGCTCCGGAGAGCCCCTAAGCGCGGCGGTAATGGTAGCAAAGAACGCGGTGAGACCGCGCATCGGTAGACGGCGCACTCCGGAGCTGACCGGGGGCAAAACTTCGCTGGGGGTCGACACGCCCGACGGGGTTCGCGCCGAGCGCAGAACGGCGGTTGCGGCTTCGGCAATGCCTGTCAGGATGGATGCATGAGTACGTCGACACCTGCCCCGTCGTACGACCCTGCTGCCGAGGTCGTCGACATCTGCAGCGACCTGATTCGCATCGACACCACCAACTTCGGGGACAGCTCGGGCCCGGGGGAGCGCAAGGCCGCTGAGCACGTCGCCGGCCTGCTCTCCGACGTCGGAATCGAGCCGGAGCTGTTCGAGTCCGAGCCTGGCCGGACGAGCGTGGTCGCCAGGTGGGGCGGCCGGGGCGATGGAAGCGGCGACCCGCTCCTGCTGCACGGGCACCTCGATGTCGTTCCGGCCGATGCCGAGGACTGGCAGGTGCACCCGTTCTCGGGAGAGATCCAGGACGGCTACGTCTGGGGCCGCGGTGCGGTCGACATGAAGGACTTCGACGCGATGCTGTTGTCCGTCGCCCGCGCCCGCGCCCGGGCGGGCGCCGTACCGCCACGGCCGATGGTGCTGTGCTTCACCGCCGACGAGGAGGCCGGTGGTCATAAGGGGGCCGAACATCTGGTGACCCAACATTGCGACCTCATTGCCGACTGCACCGAGGCGATCGGCGAGGTCGGCGGTTTCAGCACGACGGTGCGCGGCCAGCGCCTCTACCTGATCGAGGCCGCCGAGAAGGGCATGGCGTGGATGCGGCTAACCACCCGCGGCCATGCCGGCCACGGTTCGATGCGCCATCCCGACAACGCGGTCACCGAGCTCGCGGCCGCTGTCGCGCGGATCGGCGCCCACGAATGGCCGGTGCGGCTTACGCCTTCGATGCAGGTGCTGCTCTCAGCGGTCGGCGAGATCGCCGGTGTCGAGGCGACACCGGAGAACGCGGAGTCGATCGTGGAGGAGTTCGGATCCGCCACACGCATGCTGGGTGCTGTCATCCGACACACCACCAACCCGACCATGCTCAAGGCCGGCTACAAGGTGAACGTGGTGCCGGGGGAGGCGAGCGCGCACGTCGACGGCCGGTTCCTTCCCGGTTTCGAGGACGAGTTCTTCGCAACGCTCGCCGAGTTGCTCGGAGAGAACGTCTCACTCGACTACGTCAGCAAACAGAACGGCCTTGAGACCACCTTCGACGGGGACCTCGTGGACGCGATCACCTCCTCGATCCTCGAGGAGGATCCCGGCGCGAAGGTGGCGCCGTACCTCATGTCCGGCGGCACCGATGCCAAGCACTGGGACAAGCTCGGGATCCGCTGCTTCGGGTTCGCGCCGCTGCGGCTTCCCGCGGACTTGGACTTCACGGCGCTGTTCCACGGGGTGGACGAGCGGGTGCCGGTCGACGCGCTGGAGTTCGGTGCGCGGGTGTTCGACCGCTTCCTCGACCGGGCCTGAGCGACAGCTTTCCCAGCGTTGTGGACGGTTCCCACGCGGCACACCGCTTGTAAAGCGTCCACGATGCCTTGCTACATGATCAGTGGGGCGCGTTGCCGGATGATCTTTCGCCGCAGCGTCACCTTGCGGGTGCCGTCCGGGAACAGGAGCAGACGGGCAAGCTCCCAGCCATCTCGCTCGGCATGGTCGGTGAGCATCCGGGTGACCGTGTTGCGGGAGAGCTCACGGGAGAGGGTCAGTTTCTGGAACTCGAACTCCAGGGCGGGGCCGAGTGCCCGTCGCTTCGTGGCGGTGGCGGTGGGTGCGCGCGACATGACGACATGGTGGCATGCCGCTCGCGGTCTGACGAGCAGATCCCAGCAGGGCGGCTCAGGTGTCGTCGGAGGACACGTCGTCGAGCGCCTGGGTTATCTCGCTCGGCAGCTCACATTCCTCGACGGTCAGCGAGCCGCGCAGCTGGGCGGCGGTGCGCGCTCCGACGATGGGAGCGGTCACACCGGGCCGGTCGCGGACCCACGCGAGCGCCACCTCGAGCGGTGACCAGCTCAGGCCGTCCGCGGCACGTGCCACGGCCTCCACGATGCGGCCACTGCGCTCGGTGAGGTAGGGGCCGACGAAGTTCGCGAAATGGGGGGATGCGGCGCGCGAGTTGGCCGGCGTACCACCGCGGTACTTGCCGGTCAGCACGCCGCGGCCGAGGGGTGACCACGGGAGCACACCGATGCCCAACGCCTCGGCTGCCGGAATCACCTCGGACTCCGCCGACCGGTTCAGCAGGGAGTACTCCACCTGGTTCGAGGCGAGCCGTGCGCGTCCTGGGACGGCCGTCTGCCAGGTCGCCGCCTGGGCGCTTTGCCAGCCGTTGTAGTTGGACACGCCGACGTACGACGCTCTTCCGCTCGTGACTGCGTAGTCGAGCGCGCTCAGCGTCTCCTCGAGCGGGGTGTCGTCGACCCAGGTGTGCACCTGCCACAGGTCGATGTGGTCCACGGCGAGTCGCTTGAGGGACGCGTCAAGGGTGGTGATCAGGTAGCCCCTCGACGCGTTGGTCTCCCGGTCGCCACGGCCCCGGGTGATCCCGGCCTTGGTGGCGATCACGACCTCCTCGCGCGGCACCACATCACCGAGCAACGACCCGATCAGCTCCTCAGACGCCCCGTCGCCGTAACCGGCCGCGGTGTCGATCAGGGTGCCGCCGGCCTCGGTGAACGCGAGCAGCTGCTCACGCGCCTCGTGCTCGTCGGTGTCCCGGCCCCAGGTGAGGGTGCCCAGGCCAAGCCGTGAGACCTTCAGGCCGGTGCGGCCCAAGAACCTTTGCTGCATGGGCGTCACGGTAGCGACCGGGATGTGCGCGAGCCCGTTCGCCCCGCCGCCGGGCGCCTGCGTAGTGTTTGCGAGGAGAACGACGCATCCGGCAAGGAGAGTACGTGCTCGACTTCCTCAAGGCAGTGGTGCTTGGCCTCATCCAAGGTCTGACCGAGTTCCTGCCGATCTCGAGCAGCGCGCACCTGCGGATCTTCCCGGACCTGTTCGGCTGGGGCGATCCGGGCGCTGCGTTCACCGCGGTGATCCAGATCGGCACGGAGCTCGCGGTGGTGATCTACTTCCGGCGGGACATCTGGCGGATCGGCTCCGCGTGGGTGCGCTCGTTGTACGACGCGTCCCTGCGGGGGACCCTCGATGCGCGGATGGGCTGGTACATCATCGTCGGGTCCCTGCCGATCGTGATCCTCGGTGTGTTGCTAAAGGACATCATCGAGAACGACTTTCGCAGCCTGTGGATCATCGGCACGACGCTGATCGTGCTCGGTGTCGTGCTCGGCATCGCGGACCGGGTCGGGCGCAGCGACCGCGCCATCAAGCAGATGACGCTGACCCATGCGGGTTTCCTGGGCCTCGCTCAGGCCGCCGCGCTGGTCCCCGGTGTCTCGAGATCAGGCGCGACGATCAGCATGGGTCGCTTCCTCGGGTACGACCGCGAGGCCGCAACCCGGTTCGCGTTCCTGCTCGCCATCCCCGCGGTGGTGGGCGCAGGGATCTTCGAGCTCCAGGAGATCCCGGGCGGGGACAACGCCTACGGCCCGATTCCCACGTTGGTGGCCACGGCGGTCTCGTTCCTCGTCGGGTACGCCGCGATCGCGTGGCTGCTGCGCTATGTGAGCACGAACTCCTACCTGCCGTTCGTGATCTACCGGATCCTGCTCGGTGCCTTCACCCTGACCATGGTGGGGACGGGGGTTCTCGCCGCGTAGCGCCTCCTGCCGACCCGCCAGGTCCTAGCGGGATAACCGCCCCGAGTCGCCAACTCCTAGGGGGATAACTGCCCCGAGTCGCCAATTCCTAGACCCTCAGCCTCGCAGGAGCTGGCGGGTGGGCGGGGTTATCCACGCAGGAGCTGGCGGGTCGGCGCTAGAGCCAGCCGGACTTCTTGAACAGACGGTAAAGCGCCACGGAGCCCACCACCATCACGACAAGGACGATGAAGTAGCCGTACTGCCATCGCAGCTCCGGCATGTTGTCGAAGTTCATGCCGTACACACCGGCGATCAGCGTGCCCACCGCTGCGATGGCGACCCAGGCCGAGATCTTCCGCACGTCGTCGTTCTGCTGGACGCTGATCCGGGCGAGGTGGGCGTCGAACGCGGTCGACAGCAGGCTGTCGAGCGAGTCGATGGCCTCGGAGACGCGGGTCAGGTGGTCGGCGACGTCGCGGAAGAAGGGAGCGGACTCGCTGGTGACACCCTGGACCGAGCCGGAAGCGAATCGTTTCACCGGCTCTCGCAGCGGGTTCACCGCACGCCGCATCTCGGCCAGCTCACGCTTGAGCACGTAGATGCGAGCGGAGTCGTCGCTGCGGACCGGCGAGAACACCGACTCCTCCACCTCGTCGACGTCCACCTCTAGCGAGGCGGCCACATCCTCATAGCTGTCGACGACGCGATCGCACACCGCGTACACCACCGCAGAGGGTCCGTGGCCGAGGATCTGGGTCTTCTTCTCGAGGTCGAGCCGAGCCGTGTGCAGTTCGCTGCCCTCACCGTGGCGCACGATGACTATGTAGTTCTGACCGACGAAGAGACTGATCTCGCCGGTCTCCACGGCATCGATCGCGTCGACGTACCAGAGGGTCTTCAGCACCAGGAACAGCCCGTCGTCGTACCGTTCCAGCTTGGGCCGCTGGTGGGCGTTCAGCGCGTCCTCGACCGCGAGTGGGTGCAGCTCGAACACCGTGGAGACTGCGTCGAGTTCCGCCTCGTTCGGCTCGTGAAGTCCCACCCACACGAAATCGTTCTCGCCACTGGCGGCCGCGCGAACCGCGGCGAGGTCATCCTTGGCGCACTGGACTGGCACCCGCACACCGTCGCGGTAGAGCGCACTGTCGACGATCACACGCTCAGGTTACGGGCCACTACGCTCACAAGCATGGCAACTGTGATCTTGGCCCGGCACGGACGCTCCACTGCGAACGTGGAAGGGGTTCTCGCCGGCCGCACCAAAGGGGTGCGGCTCGACGAGACAGGCGTGGCTCAGGCCGTCGTCGCGGGGGAGCGGCTCGCGGGACTTCCGCTGGCCGCGATCGTCACCTCACCGCTGGAACGCTGCAAGGAGACCGCCCGGGAGGTCAACCGTCTCCAACCTGGCACCGTCAAGGTGACCAGCGAGCGCGGCCTGCTCGAGTGCGACTACGGCAGCTGGACCGGGCAGGCACTCTCCGCCCTCGCAAAGCAGCCGCTGTGGAAGACGGTGCAGGCCCATCCGGCAGCGGCGAGCTTCCCGGGCGGGGAGTCGATGGCGCAGATGATGTCGCGCAGCGTGGCCGCGGTCAGGCAGTGGGACGCCAAGGTCGAGGCGGACCATGGGGCGGACGCGGTGTGGCTCGCGGTGAGCCACGGCGACGTGATCAAGGCGATTCTCGCCGATGCCCTGGGCATGCATCTCGACCTCTTCCAACGGATCGTGGTCGACCCGTCGTCCACGTCGGTGATCCGCTACACCCCGCTTCGTCCCTTCGTGGTGTCGCTGAACTCCCTCGCGGGTGACCTGCGTGACCTCAAGCCGGTCCACCCGCGTCGTCGCACGAGGCGCGCCAAGCAGCTGGACAGCGACGCCGCCGTGGGCGGCGGCTCGGGTGAGCTCGCGACGGCCGAGGATGGGCAGGCACCACCCACTGGCTAAGGTCGTGACATGGCTCCTGTTGTCCATAGCTTCGACCCGCCTGAACGCTTCGTGGCGGGGACGGTCGGTCCTCCTGGCCAGCGCACGTTCTTCCTCCAGGCGCGCGCCGGCACCCGGGTGACAAGTGTCGCCCTGGAGAAGCAGCAGATGGCCGTGTTGGCTGAGCGGATCGACGAGCTCCTCGACGACGTTATGCGCTCCACCGACGCGGGAACGACGGTCCCCGCCGTCTCGCCGGTCGACCTCGACGACGCGCACCCGCTCGAGCAGCCGATCGAGGAGGAGTTCCGGGCGGGCACCATGACGCTGTCGTGGGACGCGGCCGACGAGCGGGTCGTACTCGAGGTCTTCCCGTTCACCGAGGAAGCGGGGAGCGGCCCGGACCAGCCGGAGGAGGAGATCGAGGAACCCGAGCCCGAAGAGGTGTTGCTGGTCCGGCTACCCGCCGGGTCTGCTCGCGCGTTCAGCAAACGTGCCCAGTCGGTGGTCGCCGCCGGCCGGCCGCCCTGCCCGTTCTGCGGCGGCCCGGTCGACGTCACCGGGCACCTCTGTCCCCGAGCAAACGGCTTCCGCCGCACCAGTGAATGACCGACCCGGCAGCCGCGGCGGCGGTGACCAAAGGTGGGATCGAGATCAAGGGGCGCGTGCTTCCCGCCTCCAACCTGACCTTCTTCGGCGAGGCGAGCCTCGACGGACCGGCCGTCCGCTGCATCTACAAGCCGATCGCAGGTGAGCGACCACTCTGGGACTTCCCGGACGGGACGTTGGCCGCCCGAGAGGTCGCGGCGTACGTCGTCTCCGAGGAGCTGGGCTGGAGCGTCGTCCCGCTGACCGTGATGCGAGAAGGGCCGGCCGGGGTCGGGATGGTGCAGGTCTGGTGCGACACCGACGAGACCCAGGATCCGGTCGACATCGTGCCGATCGGTGAAGTGCCGCAGGGGTCCCTCCACGTCCTCGACGCCATCGATGGGGAGGGGAGGCACGTCTCCCTGGTCCACGAGGACACCGACCCGCTGCGGCGGATGGCTGTATTCGACGCGATAGTCAACAACGCCGACCGCAAGGGTGGTCACGTGCTGGCGATGACCGACACACATCGCTACGGCGTGGACCACGGTGTCAGCTTCCACATCGACAACAAGCTGCGCACGGTGCTGTGGGGATGGGCCGATCAGCCCCTTCATCCCGACGACGAGCGCGCGCTCAGCGGGCTGGCGGACGCTCTCGCGACCACTGGCAGCCGGATCCGGGAGCCGTTGGGGAAGCTGCTGGCGGGCGCGGAGATCGATGCCTTCCAAGGACGCGTGCAGTCCTTGTTGGCTGGGAAGAAGATGCCGCTCCCGTCCGGCGAGTGGCCCGCGATCCCGTGGCCGGCGTTCTGAACTGTTGGCTAGGCTTCGGATATGCGCGCCTGGTCGAGTCCCGAGGTTCCGCGACTGGACGGCCTCGGACCAGTCCCGTCGCTCGAACTCTTCAACAGCGCGTCCGGGTCGAAGCAGCCAGTGAGCCCAGTAGGCACCGCCCGGATGTACGTGTGCGGCATCACTCCGTACGACGCCACGCACATCGGTCACGCGGCGACCTATGTGGCCTTCGACCTGCTGAACCGTGCCTGGCGCGACGCAGGACTGAGGGTTCGCTACGTCCAGAACGTCACCGACGTCGACGACCCACTGCTCGAGCGCGCCACCGCCACCGGGACCGACTGGCGCTACCTTGCCGAGAGCCAGATCGAGTTGTTCCGCGCCGACATGAGCGCGCTTCGAGTCCTCGCACCTGACGCGTACGTCGGCGTCGTTGAGTCCATCTGGCTCGTGGTTGACATGGTCCAGCAACTCCAGGCGAAGGGGCACGTGTACGACGTCGACGGCGATCTCTACTTCGCGGTGCACGCCGACCCGGCCTTCGGCGAGGTCTCCGGGCTCGACGAGCCGGAGATGCTGAAGGTCTTTCCCGACCGGGGGGGTGACCCGGACCGTCCGGGCAAGAAGCATCCTCTGGACTGCCTCCTGTGGCAGGCCGAACGGCCGGGGGAGCCCGCCTGGGACTCTGCCCTGGGCCGCGGCCGTCCCGGCTGGCACGTCGAGTGCTCGGCGATCGCCGTGCACCACCTGGGGGAGGGTTTCGACGTCCAGGGTGGTGGCAGTGACCTGGCGTTTCCGCACCACGAGATGAGCGCCTCGGAGGCGCAGGCCGCCATCGACGGGCTGACCTTCGCGCGATCATACGTGCACGCCGGCATGGTGGGGTTCGAGGGCGAGAAGATGTCGAAGTCGAAGGGCAACCTGGTCCTCGTCTCCCGTCTCCGTGAGACGGGCACTGACCCGGTGGCGATCCGGCTCGCCTTGCTGCGGCACCACTACCGCAGCGACTGGGAGTGGACCAACGCCGATCTCACCGCGGCCGAGACCTGGCTGGCGGACTGGCGGATCGCAGCCGAACGACCCAACGGCGCTGCTACGCCCCGCGTCGTAAAGGCGGTGCGCGACGCGCTTGCCGACGACCTGGATGCGCCGGCGGCCACCGAGGCGGTACGCCGCTGGTCAGTGTCCACCAACGAGGGAGCCGACCAGTCGGAGCATGGAGCGGGCGACGTGATCCGCCGCCTCGTCGACGCACGCCTCGGGATCCTGCTGTAGCCGCTGGTCCGGGACGGTCGGACCGGTGGGCGGCGCAGCCGTGGTCGCGCCTGGCGGCAGGCCGTCCCGGGCGGGTGGTTCCACCTGCTGGTTTCTAGCCGTGGCCGTCGCGGCGCTTCAGATAGCGCTCGAACTCGCGCGCGATCGCCTCACCGCTCGCCTCCGGTAGCTCCGCGGTGTCCCGCGTCTCCTCGAGCGCGCGCACGTAGTCGGCGATCTCGTCGTCCTCCTCGGCGAGCTCGTTCACCCCACGCTCCCAGGCTCGTGCCTCCTCCGGCAGGTCCGCGAGCGGGATAGAGAGCTCCAGGAGGTCCTCGAGCTGGCCGATCAGGGCCAGAGTTGCCTTCGGGCACGGTGGCTGTGCGACGTAGTGGGGGACCGCCGCCCAGAAGGACACTGCGGGGATGTCCATCTGGGTGCAGGAGTCCTGGAACACCCCGACGATCCCGGTGGGCCCCTCGTAGTTGGACTGCTCCAGCTTCATTCGGTCCGCCAGATCGGGCTCGGTGGCGGTGCCGGTGACCGGGACTGGGCGGGTGTGCGGAGTGTCTGCCAGGAGCGCGGCCAGCGTTACGACGAGTTCGGTGCCGAGCTCGTCGGAGGCGGCGAGCAGCTCGGCGCAGAACTGTCGCCATCGCATGTTGGGCTCGATGCCGCGCAAGAGGATCACGTCGCGATGGGCGCCCGGGGGGCGTGCCACCGAGATCTGGGTCGAGGGCCAGGTGAGCCGACGCATGCCCCACTCGTCCGTGCCCACCACCGGCCGGTTCATCTGGAAGTCATAGAAGTCTTCGGGGTCGATCGCGGCCACCACCTGCGCGTCCCAGACCTTGATCAGGTGGTCGATCACCGAAGAGGCCGCGTCGGCGGCGTCGTTCCATCCCTCAAAGGCGGCGATGAGGATAGGAGAGACCAGCTCGGGGACCTCTTCTATCTCGATCACCCCGCAAGCCTAGACGTAGCCGCCATGTGAGACGGAATACCATGATGCGATATGTCGGTTGTCCTGACCACGGCCGACCTAGGCTTGGTGAGGCCTCACAGGGCTCAGCTGGACACCAGACGCAGACAGGACCCGTGTTGACCGCTTCATCGCTTCATCGTCCCGACGCCACGGAGCAGCTTTCTGCCCTGCTGCGGGAGCGCATCCTGATCCTCGACGGGGCGATGGGAACGATGATCCAGCGGCACGCGCTCGAGGAGTCGCACTACCGGGGTGAGCGCTTCGCCGACTGGCCGCAGGACCTTCGTGGGAACAACGATCTGCTGAGCCTCACCCAGCCGGGCATCGTCAGCGAGATTCACCGCGAGTACCTCGAGGCCGGCGCCGACCTCGTCGAGACCAACACGTTCAACGCGCAGGCCATCTCGTTAACGGACTACGGGATGCAGGACCTCGCCTACGAGATGAACCTCGAGTCCGCGAAGCTCGCCCGCCTCGAGTGCGACGCGATGACGACCACGACCCCTGACCGGCCACGTTTCGTTGTCGGCGCCCTCGGACCCACCAGCCGTACGGCGTCGATCTCGCCGGACGTGAACGACCCGGCCAAACGCAACGTCACCTACGACCAACTAGCCGCGGCATACTTGGAGCAGGCACGTGGCCTCGTCGACGGCGGCGCTGACATCCTGCTGGTCGAGACCATCTTCGACACATTGAACGCCAAGGCCGCCATCTTCGCCTGCGAGACGCTGTTCGAGGAGAGCGAACGGCGCTGGCCCGTCATCATCTCCGGCACGATCACCGATGCCTCCGGACGGACCTTGTCCGGCCAGGTGACCGAGGCGTTCTGGAACTCCGTGCGTCACGCCCGGCCCCTGGCCGTCGGCCTGAACTGTGCGCTAGGGGCCAAGGAAATGCGCCCCTACGTCGAAGAGCTCTCGCGCCTGGCGGGCTGCTTCGTCTCCTGCCACCCGAACGCCGGCCTGCCGAACGAGTTCGGCGAGTACGACGAGACGCCGGATGAGACGGCGGCGGTGGTGGGAGAGTTCGCGGCGAGCGGGATGGTGAACATCCTCGGTGGATGTTGCGGCACCACTCCCGACCACGTCTCAGCAATCGCCGGTAGTGCCCGTGACGCGGCGCCGCGGACACCGGTCGAGGTCGCGCCGGCCTGCCGACTGTCCGGGCTGGAGCCCTTCAACATCACCGCGGACTCGTTGTTCGTCAACGTGGGCGAGCGCACCAACATCACCGGCTCCGCGCGGTTCCGCAACCTGATCAAGGCCGGGGACTATCCGAGCGCGCTATCGGTGGCCCGCCAGCAGGTGGTGGCTGGCGCGCAGGCGATCGACGTGAACATGGACGAAGGCATGATCGACGGCGTCGACGCGATGGACCGGTTCGTCAAGCTGATTGCGAGCGAGCCGGACATCTCGCGCGTGCCGATGATGATCGACTCCTCAAAGTGGGAGGTGATCGAGGCCGGCCTCAAGTGCGTCCAGGGCAAGCCCATCGTCAACTCGATCTCGATGAAGGAGGGCGAGAGCAAGTTCTTGGAGCAGGCCAGACTCTGCCGCAAGTACGGCGCTGCGGTGGTGGTGATGGCTTTCGACGAGGAGGGGCAGGCCGACAACCTGGAGCGTCGCAAACAGGTCTGTGCTCGCGCCTACGAGCTTCTCACCGAGGAGGTCGGCTTTCCCGCTGAGGACATCATCTTCGACCCGAACGCCTTCGCCATGGCCACCGGCATCGAGGAGCATGCCAACTACGGTGTCGACTTCATCGAGTCGACCCGCTGGATCAAGCAGAACCTGCCCGGCGCCCTGGTCTCAGGCGGCGTCTCGAACGTGTCCTTCTCGTTCCGCGGGAACAACGCCGTGCGCGAGGCGATCCACGCAGTGTTCCTCTACCACGCCATCCGGGCCGGCATGGATATGGGCATCGTGAACGCAGGCGCGCTCGTGGTCTACGACCAGATCGACCCCGAGCTGCGGGACCGCATCGAGGACGTCGTCCTGAACCGACGCGAGGACTGCACGGAACGTCTGCTCGAGATCGCCAATAAGTTCGCCGGCGACGGGACGAAGCCCGAGGTCGCCAACGAGGAGTGGCGCGCACTGCCGGTGGGTGAGCGGATCACCCATGCCCTGGTCAAGGGCAACGACGAGTACGCCGAGGCCGACGCCGAGGAGCTCCGACTGGAGATCAGCGCGCGGGGTGGGCGGCCCATCGAGGTGATCGAAGGGCCCCTGATGGACGGCATGAACGTGGTGGGCGATCTGTTCGGTTCGGGCAAGATGTTCCTGCCACAGGTGGTGAAGTCCGCGCGGGTGATGAAGAAGGCGGTCGCACATCTGATCCCGTTCATCGAGGCGGAGAAACAACCCGGTGACGCCGAACGCAGCATTGGCAAGGTCGTGATGGCGACGGTCAAGGGCGATGTGCACGACATCGGCAAGAACATCGTCGGTGTGGTCCTGCAGTGCAACAACTACGACGTCGTCGACCTCGGCGTGATGGTTCCGGCGCAGAAGATCCTCGACACGGCGAAAGAGGAGGGCGCTGACGTGATCGGGCTGTCCGGGCTAATCACGCCGTCGTTGGACGAGATGGTCAACTTCGCGGCGGAGATGGAGCGGCAGGGGCTCGACATCCCGCTGCTCATCGGCGGTGCGACGACGTCCCGGGCTCACACCGCGGTCAAGGTCACGCCGAAGTACCACGGACCGGTCGTGTGGGTGAAGGACGCGTCTCGCTCGGTCCCGGTCGTGGCCGCGCTGTTGTCCGACGAGCAACGACCACGGCTGCTTGCCGAGGTCGAGGCCGACTACGACGCCCTGCGCGAACGTCATGCCGCCAAGCAGAACGACCGCCCCCTCCTCACACTCGACGCCGCCCGGAAGAACAGGACGCCGATCGACTGGAGCCAGTACGCCCCGCCCAAGCCTCAGCTGTCCGAGCGGCAGAAGGTCTTCATCGACTACCCCCTCGAGGAGCTTCGCGAGTACATCGACTGGCAGCCTTTCTTCAACGCCTGGGAGATGAAGGGCAAGTTCCCCGACATCCTCAACCACCCCGCTTCGGGCGAGGCCGCCCGGAAGCTGTGGGAGGACGCGCAGACAATGTTGGACCGGTTGGTCGAGGAGAAGTGGCTACGCGCGAACGGGGTGATCGGCCTCTTTCCCGCCAACACGGTGAACGACGACGACATCGAGGTCTATGCCGACGAGTCACGTGCAGATCCGGTCGCCTCCCTGCGCGGGCTCAGGCAACAAGGTGAGCATCGCACGGGTGTCCCGAACCGCTCGCTCGCCGACTTCGTGGCTCCCAAGGGCACCGGTCTGCCCGACTACGTCGGCGGATTCGCCGTCACCGCCGGCCTGGGCAGCAGCGAGAAGGTCACGGAGTTCAAGAAGGAGCTCGATGACTACAGCGCGATCCTGCTGGAGTCGCTTGCCGACCGACTCGCCGAAGCGTTCGCCGAGCGCCTGCACGAGAGGGTTCGCAAGGAGTTCTGGGGGCATGCCCCGGACGAGTCCCTGTCGGCCGAGGACCTGATCAAGGAGAGCTACCACGGGATCCGACCCGCGCCGGGCTATCCGGCTTGCCCCGAGCACACCGAGAAGGCGACTCTCTGGGAGCTTCTCGACGTCGAGTCGAACACCGGTATCGAGCTCACCGAGAGCATGGCGATGTGGCCCGGCGCGGCGGTCAGCGGCTGGTACTTCTCCCATCCCCAGTCGCAGTACTTCGTGGTCGGCCGGATCGGCAGGGACCAGGTCGAGGACTACGCCAGGCGCAAGGGCTGGACCATGAAGGAGGCCGAACGCTGGCTGGCCCCGAACCTCGGCTATGAGCCGGAGGACTAGCACCTCCCAGGTCCTTGGTGCTGATCAGCGTTGGGCGTTTTGTCCGGTAGTCGGCCGATCGTTGTCAGATTGCGACCATCGTTTCGGCACCTCGGTCGTAGAAGTTGTCCTGCACTTCGCAGTACTGTCCGGAAGACCCGACTCGGCCAGGACGACCGGGACCACAGACTACGAGGTGGCACGTGAACATGACACTCAGCCGAGGCCGCAGTCTGGCGACTGTGGCGATGGTGACATCTGCGCTCATCCTCAGCGGATGCGCCGAGAGCGACCGAGACGAAGGCAGCGGCGGGGAGGATGCGGGCGGATCGTCGACGTTCGTCTTCGCGGGATCCGCCGAGCCCGGCGCCTTGGACCCGGTGTACGTCAACGACGGCGAAAGCTTCCGCGTTGCCCGGCAGATGTACGAGGGTCTGGTCGGCACCGTGCCTGGCACCGCCGATCCCGCACCACTCCTGGCCAAGGACTGGACCGTCAGCGAGGACGGTCTCACCTACGACTTCACCTTGGAGACGGGTGTCAAGTTCCACGACGCTACGGACTTCAACGCCGAGGCTGTCTGCGCGAACTTCGACCGGTGGTACAACCTGCCAGAGAGCGCGCAGACCGACGACCTGACCTACTACTACAGCGTGATCTTCCGTGGGTTCGCTACCGGGCCCCGCGCGGACGCCGCGCTCTACGAGTCGTGCACTGCGGACGGGGAGGACAAGGCCACCATCAAGCTGACCGAGCCGTTCGCGGGATTCGTCCCCGCGATGTCTCTGCCGGCCTTCTCCATGCAGAGCCCAGCCGCCCTGGAGAAGTACCAGGACGACGCGGCGGCCGACCCGCGCACCACCGAGTACTCCACGGCTCGTCCCACGGGCACTGGCCCGTTCACCCTCGGCTCGTGGGAGCGCGGCAAGCAGGTCACCCTCGAGGCCAACCCGGACTACTGGGGCGAGAAGGCCAAGGTTGACGAGGCCATCGTGGTGGCGATCGAGGACCCGAAGGCACGCGCGACAGCCCTCATGAACGGCGAGATCGACGGTTTCGACCTGGTCGGACCCGCCGACATCGAGCCGCTCGAAGAGGCCGGTTTCCAGATCGTGAACCGTGACGCGTTCAACGTGCTCTACCTGGGGTTCAACCAGAAGACGGAGCCCCTGGACGACGTTAAGGTCCGCCAGGCGATCGCCTACGCGATCGACAAGCAGGAGATCGCGGACGCCTCACTGCCAGCAGGCACCACGCTGGCGAAGATCTTCATGCCCGATCTCGTCAACGGCTACACCGAGGACGTGGAGACCTACGACTATGACCCGGAGAAGGCCAAGCAGCTGCTGGAGGAGGCTGGAGCCGCCGGGGCCACAATCGAGTTCAACTACCCAACCGACGTCAGCCGTCCCTACATGCCATCACCGGAGGACACCTTCAACGTCGTTCGCTCGCAGCTGGAAGCGGTGGGCCTGAAGATTGAGCCGGTTGCCGACGTGTGGGACCCCGACTACCTGGACAAGATCCAGGGCACTCCCGCCCATGGCATCCACCTGCTGGGCTGGACGGGTGACTACAACGACTCCGACAACTTCGTCGGCGTCTTCTTCGGCGCCGAGACCGCAGAGTGGGGCTTCACCAACGAGAAGCTGTTCTCCGACCTCGCCCAGGCTAAGGGGATCCCCACGCCTGAAGAGGCCAAGCCGGTCTACGAACAGATCAACAAGGACATCATGGAGTTCCTGCCAGGGGTCCCGCTCGCCCACCCGGTCCCTTCGCTCGGGTTCGCCGAGAACGTCAAGGGCTACGAGGCGAGCCCGGTCCAGGACGAGGTCTGGAACGTCGTCTCCGTCGAATAGCGTCGCGCTTGGTTGACCCTGCCTCGCCATAACCGGTAAGGAGGAAAGATGCTGCGCTTTGTCCTTCGGCGTCTGGCACTGATGGTGCCGGTGCTCGTCGGGTTGTCGATCCTGCTCTTCGCCTGGCTGAGGGCTCTGCCGGGTGACCCGGCGAGGTCGTTGCTCGGCCAACGAGCAACCCCGGAGGGCATTGCGCGCGTCAACGAGGCGTACGGCTTCAACGAGCCGATCGTCCAGCAGTACTTCACCTACGTGGGCGCCCTGCTCTCCGGCGACTTCGGGTCGTCGATCAAGGACGGGCGCTCGGTCCTGGAAAGCTTCATCGAGAGGTTCCCCGCCACCATCGAGCTCGGCGTGACAGCCCTCATCCTGGCGGTGGTCATCGGAGTGCCCATGGGTTATCTGGCTGCGACTCACCAGGGACGATTCCTCGACACGTTCGTGATCTCCGGTTCATTGCTCGGAGTGGTCACCCCGGTGTTCTTCCTCGCGATCCTGCTCAAGCTCGTCTTTGCGGACTGGTTGGGCTGGCTCCCGACCAGCCTGCGCCAGGATCCGCGGATCGATGCCACGCACCCCACGAACTTCTACATTCTCGATGGCCTGATCACGCGCGAGTGGGACGCGATGTACGACGCGGGACTGCATTTGATCCTGCCAGCGATCGCGCTCGGGACCATCCCTTTGGCGATCATCGTGCGCATCACCCGTGCTTCGGTCTCCGAGGTGCTCAACGAGGACTATGTGCGCACAGCAGAGTCCAAGGGGTTGTCGCGGCGGATCGTCAGCAGGAGGCACGTCCTGCGCAACGCCTTGCTTCCCGTCGTCACCACGATCGGGCTACAGGCGGGTCTCTTGTTCTCAGGAGCGGTCCTCACCGAGACGGTGTTCGCGTTCAACGGCATCGGCCAGTACCTCTTCGACGCGATCAGCTCGCGTGACTATCCGGTCCTCCAAGGATTCATCTTGTTCATCGCCATCATCTACGCCCTGATCAATCTGGTCGTCGACGTCGCGTACGGCGTGATCGATCCGCGGGTGCGCGTGTCATGACGATCGACCTGCCCCCGGCCGGAGGTCCCGTCGGCGGGCGCCACGGCGGCTCCAGCGCCGACCCGATTGCCGCCCTCGACGACGAGGCGAAGGGGCTCAGCCTGTGGCAGGGTGCTTGGCAGCGGCTCCGTCGCAACCCCACTGCTATTGCTGGTGCGCTGATCGTGCTGGCGTTCGTGGTCATCGCCATCGCGGCCCCGCTGCTCGCGCCGTACGAACCAGGCTCGGCCGAATGGTCGGGTGAGGTGACGCCGACCAGCGTCCCGGGCCCCGACAGCGATCACCTGCTGGGGCTCGACCGGTTCGGCTCCGACCTCTACACCCAGTTGCTCTTCGGGGCGAGACAGTCCCTCGTGTACGGTGTCGTCTCGACCGCGATCGGGCTCACCATCGGAGCTTTTCTCGGCATCCTTGCCGGAGGCATGGGCGGCAAAGTCGACACCGCAGTCATGCGCCTGGTCGACATCATGCTCTCGATCCCCAGCCTGTTGCTCGCTGTCAGCATCGCGGCTGTGCTGGGACAGAATGCGTACTCGATCATGATCGCCATCGGGGCGGCGCAGGTCCCGATCTTCGCCCGACTGCTTCGCGGCTCGATGCTCTCGCAGGGCAGAAGCGACTACGTGCTAGCGGCCAACGCTCTGGGGATCCGCCGTCGCCGCATCGTCTTCGGCCACGTGCTGCCCAACGCACTCGGCCCGACGATCGTCCAGGCCACCCTGAACCTGGCCACCGCCATCATCGAAGTCGCAGCTCTTTCCTTCCTCGGGTTGGGTGACTCCGACCCGGCGATCGCGGAGTGGGGACGCATGCTGGTGGCCGCCCAGGACCGTTTCGACGCCGCCCCGCGGCTGGCGCTGCTCCCCGGTGCTTGCATCGCGATCACGGCACTTGGGTTCACGCTGTTCGGTGAGGCACTCCGCGAGGCGCTCGACCCACGAACGAGGCGATGACCGATGTCGAATGAGTCAGTGAGCTCCGGCTACACCGAGAACGCACGCCGGAAAGGTGTCGACGCCCCGAACGTGGACGGGTCGCTGCTGTCGGTTCGTGACCTGAGCGTCGCCTTCGGCGTACGCGGCCAACCCAAGGTACGTGCCGTCGACGAGGTGTCGTTCCGGATCCGGCCCGGGGAGCACGTCGGCCTGGTCGGGGAGTCTGGAAGCGGGAAGTCGGTCACCTCTCTCGCGATCATGGGACTGCTCCCCAAGCGGGCGGTCCAGATCGGCGGGGAGGTGTTGTACAACAACGAGAACCTCCTCGAACTGGCGCCCAACAAGATGACTGCGCTGCGGGGCCGCGACATCGCCATGGTGTTCCAGGACCCGATGACCTCGTTGAACCCGGTGATCCCTGTCGGCACCCAGGTGGGGGAGATCATCGAAAGACATTTCGGGGTCAAGAAGAAGGAGTCGCGCAACGTTGCGGGTGACCTCCTGGCGAAGGTCGGCATTCCGGACCCCGTTCGCAGACTCAAGGAGTACCCCCACCAGCTCTCGGGTGGGATGCGTCAGCGGGTGATGATCGCGATGGCCCTGGCATGCGAACCCAGACTGTTGATCGCAGACGAGCCCACGACCGCGCTCGACGTCACGATTCAGGCGCAGATCCTCGAGCTGCTGAAGCTGCTGGTCGCCGAGACCGGCGCCGCACTGCTGATGATCACCCACGACCTGGGCGTCGTGGCGGGACTGTGTGACCGGGTCCATGTGATGTACTCCGGACGCATCGTCGAGGCCACCACCCGCGAAGTGCTCTTCGCCGAGCCGCGCCACCCCTACACGGGCGGCCTGCTCGAGAGCGTGCCGCGCCTGGACTCCCCGCGGGGCACCCCATTGCGCCCCATCCCGGGGTCGCCCACGCAGGTTCTCCCCTGGGCAGAGGGCTGCGCTTTCGCTCCCCGGTGCCGCAACGTCCTGGACGTGTGCAAGCAGATCCCGCCTGAGCTCGAGGACCATGGCGAGCGAGATCTGCGGTGTCACAACCCGTTGACGGCGGAACACACCTCAGAGACGGTGCTGGCATGACAGTCACGGCAGGCGAGGGCGGTCCTCGCACTGACACCGACATCCTGGTCTCGGTTCGCGGTCTCAAGGTGCACTTCCCGATCCGCAGCGGCATCCTCTTCGAGCGACAGGTCGGTTCGGTCAAGGCGGTCGACGGCGTTGACCTCGACCTCCCCAGGGGCAAGACGGTGGGCCTGGTGGGTGAGTCCGGTTGCGGCAAGTCCACCTTGGGCCGGGCGATGCTTCGTCTTGCGCCGGTGACCGCGGGAAGCGTTGTCTTCGACGGCGTTGACGTGGCTTCGCTCAAGGGTGAGAGGCTACGTGAGCAGCGCCAGAACATGCAGATGGTTTTCCAGGACCCGCTGGCCAGTTTGAACCCTCGCCAGAGCATCGAGACCATCCTGACCGAGCCACTGAATGCGCACAGGATCACATTCGACGCTGAAACCATCGTGCGAGTGCTACTGGAGAAAGTGGGTCTTCCGGCCGCGGCGGCACGAAAGTACCCGCACGAGTTCTCCGGCGGGCAACGCCAGCGGATCGGGATCGCGCGAGCTATCGCGATGGAACCGAAGTTTGTGATCGCTGACGAGCCGGTCTCCGCGCTCGACGTGTCGATCCAAGCACAGGTGCTCAACTTGCTCGAGGAGCTCCAGGACGAGCTCGGGTTGACCTATCTCGTGATCGCCCACGACCTTGGCGTGGTCCGTCACGTCTCCGACGAGGTTGCGGTGATGTACCTCGGCGGAATCGTGGAGCACGCGGACTCGGACGAGCTCTATGCGAACCCGCTGCACCCCTATACCAAGGCACTGATGTCGGCAGTGCCCGTGCCTGACCCAGTGGTCGAGGCGACGCGGGAGCGGATTCTTCTCACGGGTGACCTACCGTCCCCAGCCAACCCGCCGGCTGGCTGCCGTTTCCACACCAGGTGCCCGTTCCGTCAGGAAACACTGTGCGACACCGACCGTCCCGAGCTCCTCGAGATCGCTCCCGGCCACCAAGTCGCCTGCCATTGGGTCAAGGAGATCGCCGCCGGCGAGATCGAGCCGCATCTGGTGAGGCCGGAGGACGTCGGGATGACCTTCGACCACCGCCCCAGCGATGCTCAGGGCGTGAACGAGCCGCTACCGACCTTCTAAGAAGACGTGGCGTCGGGCACCGGAAGCGGCGGGGGAGTGCCGCCGAACTCGGGGCACAGCCGCTGATGGGCGCACCACCCGCACAGCGCGCTCTTGCGTGGCCGCCAGTCGCCGGTCTCGTGCGCCTTGGAGATGGCCTTCCAGATCGCTTCGACCTTGCGCTCGGTGGCGACCAGGTCGCGCTCGTCCGGCACATAGCGCAGCAGCTCGCCACTGCCGAGGTAGACCAGCTGCAGCATCGCGGGGACGACACCGCGGGTCCGCCACAGGACGAGCGCGTAGAACTTCATCTGGAACAGCGCCTTGGCCTCGAACGCCTCGTGCGGTGCGCGGCCGGTCTTGTAGTCGACCACGCGGATCGCACCGGTCGGCGCGACGTCGACCCGGTCGATGAAGCCACGCAGGAGGAGCTTGGATTCCAGCAGGGTCTCCACGTAGAGCTCACGCTCGGCAGGCTCCAGCCGGGTGGGGTCCTCGAGGACGAAGTAGCGGTCCAGCGACTCGCGGCACGACGCCAGCCAGGCACCGATCTCGGGGCCCTCCGCGCCGAACATCTCGGCGATCTCCGGCTCCTGCTCCAAGATCACCTCCCACGCGGGCTGGAGCATCTTGCCGGCCTGTGAGGAGGTGCGCTGCGCTGCAGGCAGGTCGAAGAGGTCCTCCAGGATCTTGTGGACCACGGTGCCGCGCACGGCATCGGGGGACGAGGGCTCGGGCAGCTTGTCGATGGTGCGGAACCGGTAGAGCAGGGGACACGTCAGGAAGTCGCCTGCCCGGCTCGGCGACAGGGAGCCCAGGACCTCGACGCCGTCGACCGGCGTGCCCACCGGCGCACCCAATGGGGTCTCCCGCGTGCCGTGGGTTATCACTTCCTGGGTCATGCCAGAACTGACGTTCCGCACATCCGCTCGGTGATATCTCAGCGATTACGGATCAGCCCTCGGCGTCGAGGAACGCCTTGAGGGACCGGGCTTCGAGTTCGGTGAGGAGCTCGCGGAGTCGGCGGGCGTTGTCGAACCAGGGCTGGTAGCGACTGGCTTGTTCGGGG
>Ga0209587_1000364_pt1 | contig 22123 bp, 19 predicted proteins | sample NGEPerD_2_FD_184512 | JGI IMG/M metagenome (GOLD analysis project Ga0209587, IMG submission 184512) | Arctic peat soil microbial communities from the Barrow Environmental Observatory site, Barrow, Alaska, USA - NGEE PermafrostL1-D... | ecosystem: Environmental > Terrestrial > Soil > Wetlands >... | reverse complement strand
ACCTGAGGCGGCGTGATGTTCAGCGCCGTCGCGGCCTGCGACAGCACGGTGCCATCTCCGGAAATAAGTTCGAGACGCATGTCTGCAGTGCTGCTCTGCGCCGGCAGCCGCAACTGCAAGCCGGCGAGCTCGTCGGGGCGCAAGCTCCAGCCGGCGTCGCCATAGGGGCGGCCTTGGGAGAACGAGGCGCCTTGGGGCAGGGCGCTGACGGCGATTAGACTGCGCGCCGGAAGCGCGGTGCCTGCGTCGATGGCGATGGGGAAGGCGACGACCCCGCCTTCAGTGGCCTCGATCCGGTCCGGTGACGAGAGCGCGATATTCGCGGAACGCGCGCTGTGCTGGGACTGCGCCGGCTGCGCCAAGCCGGAAGGGGCCGGCGCGCCCGTCACGTTCAATTCAAATTCCTGGACGGGACCCGCCGCCCCGTCGGGATAGACGGGCTGTTCCGCGTCCTGCCACCACAAGAAGAACAGAAACGACATCGGCACGACGGCGAGGCCCACCAGCCCGGAGATCAGGCCACCGATGGGCAGGCCGGATTTTTGGGGGGCCGGCGCAGCCAGGCGTGCGGGCGCCTGAGCCCGCACCGCGCCATGTTCCTGTCTCGGCGGGGCGATGCTGAGGCCAGATGCGGCGGCCGGCTTCGCGGTGGCTGGGGGGCGGCCGGGTGCGCCGTTCAGCGGCTCGTTGAAGCGTTCAAGTAGCGTCGCAAGGTCCGGGCTCGAAGGGCTTGATGCCCGAGCAGGACCCTTCGACGCATCGCCATGCGCCACCGGCTCTTCGAGGGGCGGATATATATCGTCGGGTTTCCAGGTGTGGGACGGCTGCATTGGGTCTCTCCGGGCGGCGCTTTTGAACGCGTGCCATTCCGGTCACTGTCAAGGAAAGGATTAACCCTGAAAATGGACCGGAATATGTGCACCCGCACAGGGTCGGCCGATCGGCCGGACCGCGGCCGCGTGCGGGACGCCGCGAGCCAACGAGTTTCCTGTGAGTGTTGCCGCGCTGCAATTGCGCGTTAACGGCAGCTCGTATAATTAGCGGCATTCAATCTTGCGGAACTTCGAGGGGGCAGGTGATGCGTTTTGGCGCGTGGGGGTGGAGTCTGGCCGTTTGTGCCATGCTGATGTCGGGCAGTGCCTTCTTGATGCCGGGAAGTGCCTTCGCCGTCAGCCTTTCGGATGGGCTCAAGAACTATTATGCCGAGTTCGAGATCGTCATCGAGTGCGAGGTGCAGGAGCATCTCAGCACCGAGGACGCCGACGCGGCCGAGGCGGCGATCGACAAGATCGAGGACTATTATCTGAAGCGGGACAGCTCGATCAATACGGAGAGCCTCCAAAAACGGGCGGTTGCCGATAAGGACGAGGGCTTCCGGATCATGGCGCGGAGCGGCGGGGGCTTGCGGCCGTTTTGCCGTCAATCTTTGCGGGATCTCCTGAACAAGGCCGAGGAGGTCGAAACGGCTGCGAGCGGGCAGTAGAGGCGGTAGACTGTCCTTCGAATTGCGGCGGGCCTCACGACCCCCCGAAGGAGGCCGATCATGAAATCCCTGAAGTCCCTGAGGTTCGCGGTGCTCGGTGTTGCGACGCTTCTGGCGGCGCCGGCATTTGCCGAAACGCCCATCGCCACGGCGACCTATCGATGCGAAGGGGATAAGGGGATCGACGCGACCTACTATCCCGACTCCGTCGATCTGACGCTGACCGACGGGCGCAGCCTGGAACTGCCGCAAGTGATCTCCGGCTCCGGCACGCGCTATGCCAATGCGGACGAGAGCTTCCAGTTCTGGAGCAAGGGCGACACCGCCTTCGTCACCGAAGGCTCGGACGAGAGCATGACCTTCAAGGACTGCCTCGCCATCCAGTAAGACTCTTGCAGCTGCGGGTGGCTAGTCGCTCGCGGTGAGCGTGGCCGGCGTCAAATACATGATCGAGGTCTTGCGCCGTCCCGCCAGCTCATAGGCCACGGACAGGATCGCGCCGCCGAGTTCTTCCGCTTCGCTTGCCGTAAGCCCTACGGCCTTGAGACGGAACCGCGCGCCGGGCGGGACCACCGCGTCTTTCGCGTCATCATGGCCTTCGACATCGAGTGTGAGTTTCAGCTTGCGCGCGCCTGAGTCCGGCTTGAGGACCGCGCGGACCACTTTCAACGGCTGGTCCGACACATTGGCGCCGCTTACCGCAAAGGCTTCGTTTGCGGCGGATGACGGTGCGTCGAGGAACCATTTGATCGGCGCGGCCGTGCGCTCGGTCTCCGGATCGGTCTTGAACCAAGCGCCCCAGGAGAACCAATCCGCGGCCGAGGCGGTCAGGACCGGCCGGGCCTCGTGCGCGGCAGCGTCTTTCCTGGCGCGCGCCAAGGACGTCGAGGCGTGCTCGATGGCTGCCGTGACGTGCAGCGCGGGGCGGTCCCATCCGGCCGGAAGCGCCTTTGCCAGTTGGGCCAGGCCGTCATGGACCTGGCTCGAGCCTTGGGCGGTTGAGAAGACCACAAAGGCGGCGACCAGGGCGATCGACAGCGCCGCCGAGCCGAGCGTGACCCAGGTCCTGCGCTGGCTGTAAGTCGCAACGAACAGGAGAACAAAAACGATACCGGCAACAAGCAGATCCAAATTGTGCCCCCATTTTCGTCTCTATGAAGCGCCACAATGCCCTAGAACCGTGGCACCAGCACGACCAAATCTACCGGGAAACCGTGAAAATCCGCCTACCAGCAGGGCCCGTTATGGTGACCCTGGGCTGCCGCCATCCGGCAGCCAAGAGGTGCCCTAGGCCGGGTCGTCCTTGACCGGGTCGTCCTTGACCGGGTCCTTGACGGTGTCCTCGGCCGCCGCGACAAGCTCAGGCGCGAGATGCGCCGACAACCGCTCGATGATGTTGGTGAGCTTCATGATCTCTTGCTCGCGCAGGGCGTCGATTTTGTTATGGAGCAGCTCGATTTCGAGCTCCGCCTTGACGTTGATGCGGTAGTCGTATTCTGCGTGCTTGCGGTCGATCTCCGATTGCCGGTTTTGGCTCATCATGATGATGGGCGCCGCGTAGGCGGCCTGGAAGGACAGGACCAAGTTCAGCAGGATGAAGGGATAAGGGTCCCAGTGACTGAAATACGCTATGAAATTCAAGATGATCCAGACGCCCAGGACGATGGACTGGATGATGATGAAGCGCCAGGAGCCGACGGTTCTGGCAAACCAGTCGGCGACGATCGCGCCGCGCGTGGGCGAGAATTTAGGCGCGTGGAGGGCCGGATTTTGCGCCCGGAGTTCACGCAAGCGCCGATAGTCTTCGGGGCTCATCTGGGCTTTGCCATGGTCACGCGTCTTGTCGGTCATCACGGGCCGCTCCCTAAGGAAATCCTCGCCTTAAGGATAGCGAACACCGTATGAAACCCCGGTAAAGATAGACCAACGCCACATGGCCCCGCCGCCCCTTCTTCTTCTCAAAGACGTTTCGCTGTCCTTCGGCAGCAAGCCGCTGCTTGACGGCGCCACACTTTCCATCGGCGCCTCGGAGCGGCTGTGTCTGGTGGGGCGCAACGGCTCGGGCAAGTCCACGCTGCTCAAGATCGCCTCGGGCGAGATCGAGCCCGATCACGGCAGCCGCTTCGTCCAGCCCGGCGTGACCATCCGCTATCTGGCCCAAGACCCGGATCTGTCTGGCTTTGCCACGACCGGCGCCTTCGTCGCCGCGGGGCTTGGCCCCGGCGATGATCCCCACCGGGCGCGGTACCTCTTGGAGAACCTCGGCCTCACCGGAGACGAGGAGCCGGGGCGCCTGTCGGGCGGCGAGACGCGGCGCGCGGCGCTTGCCCAGGTGCTCGCGCCCGATCCCGACATTCTGCTGTTGGACGAGCCGACCAACCACCTGGACGTGGTGGCCATTGAGGAGCTGGAAGCGGTGCTGAAGGCTTCGCGCACGGCGCTCGTGCTCATCAGCCACGACCGGCGCTTCCTGGAAGACCTGTCGCAAGCCACGGTGTGGATCGACCGCGGCACGACACGGCGGCTTGAGCAAGGCTTCGGCGTCTTCGAGGCGTGGCGGGACGGCATCCTCGAAGAGGAGGCGACCTCGCGCCACAAGCTCGACCGGCAGATCGTGCGCGAGGAACATTGGCTGCGCTACGGCGTCAGTGCGCGGCGCAAGCGGAACCAGCGGCGGCTCGAAGGATTGCTCTCCTTGCGCGGCGACCGCGTTCAGGCGAAGCAGAACCGCATCCAAGCCGACGTGAAGCTGACGGCGCACGAGGCGGGCGAGGCGGGACGCAAAATCATCGAGGCGCATCGCCTCGCCAAGAGCTATGGCGATCTCGCTCTCGTGCGTGACTTCAGCATCAGAATCGTGCGCGGCGACCGGGTCGGCATCGTGGGGCCGAACGGCGCCGGCAAGACCACGCTGATCAATTTGCTGACCGGTGCGTTGAAGCCCGATGCGGGCACCGTCAAACTCGGCACCAATCTGGAAGTGGCGAGCCTCGACCAGCGCCGCGAAAAGCTCGATCCGGAGCGTAGTGTTTCCGCCACGCTCACCGACGGCAGCGGCGATGCGGTGATCATCAACGGCGAGCAGCGCCACGTCATCAGCTACATGAAAGACTTTCTGTTCGCGCCGGAGCAGGCGGGCACGCCGGTGAAGGCGCTGTCGGGCGGGGAGCGGGGCCGGCTGATGCTCGCGGTGGCGCTGGCGCATCCCTCCAACCTGCTTGTGCTGGACGAGCCCACCAACGATCTCGATCTGGAAACCCTGGACGTGCTTCAGGAGATGCTGGCGAGCTATCCCGGCACCGTGCTGCTCGTCAGTCACGACCGCGATTTCCTGGACCGCACCGTCACCTCGGTGGTGGCGGCGGAAGGCGACGGCCAGTGGACCGAGTATGCCGGCGGTTATTCCGACATGATGGCGCAGCGCGGCCGTGGTGTGGCGGATGTCGCGCCAGAGTCGGCCAAAGACGCACCGAAGCTGAAGGACGCACCCAGGCCAAAGAGCGCGGCAAAGCCGGCGGCGGCCGAAAAGCGTACCTCGGGACCGCGCAAGCGCTTGAGCCCAACCGAGCAGCACGCCTTGAAGACCTTGCCCGTGCGCATCGCCGCGCGTCACGACGAGATCGGGCGGCTGGAACGGCTGCTGGCGGACCCGGATCTCTATGTCCGGGACCGGGAGGCGTTCACGGCGGCCGGCCGTGCGCTGGCCAAGGCGCAAGGTGACCTTGCCGCGGCCGAGGAAGCGTGGCTGCGGCTCGAGCTGCTGCGCGAAGAGATCGAAGAGGAGCAAGGCGTTCCGTCCCCATGATGCCAAGATCGGCTTTTTGGGACCGGCCAATCCTTGATAGACGGCGTAAATGGCCTTAAGTGTGGGGGCTGTCTTGGGCGGGCGCGAGCGCCCCCCGGCGCCGAGGCCAACCAATTGGAGATGATGATGTCCGGGAGATTTCTTCCCTCGCTTGTTTTGATTGCCGTGTTGACCGCCTTTGCGGGGCCCGCCGCCGCGCAGTTCTCATCTGCAGTCAAGGGCGCGTGCAAGAACGACTACAAACGCTATTGCGGGGTCTATGCGCTCGACGATCCGGGCCTGCGCAAGTGCATGGATAAAGCCGGCCCGAGCCTGTCGAACAGTTGTGTCGTCACCCTGGTGAACTCGGGCGAGGTGAGTTTCCAGCGTGCGACCCAGCGCTGGGGGCACAATCTCCAAAAGGTCGAGTAGTCTCCGCAACGGGACTTACGCACCGCTTTGGCGATGGCCGGGATTGTCCCGGCCATTTTGCGTTCTTGGCCGGGCGGGGCCGCCCCGAACGGGTCGCGGCCCCTATTCCGAACGGCCTGGGGCGCGTTGACTGACTAGCAGTTGCCCCCATCATCATTATTCGTCGTCGTCGTCGTCATCATCGCCGTCATCGTCAGCGGCGGACTTCTTGGCTGGCTCTGCTGCATCAGCGGACTCGACGATGATCTTGCCCACCATCCCGCGTTCCATAAGGCCTTTCGGGCCGAACTCGTAGGTGCCGGGGCGTATGGCTACGAAGAACACCTCTACCTCGCCGCCGTCCTCGAATTCCAGTTCATCAAAGGTGACAGCTTTGATCTCGACAGCAGGATCGCCCACCTCGATTTTGCGGATCCAGATGTTTCGAACGAACGCTGGCGCGACGAAGGCATATTCCGTGAGGTCCGAAGCCTTGATTTTCCAGCGATAGCCCTGGCCAACCTTCAGCCGGTACTCGGTCGGAGCCATCTTGGAGCTATCGTTGTCCACCCCGAGAACAAGCGGCTCAAGGCGTTTCAGGCCATGGACCGCAGGGTCCAGAATCATCTGAGCTTGGGCCGTGGATGTGACGCCCGAAAGCGCGAAGGCTAGTGCAAGTGCGGTAAAGACGATTGCTCTCGGCATTGCGTTTCTTCCCTGTTTTGAACTCAACAATCGCCGCGATGTTAGGCTTTCTCGTAAAGTGAGGACAAAAGACGATTGGCAGAGTTTCGTGCCAAATTTACTATTCCCGTTGCCATCTGGTGACCCGCTGTGGGGCTTGCCATTAGCAAGACACAAACCATCGTCATGAGAGATTAAGGTATTCAAGGCCTGCAGCCCCCGGGGAAGCGGGGCGCGCCGGCCAGCTTGGATCTTGCGGTGGGGAAGAGGGTGACTGACCTCTACACGATTTTGGGCGTGAAGCGGACCGCAGCCCGCAAAGACATCCACAAAGCCTATCGAAAGAAGGCCAAGACGGCGCATCCCGATAGCGGCGGCACCGTGGAGGCCTTCAACGAGCTGGTCGTGGCCTATTCCGTGCTCACGGATGAAAAGCGCAGGACGCGCTACGACGAGACCGGCGAGATCGATCCGCCGCGGCCCGACAACTTCGACGGCGGGGCCATCGAGATCATCGCCGAGAAGCTTGGCCTCGTGATCCATGCGGAGCACGACCTGGCCACCATGGATGTGGGGGCGCTGATCGAGCAGGCGATCCGCGAGGACATTGCCGCCCGCAAAACCAGCGTGTCTCATCAGCAGCGCGCCGGGGAGCGGTTGGCCAAGCTTCGCGCTCGCACCAAGCGGAAAGCCGAAGGCGACGACAACCTCGTGGCCCTGGTGCTCGATTGGCACGAACTGGCGATTCAGAATCGTATCAAGAAGCACGAGGACGCGATCTGCTTCCTGGAGCGAGCGCTTGAGATCCTGGAGGATTATTCCTTCGCGGACGACATGGTCGCGGTGCCGGCCGATGAGGTGACCGGCGCCCTGAACGACATTCTCGTGGCGCTCGACGAGTTGGCCGCGATCCTCAATACGAGCCCGGCGCGCGCCGAGGCGATGCCGCAAGGCGCCGGACCGACCGCCTTTGGGTAAGACCCGCGAGGGGTGGCCGAATGGGACCGTCTAGCGTAAATTTCCCGGCAGTCTCTAGGGGGTAGGGGGTTTTGCGCGCATCTTTCCTCACCATTGCCCTGTGTTGCTTGGTCCAGGCTTTGAGCCTTGCCGGCATCGGGTTTGCGCGCGCCGAGGCCAGTCCGGAAGCGTCCGAGCGGCCGACGGTCAGCAGGGGGCTTCCGTGGGAATCCAAATCTGAAACCGCACCTTCCGCCTCGGAGACCGCACCCGAGGCGGAAGTTGAAGACGCCGCCGCCAAGCCTGAGACAGCGCCGGAGGCGGCGCCGGCGGCCGAAGAGGCGGCTTCGGAGTCCGACACCGAAGAGACGGCCGAGGAGACGGCCGAGGATCCGGCCAGCGCCGAAACCGCGGCCCCCGTACCGCCGCATCCCGTCGTGGCCATCATCCGCGAAAAACTCGCCGACCCCGCCGTGACCAAGGGCGCCGAGGCCGACGATATCGCCGCGCTTCAAGCTTTTTACCAGGCGTGGAGCGAGCCGCCTTTGTGGATCACGGAGATGGGGTTCTCGGCCAAGGGACAAGCGGCCCTGTTCGAGGTCGACAAGGCCGACGATTGGGGACTCGATGCGGGAGCCTTCGCGTTGCCCAAGCCCAATGTGCTGCCGGCAAACCAAGAGGCCCAGGCGCTTGGCGAGATCAAACTCGACCTTGCCGTGCTGAAATATGCGCGCGTCGCGCGCGGGGGACGTGTTGTGCCGTCCGAGGTCAGCGATCTGTTCGATCAGACCCTGGCTTTGCGCGATCCGAAGACGGTGATGGCGGAGATCGCCACGGCGGAGAAGCCCGGCGCCTATCTCCAGTCACTGCATCCGCAACACGCGCAGTTCGGCCGGCTTCGAGAAGCGCTGCTCGAAGCCCGCGCGGCGGAGAAGCCCAACCAGACCGACATCAGGCGCCTCATCATCAACATGGAGCGCTGGCGGTGGATGCCGGAGGACCTTGGCGCGCTCTATGTGTGGCTCAATACGCCGGAATTCATGCTCTACGTGGTGAAGGACGGAAAGTCGATCTTCGAGGACAAGACGCTGGTCGGCACGATCGGCTATCCGACGCCGGTGTTCTCCGACGAGATGGAGACCATCGTCTTCAATCCGAACTGGGTCGCGCCGCCGGCTGTCCTGCAAGACAAGCTGTGGCCCGCGTTGAAGCGCAAGTCCTTCAACATCCTCAAGTCCAACAAGCTCCGGGTCAGCTATAACGGCAAGCGCATCGACCCCACGAAGATCGATTGGCGGCGGGTGAACATTCACAGGTTCACCTTCAGCCAAAAATCGGGACCGAAGAACGTTCTTGGCAAGGCCAAGTTTCTCTATCCCAACAAGCACATCGTCTACATGCACGATACGCTTCCCTACCGGCGCAAGGTCTTCGACGAAAAGAAGCGCGCGATTGGCTATGGCTGCGTGCGCATGGCCAAGCCGCTGGCGTTCGCCGAGCTGATGCTCGCCGAGGACCAGGACTTGCCAAAGAGCAAGGTCAAGGCGCTATGGGACAAGGGCGTCAACAGCTCGGTGACCATTGAAAGCAAGCCGCCGGTCCACACGACCTATTTCACGGCGGCAGTGGACGATGACGGCAAGGTCTCCATATTCGAGGATATTTACGGGCTCGACCGCAAGCAGGCGGAGGCGCTGTTCGGGGAGACAAAGGGCTTTCCGAAACCGCCGCCGGAGCCCAAATCCCGCAGCAGCAGCGTTGCCTCCTCGGCGCCTGCCCGAAACAGCGCCGACGCCGGCTTTGCGAATTCGCTTGGGGTTTTGGGCAACTAGCGTGGTTTCGGACCCTCTTGTCCGGCCCCGTCCCTGGCACCACCTCTGGGCGATGACTGTGACGCCGGCATCGCGCCGGTTTCCAAACGCCGAAGAGGCTGCTATTCCCTGGTTTCCTGCGTTCCATTGGCGCAATTTCGCCCTCGCCCAAGGCTAGAAGCCGAGTCTGCAATCGTTCTGTCAGGAGCCTGGGCAACACCCTTAGCGGTCATGTTTAAGCGCCTCCTCATCGTCGGCATTATTATCGGCCTGTTCCTGACGGGGATCTGGTGGTTCAACCTCATCTTCAAGCCGAAGATGATCGCCGACTTCGTGGCCAAGATGGCGCCGCCTGCGGTGACGGTGACAGCCGAGCCGGCGAAGCTCGAAAGCTGGACGGACCGCGTGCACGCGGTCGGCACGCTGATCGCCATCGAGGGCGTGGAAGTGGCGACGGAAGTCGGCGGCATCGTCAGCAACTACAATTTCGACAGCGGTCAGAACGCCGAAAAGGGACAGCGTCTGCTCGAGCTCGACACCTCGGTCGAGACGGCCGAGCTGAAGAAGCAAAAGGCCGTGCTTCAGGAAGCCGAGCTCAACCTCGCGCGCCAGGAAAGTCTGGTGCAGCGCAACGTCTCCTCCCACGCGACCCTCGAAACCGCGATCTCCAGGCGCGACACCGCCGTGGCGGAGCTTGAGCGCATCGAGGCCCTGATCGGCCAGAAGACCATCGATGCGCCCTTCGCGGGGGAACTCGGACTGCGCCGCGTGGAGAAGGGACAATATGTGTCGCCCGGCCAGGCGCTGGTCTGGCTCCAGGCGCTCGATCCGATCTGGGTCGACTTTCCCGTGCCCGAGAGCGATGTCGACAAATTCAAGGTGGGCGCAAAGATCGAGCTGACGGTCGATACCTATGAGGACAAGGTGTTCGATGGCGAAGTCGAAGCCTTCGATGCGCGCCTCAGCAAGGATAACCGCACGCTCATGGTGCGGGGACGGCTCAAGAACCCCGACCATAAGTTGCTGCCGGGCATGTTCACCGAGGTCTCCGTTTTGGCCGGCGAACCGAAGGACCTCGTGACCGTGCCGCGCACGGCCGTCACCTACACGCTTTATGGGGACAGCGTTTGGGTGGCGACGCAGGCGAAGCCTGAGGCGAAGCCTGAGGCCGAGAAGGCCCCGACGGTTGCCGCGGATGCATCAGGGGAGGCCAAGTCCGAGGAGGGCAAGTCCGAGGAGACCAAGGCCGATGCGCCGGGGCTCACCGTGGAACGCCGCTTCGTCCGGGTGGGGCCGGTGCAGGAGAATCGCGTCGCCATCGTTGAGGGCGTCAAAGCCGGCGAGCAGGTGGTGACGAGCGGTCAGCTGAAATTGCAGCCCGGCGCCGCCATCAAAATCGATAACGCTGATGCCCTGAAAGCACCGGCGGTGATGCCGAAGCAGTAGGCGCCATGAGCTTCACCGATCTCTTCATCAAGAGGCCCGTGCTTGCCACGGTGGTCAGCCTGCTGATCCTGCTCGTTGGGGCGCAGGCCGGGCTCAAGTTGCCCATCCGGCAATATCCGGAACTCTCCAATACGACGATCACGGTCATTACGACCTATCCGGGCGCCAATGCCGATCTGATCCAGGGCTTCATCACCGTGCCGATTCAACAGGCGGTGGCGAGCGCCGAGGGCATCGACACGCTGACTGCGTCGTCGAGCCAGAATGTGAGCACGGTCACGTTGAACTTGAAGCTCAACGCGGATCCGGACCGGGCGATGACCGACGTCCTGTCGAAGCTGGCTCAGGTGAAGAGCATTCTGCCGCGTGAGGCGAACGACTCCATCGTCACCAAGAAGACGGGAGAGGGCTACGCGCTGCTCTATCTCTCGTTCAATTCGGACGTGATGAACTCGTCGCAGATCAGCGAGTTTCTTCAGCGCGTGGTGCAGCCCCAGCTGCAGACGATCGAAGGCGTCGCCCAGGCCGAGATGCTTGGTGGGCAGATCTTCTCCATGCGCATCTGGCTCGATCCGGACCGCATGGCCGCACTCGGGGTGACGCCGCTCGACGTGCGCAAGGCGCTCGCCGACAACAACTTCACTTCGGCCCCGGGGCAGGTGAAGGGCGATTTTGTCCAGACCAATATCGACGCCCAGACCTCGCTCAGCGATCCGGAGGCCTTTGGGCGCCTCGTGGTGCTCACCCGCGGCGACTCGTTGGTGCGCTTGAGTGAAGTTGCCGAGATTGAGCTTGGACCCGAGAACGCGGATTCCTCGTCCGTGTTCGATGGGTTGAAGGCGGTGTTCATCGGCGTTTACGCCACACCCACGGCCAACCCACTTACGGTCATCAACGACGTGCGCAAGGCGTTTCCCAAGATCCAGGCGGATCTGCCGCCAGGCCTTGACGCGGCGATCGCCTACGACGCCACCAAGTTCATCCGTGCTTCGCTGTGGGAAGTGGCGAAGACGCTGGGCGAGGCGGCGATCATCGTCATTGTCGTGATCTTTTTATTCCTGGGGAATCTGCGGTCCACGATCATTCCCATCGTGACCATTCCTCTGTCCCTGGTGGGCGTGCTCGCCCTGCTGCTGGCGCTCGGCTACTCGATCAACCTGATGACGCTGCTGGCGCTCGTGCTCGCCATAGGCCTGGTGGTGGATGACGCCATCGTCGTTATGGAGAACATCTACCGGCATATCGAGGAGGGCAAACAGCCCTTCGACGCGGCGCTGCTCGGCGCGCGCGAGATCGTCTATCCGGTCATCGCCATGACCATCACGCTGGCCGCGGTGTTCGCACCGATCGCCTTCGTGTCCGGGCTGACGGGTGAGCTGTTCCGCGAGTTCGCCTTTACGCTGGCGGGCGCGGTGATCGTGTCCGGTTTGGTGGCGCTCACGCTGTCGCCGATGATGTGCTCGAAGCTGCTCAAGGCGAAAGACGAGACCGAGGGCAGCGGCGGTTTTACGGCTTGGCTCGACCGGCGCTTCGATGGGCTCAAGAACCGCTATCAGCGGCGATTGCATGGGACGCTCAATTACCGCCCGGTCACCATCCTGGTGCTCGCCGGCGTCATGGTGGCCACCGGCCTCCTCTATATGACGAGCCAGCGGGAACTGGCGCCGGAGGAGGACCAGGGCATTCTCTTCACCGTGGTCAAGACGCCGCAATACGCAAACCTCGACTACTTGGAGGACGCGACCCAGCAGCTCTACGAGGCTTACAGCACCGTGCCTGAGAAGGATCACGTCTTCACCATCAACGGGATGGGTAGCGTGCATCAAGCCTTCTCCGGACTCTTGCTGAAGCCTTGGGATGAGCGCGACCGCAATCAAAAAGAGATCCTGCAAGATCTGTCGCCGCGCATCAGCAGTTTGGCCACCGCGCAGGCGATCTCGTTCTCGCCGCCGGCCCTGCCGGGCTCGGTCGGCGGTGCCCCGGTGCAATTCGTCATCACCACGACCCATGACTTCGAGCAGCTTGCGGAAGTGCTCGCGGATGTCGAGAAGTCGGCGAAAGAGAGCGGGCTGTTTATCTTCTCCGACTCGGATTTGCGTTTCCAAACACCGCAGATCGAATTTCATATCGATCACGACAAGGCGAACAGTCTCGGCATCACCATGGCCGATGTCGGCAATTCGCTCGCGACCTTGCTCGGCGGCAACTACATCAATCTGTTCGACCTCTATGGCCGGAGCTACCGCGTGATCCCGCAGGTGCCGCGCGAGTTCAGGCTCGATGAGGATTGGCTCACCCGCTATCAGATCCGCACGAATTCCGGCGATCTGGTCCCGCTCTCCAACGTGGCGACGGTGACGCGGACGGTGCAGCCGAACTCACTCACCAATTTCCAGCAGCTCAACTCGGCGACCTTGACCGCGGTGCCGTTCCCCGGGCGCACCGTGGGCGAAGCGGTCGAGTTCCTGAAAGAGAAGGCGACGAGCTTCCCGGAAGGCTACACTTACGATTGGCAAGGCGAGAGCCGGCAGTTCGTGCAAGAGGGCGGCACGCTCATCTACACGTTCATTTTCGCGCTCGTTATCATCTATCTGGTGCTCGCGGCGCAATATGAGAGCTTCCGCGACCCGTTCATCATTCTGATCGCGCTGCCGACGTCGATCTTCGGCGCGTTGCTGCCGCTCAATCTCGGGCTCGCCACCATCAATATCTACACGCAGATTGGCTTGGTCTGCCTGATCGGGCTGATCGCCAAGCACGGCATTCTGATGGTGGACTTCGCCAACAAGTTGCAGGAGGAGGAGGGCTATTCGCGCGCCGATGCCATCGAGCACGCCGCCGCGATTCGCCTGCGGCCCATCCTGATGACCACCGCGGCAACGGTGGTGGCGATGGTGCCGCTCTTGATTGCGAGTGGCGCCGGCGCCGCGGCCCGTTTCAATATCGGCATCGTCATCGCCGCCGGGATGACGATCGGCACCCTATTCACCCTGTTCGTGACGCCGACGGTCTACACCTTCCTGGCGCGGGATCATCAGAAGGCGCGGGCGAGGGAGAAAGCGCCGACGAAGGAGGAGATGGAGGAACTCGACGCCGCCGCCGAGGCCGGCGTGCTGTTCCCGGCGGAAGAGGCGGAGCCGGAAGCGGCAAAAGAGCCTCAAAAGGCCAAGAAGCCTGCGCCCTCCGCCCGCAAGAGCAGCCAAAAGAAGCCCCAGCGCCGGCCGCGGCGCAGGAAGGGAAGCTTGCCCGAGGCGGCGGAATAGGGCGCCGGCTGGTTTACTCGCCTGCGGCTTGCCTCTAGAAAGCCTAAGCAAAAACGGGCTGGGGACCGATGTTCAAAAAGCTTCTGATCGCCAATCGCGGAGAAATCGCCTGCCGGATCATCCGGACCGCGAAACGGCTCGGCATAGCGACCGTGGCGGTCTATTCCGACGCCGACCGCGACGCGCTCCATGTCGACATGGCCGACGAGGCCGTGGCCATCGGCCCGGCAGCGGCCGCGCAATCTTATCTCGTCATGGACAAGATCATCGCCGCCGCCAAGGAGACGGGCGCGGACGCGATCCATCCCGGCTACGGGTTTCTGTCGGAGAATTCCGCCTTCGCCAAGAGACTGAAGGAAGAGGGCATCGTCTTCGTTGGCCCCAACCCCGGGGCCATCGAGGCCATGGGCGACAAGATCGAGTCCAAGAAGCTCGCCGCCGAGGCGAAGGTCTCGACGGTGCCGGGCCATCTCGGCGTCATCAAGGACGCTGAGGAAGCGGCCAAGATCGCCGACGACATCGGCTATCCCGTCATGATCAAGGCGTCGGCCGGCGGCGGCGGCAAGGGCATGCGCGTCGCCTATAGCCGGAAAGAAGTTGCGGAAGGCTTCGCCTCGTCGCAGTCGGAGGCGAAATCGAGCTTCGGCGACGACCGCGTGTTCATCGAGAAATATATCGAGGAGCCGCGGCACATCGAGATTCAGGTGCTGGGCGACAAGCACGGCAATGTCATCCATCTCGGCGAGCGCGAGTGCTCCATCCAGCGGCGCAACCAGAAAGTCATCGAAGAGGCGCCGAGCCCATTCATCGACGCCAAGACGCGCGAGGCGATGGGCGCGGAGGCGGTGGCTCTGGCCAAGGCGGTGGATTACGATTCCGCCGGCACGGTCGAGTTCATCGTCGACAAGAACCGCAAGTTCTACTTCCTGGAGATGAATACCCGCCTCCAGGTGGAGCATCCCGTGACCGAGCTCGTCACCGGGCTCGATCTTGTCGAGCAGATGCTGAAGGTCGCGGCGGGCGAGAAGCTCGCCATCAAGCAGAAAGACGTGAAGCTCAAAGGCTCGGCCATCGAGGCGCGCATCTACGCGGAAGATCCGGTGCGGAATTTTCTGCCGTCCACGGGGCGGCTCGTGCGTTTCCTGCCGCCTGAGCTTGGCACCATGGACGGCGTCACCACGCGGCTCGACACCGGCGTGGAGGAGGGCGGTGAGATTTCGGTCTATTACGACCCGATGATCGCCAAGCTGGTGACCCATGCGCCCAAGCGTATCGAGGCCATCGAGCATATGGGCCGCGCGCTCGATGCGTTCGCCATCGACGGCTTCCGCCACAACATTCCGTTCCTCGCCGTGTTGATGCGGAACGAGCGGTGGCGGGAAGGCGACATCTCGACCAACTTCATCGCCGAGGAATTCCCGGACGGGTTTCAGCCGCCGGTGCCGGAAGGCGCGGTGCGCGATGAATTGGTGGCCGTGGCGGCCACCATCGATCATCTGTCCAATCAGCGGCGCCGCATGATCACCCAGCAGATGCACGGCGAGCCGGTGAAATTCTCCGAGGTTCGCGTGGTGGAGCTCGGCGAGGAGCGTATCCGGGTCAGCGTGGCGGGCCGCGACTATCCGATGACCGTGGCCTTGGGCGGACAGGGAACCGGCGAGAAGCGCCGCGAGATCGAGGTCGCCTCGTCGTGGTGGTTCGGCGAGCCCGTATGGGAAGGCACCATTGGCGGCGAGCAGGTCGCGGTGCAGGTTCGCTCCATCGTGAACGGCGTGCTGCTGATTTCGCAAGGCGTCGAAGTGCCGGTCCGGGTGTTCACGGAACGCGAAGCCGAGCTTCTCGCGCTGATGCCGATCAAGGAGAAGCCGGACACCTCGAAGCTGCTGCTGTGCCCCATGCCCGGTCTCATCATGTCGCTTGCGGTGGAGGTAGGCGATGAGGTGGCGGCCGGCGATACGCTGTGTGTCATCGAGGCGATGAAGATGGAGAACGTGCTCAAGGCGGAGCGCGACGGGACGGTGTCCAAGATTCTCGCCGAGCCCGGCGACAGCCTCAATGTCGATGCCGTCATTCTGGAATTCGAGTAAGGCCTCACTTTGAAGACCGTGACGGTGAGGATCGAAGGCCGGGTGCAAGGTGTCTATTACCGCGCCTGGACCGAGCAGGCGGCGCGGCGCTTCGGGCTCGACGGCTGGGTGCGCAACCGGCGCGACGGCAGTGTCGAGGCCGTGTTCTCAGGTCCCGAAATCCAGGTGGACGAGATGCTGCGGCGCTGTGCCGAGGGGCCTCCGGACGCAAAAGTCACCAAAGTCACCGTCACCGATGAAGGCGGCGCGCCGCGCTCAGGCTTCCAGGTGCTGCCGACCCATTAGCGGGTGGGCGAACACTTCATCGAAGCTTTGGCGCAAAGCTGCGTCGACCCGGGTCATGTCCGTCTCGGCGCCGAGCGCTTTGAGGCTGGTGACAGGGGTGCCCTCCAGACCGCACGGCACGATGCCCGAGAAATGTTCGAGGTCGGGGGTCACGTTCAGGCTCACGCCATGGAGCGTCACCCAGCGGCGCACGCGCACGCCGATGGAGGCGATCTTGGCACCGTCCACGAAGATGCCCACGGCGCCGGGACGCCGTTCGCCCGCCACACCGAGGCGCGCAAGGGTGGCGATCAGCCAGTCCTCGAGCGCGGCGACATAGGCGCGCACATCGCGTCCGCGGGCCGTGAGATCGACCATGACATAGGCCACGCGCTGGCCGGGGCCGTGATAGGTGTAGCGCCCGCCGCGCCCGGTCTTGAACACGGGGAACCGGCCCGGATCGCGGAGCTCCGCGGCATCGGCGCTGGTGCCCGCGGTATAGAGGGGCCGGTGTTCCAGCAGCCAGACGCATTCGGGCGCGTCACCGCCCGCAATGGCGTCCACGCGGGCGTCCATGGCGGCAAGCGCCGTCTCGTAGGGGACGGGCGCCTCGCCTACGAGCCATTCGGGCGGCGCGGACGGAGAAGCGGCTTTGGATGCTGAACCGGTCATGGGGACATCCTAGGGCAAACCTTGCACCCCTGGGACAGGTTTGCTAAGGCAGCGGGCCTCTTGGAAATGCTTGCCGACGGGGTGGCTTATCGCCATATCTGGGGCAGAGTTTCCGGATTTTTTTGCGGTCGTGGCGGAATTGGTAGACGCGCAGCGTTGAGGTCGCTGTGGGGTAACTCCCGTGGAAGTTCGAGTCTTCTCGACCGCACCACTCTTTCTCTAGCCTTGGTCTCACTGCGCCCGGAGCGGGCCGGGGGCCCTCACTTCGAAGACGCAATCCCACCTTTGCGGCGCCATAGGCATGACGGCGTTGGCCTGATATCACAGGCGGAGCGGCAAATGCGCGAGTCGCCGGCCGCGGGTGACGGCTTTCACGGAGTCGTGCTCTTTCCAGCTTGAAGCCTACAAACCCAGCGATTGGACGGGCGATGCAGGACGCCGCAAGCGAGGTTCAACTGCGCGACGAGGAAGGGGGCATCCGCTCCGACTTCCTCCACGCAGTCGCGGACGCGCTGGAGGCGGATGATGTCGCACGGGCGCGGGCGCTCACGCTGGACCTGCACGCGGCCGATCTCGCCGACCTGATTCAGTTGCTGCGCCCGGACGAGCGCGCCGAGCTCATCAAGGCGCTCGGGGAGGACTTCAAAGCCGCGGCCCTGCCCGAGCTCGACGAGGCGGTGCGCGACCAGGTGCTCGAGGACATGGAGCCCGAGCAGGTCGCCGAGGCGCTGCAACAGCTCGATTCCGATGAAGCCGTCTATCTGCTCGAGGACCTCGACGAGGACGAGCAGAAGGACATCCTTGCCAAGCTTCCTTATTTCGAGCGGATCGCGCTCCAGCGGAGCCTGGAATATCCGGAAGACTCCGCCGGCCGCATCATGCAGACCGATCTGATCGCCGTGCCGCCGTTCTGGTCCGTGGGGCAGACGATCGACTATATGCGCGTGGCGCAAGACCTGCCGGAGCGCTTCTATGAGATCTTCGTGGTCGATCCGGCCTATCACCTGATCGGCTCGGTCGCGCTCAACCGGCTGTTGCGCTCCAGGCGGCCAACGACGATCGAATCGATTACCGACGAGGAAGTCCGCCCGATCCCCGTCGAGTCCGACCAGGAGGAAGTGGCGCGGCAGTTCGAGCGCTACAACCTGACCTCGGCGCCGGTCATCGATCAGGACGAACGGCTCGTGGGCGTGATCACCGCCGACGACGTGGTTGAGGTCGTGCAGGAAGAGGCGTCGGAAGACATCTTGGCGATGGGTGGTGTCGGCGGCGAATCCGTCAGCGACACCGTCTGGGAGACGACGAGGCTCCGCTTCACGTGGCTGTTCGCCAATCTCTTCACCGCCATTCTCGCATCGTTGGTGATTAGCCTCTTCGAGGCGACCATTGAGCAGATGGTGGCGCTTGCGGTGCTCATGCCCATCGTGGCCTCCATGGGCGGCAATGCGGGCACCCAGACCATGACGGTCGCGGTGCGCGCGCTCGCCACGCAAGATCTTGGCCGTGCCAACGCCATGCGGGTGATCTGGCGCGAGTCCGCGGTCGGTCTGCTGAACGGCGTGCTGTTCGCCGTGATCATGGCGGGGATCGCTTATTTCTGGTTCGGCAGCGGCGAGTTGGGGCTCGTCATCGGGGTGGCGATGGTCGTCAATCTCTTCGCCGCGGCCCTGGCCGGCATCCTCATTCCGCTGGGCTTGGAGGAGTTCGACCTCGATCCGGCCATCGCCTCCGGCGTTTTCGTCACCACAGTGACCGATGTGGTGGGCTTCTTCGCCTTCCTTGGGCTCGCTGCTTTGTGGTTAGTTTAGGGACGAGGGGGGTTCATGTTCTTCTATATCGCCAAGGCGGTTTGGTTTGTGCTCCAGCCGTCAACGCTGATCGCGCTGCTGATCGGCTACGGTGCCATTCTGATCTGGACCGGCTGGGCGCGCTGGGGCCGGCGCTTCGTCTCCGTCGGCGCGCTGCTGCTGCTCATCGTGGGCCTCTCGCCGCTCGGCAATGCGCTGATCCTCCCGCTCGAGGATCGTTTCCCGCGCGCGAACCTCTCTTCCCCGCCTGCGCCCACGGGGATCATCATCCTCGGTGGGGCGGAGAACCGCCTGGTGGGAAGCGCGCGCAAGGCGCCGACCTTGAACGAGGCGGGCGAGCGCCTGTTGGAAGGGGCGATCCTGACGCACAGATTTCCCGGGGCGAAGATTGCCTTCTCCGGCGGTGATGCCGGCATTCTCTATAAGTCCGACAACGAGGCGGAAGGGGCGGCGGCCATCCTGACGAAGCTCGGCATCGCGCGCGACCGGCTGATCCTGGAGACCGACGCCCGGGACACATACGAGAACGCGGTGTTCCTCAAGACGGAACTGGAGCGGGAAGGCGCACTCGATCCGGCCAAGCGCTGGCTTCTGATCACTAGCGCCTATCACATGCCGCGATCCATTGGAGCGTTCCGCCAGGCTGGCTTCGACGTCGAGCCTTGGCCCGTGGACTACCGCACGCGCGGGCCGGCGGACCTCACGCGGCCGTTCGACCAAGTGTCGGAGGGTTTGCGGCGCGTGGACACGGCGATGCGGGAATGGGTGGGGCTGCTCGCCTATTGGCTGACGGGCCGCACCGACGCACTGTTCCCGGCGCCTTCCAAGGGGGCGCCTTCCAAGGGAGCGTGAGCCGGTTCGACGCGGCAGCCGGCCAGCATGCCGGCCTCGATCCAGTCCTTGAGATAGGTGGCGGCGCGCACTTCGGCGCCGTCCTCGCCGGCGAAAATGGCCACCATCTCGCACAGCACGCCGAAGCGCACGCCCTTGGCGGCCTCGTTCCACATCATGGCCTCCTCGGCCGCAAGCGGCCTGAAGCGCGCCATGAAACCCTGCCGCCAGACGATGAGGGCTTGCGGTTCCGGCAGACGTGTAGATGTCGGCGGTTGGGTCTCGCCCTTCAGCGCCGACCAGATGTCGGCGGCATTGGAGGTGAAGGTGAGGCGGATTGCGGTCGGATGGGGCTCAAGGGTGAGCCTCGGCCAGTCTTCAGCCGGGGTGGCGGCAAGGTCCGCGACGGTAAGCGGGGTCGCGTCGGGCCCATCGAAGGCATCGGCAAGCGCCTTTTCGAGCGCGGCGATCTCGCCCAGCTCGGGGTGGCTTGCGAACGGCGCGGTGTCTTTCGCAAAAACTGGCAGGTGACGGCCGAACCAGCGCGCGCTGCGCTGATCAGATGGGTTCGCATCGATATACGCCTTTGCCAATTTGGCGAAGCTCGCGTCACCCAGATAAGTGTGCAGCAGCTCGTAGTCGTTGGCGAGCACTTCGGCGAGCCGCGCCACATAGGCGTGGCGGTAGACGCCGAACAGGACGGAGCGCTGCTCGCGGGCGCTGTCCTTGACCTCATCCAGGATGGTGTCGTCGCCGGTGAGGATGCCGGCCTGAAAACGCGCCTGAAGCTCTTTGAGGCTTGTCATTCCGCCGCCGTGAGCCGCGCGCCCTCCTGGACCTCACGGGCGATCTGCCGCGCGATATCCAGTTCCGCCACGACCTCGGCCAGCGGTGGAATGTTGTCGTCGCGCTCGATCATGGTCGACACGGGTCCGAAATGCGTCACCGCCTCGCGGTAGAAATCCCACACCTCGCCGCAGACCGGATGGTCATGCGTATCGACAATGTGGCCTTCCTCATGGCTGTGGCCGGCCACGTGGAACTGGACGATGCGGTCTTGCGGCACACCATGCAGAAATTCGTCCGTCGAGAAGCCGTGATTGAAGGCGCTGACATAGACATTGTTGACGTCGAACAGGAGCCAGCAATCGGCGCGGTTCGCCACTTCGGTGACGAACTCCCACTCGGTCATCTCCGATTGGCCGAAGGTGACATAGCTCGACACGTTCTCAAGCGTCAGCCGGCGACCCAGGAAATCCTGTACTTGGCTCACGCGGTCGACCACGTGGTCCAGCGCTTCCTGCGTATAGGGAACGGGGAGCAGGTCATGCAGGTTCACGCCATGCACGCCGGTCCAGCAAAGGTGGTCCGAGATCCATTTGGGCTCGACCCGGTCCGCCAAGCGCTTCAGTGCGGTGAGGTACTCCGTATCCAGTGGCACGGTCGAGGCGATTGACAGCGACACGCCGTGCATCACGAGCGGATAGCGCTCGCGAATTTGTTCGAGGATGCGCAGCGGCTGGCCGCCGGGGATCATGTAGTTCTCGGAGATCACCTCGAACCAGTCGATGGCGGGATTGCCGGAGAGGATCTCCTGGTAGTGCTGGGGACGAAGGCCCAGTCCAAAGCCGAGATATGGAGGCTTGTGATCGGTCATGGCCGCTCCGTATTCGGGTGTTGGGAGACCGGCCGCTTGCCGCGGCCGGCCCCATGGCGTCTCTTTGCGTCTTAGCCGTCGAACTCGCCGCTCTGTTCGGCGCATTCGGTATCCGTCATGACAACAAAGCCCTTGCCCTTGCAGGCGTTGTGGCCTTTGCAGTCATTCTGGGCGGTCTTGCAGGCGCCCTGGCCCTTACAGCCGTTCACGCCGAAGCACTTTCCTTCCGTGCCCTCGGCGAACGCCGAGGTGGCGAGAGTGCCGGAGAAAATCAAGGCGGCGGCGGTCATGGCGATCTTGGCGCCAGACTTCTGGTTGAGCTTCATATTCCTCTCCTCTGAATCGTTTCGTTTCGTGGCGCGATTGGCCAAGATCGAGCCTAGCGCTGATCCCATGGGGCCTTGCGTCACGCCTGTTCAAGCTTGCGTGACTCTGCCTCACCCCCTGGTCAAAGGCGCGTGACCTTGCATAACGCGCCATCGGCGATATCGGTTCGAGTGGCGGCCCGCTATGATCCGTGCCTTGGAGGGGCGTGAATGAGCTTCAAAGATATCATCGTGCATATCGATGGGACGGAGGCGTCGAAAGCACGGGTGACGTTCTCGGTGGCGCTCGCCAAGGCGCAAAGCGCCGACCTCATCGGTGTTGCCTTTGCGCCGAAGGCGCTGCTGCCGCTCTACGGTGCCGATGTCGGGCTTGCGGATATGAGCGGGGTGCTGGACGGCGTGAAGGCACAAGGGAAGGCGGCGCTCGAAGGCTTCAAGACTTGCGCGGCCGCGGCCGGCATCGAGGCCGAGGTCAGGTTCATGCAAGGCATGAGCGAGGAGTTCCCGAATGACTTCGCCTCCCTGGCCCGCCAAGTCGATCTCGCGATTCTAGGTCAGCCCCGCGATGGCGACCCGCTCATCGGTCAATATGCGCTGGTGGAGCGCTGTCTGTTCTCCTCGGGGCGCCCGGTGATGATC
>Ga0209587_1000363_pt1 | contig 22170 bp, 19 predicted proteins | sample NGEPerD_2_FD_184512 | JGI IMG/M metagenome (GOLD analysis project Ga0209587, IMG submission 184512) | Arctic peat soil microbial communities from the Barrow Environmental Observatory site, Barrow, Alaska, USA - NGEE PermafrostL1-D... | ecosystem: Environmental > Terrestrial > Soil > Wetlands >... | reverse complement strand
TCGACCTTCAGGCCGCCATCAACCGCTTCGTCAAGGAAACAAACCAGATGCCAAAGCCCTTCACATGGACCGCCGATCCCGACAAGATCATCGCCGCCGTCAAGCGCGGGCATCAAGTGTTAGATTCGATCCACTAGTGAACTTTCCCGTCCTCTGATAGAGTTACCTGCTTATGCGTGAAGTATTGCCAGTTATACTGTGCGGAGGTTCCGGCACCCGGCTTTGGCCCCTCTCCCGGGAAGCATTTCCCAAGCAGTTTCAGAAGCTTACCGGCCACCTGAGTCTGTTCCAAGAGGCTTGCAAGCGGGTGAGTGGTGGCATTTTTGGCCCGGCGACTGTCCTGACAAGCCAGCAGCATCGCTTTATCGTGTCCGATCAGGCCGAGGACATCGGTCAGCCGGTGAATATCATTCTTGAGCCAACAGGACGGAACACCGCGCCGGCCGCCTGTATCGCTGCGCTCATCGCATTCGAGAAAGACAAGGAGGCGCTCGTTCTTTTGGCTCCCTCGGACCATATAATCCCCGATGCAGAAGCCTTTGCCTTCGCCGTCGAACGCGGGGTCGAAGCAGCAGAGCAAGGCGCCCTCGTGACCTTCGGCGTGACGCCTGACTGTCCTCATACGGGCTATGGGTATATTGAGGTCGATACGCCGGTCCACACCGTGAAGCGCTTCGTTGAAAAGCCGTCCCGCGAAGTTGCCGAGCAGTATCTTGCAAGCGGCGACTTCCTTTGGAATGGGGGCATTTTTCTGTTCGGCGCCGCGACTCTCATTGAACTGTTCGAGAAGCACGCCCCTGAGATTCTCAAAGCCTGCCAGTCTGCGTTATTTTCTGCCTCGGACGATCTCGGCGCGTTGCTGCTCGGCAAGAGCTATGCCGAAGCGCCCGCTATTTCGCTCGATTATGCGATTGTGGAAAAGGCCGGCAACATTCGCTGCGTCCCGCTCGATGCGGCCTGGAGCGATGTCGGATCCTGGTCGGCGCTATGGGACTTCATGGAGAAGTCCAGCGACGGCAACGTAACTCAAGGGGACGCCAACATCATCCTGGAGGGTGTGAAAGACAGCTACGTCTATGGCGATCACGGCTGTGTGGCCCTCGTCGGCGTCGAAAACCTGATCGTAATCGCTATGGAGGATGCCGTGCTGGTGGCGTCGAAGAGCGAGGCCGAGTCCATCCGCAACGTCGTCGATCGGATCAGGAGCAACGGCGCCTATCAAGCCTCCCAACACAATCGAGTTCATCGACCGTGGGGTTGGTACCAGGGCCTGAACCAAGGTCAGCGGTACCAAGTCAAGTGCATCATGGTGAAGCCAAAGGGAAAGCTCTCACTCCAAAGCCACCACCATCGCTCCGAACACTGGGTTGTGGTTACCGGAACGGTGGAGGTAACACGAGGTGAGGAGGTCAAGCTGCTGAGCGAAAACCAGTCCACCTACATCCCGATCGGCGAGAGACACCGCCTCGCCAATCCCGGCAAGATCCCGGCTTTCCTCATTGAGGTGCAGTCCGGGCCTTATCTCGATGAAGACGATATCGTCCGATACGACGACGTGTACGGGAGATCCTCCGACGCCTGACATGTCGTGCTGAACTGTCGTCGGAGTTCTGAAGCACTAACCGCTTTTGCACCTAGGTGGCTAGCGAGAACAATAAGTGCGCGGCTTGGCCCCATGAAGTGAAGTGTGCGGGAGGTTTCAACAACTGCCTTGCACTGGAATAATGCGCCTTCACAACAGCAGCTAACTTTCAGAACGGTATAGCACTTGCCTATGAGAGGTCGTTTCGATCAACACTAAGTCGAAGCTTCCGCCGGCCCCCCAATCTGTGACGCGTGATTAAGGGCGCGGGTCCGAGCGCCACCATTGGCGCCCATCCTTGCTGCACCTCGCCCGACGCCTGAGTAGACGAAGCCCGCCGCCTCCGCCAGCGCCGGGTGGTAGACATTGCGGAGGTCCACGAGCACGTCGCCGCGCATCATCGCACGCAGCTGCTTGAGGTCGGCGGCCCTGAATTCATTCCACTCAGTCAGAACCACAACGACGTCGGCGTCCTCCGCGGCCTCCATCGCGTTCGCGCACCACACCACTCCAGGAAGCAGCTCTTCGCCCCTCGCGCGCCCCTGCGGATCGCACGCCTTGATGATCGCCCCCCGCGCCTGCAGCATGGGGAGGATAACGAGGCTCGGCGCCTCGCGCATGTCGTCGGTGTTGGGCTTGAATGTCACCCCGAGCATCGCGATGGTCTTCTCGCGCACTGAGCCGCCGGCGGCCTCCTCGATACGAGCTGCCATGGCAATCTTGCGCTCCGTGTTCACCTTTTCGACTTGCTCCACCAGGGACAACGGACACCTGGCCTCGCGCGCCGTGCGGATCAGAGCGGTGACGTCCTTCGGGAAGCACGAGCCGCCGTATCCTGGCCCCGCGTGTAGAAACTTCGAGCCGATGCGACCATCCGCGCCCACGGCACCCGCCACCTCACCGACATCGGCGCCGACCATCTCGCAGAGATCCGCGATCTCGTTGATAAAGGTGACCTTCATGGCGAGGAAGGCATTAGCGGCATATTTGGCAAGCTCCGCGGATTCGCGGGAGACGAACACGAGCGGCGCCTTGCGCAGAGCAAGCGGCTCATACAGGCGCCCCATGACCTCCCGCCCGCGCGGGCTGTCGGTGCCGACCAGAACGCGATCGGGATGCGTGAAGTCGCGGATAGCTGACCCTTCGCGCAGAAACTCCGGGTTGGAGCAGACAACGACGGCGGCATCGGGGCGGAGCGCTTTGAGGCGGCGCTCGATCTCGCGGCTCGTGCCGACCGGTACCGTCGACTTCGTGGTGACTACAACACCCGAGGCGAGGTGGGGCGCCATCTCCTCAACGGCCGCAAACACGTAGCTTAGATCGGCGTAACCGTCGCCGCGGCGAACCGGCGTCCCCACAGCCAGGAAGACGACGTCTGCATCCGTGAGGGCGGATGCGAGGTCCATCGTGAAATGCAAGCGCCCGGCGTCCGCGTTTCGGTCGACAAGCTCATCGAGCCCCGGCTCGTAGATCGGGATCTTCCCGTTCTTCAAGCCTTCGACGCGGTCGGGGTCGTTGTCGACGCAGGTGACGCTCCAGCCGAAGTCGGCGAAGCAGGCCGCCGAGACCAAGCCCACGTAGCCCGCACCAATCATGCAAATCTTCACGGCAAACCCCCGTCGACGCCACAGATTAAGGCTGAGGCACTTCTCTAAGATGGATGCCGGGGCGGCGCAAGGGGGCACGGAGACGCGGCCTTAGGCATTGTATTTGCGTTGAAATTTCAGGCTGAGCGGCCACCTTCAGCGTCACGCTCTGTTGGAGCCTCGCTGCACCTCCGATAGCAGCGAGAGCCAGCGGCCACCGACGGCCTCAATATCGAGCTCCGCGACGGCTTCGCGCGCCCGGTGGGCAAATTGGGTGCGGGATGCCTCGTCCGACATCATCTGATCGAGTGCCTCCTCGAGGCTCTCCACACTCTCCGCCTCGGCCAGCACCCCGTAGCGGCCCCCACCCAAGATCTGGCGCGTCGCGCCGGGGCAATCGGTGGCGACAACCGCCTTCCCCGCGGCGAGAGCCTCGATGAGAACGTTGGGGAAGCCCTCGTATCGCGAGGGAAGAACAAAAAGGTCCGCGTGCCCAAGGGCGCCGGCCAAGTCGCCCGTAGCGCCAGGCAGCGTCACCCGCCCCAAGAGCGACAGGCGCACAATCTGAGCTTCAAGCGCGGCGCGTTCCGCCCCCTCCCCGAAGATGGCGAGGGTCCACTCGGGATGCTTGTCTTTCAAGCGAGCGAAGCTCTCAATCAGGAGATCGAAGCCCTTCTGCGGCACCAGACGACCCGCCGCCACAAGCCGCTTGCCGCGCGTTCTTACTTCAGGCGACGCCTGCCAACGCTCAAGCTGTACTGGATTGGGCAGAATGTGGACTGGCACCCGAAACCGTGACTGCGCCCAGCCCGCCACGGCTTCACTCTGAACCACCAGCGCTGCGGCTAAGGGGTAGCTGATCCGCCGCGCGAGGCGTCGCAGGCGCCCAAGGCTTGGGCGGTCGGGCTGGTTCCGCTCCGAGACGACAACCGGCACGCCGAGACCAATGGCCGACCACAGCGCGACAACATTTGCCTCCGTCGTGAAGGAGACGATCACGTCCGGCTTGAGCTCCTTGAAGAGGGAGCGGAGCCGGGAGAGACGCCGCGCGTTCGTGGCAAGCCTCGACAGGGGGTTCTGGCTAAGGTTCAGCGCGTCGATGTACCGGAGTGTGACTTCGCTGGAGAGCGAGTAAGCGGGCGCCGTGCCGCCGCGCTCAAAGGTGATCACCCCGACCTCGTGCCCCCGCTCAGCCCAAAAATTGCAGAGCAGGCTCGCGACGCGTTCGGCGCCCCCCATTCCGAATGCCTGAAGAACGAACGCGATCCGCATGGGTGCTACAAGCGAAGCAGCTGCCGCCAGACAGCCATCGCCGCGTCCAGCTGATGCATCCGCGTCTTCTCAAGAGCGGCGGTGCCGAGCTGCGCGCGGAGTTCGGCGTGGCGGCCGAGCCTGACCATGGCGTCTGCGGTTCTGCTTGCGTCCTCCACCGGCACGACCAAGCCCGCCTCGCCTCCGATCAACTCCAACGGGCCCGGCGACGCGTCGGACACAATTGACGGCAGGCCCTGAGCCATAGCCTCAAGGAGCGCGTTCGGTGAACCCTCGAAGCGCGAGGTGAGCACGAACGCCTCCGCCGCCTTCAGATACGGCGTCGGGTCATCGACGTGGCCACGCCACTCCACGCGGTCGCCGATGCCGAAGTCCCTCGCCAAGCTCTGCAGTTGATTTCGCAGCGGCCCGTCGCCGACGACAGCGAGCCGCCAACCCGGCAGCTGAGGCAACGCCTCAGCCGCCGCCTTGAGCAACACGTCGACCGCCTTCTGCTCAACCAGGCGGGTGACGGTCACGAATGTGGGGCCCGCATATGCCACCACCTCGCCCCCTTCCGAGCGCTCCAGTGGATTGGGAAGGAAGGCAAGCCGCGCGGCGGGAACGAACTCCTTGAGGCTTTCGACTGCGCCGTGGCTATTCGCTGTCACCACATCTGCCCAGGGGTAGACGGTCTTTCGTAGGAATATCACCCGACGCCGGTGCATCTGAAGCTTGGGGTCGTTGCGCTCCGAGAGGATCGTCCTGACGCGCAGGCCTCGCGTCGCAATCACCGTCATGATGTTCGTCTGCGTCAGAAAGGAGAGCACAGCATCGGGCTGAATTTTCCGGATCGTGCCGCGAAGCCAGATGCAGCGCCTGACCAGCGCCAAGCTAAAGGCGGCAGCCGACAGCAAGCTGCGTGCGGGGCCGAAACGTGTGATTGCGCCCCCGAGGAGGCTGGTCTTCTCAGGCGCGGATCCTACAACTGCGATCGAGACGGCTGGGCCGGTTTGCGCCGCGGCGACCAGAGGGTTCCGGCGGTGCCGCCTCACTTGCGGATCGAGGCTGTAGGCGTCGGGGGGCGTCTCCAGCATGGTGATGAGGTGGACGTCGACACCCTCTCGCGACAACGCATTGGCGGCGACGCTTGCCACGCGCTGCGCGCCCCCGGGACCGAGATGCGGTATGACAATGGCGACACGCTTTCGAGCCCCGGTAGTCGCCATCAACTCACCTCTAGAACTTCTCACAAGCTTGGTCCCCGCGGTTCTTGGCGGGGCGGATCATAGACGGGCGTCGCCACCAGAACCACACTTCTAACGACGTGCCAACTCCCTAAGAACACTCTACAAGTTTCCGGTAGCTCCCGCAGCGCCACCACTTCGCGTCTCATGCTTAGATTTCTTCAACCCCTCTGGAAGAAGCGCCTCCTTCGAGCGCGGGCTCACCGTAAGTCCGGCGATGTTGAAGCGGCCGAGCAGCTCATTCGGCAAGTCCAGAATGCGCGCCCAGACCGCGTCGAAGTCGCCACCGAGGCGGCGGAGATCGCCGCCGCGCGGCGCGACTGGGACCTCGCCATCGAGCGCTGGAGGACGGTTATCGATCTCAACGGGGCTCCCGCGAGGCTCCGCTGGTGGGGAAGCAGGCTCGCTGGCGCGGCACTGGCGTGGCTGCTCGGGCGCCGCGGCGACACAAAGTCAGCAGATGCCAAAGGCGCACTCAGGGCCTATAGGAGGCTGGCGGAGACTTACCGTTGGGCGGGGCAACTCGAGCCCGCCCGGCAGACGCTGCGGGACGCCTTGGCGCAATCGAAAGCCTTCAGTTCACGCGCGTCGTCTGTTCGTGACCACAGCGGCACCTGCTTCGTATTGAGCAACGCACACCGCGGTTGGATCTTAGAGAAGATTGCGAGGGTCATCGCGCAACACGTCTCCAATCCACGCTTCGTCTATCTCTCCTCCACCGCGGGCGTGGAGGAGATCCCCGAGGCGAGCTCCTACTTCTTCATGCATCACCAGCTTCTGTGCAACGCGCTGCTCGCCGTCCCCAGCATATGGAACGCGGCGATCCATTGCTTCTACACGCACCCGAGCGAGAGCTACTTCGTTCACCCGGATCACGTGCCACTCTTTCTCAACGAGATTGAACACACGATCGTCCAGAACAGCCACACAGCAGCAAACCTGTGCGAGAGCGGCGCGGATCCCGAACGCCTCAGTGTCATTCTCGGCGGCGCCGATCCCACGGTCTTCGTCGGCCACACTCGCGGGCATGGGAAGCTCGGCTTCGTCAGCGGCTACTACGAGCGCAAGAACCCGGCCATGCTTCTGGAATTGGCGAAAGCGATGCCGGAGGAGCAGTTCCTGCTCCTCGGCCCAAGCGCAGAGGAGATTACCCACGGAGCCATCTACTGGCCGAATGCAGCCATATTCGATGCACTGATGTCACAGCCGAATATCGAGTACCGCGAGGCGCGCTACGAGGACTACCCGAGGCACTTCGCCGACATCGACGTGTTTCTAATGCTGTCGAAGCTCGAGGGCGGCCCGATCCCGCTTCTTGAGGCGATGATGTCGAACTGCGTCCCCGTCGCCACCGACACCGGCTTCGCTGCCGACCTGATCGCCCACGGGGATAACGGTTACCTTGCCGCCACCGACGCGCCGACGAAGACATTCGTTGCGCTCATCCTTCAGGCGCGGGCGAATGAAGTCGAAGTTCGGGAAACCGTCACGCGCTACAGTTGGGGCAGCTACGGGGCGGCAATTGCTGAGAAGATGAAAGAGCATCCGCGTCGGTGATCCTCGCTGTCAACTCTCGGCGATCATCTGGTCGATGCGCCGGCTGATCCTCTCGCCGGCTTCGGTCCAGGACCGCGGTCGGTAGCAGCTCGCAATCTGCTCCTCACGGGTCTTTCTATACCCGCCCTCTATGATCGCACGGCGCACCAGCGTGTGGCACGACAGAATGTCGACGGGGTCGAAATAGTCAACGAGGTTGCCGCCAATCTCGGGGATCGAGGCGGCGTTACTGGCGATGCAGAGCTTGCCGTGACGCAAACTCTCCGCGACGGGGAGGCCCCACCCCTCGTAGTGGGATGGGAACGTCGTGAACAGACAATTGCGGTAGTACCACTCGAGCTCCTCGTCCGGGACGTCCTGGAGGTGAATGATGCGGTCCTTCACGAGGGGATCTCGCGCGATCTGGTAAAGGAGATCGTCGCTCAGCATGAACCGTCGCCCAATCAGGAGAAGCGCGGGGCATTGCTCCCCAAGCTCTGCCGCGAGCCGCCGCCAGACCTGATAAAGTGCGGCGTGGTTCTTTCTCGCATCGAGCGCCGCGACGCAGAGCACGAACGGAAACCGGGGCGGCGTCTTCGGTGAGACCGCATTCGTGGCGCCGCTCAAGTGCTCATCGCCCAGGTAGACGACATCGACCGGCTTCTCGGCGATGCCCTTCCCGCTCATGAACCTGATCACCTCAGATTTCTGATACGCCGAGATCGTAAACACCAGATCCGCCGCCTCGAGCTCGCGGGTCACCCAGCGCTCGAAACGCTCCGCCGCGCCTTCCTTGACCCACTGCGGGAAGAGTGCCGGAATGAGATCGTAGATGAGGCAGATGTACCCGACCTTCTCCCTGGCACGGTTGTCGGCAATAGCGTGTGCGTAGGCTTCGTGGCCGCGGGCAGTCGACATCGAGAGGATAACATCTCCCTCCTGGAAAAGAGGCTGAGTGGGCGCCCCGTCGCTCGGATACGCCGAGCGGCGCTTGCCACTGGCGGCGGCGACGTAGCCCTCGACTGCTCGCTGCAGCCGTCGTGCTATCCGAAGCGCCCAACTTGGGGAGGTGTGGATCGGCGGCTCAAACCGAGGCCGATCGGGATCAAATGTCTCGCAAGCAACCTTGATGAGGGTGCCCCGACGCCGGTCGAAACGGAAGAGCTTCACGTCGTCCCGCGTCGCGACAAGGTGCCTCAGAATTTCGATTGACGTGCGCTGCGTCCCGGTAAGGACGGGGGATTTTCGATCCCAGATATTGGTCACGTCGAACCAAAGCATGCTTATTCTCAACAGTGGGGAAACTCAGGTAGGTAAGCGCCAAAGCCCGAGGGAACACCGCGGCTGCCAATGATCGCTTGACGGGCCAAATTCATCCCCTTTATAGGAGCGGATCTCCCGTTCGGCACCTCGACAATTCTCGCCGCAAATCGGCCAGGCGGCGCAGACTATCATTCGCGGAAACCCGAGATAGGCTCGCAAGTCGCGCACATGGCAATGAACCAGACCCTGTTACCGAGTAAGAACCCAGTGCGTCAGGTCGCCGAGAACGTGTCCTCGCGCGCCGGGCTATCCACTCTTCTAGGTGATTTCTATAAGAGCACGCAATCGAGCGGCTCTTGGTTCTACGCCTCATGGATCGAGACGCTGCTGCAGTACCGCTCGACCAAGCTCGGGCCCCTATGGATCTCAGTCGGGACGGCGCTGTTCGTTTTCGTCGTGGGCAGCCTCTACGGCCGCGTGGTTTTGTCCGGCGGATCGAACATTTATCTTGCTCACTTAGCCGTTGGCCTCGTACTTTGGTACCTGATGCAGCGAATCGTTGTGGTTGGATGCAACATATTTATTATCAATAGGAGCGCCATTCTGGATGGCGTATCAAGCTACACCGACGTAATACTAGGGCTTGTGACGAAAAATCTTATAATTCTCATACACAACTTCGTTGTTATTGTTTTAGTGTTTATTTATATTGGACTCGCACCAACCACGACCGCTCTGGCCCTCTTTTTCACTTTGCCGCTCGTGGTCGCCAACCTGCTTTGGGTATGCGTCATCGTGGCAGTCCTGGGCGCCCGGTATCCGGACTTCCAGGAGATGGTTGGCGCTGTGCTTCGTCTCTTCTTTTTTCTCACGCCGATACTCTGGATACCGCACCAACATGTTCGGGGGCCCTTCGTAGATGCGGCACTCTACCTGAACCCCTTTTACTACATGCTGGAAGCGGTCAGAGAGCCTCTGGTGTACGGTCAGATACCGGTGTTCGAGATTGGCGTCCTCATTGTCGCGCTCCCCATAGGATGGCTGTTGGCAAGCCTGCTATATATGCGGGCTCGTAATTCATTAGCACTGTGGCTTTAGGCATGAACGAGCCGTACCCGATATCCGTCGAAGATGTGACGCTGCGCATTCCAGTCGCACGCAAGGCCTCACGCACGCTCGCATCGGATCCCTTCTCGCTGTTGGCTGGCTTCTATGCCCCCGGCAAGACGCGGCGCGAAGTTCGCACTTTAATCGATGGGGTCAGCTTCAAGGTTGGCGCCGGCTGGCGCTTGGGCTTGATTGGTCGCAACGGCGCCGGCAAGACGACCCTGCTGCGCCTCTTGGCGGGGTCGTTCCACCCCTCCAAGGGTCGGATCGTTACGTATGGACGGATCCAAGCGCTCCTCAACCTTTCGCTCGGTCTGCAGACTTCGGCGACCGGGCTTGAGAATATCTACCTCCAGGGTCTCGCCTTCGGGATGCGTATGGACGAGATACGCGAAAGGGCTCCGGACATCATCAGCTTCACCGAGCTTGGTGACGCAATCTTTGATCCGATACAGACGTACTCGACGGGCATGCGCGCGAGGTTGGCCTTCGCCATCGCCACATCGCGAGCACCCAACATCTTGCTGATGGACGAGTGGATCAGCACCGGCGACAAGTACTTCGTCGCGAAGGCGCAAGAGCGAATCGAGGCTCAGCTAAAGGTCTGCCGAGCGCTGGTACTCGCCTCTCACAGCGGGAATATCTTGAAGGAATTCTGCACGCACGGCTTGGTGCTTGAACGCGGACGCGTCCTCTTTCTCGGAAAGATCAACGATGCGTTGAAATTTTACGAAGAGATGGAGTTGAACCCCACACCCGCTGCCGAAGCTCTGATAACTAACTAGCGAAGCGCGCGCGGGTCGAAAAGGGGACTCTTTATGTTTCCCGCAGAGAAATTACAGCGAAGAGACGTGTTACGCGAATTCGGCGATCCCTCGATGGCCTCAGGCCAACGGGATTCACCCTCCTAGAGTCGATTCAACTTGTTCGTGGTCATATCCGGCGGCGGCGAAGTAGTTTCGGCATTCACCTGGCGGACGAAAAAGTGACGGCTTCGTTCTTATACCTTGGTCAGCTCAAAGCGGAATCCTCAAAACGACTCCGGTTTCCTATTCGAATGCCTCGTAGCCGTAGCGCAGGTTTAGCGGTGCGCTCAAGGCTTGTACGATACGGCGCACGCGGTCCGGCATTTCGCCCCGCCACGCGTCATCCAGTTCGATACTCTCTAAGAGCAATGCGTCGGCGCGCATACGATTCGCGTAAAGCTGATGCCGATTGTCCTGCGCACCGATCGCCTCGAATGACCAACGCTCCGACGGCAGCAGCTTGATCATAAGGTTGGTCATCGAGACCACAGGCTGCGAGCACAGGTCTTCATAACGAAGACGAGTATACTCATTGGGGTATCTCCGCGCGAACAGCTCGCAGGCAAGATTGGCATAGTGCCACCCCAAGAGAGTCTTGATCACGAGCAGGCGGCCGTTAGACGTTTCGCCGACACGCTTGTCTCTTTTCAGGAGAGACCAGCAGACCGCGCGGGGGTCCCGCACGATATGGACTAGGTGAAAAGCGGCGCCGAGTTTTCGCCGCATGGTGAAGGGGGCGGTGGACGCGCGCCACGCGGTCTTAGTCGAATCGACCATGGCGGCATAATCTGCGGCGGCTCGTTGCATCAGAAGCTCGTCCAGCGCCTCGTGATCATACTGGGCAGGATCGAAGGTGGGATCGGCGATAAAGCTCCAGATTGGACACGCGGCGGTTGGCTGACCGCAGGTGCAAGTTCGCCATGCGGCGTCCGGCCTCGTCGTGTCGGCAACTTCCCCGCACGCCACAAGCGTTGGAACACCCGTCATCAGGTATTCGAGCAACGTGCTGCCGCTATGGCCGTAGCCTCCGACATAGATAAGTTTGGTCATGCCGTCTCACGCGACTAGTCGGCTAGGCCCGAGCGCGACGGATTTCGATGGCGCCGCTGACGCGATCAACACGCAGATCGCGCTCGACGAATTCACCGTCCCCACCTGCAGCCGCAAGCGCCTCGCCAAGCCTCGTCAGCGAATGAACCCAGCTCTGCCGGCCAATTTGAACTGTGTCCCGGTCCGTCCACTGCGCGGCCACGATTGCCAACCCCTCGTCTCCGATTATGGTTACGACGTTTTCCATATACTCTAGCAGTTCGTCTGGGTGAACATGCATCAGTACACTGACGGAGTACAAAAACTTCGGCTTGGCGGCAGCGGCTTCCGAGACTGTCTCCTCGGAAATGATACGCAAGGTCGGACTATTGCGCCTTTCGAGGTCATTTCCGATCAGCACACGGCCCTTCTCCAGAAGCGACTTTGCGATGTCGAGACCCCAATAGCACCCTGGGTCGAGATATTCGATGGCATGCATGCCGACCCGCAACGTGCCGCAACCATACTCCACGCACACATCATTGCGCTTGATGCCGTATCGTTGCACGAGCAACTCGAAGGTTCGCCGACCGGACACACCGTAGGTGCCGCCTGAGAGGTTCGCGCCAAGCGTCGGATGAGCCCGGCCCCGCGCCAGATTCCTCTCAGCGATTTCGGCGAAATACGTCTTGAACGACGCCTCCGGGTGCTTCCACTTCCAGATGCGGTATTGCGCGTTTCTTATCAGCAGCTTAGCCTCGTGGAGGAGAGACAAGGATGGACTCCGTTCGTCTAGGCGAAGAGCAATTCGGACAACGGTTCCGGCGACTTCTTCTGCCAATTCAAATTGACCGCCGCATCCTTATATGGAACCTGACCGATCTGCCAACAGGCTCCAAGAGCTCGGACACTGAGGGAATTCACCGCATGAATCAAAGGTCGCGGCTTGCCAGCTTACAAGCCGCGATCTTGGCCGACACGGTCGGTCCGCTTTCGCCAGGCGCGCGCGTGCTCGATCTCGGCTGCGGCAACGGCGATCTGGTCCAGCAGTGGCTCGACCTCGGTTATGACGCCTATGGCTGCGACTTCAAGTTCAAGCCGGGGCCGCTCGTTGACCCCTTGCAGCAATCAGACCGAATTTCGCTGATTGCGCGAGCGCCGTACCGGATTCCCTTTGCGGACGACAGCTTCGATCTCCTGGTGACGCAGCAGGTCATGGAACATGTGAAAGATTATCCGACTACGCTCGCGGAGACGAAACGTGTCCTAAAGCCTGGGGGGCACGCCCTGCACATGTTCCCCGCACGACTCGTGCCAATCGAGCCCCATACCCACGTACCGCTCGCCACCGTCGTCCGTTTCCCCCTCTGGCTCGCCGCGTGGGCAAAACTTGGCGTTCGCTCGCCGAGTCAGGCTGGAATGCCTTGGCAAGAAGTTTTGCGCAGGAACCAAACGTATCTTGCCAACAGGACCAACTATCTGAGCGGAGTTGCATTGAAGAGAGAATTCTCCGCCCACTTCGAGGATGTCCGCTTTGTCGAGAGGCACTTCCTCAAAAACAGTCCAAATCGTCGCGGTCGAATGATGGCGCGCCTTGGGGAAGCTTTGCCGCCGTTGTTCAACCTATACCGGTGTTTTTAGGCCCGCGCCATTCTCGCACGCGCCTAATGCCACGGAGTTATCGCCAAATCTTGGTGATAGCTCAGGCGGATTGACGGTCTTGCCTGACGGCTTCGAATACCATCGACGAACTTTGCCCCATGGATGACTTTCGGCAACTGGTTGTGTCTTTGGCCAGAAGGCCTTAGGCAATAGAGCGCTCCCGGAATGGTCTATGGCCGAACGGCGATCCGCGGTACCGCTCGATCTAACCTCGAAGGCGATCCCGGCGCTTGAACGGCCCTTAGAGGTAATAGACTCTTGCTCACAAAGCTCATTATTCAGATTCCTTGCCTAAACGAAGCCGAGACACTGCCTGTCGCTCTGCGCGACTTACCTCGGCATGTGGAGGGTTTCGACACCGTCGAGTGGCTCGTCATCGACGACGGCAGCACCGACGGAACCGCTGCGATCGCGCGCAAAAATGGCGTCGATCATGTGGTGGAGCTCGAACACAATCAGGGTCTTGCAAAAGCCTTTATGGCGGGCCTCGAGTACTCGCTCAAGGCCGGCGCTGACGTCATTGTCAATACCGACGCCGACAATCAATACGATGCGTCGTGTATCTCCGACCTCGTCAGGCCGATCCTTAACAAGGAAGCTCTGATTGTTATCGGCACACGCCCCGTCGCTGAGATCGAGGAGTTCTCTCCGACCAAGAAGTTACTTCAGCGATTTGGAAGCTGGGTCGTGCAACAGGTTAGCGGTACCCGCATCGAAGACGCCCCGAGCGGATTCCGGGCGATCCATCGGGATGCCGCTATGCGCCTCAATGTATTCAATGAGTACACCTACACGCTGGAAACAATTATCCAAGCCGGACGCAAGGGCATTCCGATTACGTGCGTGCCTATCAAGGTCAATCCGTATCTCCGACCGTCACGATTGATATCAAGTGTTCCTACCTACATCAGACGGTCGGTCCTCACCATTCTGCGCATCTTCGTAATATACAAACCACTGAGATTCTTCATGCTGCTCGCGGCTCTGCTAGCGGTACCCGGCCTCTTCTTCATTTTTCGGTTCTCATATTTCTATGCGATTGGCACCGGACAAGGGCACATCCAGTCGGTTGTTGTAGGTGTCGGCCTGCTGGCGATTTCTGGCATTCTTGCCATCGGCGGGATTTTAGCCGATCTGGTCGCCACCAATCGCCTCCTGCTGGAGGATTTGCGGACGCGAATACTCCGCGCAGAAATTGAGACAAGGCAGTTGAGAAATCGTTCGGGAACGCAGAGTGGCTAACCAAGCTGAGCAAGGGTTCTTTTCGCCGTTTCTGCAGCGAGCTCGGATCGACGCGGCGAGGCCGTATTTGGTCGGTCGGGTTCTGGACGTAGGCTGCGGCAACGGTGGGCTCGCAGCATATGTCGCTCCAGATCAGTATCTAGGCGTCGACAGAGACAGCAGAGCCCTTGCCGACGCGCGCGCGAACTATCCGACACACACCTTCGTCGAGGAACTTCCACCGGAAGGCTCATACGACACTGTGGTCGCGTTGGCCCTCATTGAACACATCAAGGATGCTCAAGGTGCGCTCCAGGTCTGGGCCCAGCTGTTGTCAGATAGCGGGCGCATCGTCCTAACCACGCCTCACCAATCCTTCCGTCTCATTCACGATCTCGGCAGCCGCTTAGGTCTGTTCAGCAAAGATGCCGCCGACGAACACGAAGAGCTATTCACTCAAAGCTCGCTGGCAGACCTTGCCGAGAAAAGCGCACTTCGCATCGACTACTATAAGCGGTTTCTCGTTGGAGCCAATCAGCTGTGCATTCTGGTGCCCGATCTCGGCACTAGCGTAGGCGTTTGGGCGAGTGGAAAGCGTGGTTGCTGACCGATCTTGGATTTTGCCGTAGAAGTAGCCGCTGTATTTCTCAAACGTGGCGGGTCCGCAGTGTTTTTTGCCCAGCGTTTTTCACAACGTAGCGTTCGTTGGCTCGGCCTGCTGATTACGACGATCGCAATCGCATTCGTTGTGTGGAGCCTTTACTCCTCCAAGCTTTTGACTACCGACGCCTGGACTGACACCCACGTCATGATGGGCGTCATCCTTACAGCGCTAATTTTCACCGCATCTCTGTTTTTTGTTTTCACTGCCTGGCACACGATCGTCATGAGCGTCTCCGAGGTCCGCATATCATGGATCGACGGCCTCTATATCTATGCAATCTCGCAAATATATAAGTATATCCCGTCGAACATAATGCATCATGTCGGCCGATACTACTTGCTTCGCGAGCGCGGCGTGGAACACTCCGCCGCCGGCTGGGGGATCCTCGCGGAGACAGGCCTAATCATAGCTGCCTCAATCGTGGTAGCCCTTGTCTTCGGTGCGCCGCTTATTCGCGCCTCCATCCTTGACGTTCTGCAGGGAAGCCTGATCCCCCTCCTCGCCGTTGTGGGAGCCGTGTTTGTTGTTGGCTGCGCTGCGGCGCTTTTTCTGCGCGCGAAGCGTACAGAGGTCCGGGCGTTAATAGATCCATTCCTGCGGCGTCAGGTGCTGATCGCTGGTCTAAAGGCCTTATTGCTCCAGGTGGGCGGCCGTATCTTGTCGGGATTCGCTCTTTGGTGGCTAGCGTCCAGCCTACTAGACGGCAATCAGCCTTCTATGCCAGATGTCACAGCAATCTGGTCCGCAGCCTGGCTCATAGGCTATCTCACTCCGGGGGCATCGGCCGGGCTAGGAGTACGCGAGGCTGTCATCATCGGCGCGTTCATGGCACTTGGCGTGTCGCTCGAGGGCGCCACACTGGTGGCCCTTGCATTTCGCGTGGCAACGATTCTTGGTGATCTGTTCTTCGCTGGGATCGGCTATGTCGCGCATCGGATCGGAATGATTCCTGCTCTACAGCACGACGTAGGGAGTTCCGGTGACTGATGCGAGCTGACTCAAAATCAAAACGCGCTCCCTTCTTCATTGTGGGTTGCGGGCGATCGGGAACGACGCTTCTGCGTACGATGCTGAATCGGCATTCGCTGGTCGGCATTCCACTCGAGTCCCTCTTTATCGTTGACTACCTGCAAGCGAGAGGGAGCCTGAGTTATCGAACTCTGGTTCAAACGCTCGTGCGTGAGTTTGAACTGAAGGAGTGGGGCCTAAGCGTCAACCCGGAGGATTTGTTTAAAGCCAACAGTGTGCCTCGCGCAATCGAGGAGCTTCACGAACTTTACCTCGCAAAGAACCACAAGAAGATTTGGGGACAGAAGACGCCGAGATTCGTGCGCTACGGCGATGTCCTAAAGCAGGCTTGGCCTAATGCAAAATTCGTCCATGTCGTCCGTGATCCGCGAGCAGTTGTCTCGTCGCTCATCCGCTCTGACGCTCACCGAAGCAACGCGTACTTCGCGGCGCTAAGGTGGATAAACGATGTTTCTGCTGGCCTCGATTTGGAGGACCGCTTCCCTAGGGACGTGTTGTTGGTACGCTACGAGGAGCTTGTATGCTCGCCGACTGAAACGCTCAAAGAGGTGTGCAGGCATATCGACATCAACTATGAAGACGGCTTAGCGGAACCAGAAGCCGACGACAACCAAGAGTATACTTCTTACTACGCGAACGTTCACCGGTTCTTGAGTCGACCGCCAGACCCAGAGAGGATCGATCTTTGGCAAAAGACGCTGACGGCGCGCCAATTGCAGCTTGTCGAGCATCTTTGCGGACCGCTTATGTCACGGCTTGGATATCAAGCTACGGGAAGCACGACGAGAGCCGACAAGCTGTACGTGTCAGCCCTGTTGGGGCAGCGCGCACTAGGCGCCGTCTCGCAGTTCGCAAAGTACCGACGCGAGAGGCGTGGCTATTTGCACTCTTTCCTTCGAAGAAAGTTCATAATTCGAGGCATCAAGGCCTCGCTCCTCGAGGGTCTACGCTAAACGTGCTAGGAGAAGTAACTCGCTTGCATGCTTAGGTGGTAGATAGAAAACCAATGAGGGGTTCGGATTTCAGCAAGGATACCTCAATGTTGAAACTGTGGCTCCGAAGACTGCTGCCGTTGGGAATCGCTGCGTCGATCATCATTGCACTTCTCGCGCTGGGCCACAGTTTATCGTACAAAGCAAATGAAGCCGACGGCTTCCAGAACGTGCGAGGTGCCTACAGCCTGGCGCGGCACGGGGTCATTGCTTTCGAAGGCGGCCAAGGTGATGGGTATGCACCTGGTCAATACCGGGAGCCGCTTCCCATAGCCGCATTGGCCCTGCAGATCATACTTGATCCGCGGATCGGCGATGACGCGACGATAAACTCGCTCAATCGAGGCAAGCACTTGCTGTATCTGAAACAGCACAATCTCATTTGGGCGCTCCTGTGCCTACTTGGCGTCGCCTTGACTGCTATCCTGATGGTTCCCGAAAGGATCGCCGGCCAGATAAGCGCGATAGTCGCGATCTTCTTGGTCTATGCCTTCTTTCTCAACAATGATGGGATTATCGATCGCAACTACACCGAGATCCAAGCTGCGACCCTCATGGTGTGGTTGGGTGTAGCCACCGTGCTAGGGATGAAGCGAGGTCAAAAGAAGTTTTTTGTTATGGCGGGAGTTTTCCTTGGGCTTCTCGCTCTTACGAAGGCCTCTTATGCCTACGTCGCTCTCGGGTTTATCCTCGCAATGGGTGCTTGGCATCTCATGTTCCCATCTACCGTGAAACGGTGGAGTGAGACGTTGTCAATCGTGCTTTGTTTGTTCGTCGCCATGGCTGCGGTGACTTTACCATGGTTGATCCGAAACAAGATCCACTTCGACGTATACACCATCGCTCAACGAGGCGGCGCGGTACTCTACAACCGCGCCTTACAAGACCAGATGACCGACGAGGAATTTCGCAGCGTCCTCATTAATTGGTCACCTTATCCCTGGCGAACCAAACTGATCAAACACCTTGGTTACTCTCAGAAGGAATTCCGAGAGGGACCTGTGCGGCGCTTTAATCGCAACGCGAGTCCCTATTCCAAGTCTGACCGCGTCGCGGTAAGTGAGGGTCGCCCTGAGGATGCCGTGACATATCGCATGCAGGCTCGCGCCGAGCGAACGCGACTGCGGCACCTTTATCGAGATCAAGGTTTCGAGAACGCCGCTAGTTTGGCTGATACTGAGCAACGACGAGAGGCGATTGACCTCATTGTGGCGCACCCGGGGGCTCACATGAAAGCCAGCGCAGCCTTCCTTTGGCGCGGAAGTTGGATGCTAAGATCCGATCTGTTCAATTCGAACGTCACGAGCATATTAAATGCCGCAGCGTTACTTTCGCTACTCACACTCTTTGTGTGGGGCGCCGTGGGCGGCTATCGCGCGGCGTTCGGCGCAACGCTGTTCCCAATAGGTTGTTTTGCCTTCTACGCGCTCGCGACGCACTTTATCACACGATACTCAACACCCATGGTCCCAAGCATGATGTTGTCGTTGGTTGTATTGTCGGCCATCTCAATTCGACGCGTAGCGATGCTTCGCGCCACTCGTTCTCGGCTCTCGTGTGACGCATACCCCTCGCAGTCATAAGGGGCCCGAGCCACCAAACTCAGCAGGCGTAATAATCAGCTCAACAACCGTCTCTTGGCTAACCCGCCACAAAAGCGCGAGCGGGAGAGCTCTGCGGTTGGGCTTTGTTGCATGTGCCCGTTGCGGCCCCCCTGCCTCATGAGGCTCAACGCAAATGCTTGAGTTTGCCTCAATCGAGCCGCAATCCAGCGGAACGAATTGGCGAAAAAAGTTCAACCGTCGGTGACCCAAATCAAATGGCTCCAGTTTCATGAATAAGCCTGTCCGAGACCCAGATCTTTCGATCCGCGAAGACGGAGGTGGCTCTACACCCCACCGTGGCCCTTTGTATAGGTTGGGCAAGAGATGGGTCATGGCACTCTCAAGTCAGCAGCGGGTTCTAGCGCTGAAGCACTTAGGTAAACTTACTAAATTCATGCCTCGAAGCAGTAAAGGTGGTACAGCAGCCGCGCATGGTGACGCTGCAAGTTCAGACTGGAATGAGGCGAGCCTCTCTCCCGTTGTGGCGGCGACGTTTCATGAGAGCGTTCCTGCAGCAATAGAGGCCTATCGTTTCTTCAACCGAAACTACCCAAAGGCCGAGGCCGAACTCCATACCGATATCGTCGCGCGGGCGGTGGAGTTCGGCTACATGCGCTGGCCTCGAAAAATTCGGCATTATGTGTGGAACAAAGACGTCCTAGATGTCGGCTGCGGGAGGGGTGTTCACGGGGTCGGCTACATTCTAGTCGGCGCCAAATCTTATACCGGGATGGACCCAATACTGGAGCTGGATCTGGATCGGGCAAAAAATGTCCGCACCGGCGCCGCGGATTCCTTTGGTTGGACCCCTCGGCAGATCATGGCTAAGTGCAGCCGCATCACGCTTTTGCCTGCGACGTTTGAAAGCTTTCCCAGCGACTCCTCCTTCGACGTCGCCGTCCTGCACAACGTGACAGAGCACCTTATTGAGATCGATGAGGTCATGGGCCGACTAGCGAGCTACGTCAAAGATGGTGGCCTCCTCATTTTCAATCACCACAATTTCTACTGCTGGAATGGGCATCACATGCGTCCCAAACGGATCGACCAGATCGACCCAAGTAAACCCGAACAGAAGCAATTTATGGATTGGGCCCACATTTCCTTTGAACCCCCGAAGGGACACTATATATCGCGCGGCCTCAATAAGATTCGACTGGATGATCTAAAGGCTCTTGTGAGCCGCGACTACAAGATAGAGATATGGGATGAAATTCCGTCCAATGCTCTTAATGGCGGTGAAAGATTGACTGACCAGATTGTCGCAAAATTTCCCGAGCTGACGCGTCGCGACCTCCAGGTCCACAATGTATTCTGCGTGGCGAGGCGGACGAACGTGGGATAGTTTCCTCCGACCCTATTGCTAACCGCAAGCGAGCCCACGTGTACGCACCGCCTGACTTAAACATGCCCAACGTGGTCAAGGACTCGAGCGGCACGGCGCGCCGATCGGGGCCGCTCGTGCTGATCCTGCCTCACCTTGGTATCGGCGGCGCGCAGCGGGTCGCATCGACACTTGCGAATTACTGGGCCAGCCGGGGGCTCGATGTCCACGTTGTGACGACGATGGAGGACAAGGACGATTTCTACAACCTTCACACCGCTGTCAGACGTCACACGGTGTAGTTTAAGGCCTGCGAAGCAGAGTAGCCGACGGATCGCGCGCACCTGATGTCCCTCCCTCCTCGCGTGCTCTTCGTCACTGAGAGCTTCGGCATCGGCGGCACCGAGAGCCATCTTCTTGATCTTCTACCGGCGCTTAAGCATCGTGGCTTTGAAGTGGCGGCCTTCTGCTTCACTGAACGGGGCGCCCGCGCCGGCCGTCTGGACGCTGAAGGGATCCTGGTGGAGGCGTCGCCCAATCTCGGCGGCACACGGAAGAGATCCCTTCTCGCGCCACTACGCATCATGGGCGGCGCCGCGAAGCTCTTCGCGCTGATCAGGCGCTACCGCCCGCCGATCGTGCACTTCTTTCTGCCAGCGCCGTATCTCGTCGGCGCTCCGGTCGCCTTGGCTGCCGGCGTCCCCATCAAGATCATGAGCCGCAGGAGCCTCAACGACTATCAGCGCAGCTGGCCGGGCGCCGCCTCAGCCGAACGCATGCTGCACACGAAGATGGATGCGCTTCTCGCCAACGCCAAGGCGCTGACCGAGGAGCTGATCGAAGAGGGCGCCGACGCCGGCAAGGTTCACCTCATCTACAACGGCGTCCGTTTACCGGCGACACCTATCGCCCGACAAGAGGCGCGTTCCGCCCTCAACATCGACGAGGACGCCTTCGTCGCGGCCGTGGTCGCCACCCTCTTCCCGTACAAGGGGCACCTGGATCTCATCGCCGCTCTGGCAGGCGTCTCCGATCGCTTGCCTAACCCTTGGGTAGCGCTGCTGGCGGGCCGCGACGGCGGCAGCCGCGGCGATATCGAGCAGGCAATCGCCAAGGGCGGTCTCGAGAAAAATGTCCGGCTCCTCGGTGAGCGAAGCGACGTACCCACCATCCTTGCTGCCGCCGACGTCGGCATCCTCCCACCGACCCGCAACGAGGGCTTCTCAAACGCAATCCTGGAATCCATGGCGGCGGGGCTGCCCATGGTGGTGACGAACGTGGGTGGCAACGCCGAGGCGGTAGTTGACTGCGAGACGGGGCTTGTTGTGCCTCCATGTGACCCTGAGGCGCTCGGAGCCGCCATCCTAAAGCTGGCGGACCCCGAATTCCGCGCCGCCCTGGGCCGGGCCGCCCGCCTCAGGGCCAAGCAGAACTTCTCGGTCGAGGCCTGCGTCGATGCCTACTGCACCCTATACGGGGATCTGCTGGAAAAGGCCGGCAGCTAGCGCGCGTGTTCGCGACGCCACGCCTCGAACATCAGGACGTTCCACAGAAAATGCTGCCAGTTGCGGCGCCCCGATAAATGCTCCGCCCATTTCTCCTGGATGGGCCCGGGGTCCAAGAAGCCTACGCGGGACATCGCTTGGGGATCGAGGAGATCGGCGGCCCAGTCCTTGAGCGGTCCCCTCAGCCAGGCGTCAATCGGCACCCCGAAGCCCATCTTGGGCCGCTCCACCAGTTTCTGTGGCATATATTGGTATAGGAGCTGCCGCAGCAGCCACTTCCCCTGACCGCCGCGGATCTTGAAGTCGTCGGGCAACTGCCAAGCGAAGCTGACGACCCGGTGATCGAGCAGCGGCACGCGTGCCTCCAATGATACCGCCATCGAGGCACGGTCGACCTTGGTGAGAATATCGTCCGGCAAGTAGGTGACGCCGTCGGCGTACTGCATCCACGACAGCTCGTCGTCGAAGCGCGACCGCACCGCGGCGCTGAACGCCGGCGGCTCGGGCCGCACAGCACCCTTGACCAGGGACCACGCGTTTCCCCAAGGCGAGATCAGCGTGCGGTAATAGTCCTCCGCGTCCTCGCCGAGAACCGCCGACAGCTTTTGCAGCTTCTCGCCCACTTGCCGCGGGCGCACGCCCGCCGGCACCACACCGAACACACGGTCCCAGGCGGATGGCGGCATCGCGCCGAGCGCGCGAGACAGACACGCCGCGAGCGGACGCGGCAGCAGCCGCAACGCGCGCGCGACCCGCAAACCC
>Ga0209587_1000361_pt1 | contig 22180 bp, 23 predicted proteins | sample NGEPerD_2_FD_184512 | JGI IMG/M metagenome (GOLD analysis project Ga0209587, IMG submission 184512) | Arctic peat soil microbial communities from the Barrow Environmental Observatory site, Barrow, Alaska, USA - NGEE PermafrostL1-D... | ecosystem: Environmental > Terrestrial > Soil > Wetlands >... | reverse complement strand
GGCACGGAGATCACCAACGTTCCGGAATCCGCGATCACAGGGGACGTTGGGCTAACCCCCGCAACTGGTGCCAACATCATTGGATTGACGTGTGACGAGGTGAACGGGACCATCTACTCGGTCGATGCTGCTGGTCCCCTTCCCTGTCGGGTGACGGACCCTGCTCTGCTGACGGCAGCGAAGAACGCCTTGAGCGCGGCGTATGTCGATGCCGCCGGACGAACCGCGGATGAGACTGTGCCAACCGAGCTCGGTGGACAAACCTTGTCGCCGGGTGTGTACAACTCCGCCGCGACCACGTTCAGCATCACCGCAGGTGCGGGTCCCCTCATCCTCGACGCCCAAGGCGACCCCAACGGAGTGTTCATCTTCCAAGCACCGGCGGACCAAGCAGACGCACTCACCGTAGGCCCAGGCAGCGAGGTCCAGCTCACGGGCGGAGCCCAGGCCTGCAACGTCTGGTGGGCCGTCGTCGGTGCCACCATCGATACCACCGCGATCTTCAAGGGAAACATCCTGGCGGCCACGTCGATCACGGTGGCACAGGGCGCGAACATCGAGGGACGACTTCTCGCCCTCGAGGGTAACGTGACGTTGATCCAAGACGCGATCACGCGAGCGGACTGCGCAGTTTCACCGGGCCCAACCGTGCCACGTGGCCCAGCAGCGGCGCCGCCGACCGCGATCGTGGCGCCCCCGAATTTCACTGGGTGACCCAGCGCTCCGCGGAGCTCATCCGATCCGCTGGACACTGTCCACCACGCGCTCGACTGGCTCAGCCCAGCGATCGAGCGTGGCTGAGTCGTGAAGCTTGTGAGAACGTGCGTGGCGTGCGACCTCTTTTGGCCCACGACTCGTTGTAAGCGGTGCAGCGTCTCGACACCTAGCCCATCAGCCCAGCGAAGTGGGTCATCCGCTGGGTTGTCACCGACCGCGGGTGTCGGACCGCCGCCACGCCGCGCTCTGCCTCGCCACCACCGTTCTCATCGTCGGCAAGCTCATCACCTACCGCGACCGCTGGAGCCCCGCATGAGCCACCTATCCGCTCAGGCCCTTAGGCGCCCTCAAGGGTGCTGTTGCTCTTGTCGAAGGACCCGCCCGAGAGAAGTTTTGACGGTACGGAGGACAGTCGTGACCACTGCCGACTCGGGAACGAGCGAGCACACCCGTCACGCAGTCGTGTTCGCGCTCATCGTCATGACCGCGGCGGTATCCGGTTGTGGGAGCAACTCGTCATCGGCGGACCGCTCTGTTGGGAGTGTCGCATCGACAGGCGCCACCACAACTTCAACAAGTGCCCCCGCCACGCTGCCGACCACCGTCGATTCCGAGGGCACGGTATCCAGTGAATGCATCGAGGTTGGCGGGTTCGAAGGCGCCCATTCCCTTTCCGGCCTCGTTCCAGCCGAGCCTCTGTGCCGCGCTCAACACCGACACCTCGGTCAGCACGGTCACGACGGCACCAGGGGCGAAGGGCGTGTTGTGCGTTGACGCGAGTCGCGATAGCGGTGGACTTCCCAACGACGTCTATCGGCTGCAGTGCGGGGTACTCAAGGAGGGCGGCGGGTTCGAGGACGGTGCGTCAGTAGCCCTCAGAGACGCTGGCCAGCCACTCGTCTGCGGCCTGGTGAACGAGGCACCACTCGAATTGCGTTCGACGACGGTCGCGCAGCTGCAGGCACTCCCAGTCGCGTGCCTCGACCTGGAGCACCACTCCGTAACGCTCTGGCAGCGAGATGGCACCTCTCGTCCCTGTGTGGTCGGGCCAGAGTTGATCACCTGCGCGCGCTGAGCCCAGAATCGAGCAGACGAGCGTGGAGGCCTCAGCAGGGCTCGTAGATGCCCGCACGCCGTCCGACGCCGTGACGATCCTGTGACCACCCCTCGCCGCCCGGTGCCATAGCCGACTCGGCCTTCTCATAAAAGAGAGGATCGTCTCATTTGTGAGTGGCAGCCTGGTAGCATGATCATGTGGACTTCACCCGACCCGTCGAAGCCGTAATCCCCGACGCGCAGGGCCGCATCCTCGCGGTGCTGTCCCGGACGACCGGAGAGCTGAACATCACGACGCTGGCCGAGCTTTCCGGCGTCAGTCTCGCCCACGCGGCCCGGGTCGTGCCGCGCCTCGTCGAGTTCGGGATGGTCGAGCGGCGCGAGGCTCCCCCCTCTGTGCTCGTCCGGATCGTCCCCGAGCACCTGGCGGTGCGTCCCCTGCTGGCCCTCGCCGGACTCCGCGACGCGCTGCTCGAGGAGCTGGATCGCAGCGCCAGACGGATCCGGCCGGCGCCCGCCAACATCACACTCTTCGGCTCGGTCGCGCGCGGCGATGGCGACGCGGCGAGTGACATCGACCTGGTGATCGTGCGCGCTGCGGGTGTCACTGAAGACGATCCGACCTGGGATCGGGCAGTAGCGGCGTGGGTGGAGCGGATCGGACGAGTGACCGGGAATCCGGTGAACCGGATCGAGGTCGGCATCAACGAGGTTCCTCGGCTCGCGCGCTCGCGGGCAGCTCTCTGGCGGGCCGTCCGTCGCGAGGGCATCGTCATATTCGGGCGATCGCTCGACGACCTGGCTCGACGCAGTGCCTAGCCAACCCCGCACACGACCGGTCTCTCGCGCCCAGGTACGTGGGTACGCCGGAAAGGCGGAGGAGTACCTCGAGGCCGCCGAGGCGAGTCTCACCGACGGTCGTCATATCGCGGCGACGAGCCTCGCCGTCCACGCCGGCATCAGTGCCGCCGACGCGATCTGCGGCGCGCGGATGGGTCGTCGCTCGGCCGACCAGGACCACGCACGCGCGGGCTCGCTTCTTGGCGAGGCCGGCGCGGACGGCAAGGCCGCGGCCCGCCACCTCGGCCGGCTCTTGCCGCTCAAGACGCGCGCCGAGTACGAGCCCGACGACGTGCCGAAGTCCACCGCGACGAAGGCAGTACGCGCGGCAACCCAGATCGTCGCAATCGCGCGACGTGTCGTGGCGACCATCTGAGCTCGGGAGATGCCGCATCCCTACTTTCATCCCTACAACTCCCTCGTACGGGCCGGACGCGAGCGACGGCGCGCCTGAAGACCTGCTGGTCAGCGGACTGTGCGGTACGTCGTGGACGTAGGCAGCAGATCTACACGATCTTCGAAGGCACCTCCGAGATCCAGCGCCTCGTCGTCGCCCGCGCCATCTCCGGCGTGCACATTCCCTGATTCCGGGTCGGGTCCACCGGAGCCGCGTCCCTGCCTCATCCTTACAACGTCGCGATCAGGGGCCATACGAGCGACGTCGAGAACGCAACGCCAGAAGACAGTGGGCCACGCAGTCGGGCTCGAAGGACCGAGGAGACGCGCTTTCAAGATCGCGTGCCGGCCGCGCGTTCACGGCGTTCCGACAACCTCGGCCAGCAACGCGCGCACGCGAGTTCGGCGCTGAGCCGCAGCAGGGCCTGTGAGCCCCTCAGCGAGGGCGCGAAGCGAGCGACCGTCCGGGCCGAGCTCGCTCCAGAGCAGCGAGCGCAATTCTTGGAGTGATGATGTCGCGTCGAGGTCAGTCGGTTCGACCCCATCGGCGGCGGCGATCTCGAGACAACGCCAGAGGTCCTCGATGTCGCGCAGTTCGTTGCGCACGGAGCGGACGCGGGTCTTGAGCGCCAGAGTGCCGAGCGCGTCGGGAAGAACGACACTGGCCACGAACACGTCGTGGTTCGTGAGACGGAGCTCAGCGTCGAGGTTGATGCCGGGTCGACGAAATGCTTCCGCGAGCCCGGGCACCTCGGTGCTCACGACATCGCCGATCTGGATGGTCGAGCGCGCTCGTGAGCGATACGCCGGTACGAGGAAGTCAACGGCGGCGACTCGTGTGGCGTCGAGCCTCCGCTCCCACCGGTTGCCCATGACTTTCCGGTAGCCGCGGCTCTCGATTGTGGCGATCAGGGTGGAATCGCGCAGCACGTGTCGCGGGACCCCGAAATCGGCGTCGCCGGTCGCGCGGATTGGCAGGGCGAGTCCAAGTCGCTGAACGTGCAGCATCACGGTGATTCCGCCGATGAGGCGGTACTCGCTCGCGGCGCCGGATTCCGCGATCGCAGCACTCACGTCGTGGATGGCCGTGAACCCGCCATCCATTGCCGACGACAAGCTCGCGAGTGCGACCCGTTCGTCTCTCTTCATCTCGACACGTCGATCGTTCGGTCGACGATGGCCCGCCGGAGGCGATCCGCCGCCTCCACGCGGTCCTCGCCTCCAAGATCGAGGAGATCGAACCATTGCTGAACCGGGTCCGTGAGCGGCAGTCGCTTCATCACCCGCGGCCAACGAACACACGGTGCGAGCAGCGAGGTGTCGCGCGTGTGGCGGAGCAGCACTGTCGCGTCGGCGCGCCCTTCGGCCGGTACGAAGCCGACACGATCCAGGGGGAGTGACGCGTTCGTGTAGACGATCGCCATTGTCGGATGCCGCCACGGCACGAGCAAGTCCGGCGCGAGATCCGCCGAGAGCGCGACCTTGGCCCCGTGTTCCTTCGCCACGTTTGCGATGCGGCGGGCCTGCTCCATGAGGGTCTTGGTGCTGTACCACGCTGCTTCAGCGTCGAAGAGGCTCGGCTTCATGCGTTCCCGATAGAGATCGAACAGGCGCGCGCGCCGACCGACGTAGCCCGCCGGCCGACTGACTGCGGCGCCGCGGTCGATGAGCTGCTTCAGGACCTGGGACGCTCGCGGCTGGGTCACCCCCGCGGCAGCAGCGAGCGCCACCTGGGTCATGGGCTCGTCAGCCGCGACGAGCAAGCGAACGATGTGTCCTGTCCCAGCCCCCCAACGGCGTACGGGAGCACGTTGTTCGGTGTGTGCCATGGCCCAAGGGTATAAGTGTTCTGGTCCGAAGGCAAGAAACACTTATATCAAGACTTATGTCTCTCGGTGCCAGTCATCCCTACAACTCGGGCGCGAGGGCCGGACTCGACGGACACGGCTACCGGCTCGGTGCAGGCCAGGGGCACTGAGGTCGTCCTCACAGACGGGGCGAAAACAACGACACGATCTTCGAAGGGACCTCCGAGATCCAGCGTCTCGTCGTCGCCCGCGCCATCTCTGGCCTGCACATTCCCTGATCTCGCCCTTGGTGGGATCGGTCGTCGCGAAGCCGCGATCATCCCGACAAGTGGGTGTCCCACTCCGTGGGCGTCGGCGTTGCCGACCTCTGTGACTCATCAGTGAGCCATATGGCTCAATGATGACGCATTCCGTGTATCCTGAGGCGCGTGGATCTCTCCGCTCCGATCTCCGATGTGATTCCGGGCCACCGTGGCTCGGTGCTCGCGGCATTGCTCCGTCTTCGAGAGCCGGTGACGGGCCGCGAGCTGGCGGCGCAGGCGGCTGTGCCCCCGGCCACAGCCCGTCGAATCATCGATGATCTTGCCGAGGCCGGCTTGATCGACCTGAGACCGGCTGGTCGTGCAGTTGGAGTCACCTTGAACCGCCGCCACCTCGCCGTCCCCGCGCTCGAACAGCTCGCCGGTATGCGCTCGGGTCTGATCGAGAGGCTCCGGTCGGCAACCGCCGAGTGGAACGTTCCGGCTGCCGGGGCGTGGATGTTCGGCTCCGCAGCGAGAGCCACCGGGGATCGCCACTCCGACATCGACATCGCGGTCGTTGCCCACCGCACACCTTCCGCAGGTTGGGAGGAACAGATCGGTGACCTGGCCCGTCTCGCGTCGGCGAGCACCGGCAACAACGCCCAGGTGCTCGACTACTCGCGCGGCCAATTCCGCGAGATGGTCGTGGCCTCGAATCCGTTGGTCCGAGCGCTGCGTGCCGAGGGCATCGAGCTCATCGATGGATCGTCCAAGCTTCTGAGGCCGTGATGACTCGGCGCCGCCGGACCTGCACGATCGCTGATGTACGAGCGCGCTGCGCCTCTGCGGTCGCGTTCATGGACGTCGCCGAACGGCTGGCTCTCGAGGAGTTCGACCACGACGTCGTTCGAGGGCCCTCGCACCGCGCACCAGCTCGCGGCGCGCTCCACCGGCGAGCCGGCGCCGACGCGCGAGCTGCATGAGGTCGCCGGTGAGATCGCCGATCCCGGAGGCCACCGGATCGGCCTGATGCAGCAACCCGCGTGACCGACGTGGTCGGGTGCCGGGCGTGCCCGGCACCCGACTCCGCTCGATCCGAGAAATCGTGTCGTCGCTCGTGGTCACTCCTGTTCTCCGAGGAAGACCTCGAGCCGATCCGATCGTCGCGTCCATCGGCGGCGGAGTTGGCCCCGGTGGGCTCATCTGTCCGCCGCGTTCACCTGAGGTCGGGGATCCACGCTCCGTGGGCGTCGAGCAGCGCGTCGACGAGGTCGTGGATCTGGTCGAGGTCGAGCTCGGCCGCGGTGTGCGGATCGAGCATCGCGGCGTGGTACACGTGGTCGCGTCGTCCCGTGAGCGCGGCCTCTACGGTGAGCTCGGCCACGTTCACGTTGGTGCGGATCAACGCCGCCAGCTGGGGCGGCAGCGCACCGATACGGGTGGGTTGCACGCCGTTGCCGTCGACGAGGCACGGCACCTCGACCGTGCAGCCGGCGGGGAGGTCGTCGATCAACCCGTCGTTGGCGACGTTGCCGTAGACCACGCGGGGCTTGCCGGTCTCGATGCTGCGGATGATCGTCGCCGCGTACTCGAAGCTTGGTTGCACGTCGATCGCCTCGCCACGCGCGAGCTGTTGGCGCTCGGCCTCCCAGCCCGCGATCTGGGCCTCACAACGCCGCGGGTACTCATCCAGCGGGATGTTGAACCGATCGATCAGGTCAGCGCGGTCGCGCTTGATGAACCACGGCACGTACTCGGCGAAGTGCTCGCTCGACTCGGTGACGAAGTAGCCGAAGCGACGCAGCATCTCGTAGCGCACGCGGTTCGTGTCGGGAACGTTGCCCGCCTCGGCTCGAGCGCGCAGCAACGGGTAGAGATCCTCGCCGTCGCGCTCGAAGCGAAGGTAGAAGGCCATGTGGTTGATCCCGGCGGCGAGGTAGTCGATCTCGAGGTACGGGATGTCGAGGTCGCGCGCGAGCTCGAACGCCGTGCCCTGGACGCTGTGGCAGAGGCCGACGGTCTTGATGGTTGTGGCCCGGTTGACCGCCCGGCAGTTGATCGCCATCGGATTCGTGTAGTTGAGGAACCAGACGTCGGGGCAGAGCTCGGCCATGTCGGCACACATCGACAGCAACACCGGGATCGTGCGCAGGCCGCGCATGATGCCGCCCACGCCGAGGGTGTCACCGATCGTTTGACGAAGGCCGAACTGCTTCGGGACCTCGAAGTCGGTCACGGTGGCGGGCTCGTAGCCGCCGACCTGGATCATGTTGATCGCGTAGTCGGCTCCGTCGAGCGCGGCGCGCCGGTCCGTCGTGGCGGTGATCGCCGCGGGTGCGCCGAGGGCATCGGCCACCCGCCGGGCCACGAGCTCGGAGGTCTCGAGCCGCTCCGCGTCGATGTCGAACAGCATGATCTCAGATGCCGCGAGCTCCTCGCGGAGCAGGATGTCGCCGAGCAGATTGCGCGCGAACACCGTGCTGCCGGCACCGACGAACACGATCTTGGCCACGGCCGGCATCGTAGGTCCCGAACGCGACCCGGCGCGAGGGCGCGCCGACGATCAGGCGTCGCGCAGGCCCTCCCAGCCGGGTGGGGGAGGCGCCAGCCTCCAATACTGTTCCGCGACGTTGGCCGCGAGCCTCTCGTTGAGCGCGTGGTCGCGTTCGAGGGGCGCTCGTTGCGACCGGTAGCACTCGATCGCGGCGCGCTTGCGGTCCCGGTCGACGTCGACCTCCACGATCATCGGAGTCGGCCACCGGTCGGAGCGAAAGAGCTTCGATACCCGCCAGGCAAGCAAGCCGGGGATGTGGCAGTAGCCGGCGTCCTGATAGCAGAACCACGTGAGGTCAGGCCGGGCGTCGGCCACGAGCAGGCCGGCTTCGTGGGCACACGCGTGATCCGGATTCGCCAGTCCCATCGGGAGGAACACCGCGGTCGGCTGCTCGGTGACGACGACGCGCGCCAGCGCGTCGGCGACGACGTCGGGCGCGGCGCGTTCTGATGTCTGCAGGTATTGGTGATCCACGAAGTCGAGCCACACCGGTCGGGCACCGAGCACATCGATCGCGGCTGCGTCCTCGGCGCGACGGAGAGCGATCACGTCGTCGCCGCCCCTGAAGCCACCGAGCGTGTCCCATTCGGTCGGTGGGTCGGGGTAGCGCGCCGGACGGCCACCGAACACGGTGACGACCGTGGAACCGGCATGCGCGCCGAGGAGGTGCGCGGTGCCGAGCGCGGCATCGTCGAAGTGCGGCGACACGACGAGGATGTGATCGAGCACGCCCGCGGGGAGCACACCCCACGACATCGTCTCGTCGGTCACGGCGCTCAGGCGGCGGCTCGGAGGTCTCGGGCCACGGCCTCGGGGTCATCGATCGAGATGACGAGACGCCGGAACGACTGACCCTCGAGCTCGACCACGACTGCGGGTCGGTGCCGGCGCGCGATGACGAACTCCTTGCCGGACTCGCCTCGCTTGGTCCCGAGCATCAGGACCCGGGGAATACCGGTGCCCGGAGACCGGATACCCCGAAGCTCGGTCCACGGATCGGCGACGGTTCGTACCGAGGTCACGGCTGATCGAGGAAACGTGATGTCACCGTGGAACGTCCAGATGTGCTGCCAGAACGAGAGTCGGAGCTCCACCCGGTCGTGCTCCACGACGAATGTGGCCATCCACCGACGGTACCGCGTGGCCGCGGGCCCGACGACCAGGCGCCGCGCGACGCCACGGTGTCATGGTCAGGTCACGGTGAAGATCAACGTCATCACGATGGCGTTGTAGACACCGTGAGCGATCATGGACGGCCCCAGTCGTCGGTAGTGCCACCGCAACCAGCCGAGCCCCATCCCGGTCACCGAGAGGGGGACGATGATCAACGTGGTCTGGGTGACCGACATCCCGATCTGGTAGTGCACGAGACCGAAGAGGACCCCTTGCGCGACGATCGCGGTCGCGACGCTGTGACGGCGCGTGAGCACTCCCTGCACGAGGCCCCGGAAGAAGAGCTCTTCGAAGAACGGTGCGCCGATGACGGCGACGGTGATGACCGCGACGGCCGCGAACCAGCCGGCGTGAACGTCGAGGCCGAGGCCGCCGCCGTCGAACGGCTCGACGTCGTCGAACAATGACGCGACCTGGCCGGCGACCACGATCGCGACCCCAAAGAGCGCCAAGCCGGAGGCGGAGCCGATACCCACGTCCCGCCACGTCAGTCGCCGCAGCCCCAGGATGCCCAGCCGGGCGCGCCCGTTGCGGCATGCGGCGAGGACGCACGCACTGCCCAGCACGCCCCACAGTCCGACAAAGCCGGCGAGCAGCACCCAGGCGTTGAGCTCGCGACCCGTCGCGAGGTACGCCACGCCCGCCAGCGCGGCCGAGGCCAGGTTCGCGACCACGAAGGCCACGGCGGCAATCCAGCCGCCGCGTACGCCCGCTTCCGGCGGTCCGTCGATGTTCACGGGCCCGGTTCCCACACCATCGGCGTGGCTCGTCCACTGTCCGCCGTCCCACCACCGCCACGCCGCGGTCCGCCACGGATCCGGGTACCAGCCCGGCGGGGAGACCGGAGGTGGGACCGACGGCCGAGACGGCGTCACCGGTGGAGTCGGAGTCACCGGTGCCGTACCGGTCGGCTGAGGTCGTCGGTCGGACGATGTCCCATTCCGTCGCCGTCCTGCTCAGGCCGGTCGGCCGGCGCGCAGCACAGGGTATTGGCGCCCCGCGGCGAGGCACCGGTTCCACGGGTGTCGTTCCACCGGTGGTGTGGTGTCCACCGCGATGTCCGTCATCGTGTGTCCCTTGGGTGCACACCCTGTGCGCGTCGCCTGCGCCTCAGGGTATCGGCGTGACCACCGGAGGGCTCGCGCCGAGGTCGATCGTGGCGAGATGGAGCAGCCGGCTCGCGGGGTAGCCGACGTGCGGATCGTGATACGCCGCGTACGCGAGGAACGATTGTCCGTTCACCGCGGTGAACGGGGTGGCACCGCCCGGACCCAGGACGTGGTCGTAGCCGGCGAGGATCGGTCGTGAGGACAGCTTCAGGCAAGGCCCGGCGGGCGTGGCGCAGCGTGCCGCGCCGGTCGCGTACTCGCGGCTGTCCCAGCGGTTTCCCGAGTACAACAGCGTGAAGCCGCCGTCACCGAAGATCATCGACGGTGCCTCGATGACGCCGCGCTCCCAGGACTGGTCGACCGCGAGGAGCCGGCTCGGCCGGCCGGTCAACGTGCCGTCCGCCGCGAGTGGCTGGCTCCAGATCTCGGCGGGCTGTTCGCTCTTCCAGAGGAGGGTTCGGTTTCCGTCCGGGCCGAGGAACGGGCTGGGGTCGATCGACCCACCGAGGCCGTGCTGGCAGACCATCGGTCCGCTCGAACCGTCGACGTACGGCCCGTACGGGGTTCTCGAGGTGGCGCGGGAGATGCACTGCCGGCCCGACGCGCGCTCGTGCGCGGTGTAGTACATGGCGTAGCCACCGGTGACGGGAAGGACTGCGGGGGCCCAGGTTGCGCCCGCGGCCGCCCACTGCGGCAAGCCGGCGAGCGCGTTGCCCACGATCGTCCAGCGAATGAGATCGGTCGAGACGATCACCTGGACGTCACCGGCGCCCGCGTTGGTGGAGAACGCGAAGTACGTCCCGCCGACGCGCAGCACGAACGGGTCGGGGAAGTCGAACGGGAACACTGCGCCGGTCCCCGCCACGAGCACCTCGGTGCAGGCCGGCTGGGCGGCGCGTAGCTCGGGGACGGCCGCCCCGGCGTCGACGGTCGAGATCGCGCGTTTCACCCCACCGAGACATGCATCGAGGGTGGCGATGTGGCGCTCGGTCTCAGCCGCGCGGCCGCCGGTCTCGTACCGGAGGACGTTCGTCGACACCAGATCGTCCTGCGCGCGGCTGAGCACGGTGGCCGTTTCGTCGCGCTCCACGGTGCGTACGGTCAGTGTGCCGTACGTCGACCCGACCTCGATGTCGGTCGCCGCGAGCGACTCGCGCAGCTCGGCGCGCGTCGCGGCTGCCACCGTGAGGTCTTCACGCGTGTCACCGAGCGCGCGATGGGACTCCCACCTCGTCCACGCGAGCGCCGACTGGGCGGCGACGACGGCGACGACGGCCGCGACGACGATCCCGCGACGCCACCGCGGCGAGTTGAGTCTGCGCCACCGGCGTGTGGCGGGCCCGGCCGGGCCCCGCCTCCCCGGCGGCCCTGGTGTCGGCGCGTCGATCGTCACGCGGCCGCCTCGCACGAGCTCGCGACCGCGCGCACCCGGCTGAGCGCGGCGCTCGAGTCACCGACCGCCAGTGCATTGAGACCGGCCGAGATCCCGTCGAGGCACACGCGTATCTCGGTCGCATCCGCCTTTCGCTCGTTGAGCTGTCGCCCAGCCTCGCTCAGCGCGGCGCGGGCGGCTTCCAGTTGCACGGCGACGGCGCGGGCTTCCTCCACGAGCTGATCGCGCTCGGCCGTGCGGGTCGTCAACTCCACCTCGAGCGCCGCGAGCCCGCCGAGAGCGTCGCGGAGGTCGGCGGTCAAGCCCCGGGCCTCGGTGCGGGTCGAGCGCAGCTCCGAACGCACGCCACCGGTCGTCGCCTCGGTGGCCCGCAGGTCACGCCACCCCCAGACCGTGAGGGCGAGCACCGTGACCACCGCGACGGCGGTGAGCGCGGGCCAGGTGCGCCGCCACAGGGTCATCGGCCGGTCCATGGCCCACCATGCAACCACGACCGGGTACCCCCACCAGGGCGCGGCGGACCCGCAATGGCGGGATCTGGTCGTTCCGGGAGGAGGCTGCTGCCCACGGCGTAACGTCGACCGAGGCACGGAACGCGAGGATGAAGATTCGGAGGACCAGCCACGTGAGTGATGCGAACGAGAAGACGCGTGCGTGGGCACGGCGGCTCGGAACGACACCGACCGAGCCGCAGACGCAGACGATCCCCGCGGCGACGGTCGTCCTGCTGCGAGACGGCACGGCCGGGCTCGAGACCCTCGTGCTGCTGCGCAACTCGAAGCTCGCGTTCGCCGGTGGAATGTGGGTGTTCCCCGGTGGGCGTGTGGATCCGGGTGACGGTGACCGCTCGGTCGACGAGCTCGGCGTCGCGCGCCGGGCCGCGGCCCGAGAGGCCCAGGAAGAGGCCGGCCTCGATATCGACCCGGACGGCCTGGTGACGTACGCGCACTGGTGTCCGCCCGCTTTCGCACCGAAACGGTTCGCGACCTGGTTCTTCGTCACCGCTGCCCCTCCGGGCGACGTCGTCGTCGACGGCGGCGAGATCCACGCGCACCGTTGGGTGCGACCCGCCGACGGCCTCGCACGGCGTGACGCCGGGGAGATCGAGCTCGCACCACCAACCTGGGTGACGCTCCACGACCTCGCACGGTTCACCACCGTCGAAGAGACCCTCGATGCCGTGCGCGCCCGGGAGCCCGAATCGTTCGTGACTCGGATCGCCGCCGTCGGCGGTGCGATCGTGGCGATGTGGCACGGCGACTCGGGATACGAGGCCGGTGACGCGGACCGCCCGGGCGGACGGCACCGACTGTGGATGGCCGACGCCGGGTGGCGCTACGAACGGAGCTGACCGCCGATCCCGATCTGCGGATTAGCGGAGATCCGCCTCGCTCAGGCCCACGTCGGCGAGCGTCGCACCCTCGCCGTAGTCGCCCTCGAGCTCGTAGAGGCCGGCGTCGTCGCAGCGGTAGATCCCGTCGTTGGCGTCGATGTCGGGACGGATGAACCCGTCGGGCGTCGCCTGCATGACCGTGAAGCACCCGCTCGGTGTGTTGGTGCCCGGGTCAGTGGCAACGTGCAGGCCGCCGCCGGTCCACTCGTGCACCGACTTGGCGTTGTCGTACACGCACTTGCGGGTCAGATCCGAGCCGCAGTCTCGTGCCGACTGTGCGAACAGCAGCCAGGCCGACCACGCTTGCAACCCGAGGTACGCGCGGTCCTTGCCGTCAGGCGTGTACTCCGCGAACGCGTCGAGATACTCCTGGGTGGCGGGGTTGTCGGCGGCTTCCTCGAACGGGTAGAACGCGCTGTGAATGTACACGTTGTCCACCGCGTCGCCGCCGACTTCGATGAGCGTCTGGTCGTAGTGGTTCGCGTCGGCGCGGACCCACTCGAGCGGCGACGCCGCGTTCCGCAGGCCCTGCGACAGCTTGGCCAGGTTCTCGGGCTCGCCGAGCCAGTTGAACGTCCCGGTCAACACCACCGTGTTGCTGTTCGGCAGCGGCTGCACCACGAGGTCGACACCGCGCGCCTGCGGGGTCACGACGAAGCCCGGGATGTCGGGAAGCAGACAACGCAGACGGTCTTCGACGCCGGTGTCGTCGAACACGGCGCCGCCACCCACCATGAAGAAGTCTTCGCTGCAGGCCTCGGCCATGCGTGGCTTGTAGTTCGTGAGCGCGGCGTCGCGCTCGTCGACCACGATCTCGCGGCCGTTGATGCCGCCCGCCGCGTTGCACCACGCCGCGAATGTCTTGGCGGTGTCGAAGAACTCCTGGTTGAGGCCCGGTCGCCCGGCGAAACCCGGGTCGGAGAACGTCGCGGTCGTCCAGGCCGGAATCGCCGCGATCTTGTCTTCATTCGCTGGAACTCGGCGTCGTCGATCACGCCCTTGTCCTTGAGCTCGGCGAGGTGGGTGAGCTCCTGGGCCGGGCTGGACGCGGTGCCGCTCGCCTGGCGGATGTACTCGCGCGCCGCCTCGTCTTGAGCCTTGGCTGCTTGGATCGCGTGCTCGCCCATCTTGTGGCCGCGGACGATGAGATAGACGAGGATGCCGATGGGCGTCAAGACGAACACGAAGACGATCCAGGCCGCCTTGGCCCACCCGGAGAGATCTTGGCTGCGAAAGATGTCCGTGAACACCATGATCAGGAGCCAGATCATGACGAAGAACATGAAGAACCACAGCATCGACCACAGCAGTTGGCCGGTCCCGAACTCCTACGTTCCCAGCATCAGCTCTCCTCGTCCGATTGGTTGGTGCGTGGGTCACTCCAGGTTCATCGGTTCGTCCAGACGCGCCTTTCGAAGCCGCGTCCCCCGAATGCTTGACTGACCCGATGACCGAGGGCGCCGAGACGAACCCGGCGATGCCGTCGCGCCGGCGCATCGTCGGGCGAATCGTCATGGTCGCGCTCTTCGGAATCTCGCTGTACCTCGTGGCGCCGGGACTCTTGGCCGCCTTCGGGTCGTTGCCGCGGCTCCGAGACGTGTTCCCGGTCTGGTTCATCGCCGTCGCGTTGCTCCAGGTTCTGGCCTTCGTCAGCATCTGGGAGCTGACGCGCGTCGCACTCAAGGCCGAGGAGTGGTTCGACGTCGCGTGCTCGCAGCTCGCGGGGAACGCGCTGAGCCGCGCCCTGCCCGGCGGGGTCGCGACCGGAGCCGCCCTCCAGATCAACATGCTCGTGCGAGCCGGGTTCAGCGCGACCCGGGCCACGACGGGGCTGACCGCCGTGGGATTGCTCTCGACGACCACGTTGCTGGTCCTGCCGGTCGTCGCGCTCGTGCCGATGCTGTTCGGCCTCGCGGTCGACTCGGCCCTGATGGAGGGAGCGATCCTCGCCGGCGTGCTCTCGGTGTTCTTCATTGCCGGTGGGTTCGCGTTGCTGACCTCGGACCGCGTCGTGCGGTTGTTCGGTCAGGGCATCGATCTGGTGGTGACGCTCGTTCGGCGCGGGCGAGGCCTCGACCCGCCGATGGCCGGCCGGGTCGTCGAGGCGCGCGACTTCGTGCGCAGTCAGCTCAGCGAGTCGTGGCGCCGGGCCGTGCCGGCCGCGTTCGGCAATCAGCTGTTCGACTTCCTGTCGCTGTTCGCCTGCCTGCTCGCCGTCGGCTCGATCGTCGACCCGGCCCTCGTGTTGCTCGCCTACGTTGCCGCGAGCGTCCTCGCGATGATCCCGTTCACCCCTGGCGGACTCGGTTTCGTCGAGGCGGGGTTGACCGGAGTGCTGACGCTCGCCGGCGTCCAGCCCGACCACGCGGTGCTGGCGACGCTGCTCTACCGCCTCTTCTCGTACTGGCTCCCGTTGCCGGCAGGGCTGATCGCGTCCTTGGCGTTCTCCCACCGGCACGGACGGCGGAGGCTCGCCACCGACACGCCGTAGACATCGCCGGTCCCTCGAGCGCGCTCCGCGTCGGGCTACGCGTCGCCGTCGGGCGGGGCCATCTCGTCCGCGGTCGGGATCGCCGCGCCACCGGCAGCGCCGAACTCCTCCTCGGCGACGCCCGCCACCAGCTCGGCGAGCAGCGCATTGGGATCCTCGCCGCGGTCTCGCGCTTCGCTCAGCGCGTCGTCGACGATGGAGGCCGACATGCTCTTGCCGGCGTCACCGTGACGTTCGATCCAGCTACTGCGCCCGAGCTCGTCGTTCTGCAGCCATGCGTCGATGCGATCGAGCTGCTCGTCGGTCGCGGGGAGGCCGAGCACCGCGTGGAAGAACGGCAAGAGGTCGGCACGGTAGTCATGGCCGGTGGCCGCGAACTTTCCCGGTACGACGTTGGCGGAGTTCTTCATGTCCATGAGCACATGAAGAAAAGTGGTGCTCGGCATCCATCGCATGGCCCGCGGCACCCCCGTCGGTCGAGCACCGTCGTTGTCCAGCCACGAGGGCGCCTGAATGGCGATCTCGGGTCCGAAGAGCGCGACTCCATCGTTGTGGTGGGTGATCATCACGTAGCGGGCTCGGGCTTGTTCGGCTGGGTCGAGCTCCTGTCATTCTTCGATGCTGTTGCAAACCCGGACGAGATGTTCATCGACGTCGGGCCGTTGGTCGTGCAGCACCTGCTCTTTCCACTTGCTGAAGTGGGGCGTGCCGATCCAGATGGCATGGTCGATGCCGGCATCCACGAGACCCCGGGTTCCCCGGTCGACGAACGGGTCCTGGCTCGTCCACGCACCAAGGCTCTCTCCGAACAACACGACCTTCGGGCGGCGAGCCGGGGGCATCGAGCCCAGCCGTTCGCTGAGCGCGTCGATGAGCAGGCGGGCCTGGCGGCGGCCCTCGCGCACGCGATCCAGCGACAGGACCGACGGCCGGGCCGCGTACTGCATCGCGACACTGGCGCAGTCGCCCCGCGTGAGCACCTCCAGCACGCTGGTCGCGGCGTAGTTCACGTAGCCGGTACCCGTGGGCGACGCGACGAGGAGCCACGACCGGTCGAGCGCGTGTGTGCGATCCAGCTCGTCCATGATGAGTCTCACGCGCTCGGTGTCGGTGGCTGCGCTCTCCAAGCCGGCGTAGACGCGGATCGGCGATCTCGGCGCGGGCTCGTCCACCAGCTCGCGGATCGCCGTGGTCGGGGTGACGGTCCATACGAAGCGCCGCCCTCGGCGTGAGAGTTTCGAGAACTCGACCGAGCTCTCGAGGCTTCCGGAGACGAGCGGGTTCGGTGGCGGGATGTCGAACGCGGCCTCGATCGCGGACTCGCGGTCTTCGAGGCCGCTGAGGCTCCGCTCCACGAGCACGCGGACGCCTGACAAGAGCACAGCCAGCGCGGCGATGTGGCCGAAGGGTCGCAGCACCTCGGGGCTCGCGGGGAGGACCTTCGCGCCGAGTCGCGCGACGCCTTCGGCGAGGAGCCGTTCGCCGAGCCCCATGGTCGAGACGCCTCCGGCGACGACCGCGCCGAGCGCCAGCGCCTTGGCCGGCGAGACCGGGGTGCCGTCGTCCGGTAGGTCGTGGTCGGCACGGGCTTCCCGACGACGGTGGAGCTCACGAGGGCGGCGAGAAGGGCCGCGGCCCTTCTCGCCGACGGGGACCGTGGTTCGCCGTTCGCCTCGACGAGTCACCAACAGCTCCTGCAGGGCACCGATGGTCGCGCCCGAGGCGCCCGCGAGTGAGAGCCAGTATCCGCTCGTGCGCGCCGCCGCGTGCGGCAGTGGCTCACGATCGCGCGGGCGAAAGAAGCGCTGGATCGCGAACCCGGCGCCGATCGCGGCCACGTCGAGCGCGATGGTCGTCTGGCTCCAGACGTCGCTCGTCGGCCGTCGACCGTCGGCGCCCGGCCAGGCGCGGCGCGACGATGCCGAACGACTGGATCGACTCCTGGACGAGCGAGACCACCGCGTGGTTGGCGTAGACGGCCAAGCCCGTGACGATGGCCTGGTCGAGCGTCGGGCGCGGCATGAGCGTGCGTTGGAACGTGAGTGGGAGATCCGCACCGGCGAGGAGCAGGCCCGCCTGGTCGGCCCGATACGACAACGCGTGTTCGAAGGCGCGGTTCGTCATGAGCGCGAAGCTACCGTCCGCGTACCGGCCCGCGGCGTTCCACGCCGGTGCGGCTCAGTTGTTGTCCGGCAGCGGCCGGTGGACGACGACGACGCCGTGGCCCGGGCGATCCGGGTCCAACATCACCTCGAAGTCAGCGTCCCCGCGTGGCTGGGGTGCGTCCACGACGACCGCGGTCTCCTCGCGCTCGGGGCGGCCTTCGAGCGCGTCGCGCAGACCCAGGAGCCCAGCCGCGACGACGTTGCCCAGCGCCGTCTGACGGAACCGGTCGACCTGCCGTGGTGGCGCAGCCTCATCGTCGGAGTCGCCCTCGTGTGGGATATCCGCGAAGACCTCTGGCAGATCGGGCGGCGGTTCGGACGGCGGTTCGGACGGCGGTTCGGACGGCGCGGCCATGACTCCACGATAGGTCGGGTCGGGGTGCACCGCGTCGGCGACGCCTCTCAGCGCAGCTCCTCCGCGCGTGACGCAGGATTCCCTGGCAGTATCCCGGGCATGTCCGAAGGCCCGACGATCGGTCGGTTCGCGGCCCGCGAGTTGCTCCGTCGTCGCATCCGCGAGGGCGACAGCTACGGGCTGCTCCTGGCTGCGATCATCGTGACCTACGTGCTGATGGTGTTCCTGGACGGCACGGCTTGGGGCCGGGTCGCGCTCGGTGTCGCGTTCGGTGGAGTGCTGCTGCTCGCCCTGTACACGTCCCGGGTGCGCGGCCGCATGTTCAAGATCGCAGGAGTCGTCGTTGTCGTCGCGGTGGCCGCCAACGCGCTCCAGGGAGTGCTCGGCTCGGCCTACGACGGCGCGGGAATCGCGACGGTCGCGCTCGTGGTGGTCGCGCCGGTCGCCGTGCTCCAACGGATCGCTCGTCATCCGCGGGTCAACCTGGAGTCGATCCTCGGGGTGATCTGCGCGTACCTGCTCATCGGCATCGCGTTCGCCTCGGTGTACGGGCTCCTGAACCGGTTGGAGAGCGATCCGTTCTTCGCCCAGTCTTCCGGCCGGGATCCCGTGGACTATCTCTACTTCTCCTACATCGTGCTGACGACGGTGGGCTTCGGAGATCTCACACCGAGGACAGACACGGGACGGGTGCTCGTGACGATCGAGGCGCTCATGGGCCAGATCTTCCTCGTCACGGTCCTCGCGGGGCTGGTGGGCAGCTTCGGTCGCGACCGGTACAGGCCCCAACCCGAACGGAGCGGTCCTCCCTCCGAGGACGCCCCTCGACGCGCGTAGCGCGGCGTTCAGACCGTCGGCGCGCCGGTGGGCGCGTCGCCACGGACGCCGCGCAACCCGAACCAGGCCATCTCGGCAAGCCAACCGGCCAGCACATCGGGATCGAGCTCTCCACCGGATCGCGGCAGCCTTCGGCTCGTGGCCTCGGCCATCCCGACCACCGCGTGCGCGAGCACGAGGCGGTGCTCCGGTTCCGCGTCGATGTCGATGAGCCCGGCGGTCAGCGACGCGACCTGGTCGATCGCCCGTTCGGCAATGTCCGCGAACTCGTCGTCGTTGCGAACCGACGCTCCGAAGAGCAGACGAAACGCGGCACGGTTCGCGGTGACGAAGCTGAAGTAGGCCGCGAAGCCCTCCTGGACGCGCGCTCTTCCGGATTCGGCGTCGCCCGTCGCGCCGCGCACGGAGGCGACCAGCCGGCTGGCCACGTCGGCCAGGAGCTCCCGGTAGAGCGCGCGTTTGGAGGGGAAGTGCTGATACAACACCGGTTTGGTGACGCCCGCGGCCTCGGCGATCTCGTCCATCGAGGTCGCGTGGAACCCCGCGGCGGCGAACACCTCGCACGCGACGTCGAAGAGTTGGGATCGGCGTTGTTCCGCCGGTAGGCGCATCGGTGTGGGGCTAGCCGGTCCCGACCGACGACTTGAGTGGCATCTCGAATCGGTTCACGATCCCGAAGTTGTCCGACCAGAGCGCGTCGAGGCGCGCGTGCTCGTCGGCGGTGAGCGCGACGTCGGCGGCGCCCGCGTACTCCTGGACATCCTCGACCGTGACGAAGGTCGGTAGCACGGTGGCGAACGCAGGATTCGCGAGGATTCCGGCGACGGCAGCCTGGCCCATCGTCCGAGCACCTGACTCCCACAGGAAGCTCAGCGTCTCGGCCTTGTCGAACAAGTCGGTCATGTTGTCGGGGTTGCGGTGCCGGCGGTGGTCGCCGGCAGGAAACGTGGTGTCGCGCGTGATGCGACCCGACAGGGTGTCGGAGGCGTGGGGCACGCGCGACATGAGGCTCACCGTGCCGTTGGCAACGTTGGGCTCGGCCGCGAAGGTCAGGCCGGGATCCTGTTCCAACACGTTGAACACGGTCTGGAGGGTGCAGATCGGCCGCTCCCGGATCGCGTGGAGGCCCTCTTCGACCCAGCCGATGGCGGGCCCGAGTGCGACCCCGATCTCGCGGATCTTGCCCGCCTCGCGTTGGTCGGCCAGGGTGGCCCACAGCTCGTCGTCCAAGATCGGCTCGATGCGAGTGTTGTGCAGCTGGTACAGGTCGATGTGGTCCACGCCGAGCCGGCGCAGGGAGGCGTCGAGCTGGGCGCGAATCGACTCCGGCCGCCAGTCGTGGGGTCGCGCCGATTGGCCCGGCGTCGCCCGGGACGAGTTGATGTCGTAGCCGCACTTGGTCGTGAGCACGATCTCGTCGCCGTGATCGGTGAGCAGGTCGGCCAGGACCTGTTCGCCGGCTCCCTCGGGGCCGTACACCGGCGCGGCGTCGAAGAACGTGATGCCGGCGTCGAGCGCGGTCCGCAGCAGCCGGTCCTTGTCCTCGATCTCACCCCACCAGTCGCTCGCGAGCGTCCACGTACCGAATCCGACCTCGGAGACGATGAGGTCCGTTGAACCGAGCTGGCGGTACTGCATGACGTGTCCTTGGCTCGTTGAGGTGTTCCTCGGCTAGCTGTACTTGATGACCGATCGTGCGATCTCGCCCGAACCCATGTTGGCCAGCGCGTCGTTCACCTGGTCGAGCGTGATCTCGCGCGAGATCAGCTCGTCCAGCTTGAGCACGCCGTCCCGATAGAGCTGCGCGAGCATCGGGACGTCGCGGTGGACGTTCGACGATCCGTACCAGCACCCTCGGATCTGCTTCTCCTGGACGAGGAGGTCCATTGCCGGAGTGATCTGCATCGTGACGTCGAAGCCGGGCACGCCGACCATGATCGCCTGGCCGCCGCGGCGCGTCATCTGGAAGGCCTGGTCGATCGTCGGCCCGAGACCGATGACCTCGAACGCGACGTCTGCGCCGCGCCCGCCACTGAGCTCCATCACCTGGGCGACCGGATCGCCCGCACCCGCGTTGACCGTGTCGGTCGCGCCGAACTGCACCGCGGTGGCGAGCTTGCCGTCGACCATGTCGATCGCGATGATTCGTCCCGCGCCGGCGTGCTTCGCGCCCTGGATCACGTTCAGGCCCACACCCCCACACCCGATGACCGCAATCGTGTCGCCGCGACGGATGCTGGCGGTGTTGGTCGCCGCGCCGAAGCCGGTGAGCACGCCGCAGCCGATGAGCGCGGCGCCGGTGAGTGGGATGTCGTCGCTGATCTTCACCGCGCCGATCGCGGGTACGACGGTCTCTTCGGAGAACGTGCCCGAGGCAGCCATCACATTGAGCGGTTGGCCGTCGATCGAGAAACGGGTGGTCATGTCGAGCATGCCGCCGCTCATGCTCGCCGCGGTCCCCACCTCGCACAGCTCGCCCTGATCGTGCTTGCAGAAGTAGCACGCGCCGCACTGCGGAACCCACGAGATGACGACGTGGTCGCCGATCTCGAGATGGTCGACCCCATCGCCCACTTGGGTGACGGTGCCCGCGCCTTCGTGGCCCAACACCGCGGGCAGCGGGACCGGCAACGTGCCGTTGGTCACCGAGAGGTCGGAGTGACAGACACCCGAGGCGCCGAGCTGCAGGCGGACCTCCCCGGCCTTGGGGGCGTCCAGATCCACGTCGAGCACCTCGAGCGGTGCACCGACCTCTTTGCAGACCGCGGCCTTGGTCATGTCGGCGTTCTCCTCGTCGTGGAAGGACTGCTTCTCCGCCAGGAGCGTAGATCGGCGTTACTCGGCCTGTCCCCTCGGGGGACCATGACCGGGTGGTGGTGTCGGCGGGACGCCACGCTCGTCTCGTTCGGCGGCGCCCACGCCGTAGGCCACAACGATGGGGATCGGCAGGATCACACACGTCGCGACGAGTCCGATCACGACGATCTGGACCACGCCACGGGAGAACTCGGTCACCACGCCGACGCCGAACGCCACGATGGCGATGCTCAGCGCCAGGTATCCCGCTCGCTTGGCGGCCCGTGCGGCCCGTCCGATGCGGGCGCGGCGCGCGACCACCGGATCGACCGGGTCGGCGTGGTCGTCGCGGTCAGCGGGTGACACGACGCGCGATCATCGACGGATGGGACGGCCCCTGCACTTCGGCGAGGATACGACCCACGTCATGGCGATCGTGAATCTGTCGCCGGAATCGCGTATCCGCTCGTCGGTCGTGACCAGCCCCGCCGACGCGTTGGCGCGGGCCCGGGCCTTTCGCGACCTGGGGGCGTCCATCATCGACCTGGGCGCGCAGTCCAGCCATTTCGAGAACCGGTCTCTGCCCCCGGGGGAGGAGATCCAGCGGATCATGCCGACCCTCGAGCGACTGGTCGACGACGACTTCACCGTGTCGATCGACACGTGGAAGCCGCTGGTCGCCCGGGCGTGTGTGGACGCGGGCGCGGCGATCGTGAACGACACCGGGGGCCTGCGTGATCCCGCCATGCTCGACGTGGTCCGAACCTCGCCAGTGATGGCGGTGCTCGTGCACATCGAGGCCGAGAACCCCCTCTCGGTCGGCTGCCGACGCCTCGACGACGGTCAGCCCCGTCG
>Ga0209587_1000360_pt1 | contig 22186 bp, 22 predicted proteins | sample NGEPerD_2_FD_184512 | JGI IMG/M metagenome (GOLD analysis project Ga0209587, IMG submission 184512) | Arctic peat soil microbial communities from the Barrow Environmental Observatory site, Barrow, Alaska, USA - NGEE PermafrostL1-D... | ecosystem: Environmental > Terrestrial > Soil > Wetlands >... | reverse complement strand
TACACCAAATTGAAAGCATTCTTGGCTGAACTACAGTTGCACATACATTTAGAAAATAACGTATTGTTTCCTAAAGTTATAGAATTGGAAAAGGAATTGATAGACCGGGTGGGATAGTCCCTTATCTAATCATTATCAATAATTTTTTATCTCCTTAATACTACCATCTTCATTGTAAAAGGTAACATTTCCGGTAAGTTTATCGTTCCGGTAATACCCTTCACTTTCCTTTTCACCGTTCGCATACCAATGCGTGAATTTTCCATTCAACTCATCATCTTCATACAAACTTTCACTCACTAAATTGCCGTTATTATCCCAGATTATCCAGGATCCGTCGCGTTTCCCTTTCTGAAAAGTTCCCTGCATTTGTTTTTTTCCGTTTTCATAATACCAAGTCCACGTGCCTTCATCACGCCCATTCACTTGTTCCCCAACAATCTTGGGCGAACCATCGCTATAGGTCCAATTTCCTGAACTGAATTCGTATTGCACCCAGATATAGACCAGTACAATAACTACCACAATGATTTTATGGTGGCGTAAATTGTTTTTTACTTTTAAACGGTCTGCCATGTTACATTTTAATAGGTAGTAATTTCAAACCTAGGCACTAGATGACAATTCGGACTTTGAAAACCTCCATTATTTTATTGGGAATCTATACATACCGAAAACGTTTTTTATGTGTCATAACTCTGAGGATCCTTGCTTTTGTCCATTTCCAAAACATAGATTCTATTTGAGTGCAGGACATAGATATCCATACCGAAATTGATTGTCTTTTTATCCTGCAACTCTCTGAGAATGACATGATTTTCATCGTTATCGGAAAAAACAAGAAAATGTTTATCCCTAAAACAATCCAATAGTTTTTCAACAACTGCAAAACCGGCACCCATGAAGTCCATTCCCTTAGCGGTTTCTTGCGAATACGGAAACCCATATTCATTTTCAAATATTTCCGCCATCATACTATGGCTGCTGAAAAAATCATCCATAGATTTAATCTCCCAAATGGCCATGTTTTCGTACATAAAATACTTTCCGTCAAAATCGGTTGCTATCATCGTTTATTTTTTAAAGTTCAATCGTGTCTCGAACCTTCTATTGTCCTGAAAATATGGAGCACCGAAGGAAAAAGTGCGTCCATAGTTTCTTTTGCGCCTTTGGTCGAGCCCGGTATGGCAAGTACAAGGCAATTTGCTTTCATTCCCGCAATTCCTCGTGAGAGCATTGCGTAAGGAGTCCTGTCCTGACCGTAATTTCTGGCAGCTTCCATAATGCCCGGAATTTCCCTGTCGAGCAATGGAAGAATTGCTTCAGGAGTTGAATCTCTAGGGGAGAGCCCGGTACCCCCGGTGAAAATGATAAGGTCGTTTTTCGCGAAAAGTTTTTCAATTTTATCCCGGATAATTTCAATTTCATCAGGTATAATCGAATATTCGGAAATAGTTACGCCGCACGATTCCAATTTTTTGATAATTGTTTTTCCCGCATTATCTTCTTTTTCGCCGGCTGAAATACTATCTGAACAAACAATCACGACCGCTTTCAGATTTTTTCTGAATTTGTCCAAAAAATCTGATTTGCCGCCTTTCTTCTCTCGGAGTTTGATGGAGGAAATCTCGATTCCCTTGTCAATGGGCTTTAACATATCGTACATATTTAATGCTACCACACTTGCCCCATGCATAGCCTCGACTTCAACGCCGGTCTTATAAATGGTCTTTACGGTACATAGAATAGTAATTTCCAATTCGTTTATATCGTATGTTATGTCAGCGTATTCAATGGGAAGGGGATGGCAATCCGGCAGTAAATCCGGTGTTCTTTTTATTCCTAACAAACCCGCGGCTTTGCTCATGGCAAAAACATCTCCTTTAGGGACCGTTTTGTTTTGTATGGCACTAATGGTTTCGGGCATGCTAACCCGAACTATTGCCTGTGCGATGGCTGTTCTCAGTGTCGTGCTTTTATCGGTAATATCTATCATGGTATTAATTGTTGGGTATTCGATGATGGGTAATATCACAAGAAATTTGTTCTCAAAAAACCACAGTTTGATTGTTCCAAAAATCAACAGTTAACCATTTGATAACAGCAATTTCAATGCGCATCCAGACCAAAGGATTTTCCATCCATATGGTATAGTTTGATTGTTTCAAACGGGTAGTCGAATAACTTCGACCAAATCTCCGATAGAAATTTCCTTTTGTTCTTCAGGCATGTAGACCATTGCATTTGCCAAGGCGAAGGTTTGTAACATTGCAGAACTCTGCCCTTCCAAAATAGTTGCTTCGCCATCTTTTAGTATTGCCTTTAAAAACTGGGCATTATCACTTTTTTTTATAAAATCCGAACCGGATTTGACTGTTATTCTAGATAATTTAAAACCAATATCCCCACTTAATTTTTGTATTGCCGGATATATATAAATATAAAAACAGCTCAAGACGGCCGCTGGATTCCCTGGTAGACCAAAGACAACGCAATTCTTCCTTTGACCAAAGAAGAATGGTTTCCCAGGTTTTTGTTTCACCTTATAGAAGAGTTGTTCTACGGTTAATTCCTGAAGTGCCTTGCCCACAAAATCATAATCCCCTACAGAAATACCTCCTGTAATCAATACGATATTATGTTGGGCGATCGCCTTTTCCAGAATGGAACATGTATGGGCAAGATCATCCCCCACTTTTTGAATAGCAACATCGGTATAACCTAGGCTATTCAAAGCACTTAATAGCATTCCAGAATTACTTTCATAAATTTTCCCATAGGTTAATGAATGTCCTGCTTCGACAAGTTCGCTTCCGGTTACAACAATAGCGATTGAAGGTTCTTTAAAAACGAATAATTCTGTTATCCCTAATGATAATAAGTACCCAACAGCGGCGGGAGTCATTTTAGTTCCCTTGCTTAAAGCGATGTCACCTTTTTTCACCTGTTCGCCTATCGGACGAATATTTTCTCCAATAGAAACAGGTTTTTGAAGTATTAATTTATTATTTTTTACGGTAACCCTTTCCTGCATGATGACGGCATTGGCAGCATTCGGAACAGGTGCTCCGGTAAATATTCGTACAGCTTCACCTGCCTTTAAAACAGGGTTGTGATGATTCCCTGCCCTGACCTCATCAATAATGGTATAGGTAACATCATTCTGTAGTAAAATTGCGTAGCCATCCATGGCCGATTGCCGAAACGGTGGCATATCGATGGGAGCATAGACATCTTCGAACAATACATGGCCACTTGTGTTTAGGACACTTTTTTTTTCCCTTTCTTTAAGTGGAATGATATTCTTGTCAATAACATTAATGGCCTCTTTTACGGGAATCATATGGGATGACGTTATATCTATTAAAAATAGTGAATTCTTTTCTTAGCAAGAACAAAAAACGGGGTTTCCTGAAATAAATGGCTTTGTTCAATCTTAGTTTGGCAAATCACATTATAGATCTTCTAAGTCAATATTTCAGGGGAGTTTTGAGATGCTTATCATCTCGGTATTGGAACAAACGGTCTTTTGGTCCCGGTTCTTCACCGGAGGGTCTTTCAATGAGGAACGATTTTCTACTACGGAAATAAATTCCAAGTAAAAATCGTCTAGTTTTACATAGAATTTAGTAATTTTACCTCTTCTTAGAGAGGTCTTTATTATATAGTTAAGGTATTTACTATCAATGATTTGTGAAAATAAAATATCGATTTTTGTCTATTATTCACATTCGTTAAGAGGGGATGTGCAATGATAAGCCGAAATGAACAAACCAAATTACCCTTGATATACTCGTGTTCGGGTTGCAGTAATGTGGCCCAATTGGCGAATGATATTGCCGTAAAAATCAACTCGGAGGGCATCGCAGAGATGTCCTGTATTGCCGGGGTGGGCGGAAAGGTCAAATCCCTTGTTAAAAAGGCGCAGTCAAGGTCTATTGTCGTTGTCGACGGATGCCCCTTGCAATGCGCCAAAGAATGTCTGAAGAACATTGACATTGAACCCGAAGAACATGTCATTTTAACGGACTATGATTTCAAGAAAAGATATAATTCCCCGTTAAATTTAAAAGATGAAATGGGAATCTATGACCAAATTGTGGCAAAAATTGAAAAGATGTAAAAGGATACTTTGAATTTATATGGGTTTTTTACAGAAAGGTATCTGACGGATCAAAGAGTCGTGAAGTGAATGTCATTTTCGTTAAGGATCATTTGTAACAAGCCATGCAGCCATAGTACAAAGTACTAAAACATTTTTGACATTAAAATTTAAAGAACAACATTTAGATAAAATCAGGCAATGACAGAAATTAAACATGCAGTTTCAAAATTCGACTTTGGTTATCGTCTTTTTTTACAGTACTAATTTTTCGATTATGAATAAAATACTAAAGTTAATAAGCAAGGTAGTTTTGACAATGCTGATGCTTTTTTTATCCGGTTGTTTTTATGATGAAGATTTAGCGGAAGCATCTCCAGATAACGTTTCATTTGAACTTGACATTCAGCCTATCTTTACCTCCCATTGTACTTCATGTCATCCAACCCTTGTATCATCTCCAGATCTTACCGTGGGCAATTCGTATAATAGTATTACCAATGGTGTTTATATAATTGCGAATGATTTAGATGCCAGCGTATTATATCAAAGACTTCTTGGAAATCCCAGTATTATGCCTCCAAGTGGCAGTTTGCCGGCTTCGGAAATAAATTTAGTTAAAAGTTGGATTGAGCAAGGAGCTTTAAATAATTAATCTTCAATACTAAGGACATGAAATGTATTAAAATAATTTTTTTTGCTTTTTCCATGTTACCTTTATTGGTTGTTTCACAGGAAATTAAAAATGATACAGTTCCCGATAAACCTGAACGTCCGGCCTTCGAAAGTTCCTATATAATTGATAATCCAACCGATGTGCTATTTTCAAAAAATAGTATGGAGATCCAGATAAAGCATAGGTTCGGGTTAATTAATGGAGGAGAGAATGATCTGGCAGGTATATGGGCGCCAGCAAATATCAGACTTGGATTAACATATGCTTTTCATGATCGATGGACCGTAGGTTTTGGAACCACTAAATTTAACCGGTTACAAGATTTTAGTTTGAAGGTCGGCATATTCAGACAAACGCGTTCAGACAATATTCCGGTGAGTATATCCTATTACGGCAGTTTTGTAATCGACGCCCGCAAGAAAGAACTTTTTAAATATGACCAGGATAGATTTTCCTTTTTCCATCAAATAATCATAGCCCGACGATTTAGTCCTGATTTTTCATTACAAGTTGCACCAAGTGTTTCCCACTATAATTTAGTGGCTAACGGCTTGAACAATGATGTGTTTGGGTTGGCAGTGGGTGGCCGTTATAAAATAAGTCCGCAAACATCAGTCTTGGTAGATTATAGTCATCCTTTTACAAATTATCCCATAAGCGATACGCTGGATCATAACCCAAAGCCCGGATTTAGTTTAGGCGTTGAATTTTCAACTTCCGGTCACGCATTCCAACTTCTTATATCTAATTATGATGGTATTGTACCTCAACAAAATTATGTTTTCAATAAACATGAATTTTTTAAGGGAGATTTTTTAATAGGGTTTAATATAACAAGAGTCTACAAATTTTAAGCTCAGCCGAAACAGCAGAACATTGGAACTTATGAGAAATACCGAACAAAAGGAAATCAATTGAAAAAGTTTAAATGAGTTCTATATTAGAGGAGCTAGGTCTCAATATTCTGGATTGAACGGGTTGAGGAAAAAAATAGACCAATCAGCACGTTAATTTTAAAAAAAGATTGAGAATACATATTTTACCATGAGAAAAAGTCAAGACCAGTTTTAAATCAAAATTAGAATGATATTTGTAAAGCGGCAGTAGTTTGACAAACTGCCTGTAACATTTTTAAAATCAATAAAATAAGACTCCAATAGCCTTAGGATAAGTTAAAAAACGTTTAATGACAAAAAATAAATTTTTACGTCTGAGCACCACATTATTAGGCAGTTTTGCACTGTTATCAATGACCATTATTAAATCGAAACAAAATGACCCATGGGATGCTCCAGTTGAGTATCAGAATATGAAGAATCCCTATGCCGGTCTTGAAGACGACGAAAAAATTGGGCGCATAGTATATTCAAAATATTGTAAATTCTGCCATGGCAACAAAGGGAAGGGAGACGGACCACAAGCAAAGTTGGTAGATACGCCGGTCGCGGATTTTACTATGGATTCCTTTAAAAATCAAACAGACGGAAGTCTATACTATAAAATATATACCGGAAGGAACGATATGCCTAGTTTTGAAAAAATAATTACGGATGATGAGGATTTATGGATGGTAATTAATTATATAAGAGACTTGTAATACCAAATGGAATTCAAAATAATTCACCTCAGAAAGTCATTCGCGTAGTGAATCATGATCCGCTAAAATGGGTAATTCTAGGTTAGGGAGAAAGAAGTCACCAAAAACGGGTTTTCTAAAATATCGTTTTACTCCAATGAATCGATATATTCGTTAATAAGCTCTACCCCTTCTTTATGAATTACCGTGGTACCTATTAAGGGCATAAAGTAACTCGATATTTGGGTGGCCATTCGATCTCGAATGGCCACTTTTACTTCAGAAATGTTACTATCCTCAAAGGCGGTTTCAAATCGGAATTCGAACGAATCCCCATAGTTCGTATTATAGGACCCACCAGGTTGATGACAGTGCGCACAATTTACATCAAGGTAAGCTCTTGCTCGATCTTCCAGTAATAGGCTATTGTCTGACCAATCGGGAAGCACTGCAATTTGCGAAACGTCGGGTGCACCCGTGAGCAGTTCGATATCAATAAAATATTGTATTTGATTTTTTCCGTTATGAACGAAATTCAATGCTCTCGATTTAGGGCCAATGGGTCTGGTACTACCATTATTATTATGGCATTGAAAACATAAGATCTTGGGGGACACCTTATAATTTACTGTTCTATCATTTCCTAGATTGTCAATCCAGTCAATTTGAACCACATGCGCCCCTTCGTCCAGATATGCCTCAGTTTGCTCATCATTCCAGAAATAGTTACCAACATTCCAAACCCCGTTCTTTTTGATAAGCACTTGGGTTTCTATGACTTTCTTCCCTAGTGCATAATTTCTTTCGTCATTGGGATAATAAAGCGTTTTAGCCAATATGGTATTATCAGGAAACAATAACAAATCTTGACCATTGTAGACCATTTGTCCTCCATTTGGCAGGGCAATGGAACGGAATATATAAGCATAGTCGGTAAACAAAGGAGTACTTACATTATACTCATGTACAGTATCGTTCAACTTAAGGTCGGCAAGGGGGCCTTCGAATAGCTGTAGTTCTGATAATTTTGGCAAAAATTCCGGAATAGAATAAATGTTACTTCCAAGATAAGGATTGGTATTATTGGCAATCTCATCACCATTAGTGATGCCGTCTGCGTCACAATCCGCCGTTGACCAAATGGAATTCGATGCGTTAAATGCTGTGTAGGCAGCGCTCTGGGCCGGATCACAGGGGTTGTCTTTGTCTGTACCATTCTGAATCTCTAGCGCATTCTCAATTCCATCGCCATCCGCATCCAGGGATTCATTAAGATAGGGGTTGGTAGCATTTGAAAGTTCATGCGAATTATTAATTCCATCATTGTCGCAATCGGCACCGGACCATAATATATTTAATGCATCATATGACGTATATCCGGAATTCTGAACAGGATCACAAGGATTGTTTTTATTTGTCCCGTTTAAAACTTCCTGATTATCCATTATCCCATCACCATCTGTATCTTTTTCAAAGTCAGCTGAATCTACCGAACGGTCTGTTGTACAGGAATAAAAACCAATCACCAGAAGAGACACCAACAAAATTAATGTCCCTTTTGAACTGAATATTCCCAAAAGCTGAAATTGTGGAGGAAAGCAAACTCTTTTCATAGTACTAGGATAAATTATTACCTAATTCTTTACAACTAATTTCAATACAATCCGATTTCCCTTGTTCATTTCAAATCCAATGAAGTAGACACTACCACTACTCAATGTTGCAACCGGAATCTTATACAAACCGTGCGCAAATATGTCCTGGGGATTATATAATCCTAATAATCGCCCGCTCGAATCATGTAAATAAATTTTAACAACGTTTCTGTTTCCCGGCCCGTAGTCAATTAATTGTACCTGTGCAACATCCTTTGCTGGATTTACAATTAGTGTCCCCACAATATCATTATTAACCATCCCTTTCTGGACTAAAATTGTAATCGATTTGGTATCGCTTAAGCCCTCAGCGTCAGCGACTGTTAAAGAAACGACATAAATACCTGCACTATTAAAGAGGTGACTTGGGTTCATTTCCGTTGAAGTAGGGGAACCATCATTGAAGTCCCACAGATAACTTGCCACTGCCAGATTATCGGTCGAGTTGCTGCCCGTAAAGGTTACTTCCAATGGGGCATCACCGTTCATCAGCGTAGCATTGACAACTGCAACCGGAGCTTCATTGTCGGGAGTGTTTGCCATAATGGTAACAGTGGCCGTATCAGTTAATCCTTCGGCATCTTCTACGGTTAGTTCAACCAGATAGGTGTTGGCTACTGTAAAAGTGTGGACTGGATTCGTCGCCGTAGATGTGGGGGAGCCATCCTTGAAGTCCCAAAGATATTCGATAATACCTACATCATCTGTAGAATTACTTCCAGTAAAAGTTACCTCCAAAGGTGTATCACCGAATAATGGTGTACCCTCCGCAACAGCTACGGGAGGCACCTTTGGTTCTGTAACACTTATAGCTATAATATCGGTATCCGTGAGTCCCTGGCTGTCGGTAACTCTAAGTTCTACATCATAGTCTCCGGGAATCGCAAACGTGTGTTTAGGATCCGCTTCCGTAGATGTCGGACTGCCATCCACGAATGTCCATTCATAGCTGGTAACAGCTAGATCGTCCGTAGAATTACTACCTGTAAAGGTTACCTCCAGAGGAACATCACCAGATAATGGAGCAGCCTCGGCCATAGCCACAGGTGCTTCATTGTCCGGCGTGGCCAGTATTTCAATTGCATTAATTAGTGGATTGTCCACATTCCCGTGTAGAAATTTAATATCTATGGAGCCATCTGTAATATTCAAAATATGGGTTATGACAGTTCCTGTCTGATGCCCATAAGTACCCGAAAGATCAATAGAACTTAAGTCCGGAAATACCACTCCTTCTATCTCTACATCAAATATGCGTTCTCCAGGTTGGGAAGTACCGGAAAAACTATTACCCATATACAATCGTATTTCGTAGTTCCCACTTTCAACAACTGAGAAAGAATACGTCATGTCCGGAGTGCCGGGCGTGGCATCGTAACGCTCAGAACCAAAAATATTTAAAGGAGTTGTGGTCTGGTTTACAGAGGCGTCTACAGTTATGTTCGTAGATGCGAATGTATTATTGGTTCCTGCTTCTACCAAGTATTGTGAAGTATTGGAGGTTCCATCAGCTTCCCAATCCAGTTCACCATCAATGGCTGTAATTGCTCCTCCTCCGGTATTTACCCTATAGAGTACAATAGATTTGTCAACGACCGTGACTGCAAAGGTTTGCTCTGCAAAGTTGGTGTCCGCATCCGTAGCACGTATGGTAATATTGGAGATTTCAGGAGCTGAAGGATAAAAGAGCGTAAGGATATTTCCGGTGATAGAGGCCCCAATGGCCGTATTGGTGTTTGACTGGACCGTGTAGGTAAGGTTGCCCGTACCATTATCATCATCAAAATAATTGTCCATATCAATATCCTCATCAACAGAATTGATCATCCTATCCAAGTTAGGGAGCTGTTGTACTACAATAGGCAGTGTTCCACTATCAAAATCCTGGGGTTCAAAAACCACGATCTTTCCGTTCAGGGTACCTATCCAAATAGTTCCGGGAAAGTTATCGGTATCACTGTTGCAGCTAACCCCAAGTGCATTACCCCCAATTCCTGAAAGAAAACTTGTGGTCAGCTGTTTTAACGATCCATTGGAGTTGAGCTGAACTCTCCGTAGGATCCCACTACTATGACCGGCCAAAAGGTCTCCTAGCATGGCTCCGCCAAAGTTGGAGGCTGTATATTCGTCTATACCATTGGTGTTGGTGCCCCAAGTGGTGATGGGGTTATCATTAGGTCCATCGGGATTACTGATTCCCGGACCTCGCCAGTCTCCCTCGATGCTATTGGCTACTGGCACAGGAGGCCAGTTAGCCGGTAAGGCTATGTTGGGATTTGTTGTAGATCCCGGTGTAGAACCGTTCGGATCGTAAATCTGGGTCCTGAATACTGCTCCGGTCAGACCATATTGTTCGGGGGCCGTAAAGAGCCCGGCTCCGTTTGGATTTGCCCTAGTCGGGTTGGGGTGGCCACCATAGAAACTTCCAAAGCTGTAATTCTGAAGGTCGGTGGTTATCAATTGTAAATGATCATTATTATTAACTTGCTCACCTCCTGATGAGGACTTACTCCCCGGTTCAGCGGGGTCATAATCATTGGTTGCCGATCCGCCGCCTTCGTTGACCGGAAATCCGCCCCAACCTATGTTGGCACCATTGTCAGTAACGTATAAAGCCCCACGTTCGGTCACTACCAAATCATAAGGATTACGGTAACCAGGTGATAGAATTTGTATAGGGCCGCCAGGCACCACTTTGGCCTGGTTAAGTCCATCATTCCCGCCAAAGGGATCGTTAATATCCATCCCATTATACCCGGGACTGTCAGGATCCGTTATGCCGTTGACATTATTACGGGAAGGGTCATCCAATGTAGGAATATCATAGATATAATCCCTGCCGTTCGTATCTGTTTTGATACCCATACTATTCAACATAGTAAGATTTACAGAAAGTATGGCACCGGAAAGTGCATATTCACAGGCGTAAGAAAAATTGGTCGATGGAGAACCTCCATTGGCATGCCCCCCTTGGGCCACCACTAGGTAGTCCGTACCGTTTATGTTCGCCAGTTCCAAGCCGTTGGTGGAATGGTTCTCCTCGGAGCGTGGGAGCCCCCGTACAATATCTACAACGTCCCATGAATTGCCATCCCAGGAGAAACGTGTGATAGTCCCTGAATTTGTATCCAGGCCAACATCCCCATTTCCACCACCGTTGCCCGAACCAATTCGGAAATCACTGGAGGTTACATAAATTATTGGTTTTGCAGCCGTGCCTACTACTGTAAGGCCAGTAGTTTGACGTTCCATCTGCCCATTGTGCATTGAACCATCGTCGTTATGGTCAACAATTTCGGTAACTCCCGAAAGCGACTCAATGCTTGTAACCACATAATCGTTAGGCCCATTTCTCTGAATGGTCAATATTTTAATTGTTCCGGGATATTCTGCAACGTAAAGTCGCCCGTCAGGACCGTACATTAAGGAGGTGACCCCAGACGAAACATTGCCGTTGCCGCCAAAGTTCAAATTACTTTTGTTAAAGCTTATTTGGGCATTAAGGGTCGCCTGTAATCCTGTAAATAAACTTAGAATTAAACCGAAGACGAGAACTCGTAAGTAGGCGAGGTATAGTTTCTTCATAGTTCAAAGAATTATTATAGCAAGTTTTACGCCAAATTAATTAGAAATTGGCCCATACGAGCAAAAATAAATCAACAGATAAACGCAGCAAAAATATGAAATATAAAATCGTTCAAGTGAAAATGTTTATCGATAAATGACAATTTAGTCATTTATTTGTATTTATACTTGTTTCAGATGAACTTTCAGGTTTTTTTGTCTAACGAAAATTGATATTGAACCCAATGAACATGTCATTTTAACGGATTACAATTTAAATAAAGGATATAATTCCGAGTTAAAAATAGTTTGATTGTACGAAATGCCTTCGATTAAGTTATCTGCAAAAGTTGACAAGTATTTTATTTGCTGGATTACGTTCATTGTGCTGCATATCGTAATGCCTCAAACGATGTTCTTTTTGTCTGCCCGAACTGTAATTGGACACCCGTTTTAAATACCCAATGACCCGAGTGGCATGGTCTACGTTCTGTGATTCGCATTTGCTGCATTCATACAGGGTGCGTTTATCAATATGTGAACATTCGTTGCAAATGGTAATTCGTATGTTGAAGCAAAAGTAGTTGCAACCGGCCTTGGCCGTGGCATGGATAAGCTTTATAAACCCATCCTTGTTCGGGGTCTCCTCTAGATTCAGATGAAGCGCGGAACCTCCATCCAGATACTGTATGATTTCTTTGCCATGTAGCATTATCTTATCTAACGAATTTGTTTTATGGTCCTCTACCACGTAAAAATAGGAATTGTAACAATCCCTTGGTACGAATAGGCCATCCTCCCGGTCCCATTTGGCATTTTTAACACCCAAATTTTCGGCAGGAACGAACTCCGTGTTGAACATGTAGCCGTATTGCAGTTTGGCAGCTCTATTTTCGTGATAAATCGCTTTGAGATATCTGTTTACGAAATTTTTATAAGATGCATTATTACCTACCTCGATACCTTGGCTTTCTGCGGCTTCGGCCATTCCATTAATTCCGACGGTCAGAAACTGTTTGTCCAACGATATAAAACCAGATTGATATACTGGGAGCATTCCCGCTTTATCGTATTCATCGATGAGCTTTCGGTATGCCACTTGGTATTTATGAACTTTTCGAACCTCTTCCACGATATCCGTGTTTTGTTGGACCAATCGGTTCATGTTTAAAGTGATGACGTTAATGGAGCCTGTGGCCACCCCTCCTGCGCCAAGCGAGTAGCTAAAAGTATGGTCGCTGATTTCATTTCGTAAACGACAGCACGATGCCAAACTATCCGCATTTTCAGATTGGTAGATAAAAAAAGAATTGCCCTCACTTAATTCCTGCGCACACATTTCGGTAAATTCCATATCCACGGGAATATCATCCTTTACAAGCATGGCCGCTGTGACTACCGGAAAGGTAAGTACAACTTTTTTTCGCTCCTCATTGAACCATTTCATAAAAAAGGCCTGTAGCCGTTTTACGCTTTCCCATTTGGGCTTGGTCATATCCGGAAATACAAAATCCCCGAACATACTTTCAAAGTAAGGCTGGTCATAGAGGGAGATATTCCAAAAAACGGATTGGTAGCCCCTGGCAGCGGCAGGTTGGTTTACGGCATAGACTACATGTTGCAAATGGTTGGCAATTAGTTTTTCATGGTTTTGAAGATAGTTGCTCCCATAATCCTTGGATGCGAAATGGTCAAAATATAACAAGAATTCCACGGTGGCCAGAGCACCTGCAAATTGCGAACTTACTGCAAAGACCAGATTTACGAATTCCCCACAAAAGCTTTCCAAATGGTTGGGGGCTAGACTTTCCCCACCCAATTTTGTGAGTCCGTCTAACAGAAAAGGATACATGCTTATAGAAGCGCAATAGGGTTTTAACGAAGTCTCATCATGTACATAAATTTCATGTGATTCTATTTGTCGGGTATACTCTTCTGCCAGTTCATCTCCAAAAAGAGATGCTATCTTTTGTTTCACCAAGGCTCGATTTACCTGAATATTGATATCCTTATTCAGTTCGGCTTCCATGGTGGCAATGTTTTTCGAGGTTACGTTGGCGTTGGAATCTACTTTGGAGCCATCCGCAGCATTGGCCGAATTGAGATAGTGTTCAATGAAATCTATTTTTTGGGTAATCTGCTCTTCTGTAAGTCGTATCATAAGATGATTTAGTTAGGTATGAATAAATGATTAAGAATCTTGTTCGTTTTTACTTCTTTAAATTTTTGATTGGTCGTTTTACTTCCAAGTCCGCCCAATTCTTTCATCCAGGGACCGGTTTTTATATATGTCAGATGATTTTGGATTCGCTGGTCTACTACATCTAACCCTGTATATAGACACGTTTTATAACCTCGCTCCCTTGCATATCTTAAATAGAATATCAGCTCTTTTGGGTGCCATTCGCCACCCATAAAAACTACACACGTCGCTAGGCCATAGTATCTATAAAGAATATCTTTATAGCCTTTTCGGCTAATTTTTGACCCGCTCCCTTCTTTCCATAAGAAGGGGGAGTGGCAACCTTCACAACGAAGCGGACACCCAGAAACGGTAAAACAAAGGCTTATCTCTCCCGGCACCTCTTGCATAACTACATGAAAATCAAAACAGTACATAAATAAATAGTAAAAGATTATTTTATCGTTTATAAAAATACTTTTTTTTCGGCAAATTTTTTTGACTCGCTCAAAAGAGTTGACAAAAATGTTATTAACAATAAATTATTCCCAGGTTTACGGAAAGAAAAAAGACCGCTCAGTTAATCAAAATCGGCAATTTCAGCCCTTTTTTCCCATCCCTAAAGGGCGAGAAGGCAGAAATCGCCTTGTTTCCCTTTAGTGTTAGTGTAGAACAACGGGATTTCGGACTAGGGGTGAATAGTTGCCTATATTTTTTAAAAGTGGTTTCGCATCAACGCACAATTATCGAGTGTAAACATAACCGGTTTTTGAAGCAATCTGTTATTCCTCTATGAAATTTATTAGAAGCAACCAAACTTTGTATTGGCTATCGGCCCACATTGCGTCTATACGGCAGTGGCCAAAGGTATAAGATACGGTTTTTAAAGGTGCGGCATTCTTCAATTGATCCAGCCTTCATAGTAGAGTTTCGCGTCGTTAAAATTACCTTTGATTTCCAATTCTTCTTTAATTCCTTGATCAAAGTTCATAAACCAATATTCTATATCTAAGCTATTCTGCGTTTAATTCATCGACATGCAACATATAAGTAGCTATGGTTTTCAGTTCTTCATCAGAAACGTCTTTAAGAAAGCCGTCAATATTAGCTTGCATAATGGCCACTTGGCTAGAAGTGGTGTCCACAATTGGTTTAGCCTTGCCCTTTAAAAATGCGGTAATATCCCCATTTTTTTCTTTATAAATAGTCATAATTTCTTTGACTGAAGGCCCTATTTTTTTCCTGCTTACATCATGGCAGGAAATACATGTCTTTTCTGAAAACAGCCTATTGCCAAGAAGTAATTGGGATTCTTTACTCAATTCTCCACGTTCGGGCACGGCTTTGTCTATAGCTTTGTTTGATTTCTTATCCAAATCACAGCTACACATTACGAGAAATCCAATAGCAAATAAAAATAAACGCATATCTTTTAACATATAAACAATGATACAACTAAGAGACTGTTTCAAAATCTGTCGATTGTTTTTTCCTGCCCATTCCGTTAAGGCGGGTATGTCCCTTTTTGGGCATTAATTCGTTAATATCAATAACTATCGGGATGAACCGTAGCCCTGTTATTTTTTAACCCCGCAAGTGCCGGATTGCCCCATACTGCACTTAAAATGGACTCTAAATATTTCCAACGACCGTTACATAAGATTGTAAAAAATGCAAATTTTGATTTCTGACAATCTGAAAACTTGCGATAACGGTTATAAATACTTCAAAAAATGCCTCTATCCACATATGAACGACCATCCATCACCAAAAATCGGCGATGACGAAATTGGTCTCGGGGCTTATTACCAATATAAATACCAGAGATCCCCACCAGTTTTTGGCCTTCATGAAATAGTCGATATTCTTTTTTATCCCTTTTGTCGTTTCGGTTTTTGAATCTTCCATAATGAAGTTGGTTTACGAATGATATCGAGGTTTGTGTATGAAACCAATTTATTAAAGTGGTCAGTATTCTGGTTGCCCTAGTCTTTTGAGCGTGATTTATAATCAAAGAAAATCATTTTTTATATAATTAACAATAAAATGACCTTTTAATCATTTAATTTAATTATTTTGTATATTTACAGCATCTAAAATAGAGGGTTATGAATACTTTGATGAATAAGAAAGTGGGAGAAATAGTAGCTGAGGATTACCGTACGGCACAAATTTTCAAAAACCACAAAATCGATTTTTGTTGCAAAGGAAACCGTAGCATTCAAGAAGTTGCCGAAAAGAACAAACTAGATGTAGATGTACTGATGAGGGAAATAGATGAAGTACAGCGGCAAAACCATGATGACCACACGGATTTCAAATCGTGGCAGTTAGATCTGCTCGCCGATTATATCGAAAAAAAACACCACCGCTATGTCGAAGAGCGCATTCCCGTTTTAAAGCAGTATCTGAACAAACTCTGCAAAGTACATGGCGAACGACACCCCGAACTGCTGGAAATTACCGAACATTTCAACAATTCAGCCGATGAACTTACCATGCATATGCAAAAGGAAGAATCGGTACTCTTTCCCTGGGTGCGCAAAATGGTCAAAGCGGAGCAACAACAGGAACCGTTGGAAGCACCACATTTTGGCACTGTACAAAACCCGATATGTATGATGATGCTAGAACATGACAACGAGGGCGAACGATTCAGGCAAATAGCGGAGTTAAGTGATAATTACAACCCTCCGGTGGATGCCTGCAATACCTATCTCGTAACATTTCGCTTGCTTGAGGAATTTGAAGACAACCTTCACAGACACATTCATTTGGAAAACAACATTCTATTTCCAAAAGCGGAAGTGTTGGAAAATGCCATATTTACCAATGTTCATTAGAACCATTTTATATAGGAAAGAAATACTGTAATTACCGGAAATACGGAATATGTTTCCAACCTACCATTGATTCAAAGAAATGAAAAAATATAAATATTTCGCTTTTCTAGGCCTTATATTGGATTTTTTTGGACTTATGTTCATCCTTCTTATGACGGAGCAAAGAGTCTATGGTATTATCACAAGTTGTGTTGGCTCCCTAATTTTTATCATGGCCATACTGAAGTGGCATGGTTATAATCGTTATCAATTACCATGAATTTTCTGATTATAACACTTTATAGGATGTTTATCGTGACTTGCTTAAGTAGCTGGATTTCAATAGTAAAGGCTGTAAAATCCCCTGCATTCGACGAAATTCTGAAAGCTAGACGTTTATGAATTTCAGAGTACCCCCTCAATGCAAGTGCAAAGACTTCAAATGCTTTACAAAAGATATTTGAACAAAGCAATTGGCATGAGGAAAAAGTATCAAAATATCTAACGTAACCAGTTTATTTTAAATTTTATGCATCTCCAATTTTCAGGAAGCGACAATCAATTTTAGATTGATGTAACCTAGTTTGTCGGTGATGGTCGAATTAAGATTTTAAAAGTCTCAACCCTTCAGCTTCGCCTTTAGGTACTCCCGGTTTATTCTGGCGATACTTAACAGGGTGATTCCCTTTGGGCAAACAACTTCACAAGCACCTGTGTTGCTGCAACTGCCAAACCCTTCCACGTCCATTTGTTCCACCATTTTTATCACCCGGTCCATGGCCTCTACTCTGCCCTGTGGCAATAATGCGAACTGGCTCACTTTGGCCGAGACGAACAATACTGCACTAGCATTTTTACAGACGGCCACGCACGCCCCGCAGCCGATGCAGGTAGCGTTGTTGAAAGATTCCTCCGCATCGTGATGATTTACGGGAATGGTGTTGGCATCGATCGTATTTCCCAAGGTGTTTACCGAAACGTAGCCTCCGGCCTGTTGTATCCTATCGAAAGAACTTCGGTCTATCACCAGATCTTTAATGATTGGAAAGGCGTTCGCCCTAAAGGGTTCGACCACAATGGTATCGCCATCCTTGAACCTACGCATGTGCAATTGACAGGTAGTCGTCAAGCGTTCCGGGCCATGGGGTTCGCCATTTATCTGTAACGAACAGGTTCCGCAAATTCCCTCGCGGCAATCGTGGTCGAACGCCACCGGTTCCTCGCCTTTGTCGATAAGTTCGGCATTGAGCACATCGAGCATTTCAAGGAAGGACATATCTTGGTCCACGCCATCCAAATGATAGGTTTTGATCCTTCCCTTGGAAGTGGCGTTTTCTTGCCGCCATATCTTTAATGTAAATTTCATAAGATCTGTTATAAATCTTCCGCGTTCGCGATCATTTCGGCGATGTCCATCACTTTAACATCGTCCTCCTTATTTTTTGCCTTGATCCCATCGGTAAGCATATTGGTACAGAACGGGCATCCAGAGGCTATTATCTCGGGTCGGATCCCGATGGCCTCCTCCACACGTTCCACGTTTATGTCCTTGTCCCCAGGTTCGGGTTCCTTGAAGAATTGGGCACCGCCCGCACCGCAGCAAAATCCCCTTGATTTGCTGCGCTTCATTTCCACCAGTTCAACCTCCAATTTTTGCAGCAAATTGCGGGGTGCCTCATACTCGCCGTTTCCACGTCCCAAATAACACGGATCGTGATACGTAATGCGCTTTCCCTTAAATTTCCCGTTATCGACTTTTAAACGGCCCTCCTCCATCAGGGAACGGAGCAACTGGGTGTGGTGCACCACTTCAAAATGGCCCCCTAGTTCAGGATATTCATTTTTAAGGGTATTAAAACCATGAGGGCAAGCGGTAACGATTTTAGTAATCCCATATCCATTGAGCGTTTTGATATTAGTCATTGCCTGCATCTGGAAGACATATTCGTTGCCCGCCCTTTTTGCAGGATCGCCCGTACAGCTTTCCTCGGTACCCAGCACGGCGAAATCTATATCGGCCTGATCGAGCAAGCGTACAAGGGCCTTGGTAATTTTCTTTGCCCGATCATCAAAACTTCCGGCACAACCTACCCAAAAAAGAATTTCGGGCCTTTTGCCTTGGGCAGCATATTGGGCCATGGTCGGCACATTTATTTTTTGTAGGGAACTATGCATAATGCTTTGTTACTTAAAATTATAAAATTTATTTCTACTAAAAGAACCATCTCCCCTATTTTGCCAATGTCCCTTTTGTTTGTTGTCCCACAACTAAACTTCAACTTATTTTCCTGACCTTTTCATAGGTAGTGCAATATTGGCATCCAGAACGGTCGGTTATAAGCCTAACCCCTCGTTTAAATGTGAAGAAATTCCATATCCATTCTACAAAGACGTGGATTCTGTTTCGGAATCCGATCAGGGACAGGATGTGGATAAACGACCAGAGAAACCAGGCAAAAAATCCACTGAACTTTAATCCCCTGATGTCGGCAATGGCCTTTGCGCGCCCTATGGTCGCCATTGTTCCCTTGTCTCTATAAACAAATCGGGGACGGATGGTTTTTTCCGCCTGCTTCTTGGAAAGCAATTTGCCCAAAAACTTGCCCTGTTGCGTGGCGACCGGAGCCAGTGCCGGTAACGGGTTTTCCTTTTTGTTCTCCAGATGGGCCGAATCCCCGATTACAAAAATAGCGGGATATTTGGGAATGCTAAGATCTGGGTTTACTATCACGCGACCGGATCGGTCCTGGGCAACGTTCAGTGAATCCAGAATGGTGGATGCTTTTATCCCCGCGGCCCAAATTATGTTGGGTGTTTCAATGGAACCGTTCTTAAGGTAGACCTTATTCTTCTCGATGTTGGTTACGGGCGTGTCCAACAAAATTTTTACTCCCAATTTTTTCAAACTTTTTTCGGCCTTTTGCCCTAAGGATTCCGGGAATGCGTTTAAAATACGGGGACCTGCTTCGACCAAATAGATATTGACATCGTCCGGACCGATATTCCGGTATCCGTGCGAGGCGCTATTCCTTGCGATTTCCGCTATGGCCCCGGCCATTTCCACGCCGGTAGGCCCCGCCCCTATAACAACATAGGAGAGCAGTGACCTGCGAAGTTTGGAATCTTCCAGTTGCTCGGCCTTCTCCATGGAGAACAGCATTTCCTCGCGTACTTTTAAGGCATCCGCTATCGATTTTAGCCCTGGGGCAAATTGGGCCCATTCCTCATGGCCAAAATAGTTGTACTGGGCTCCAGTGGCCAAGATAAGCTGGTCAAAGGAAATATTTCTACCATCTCTAAGGATTAGGGTTTTCTCGTTGGGCAAGATTTTTTCCACCTCCCCTAAAAGCACTTCCATTTTTGGGTTTTTGCGCATGACGGCACGTAATGGTGCAGCGATATCCCCTGGCGAAAGTGCGGCCGTCGCTACTTGGTACAGAAGGGGCTGGAACAGATGGTGGTTCAATCTGTCGATTATGGTCACCTCTGCATCCGTATTTTTAAGTGCTTTGGCAGTCGCTATACCTCCAAAACCACCGCCTACGATTACAATATGTCTTTTTTTAGTCTCCATTGCTCATTGCTTTATCTTGTTTTACTTCATTTTTGTCCGTTGTTTTCTGCGGCCCTATCCGATAGCTTTTTTTGGTATACCGAGCAGTCCAACCGTACTTCCCTGTTGGACAGCTTTTTCTTCAGTAAGCCGCAATAACTGGTTTTTCCGGTCCTTTGGTAAAATTTGCATCCATAACAGGTGCGCTGTACGGCCAGAATGCCGTTGCGGTTCAGTTTATGGATCAGATGGCTTACCGTATCGTACAAGCTTTCCAGATCTTTCTCCCCCAAGCCGTAGATGGGTTCTTTAACGGGGTCGGCAAAATCGCTTGTTTCCGAAACGATCTTTTCTCCTAATGGGGATAACCGTATGGTATAACTACGGCTGTCCGAAGCCGAAAATTCCTTCTCGATCATCTTTTTGTTATCCAGGACCCTGACGGCATCACTGACCGTGGGTTTTGTAATATTGAATTCCTTGGCCAAGTGGCTAACGTTGCACAATTCCGCATCGTGAAAAGCGATAAAAATGAGGATTTGAATCTGCGTAGTACTCAGTCCGACCAATTTGGCCTTTTCCCACAATAAAACTTTCAATGCCCCGGAAATTCGTTCAAGACCTGCAACGACCTTGCTGGGGAGATCCTCTTGTTGCCATTGGGGATTAAAGACACTTTTATTCATATCCTAAATTTTGTTTGCCTAAAATTATCAGTACATCCGACAGACGAATAAGTAAACTAGAATTTAACATCGTTTATGGATATGCCAGAGTTGATATGGACGACATTTCCATTTTGCCTGACCAATACGGGAACCGATTTCACCCCTGCTTTCTCGGCCTCGGGAATTCGTGACCTGTTTTTTCCCAGGTTCACGACTTCAATATTTTTCGGATCGATAATTTTTACGATGTCGTGCTCGGCACTTGTGCAATGCTGGCATCCTACGTGATAGAAAACTGACTTTTTCATTGTATTCCATTTTTGGATCGCTGCAAAATCGCAATGCAAATATAGTAAGGAATCCTAACTAAAACAAATGAACTTAGGATTATTTTATAGTCTACATTTACAGCGCAAATGCCGTTCAAGGTCATGGCAATCGTCTACCAAATAAAAGCTATTAGATAAGGGCATACTTTTTTTACCGGATAAAGTTATCCTAAATAGAGTTTTTTGTATTTTTGATATAGAATTAATACCATGATATCCAAATCCTGTAAATATGCTTTTCGAGCCACTATCTATATCACATCCAAAGCCGATGATAACATAAAGTTAAGCGTTAAGGAAATTGCCAGGAAAATCGAAGCGCCTCAAGCTTATACCGGAAAGATATTACGCATGTTGGCAAAACATCGGATCGTTAGCTCGCTCAAGGGTCCGTACGGCGGATTTTATTGTGGGAAGCACCAATTAAATCTCCCAATAATCAATATTGTCAACGCTATGGACGGATTATCGGTTTTCAAGGAATGCATTTTAGGTTTGGAACAGTGTACGGATAAACATCCATGCCCCATGCATCGACAATATATGGAAACGAGGGCGAGCATGCTCAAATCCTTTGAGGAGACCACTATTGCAAATCTGGCCGAAAAATTAAAATCGGGTTCGGTTTATCTTACAAACCTTTAAAGCGAAAGAGACCGATTATAGAATAGTTGTTCCGAGAAGGATAATAATCTTTTAATAAAGGATAAAACCATCCGCTTTGGAATTTATGCGTAACTTGAATTCCAAAAAAAATGAATTCTACCACTAATATAGATGCAATAATAACCTAGAAACCTCCCATGAATCGTGAATTTCAGAAATTTTTTGGGACGCTAAATTAAAAAGGATGTATAACGATTTCTTAGAGTACATTAAAGAGTTCGAAAAAGTTCTTCAGAACGTTTTTCATGAAAGGTATGACATAGACCAATTCAGTAAGCAAAGGGGCATACCTCCAGTTGCTTTAAGGGATATTATGGCCAAAGCCCCGTTGTCCGTGGCTGTTCCCGAAAATTATGGAGGCAGGGGATTAAAGGTAAAGGAGTGCCTTAGAAT
>Ga0209587_1000358_pt1 | contig 22288 bp, 22 predicted proteins | sample NGEPerD_2_FD_184512 | JGI IMG/M metagenome (GOLD analysis project Ga0209587, IMG submission 184512) | Arctic peat soil microbial communities from the Barrow Environmental Observatory site, Barrow, Alaska, USA - NGEE PermafrostL1-D... | ecosystem: Environmental > Terrestrial > Soil > Wetlands >... | reverse complement strand
CCGCTCTGTCGGTGCGACTGGGCGCGTTGACGGTGTCCCCATCGCACCGACAGAGCGGCGGTCATGGGCGCGGGGCGTGGGACGGACTGAAGATCCTCGAGTTCGGGTCCGGCGCCGCGGGACCCATCGCGAGTCGCTACTTCGCCGAGCACGGCGCCACGGTGCTACGGATCGAGAGCGCCAAGCGCCCCGACTTTCTTCGGGTCTACGCGCTCGGGCCCGACAACCCGCACGGCCTCGAGGGTTCGCCCTTGTACGACGGGCTGAACGTGGGCAAGCGCAACGTCCTGTTCAACCTCAAACACCCGCGGGCCGTCGAGCTCGTGCGCGAGCTGGCCGTCGACTGGGCCGACGCCGTCGCGGAGAACTTCGCGCCGCGCGCGATGCGCGGCTTCGGCCTCGACTACGACTCGCTCGTCGAGCACCGTCGCGACCTCGTCATGGTCAGCGCATGTCTCAACGGCCAGACCGGACCGCACAAGGACTACCCGGGCTTCGGTGGTCAGGGCTCCGCGCTCGCGGGCTACAACTGGCTGACCGGCTGGGCCGACCGCGAACCCGTCGGCCCGCACGGCACCATCACCGACTCCCTCGCGCCGCGCTTCGTGGCCACTGCGTTGGCCGCCGGGCTGCTGTACCGGGCTCGAACCGGCAATGGCGTCTACCTCGACGTGAGCCAGGTCGAGGCCGCGATCTACACCCTCGCGCCGTGGCTGCTCACCTTCACCCGCACCGGCGAGGCCCTCGCCCGGATCGGCAATGACGATCCCGCCGCCGCGGTGCACGGCGTGTTCCCCTGCGCGACCGAGGGCGACGTCGATGACCGATGGGTCGCCATTGCGGCGTGGACCGAGGCCGAGCGCGCACGCCTCGCCGACATCACCGGCGGCGGTGACCTGGCCGCATGGACCCGCACCCGCACCCGCACCGAGATCGCCGAACGGCTGCAGGCGGCCGGCATCGAGGCTGTGCCGGTGGCGGACTTCGGCGATCTGCACGACGACCCGCAGGTCGCCCACCGCGAGCACTTCGTGCCCCTCACCCACCCGCATCTCGGCACCGTTCTCTACGAGCGCAACGGCTTCCGCCTGTCGGACGCGCCCAGCACCTACACCCGCTCCGGACCGACCCTCGGCCAGGACCAGGACTGGGTGCTCGGCGAGCTGCTCGGATTGTCGGACCACGAACGGGCCACGCTTGCCGCCGAGGGCGCGTTCGACTGACCCGGTCTCCCTCCACCTCCCGTTCCGGTCACGGTTCCGGCCGCAGGGCAACAGGAAACCTGACCAGAACGAGGGGTGCGATCTGACGGGGCGTCAGATCGGGCGAGTACCCTGCACGCCCGATGGATCTCAGCTTCTCCGCCGATCAGGAGGCCTTCCGCGCCGAGGCGCGGGCATGGCTGGAGGACCGCCTGACCGGCAAGTTCGCCCTGGTGCGGGGACGAGGTGGCCCGGGTGATGAACACGCCCTCGTCGACGAACGAGTCGCGTGGGAACGCGAGCTCGGTGCGCACCGGTGGAGCTGCCTGTCCTTCCCCGAGCAGTACGGCGGCCGCGGCGCGTCGCTGCTCGAGCAGGTGATCTTCTACGAGGAGTACGCCCGGGCCGGCGGACCCGGGCGGGCCGGGATCGTCGGCGAGGGCCTTATCGGCCCGACGATCCTGCACTTCGGCACCGATGCACAGCGGGAGCGCTTCCTCCCCCGCATCGCCTCGGGCGACGAGCTGTGGTGTCAGGGCTATTCCGAGCCGGACGCCGGGTCCGACCTCGCCAACGTGGCGACCCGCGCCGAGCTCGTGGCCGGCCCGAACGGTGACGAGTGGTCCATCACCGGCCAGAAGACCTGGACATCCCTCGCGCAGTGGGCGGACTGGTGCTTCGCGCTGTGTCGCACCGACCGCGACGCACCGCGCCACCGGGGCATCTCCTATCTCCTCGTGCCGATGCACCAGGCGGGCGTCGAGATGCGCCCCATCAAACAGATCACCGCCACATCGGAGTTCAACGAGACCTTCTTCGACGACGCGCGCACCGCCGCCGACAACGTGATCGGTGACGTCAACGGAGGATGGCGGGTCGCGATGGGCACGCTGGCCTTCGAGCGAGGTGCGTCGACCCTCGGACAGCAGCTGACCTTCGAGCACGAGCTCGCCGCGATCACCGAGACCGCCCGCACCAACGGGACGGCAACTGACCCGGTGATGCGCCAACGCATCGCGGATGCGTGGATCGGGCTGCGGGTCATGCGCTACAGCGCGTTGCGCAGCCTGAGCGCGATGGGTCGCGGTGAGCTCACCCCGCAAACTGCGATCCACAAGCTGTACTGGGCGAGTCTGCACCGAGACCTGGGCGAGCTCGCCGTCGACGTGGCCGGTGCGGCCGCGCTCGTCGCGGACGGCTTCCCGTACGAGCTCACCGACGCGCAGCGGCTGTTCCTCTGGACTCGGGCCGACACGATCTACGGTGGCTCGAACCAGGTACAGCGCAACATCATCGGCGAGCGGGTCCTCGGCCTGCCGCCCGAACCGAAGGTGCGTGGGTGACCGACCGACCGCGGAGCCCGGAACCCATCGCCGGCCATGGCCTGTTGGACGGCAAGCGCGTGCTCGTGACCGCGGCCGCGGGGACTGGCATCGGGTCGGCGACGGCACGGCGCTGTGCCGAGGAAGGGGCGCGTTTGGTGATCAGCGACGCCCACGAACGCCGCCTTGCAGAGGTCGCCGCCGAGATCGGCAACGCGGTGGAGGTCGCCCAGGTGTGTGATGTCACCGACGAGGCCCAGGTACAGGCACTGTTCGACGCGGCAGGGGCGTTGGACGTTGTCGTCAACAACGCCGGGCTGGGCGGTCAGGTCGATCTGGTCGACATGACCGACGAACAGTGGTCGAAGGTGCTCGACGTCACGCTCAATGGGACGTTCCGATGCACGCGCGCCGCGCTGCGGCTCATGACCGCGGCCGGTTCGGGTGTCGTCGTGAACAACGCGTCCGTGCTCGGATGGCGCGCCCAGGCCGGTCAGGCCCACTACGCGGCGGCCAAGGCCGGTGTCATGGCGCTCACGCGCTGTGCCGCGATCGAGGCGGCACCGTTCGGAGTTCGCGTCAACGCGGTCGCGCCGAGCATCGCCATGCACGCCTTTCTCGCCAAGGCCAGCAGTGAGGAGCTCCTGACCGAGCTGACTGAGCGCGAGGCGTTCGGTCGCGCCGCGGAGCCGTGGGAGGTTGCCAACGTGATCGTGTTCCTGGCCAGCGACTACTCGTCGTACATGACGGGTGAGGTCGTGTCCGTGTCGAGCCAGCACGCCTAGCCGTGGTGGACCACGCCGCCCTGGGCGCCCGGGGCGAACCCTTCGTGATGCCGATCGAGGTCGGCAAGGTCCGCGAGTACGCGCGAGCGATCGGCTCCACCCACGCCGGCTACCTCGAAGACGACGAGCCGGTCGTGCCCGCGCACTTCCTCACGACGACCTTCTTCTGGGAAGGCGAGCACGGCAACCCGTGGGACCGCGTCCAGATGTCGCAACAGCGGGGCATGCACGCCGCCCAGGAATACGTGTTTCATGGCGAACCACCTCGAGCGGGCACGAAGCTGATGTGCACGAGCCGTATCGACCGGATCTTCGAGAAGCAGTCCTCGCGCGGCGGCGCGCTCACCTTCGTCGAGATGGTCACCGAGTTCCGCGACCTCGAGGGCACACTCGTCGCCGAAGCCAAGATGACCGCGGTCGAGACGGCACCCGAGCCGGCGGCGGGGTCATGAGGCCGCCGCCCGCGCCCCTGGTGTTCGGGCCGATCACCCGGAGCGACGTCGTTCGCTACCAGGGCGCCTCGGGCGACTTCCAGCCCATCCATCACGACGAGCCGTTCGCCCGCGAGGCGGGCTACGACGCGCCACTCGTGGTCGGGATGCTGCCCGCGGGACTGCTCACCACCTGGGCGACCGATTGGCTCGGCCCCGCCAACGTGCGTCGCTCGCGCGTGCGGTGGACCGAACGCGTCTGGCCCGGCGACACGCTGACGTGTTCGGGTACTGTCGAACGAGAGCACGTGGATGACGACGGACAGCCGCTCGTCGACCTCGTGCTCCAAGCGGTGAACCAGGATGGCGCCGTCGTCGTGCAGGGCTGGATGACGTTCGTGAACCCGGAAGGCTGACCGATGCCGTGTTGTCTCGTCGCCGCGTTGTTGATGATCGGACCGCGCTTCGCGCTGTTCATGACGTGGGTGTTCACGTCTCTTGTCAGCCGGGCGTTCGAGGGCTTCCTGCTCCCCTTCGTCGGGCTCATCTTCCTGCCGTGGACCACGTTGTTCTACGTGGTCGTCTACGCGCCGGTCGACGGCGTCACCGGAATCGGCTGGTTGTTCGTCATCCTCGGATTCCTCTTCGACCTCGGCTCCTACTCGAGCGGCGGCCGTGAGGGGCGCCGCCGGCAGCGGCGCACGGCCTACTAGCCCCGGTTCGGCGTCAGCCGCTCGACGTGTTGGTGGCCGCGTCGAGATAGGCGGGAGTCTCGCCACCACCGTGCACGACGATGCTCTCACCGGTCACGTAGCGGGCGAGCGGCGAAGCGAGAAAGAGACACACGTCGGCGACGTCGGCGGGATCTGCCATCCGGCCGAGCGGCACCGTGGCACCGACCGCGGCGATGCCCTCCTCGTCGCCGTAGAACAGGTGGGCCTGTTCGGTGCGGACGAGCCCGACGGTCACCGCGTTCACCCGCACCTTGGGCGCGAGCTCCACGCCGAGGGTCTGGGTCAGATTGATGAGGCCGGCCTTGGCCGCGCCGTACGCGGCGGTGGCGGGTGATGGCCGGATGCCACTCACGCTCGCGATGTTGATGATCGAGCCACCGTCGGGTTGATCCTGCATGACCGCGTTGGCGCGCTGGGCGAACACGAGCGGCGCGATGAGGTTCAGCGTGATGATCGCGGTGGAGAACTTCGGTGAGACGGTTGCAGTGTCCGACGGCGGCGCCCCGCCGGCGTTGTTCACGAGCACGTCGAGCCGACGGAACCGCTCGCGGGTGAAGGCGACGACTCGGTCGATCTCGTCGGGGTCTCGGATGTCGGCCGCGACGAACGCGGCCTCGCGGCCGTCTGCGGCGGGGAGGGTGTCGGGCTCGTGGCGACAGCAGATGACGACATCGGCGCCGACGGCGAGGAAACGCTCGGTGATCCCCCGGCCGACACCCCGGCACCCGCCGGTCACGATCACGACCCGGCCGTGCTGATCGAGGATTCCATCGAGGGCAGGCGGTTGGGGCACCCCGATAAGGTAGCCATCCGATCTGACGCCCCATCAGATGGCCCATCGGAGACCCAATGCCGATCACGACCACGATTGACGATGCCGGCATCGCCGAGGTCGTCATGGAGCACCCGCCGGTCAACGCGCTGACCGTCGCGGGATGGTTCGAGCTCGCCGAGCGGCTCCGGGAGCTCGGCCGGGACCGGACAGTTCGGGTGGTGGTGTTGCGCGCCGAAGGGCGCGGCTTCAACGCCGGTGTCGATATCAAGGAGATGCAAGCCACCGAGGGGTTCGAGGCCCTCATCGGCGCGAACCGGGGCTGTTACGCCGCATTCGCGGCCGTCTACGAGTGCGAGGTGCCCGTGATCGCAGCGGTGCACGGGTATTGCCTGGGCGGCGGCGTCGGTCTCGTCGGCAACGCCGACATCATCGTGGCCGCCGACGACGCGACGTTCGGGCTTCCCGAGGTGGACCGCGGCGCGCTCGGCGCGGCGACGCATCTGGCTCGGCTCGTACCCCAGCACCGCATGCGGGCGATGGTCTACACGGCCGCGACGGCGACGGCGACCGAGCTTGCTGCATACGGGTCGGTGTTGCGGGTCGTGCCTCCCTCCGAGCTACGCGCCGCGGCGTTCGAGGTGGCAGGTGACATCGCGATCAAGAGCCCGACCGTCATCCGCGCGGCCAAGGAATCGTTGAACGGCATCGACCCGGTCGACGTCAGGCTCAGCTACCGCTTCGAGCAGGGCTTCACCTTCGAGCTCAACCTCTCCGGCGTCGCCGACGAGCACCGCGACGCCTTCGTCGATCAACGAGAGACGGACACGACGACGTGATCACCTCCACTGTGCGCGCGAGCAGCTGAGGATGGGCGACAAGCGCATCACCGAGGATGACGTCGTCGCCGAGCTGGCCGATGGCATGACGATCGGCATCGGCGGTTGGGGCTCGCGACGCAAGCCGATGAGCCTCGTGCGGGCGATCGCCCGTTCGTCGCTCACCGACCTCACGCTCGTGAGCTACGGCGGTCCCGATGTCGGGCTCCTCTGCGCCACGGGGAAGCTACGGCGGGTCGTGTACGCGTTCGTGTCGCTCGACTCGATCCCGCTCGAACCGCACTTTCGCGTCGCGCGCCAGTCCGGGGCGGTGTCGACACTCGAGCTGGACGAGGGGATGTTCCTGCTCGGTCTCCAAGCCGCGGCGTGGCGGGTGCCGTTCCTGCCCACCCGGGTGGGCCTCGGATCCGACCTCGTCGCTCGCCAGCCCGAGATCCGCACCGTCACCTCGCCCTACGACGACGCCGAGGAGCTCGTCGCCGCGCCGGCACTGACCCTGGACGCCGCGCTGATCCACATGCACCGCGGCGACCTCGGCGGCAACGGCCAGTACCTCAACGTCGACCCGTATTTCGACGACCTGTTCTGCATGGCGGCCGAGAAGCGGTTCATGAGCGTCGAGCGCATCGTCGCCACCGACGACCTGCTCGCCGGCGGCGCGCTCCAGACGCTGCACATCAACCGACTCATGACCGACGGCATCGTCGAGGCACCCTTCGGCGCGCACTTCACCGAATGTGTGCCTGACTACGGCCGCGACGAGGCCTTCCAGCAAGAGTACGCGGCGACGGCCAAATCACCCGAAGCGTGGGCCGCGTGGCAGGCCCAGTACCTCGACTGCGGCGGCCACGACGATTACCGCACGGTCGTGGGGCTCCGATGACCGATACGACCGGGTTGGTGACTCGGGCCGAGTACTGCGTCGTCGCGGTGGCGGAGTGCTTCCGTGGCGACGGCGAACGGCTCGCCAACCCGATCGGCACGATCCCCATGATCGGCGGCCGGCTCGCGCGGGCGAGCTTCGAACCGGACCTGGTCATGACCGACGGCGAGGCGACCCTGGTGGCCGGCCCCCGTCCGGTCGGCGAGACCACCGAGCCCAAGGTCATCGAAGCTTGGAACCCCTACCGCTCGATGTTCGACATCGTGTGGTCGGGACGGCGACACGTGATGATGGGCGCGTCGCAGCTCGACCGCTTCGGCAACCAGAACTTCGCGTTCGTCGGACCGTGGGACCGGCCCAAAGCCCAGCTCCTCGGGTTCCGCGGCGCACCGGGCAACACGATCCAGAACACGACCAGCTACTGGATCCCGGCCCACTCCCCCAAGGTGTTCGTCCCCCAGGTCGATGTGGTCAGCGGCGTCGGCTACGACCGCGCCGCCGAGCTCGGACCCGAGGCATCTCGATTCCACGAGATCCGCCGGGTCGTGACCGACCTCGGGGTGCTCGATTTCGAGACTCCCGAACACTCCATGCGCCTCCGCTCGGTGCATCCCGGCATCACGGTCGACGAGGTCGTCGAGGCAACCGGCTTCGACCTCGTCGTCGGTGACGACGTCGAGGTGACCCGCGACCCGACGCCCGACGAGCTCGCCATCATCCGAGACGTCGTCGACCCCACGGGCCTGCGCGAGCGCGAGGTCCCGAACCCGTGACCGCGGCGCATCCCGCGCTGCACACCGCGGCGTGTGAGCTGTTCGGCGTCGAGTACCCGATCGTGCAGACCGGGATGGGCTGGGTGGCAGGAGCGCGGCTCACCGCGGCCACGAGCACGGCCGGCGGGCTCGGCATCCTTGCGTCGGCCACGATGACCCTCGACGAGCTCAGCACGGCCATCCACGACGTCAAGGAACGCACCGACAAGCCCTTCGGCGTGAACCTGCGCTCCGACCAGCCCGACATCGACGAACGCATCCGCCTCATCGTCGACGAAGGTGTGCGCGTCGCGAGCTTCGCCCAGGCGCCCGGCGAACGGCTCGTCAAGCAGCTCACCGACGCCGGCGTCGTGGTCGTACCGACGGTCGGGGCCCGCCGCCACGCCGAGAAGGTGGCCGCGTGGGGCGTCGACGCGGTGATCGCCCAGGGCGGCGAGGGCGGCGGCCACACCGGCACCGTGCCCACCACCTTGCTGTTACCCCAGGTGGCCGAAGTGGTGGACATCCCCGTTCTCGGCGCCGGGGGCTTCTACGACGGCCACGGGCTCGTCGCCGCGCTGGCCTACGGCGCCGCCGGCATCGCCATGGGCACTCGCTTCCTGCTCACCCGGGAGAGCACGGTCCCCGACGCGGTGAAGGCCGTGTACCTCGAGACACCGGTCACCGGCACCGTCGTCACGACCGCGATCGACGGCCACCCCCAGCGCGTCATCCGCACCGTCATGGTGGAACACCTCGCCGGCGCGGGCCGGCTCCGCGCGCTACCGCGTGCACTGCGCAACGCCCTCGCGTTCCGCAAGCTCACCGGCACGTCGCTCCGGGACCTCGCCTCCGAGGGCATGGACATGCGCAAGAGCCAGGATCTCAGCCTGGCCCAGCTCGCGATGGCCGCGAATGCGCCCATGCTCACCCGCGCCGCGATGGTCGAGGGCCGCCTCGACGCGGGGATCCTGCCCACCGGTCAGAACGTCGGCGTCATCGACGAGCTCCCGACCGTCGCGGAGCTCATCAGCCGCATCATGAACCAGGCCGTCGCCACGCTGCGCCGGCTGGAAGGGACACCATCATGAAGTCTCGCCTACCAGCCATCGACGGCTGGTTCACCGACGAAGCCGAGCCACGCCTCATCGCCAGCCGGGGCACCCAGACCGGCAGCTACTTCTTCCCCAAGAGCCTCGCGTTCTCGCGCAACCCGTCGGCACCGGACGAAGAGCTCGACGAGACGACGCTGAGCCGCACCGGCCGGGTGTGGTCGTGGACGACCAACCACTATCAGCCGCCCGCGCCGTACGTGTCACCCGATCCGTTCGTGCCGTACACCGTCGTCGCGGTCGAGCTGGTCGACGAGCAGATGGTCGTCCTCGGTCCGCTCGCGGCGGGCGATGACCCGGCGGATCTCGCCGTGGGCGCACCGGTGGAGCTGACCATCGGCACGCTGTACGCCGACGACGAGCACGAATACACGATGTGGGCCTGGCGGATGACCGGGGCCGCAAATCCGACAGTCGACCAGGAGGCAACCCGATGAGCACAGACCCGGTCGCGGTGCTCGGCATCGGCATGCACCCCTGGGGCAAGTGGGGTCGCAACTTCGTGGAGTACGGCGTCGTCGCGGCGCGGGCCGCGCTCGCCGACGCGGGCGTCGAGTGGCGTGACGTGCAGTTCGTCGCCGGCGGCGAGACCGTGCGCAACGGCTATCCCGGCTACGTCGCCGGGGCGAGCATCGCGCAGGCCCTCGGCTGGCAGGGCGCGCCAGTCGTCTCCGCGTACGCGGCGTGCGCCTCCGGGGCGACGGCACTGGGCGCGGCGCGCGCCCAGATCCTGGCCGGCCTCGTCGACGTCGCCCTCGTCGTCGGCGCCGACACGACACCCAAAGGATTCCTCGCGCCGAACGCGGGCGAGCGCGGCGACGACCCGGACTGGCTCCGGTTCCGACTGCTCGGCGCAACCAACCCCACCTACTTCGGGCTGTACGCCCGCCGGCGGATGGAGAGGTACGGCGCCACCCCGGACGACTTCGCCCGCGTGAAGGTGAAGAACGCGCGCCACGGCCTCCACAACCCCAACGCCCGATACCGCAAGGCCGTCTCGGAGGCCGACGTGGCCGCGTCCGCGATGGTGTCGGACCCGTTGCGGCTGCTCGAGATCTGCGCCACGAGCGACGGCGCCGCCGCGATCGTCCTGTCGAGCATGGACTACGCCCGCAACCGCGGCGCCGGCGACGCGGTGCGGATCGCGGCAGTATCGACGGTGACACCGACGTACCCGAACACCGTCATCGAGATGCCGAACTTCGCCACCGACGCCTCCGCCGGAGTCGCCGCGCCCGAACGCTCGTTCCGCGACTCCATCGCCCACGCCGCGTACGAACAGGCCGGACTCGGACCGGAGGACATGAGCCTCGCCGAGGTGTACGACCTCTCGACCGCGCTCGAGCTCGACTGGTACGAGAACATCGGGCTCTGCAAGGAGGGCGAGGCCGAGCGGCTCCTGAACGACGGGGAGACGACGATCGGCGGCCGAATCCCGGTGAACCCGAGCGGAGGGCTGGCGTCCTTCGGCGAGGCCGTACCCGCGCAGGCGATCGCTCAGGTCTGTGAGCTGACCTGGCAACTCCGCGACCAGGCGGGCGACCGCCAGGTCCAGGGCGCGACCGCGGGGATCACCGTCAACCAGGGACTCTTCGGCCACGGATCCTCGGTCATCGCGATTCGTTGACCGGCCGGGCCGGTGCCCCATTCCCCGGCCGGGCCCAGGTTTCGTAGTGTGTGCTCGTGGCCGACCATTGGAACTTCGCCGATCTGTTCGAGACCGTCTGCGACACGGTCCCCGACCGCGAGGCCGTCGTCTGCGAGGACCGCCGTCTCACCTTCGCCGAGCTGGACGAGCGCGCGACGCGGCTCGCACACCACCTCGCCGCCGGCGGCGTGACGACCGGCGACCACGTGGGGATCTACGCCTACAACTGCACCGAGTGGATCGAGGCGATGTTCGCGGCGTGGAAGATCCGCGCGGTACCGATCAACGTGAACTACCGCTACGTCGAGACGGAGCTGCGCTACCTGTTCGACAACGCCGACCTCGTCGGCCTCGTCCACGGGCGCGAATTCGTCGATCACATCGCAGTGGTGCGGGACGACTGCCCGAAGCTGAAGGTCCTCGTCGCCATCGATGACGGCACCGACGCCGATCTCGCCAAGATCGGTGCGGTGGAGTACGAGGCCGCGCTGGCTGCGGCTTCACCGACGCGCGACTTCGCGCCGCGTTCGCCGGACGACCAGTACGTGCTCTACACCGGCGGCACGACCGGCATGCCCAAGGGCGTGATGTGGCGCCAGACCGACTTCTTCAACGCAACCATCGGCCCGCTGCTGACGACGGGCGGCGAGCCCTACACCTCGACCGCCGAAGTGGTCGACGCGGCCAAGGCCGGCGGTGACGCGGTCGCCTACCCGCTCGCGCCGCTCATGCACGGCGCGGCGCAGTGGGTCGTCATGATGCTCGTCCTGCAAGGCAACAAGGTTGTGCTCTCCTCGCAGCGGCGACTCGACCCGATCGCGGTCTGGCGGACGATCGAACGGGAGAAGGTCATGTCGGTCAGCCTCGTCGGTGACGCCATGGCCCGACCGCTCATCGAGGCGGTCGACGATCCTGCGCTCGCCGGCGTCGACACGTCGGGCCTCTTCGTGATCGGCTCCGGTGGCGCGATCCTGTCTCCGGCGGTCAAGGACGCGATCACCGAGCGGTTCCCGAACATGCTGGTCATCGACTCGCTCGGCGCGTCCGAGACGGGCTACCAGGGCAGCGTGGCCGGCTCGGACAGCGAGGGAAGACCGCGGTTCGTGATGGGTGACCACACGATCGTCCTCGACGAGGACGGTGCGCCGGTGGAGCCCGGAAGCGGCGTGATCGGCCGGCTCGGGCGCCGCGGCTACGTGCCGGTCGGCTACTACAAGGACCCCGAGAAGACCGCGGAGACGTTCGTCGAGATCGACGGAGAGCGCTGGGCCTTTCCCGGTGACATGGCCCGCGTCGAGAGCGACGGAACGATCACCCTGCTCGGGCGCGGCTCGGTCAGCATCAACTCCGGAGGCGAGAAGATCTTCCCCGAGGAGGTCGAGCTCGCCCTGAAGTCCCACCCCGACGTCTTCGACGTGCTCGTCGTCGGCGTGCCCGACGAGCGCTGGGGTGAGCGGGTCACCGCCGTCGTGAAGACACGCGGCAGTGAGACGTTGACGGCCGAGGATCTCGCGAAGCACGCGCGCTCGACCATCGCCGCGTACAAGGTGCCGCGAGGGCTCGTCCTCGTGAACGAGGTCGTACGCTCACCGTCGGGCAAGGCGGACTACCGGTGGGCGAAGACCACGGCGCTGGAGGCCGACAGCGCCACCTGAGTCCCGCTGAACCGGAGGCGACGCCAGATGCAGCCTGTCTCTCGCGCCCCCGTGGCCCGCGTGTCGTTCCTGCTGTACGTGGGCGTCGCGGTCGAGGCGCTCGGCTACGGCGCGATCTTCGCCCTGCTCGCCGAGCTCCAGGACCGCTACGACCTCCCCACCTACGGACTCGGTCTCATCGCCGGCACCGCCTTCCTGGCGGGGCTGGGCGCGCAGCTCGGCCTCGCCCGCTACGCCGACCGAGGTCATACCCGGATGCTTCTGCGGGTCGGGCTCGGCGTCGCCGCGGCCGGGATGCTGTGGTTCGGCCTCGCCACCCAGTTGTGGCAATTCGTCGGTGCCCGATTGTTGCTGGGGCTCGGATCGGGGATGTTCGTCCCCGCGACCCGCCGCGTGGCGGTGACCACGGCGGGGCCTCGTTCGGGCGAAGCGCTCGGGCGGATCGCCAGCTTCGAGGTGGGCGGCTTCATCGCCGGACCGCCCATCGCGGCCGTGCTCGCGGCGCTCTTCGGGCTCCACGCCCCATTTCTCGTCCTCGCCGGAGTGCTCGCGCTCACGGCCCCGGCGGTCGCCCGGATCGCAGAACCACCGATCGACAGCCGACCCGAGCGCCGCGCGGTGCGTTCGCTGATCGCACGGCGGGGAGTGCTGGCCGGCCTCGCTCTCGGCGCGGCACTGTTCCTCGCGATCGGCGTGTTCGACGCGATCTGGGCCCGCTACATGACCGACATCGGCGCGAGCACCGCCGTGATCGCGATCACGCTGGCGCTCTTCGCGCTTCCGCTCGTGGTCTTGAGCCCGTTCGGAGGCCGGCTGGCCGATCGGCGCGGCGCGGTTCGCAGTGGCGTCGTCGCGCTCGTGATCACCACTCCCTGCATCGCGGTGTACGGCTTCACGGACTCCGTGCTGATCGCGAGCGTCGTCGCTCTCATCCACGCGACCGGCGACGCGGTCACGACCCCCGCCGGGCAGACCGCGGTGGCCCGGTTCGCGCCGGCGTCCCTCGCCGGCGCGGGCCAGGGCCTCTACGGCGCCGTCGGCGCGGCTGCGGCCGCGAGCAGCAACACTCCCGAGACCAGGAGACCGATGAGACCGACAGCAGCCAGCACCGCGCGATTCACGAGCCCGCGCACGAACGCGGCGTCGTCGGGATCTGCGTAGCGGCGAGTCCTCACGGTGAGCTGGCCGGTACGGAGCTGGCCGGCAATCGCCTCGGCGTGGTCGGGCAGGGTCCGCAGCGACGGGAGACTGCGAATCAGCTCCTGGCGCAGCTCATCCTCCAACGCATCGGAGCCCTCGGGGACGACCAGCGGGCGGGCAAGCTCCGTTGCCCGTTGGGCCGTCGGGTAGCCCGGAGCGAGCGTCCGCAGTGTCCCATCAAGGGTGACGAGCGCCCGCGCCAGGAGGGTGAACGAGTGCGGCACGCGCAGGTGGTTGGCCCGCAGGACCCGGATCATGGCCTCGAACATGCCCACGTCGATGCCGCCACCGTGGTCGACCTGCACCGCGAGGAACCGCGCGAGATCCGACGTGAGGCCGCTGATGTCGGTGCCGGGCGGCGGCGGTGCGATCGCCAGCACAGACCGCCTGAGCAGCATGGGATCGTTGAGCTGGGTCGCGAGCAACATCCCGCCGAGCGCTTGGAGCGTCGTGGCGTCCAGCACGCCCGTCGAGCCGAAATCCAACAGCGCCAACGTTCCCGACCGGTCGACGAGGATGTTGCCCGGGTGCGGATCAGCGTGGAACACCCCGTCACGCAGCATCTGCGCCAAGAACGACGCGAGCAGGCGATCCGCAAGCTCGTCGCGAGACACCGGGGTGGCGTCGACCGCGTCGCGGTCCGAGATCAACGCACCGGCCATCTCCTCCAACACGAGGACTCGCCGCGTCAACAGCTCGTCGTACACCGCCGGAATCCGAACACCGACGTCGTCGGCACGGTTGTCTCGCACGCGCTCCTCGGAACGGGCCTCAGCCGAGAAGTCGAGCTCGTCACGGATCGCGCCGGTGAACTCACGCACGAGCGAGACCACGTCGACCCGCAACCCGAGGCCCGTGCGCCGTTGCAGGAAGCGCGCCAGCGACAACATCGTCTGGGCGTCGCGATCCACCACGTCGGCGATACGCGGGCGCTGCACCTTGACGACGACCAGGCGGCCGTCCGCCAGTGTGGCCCGATGCACCTGGGCGATCGACGCCGCGGTCAGGGGCTCCCAGTCAAACGTCGGGAACACCTCCTCGACCGGCCGCCCCAGCTCCGATTCCACGACTCGGCGAATGCCGTCGGCCGGTTCCGGTGCCACCGACGCCTGTAGCACCGTCAACTCCGCGATGAGTGGCGCCGGCAGCAGGTCACCCCGCGTCGAAGCGACCTTGCCCAGCTTGACGAACATGCCGCCGCACTCCTCGAGCGTGGCCCGTGGCACGGCCCGAACTCGGGATCGGTGATGCCGGCGCTCGAGGCGAACCGAGTGTGCAACAGCCCGTTTCGCTTCGCGATCCTCAACACCTGCTGGAATCGCACCGTGGGCGCAAACGTCTGCTTGATCCGACGAATCGGGTGCGGCAATCGGCGCAGCCGCCCGAGCTCGTCCTCACGCCGGCCCGATCCGAACACGAACTGCTCGGCGACGCCGACGGCCATCGTCGCGAGGATCGTGAAGGCCACGACACGAACCGTCAGATCCCAGTCCGATGGCGCGCGGTTCTCGTACGACGCTGCCGCCAGCGATACGCCGAGCACCCAGCCGGCGAGGCTGATGAGCAGCGAACGGATCCAGCTCCGACGCACCCCGAGGAGCCGAAGCGACATCCAGCTCAGCGCGACGACCGGGACCAGCAGGAGGAGGAGCTGGAAGAGGTCGTCGATCACGATGTCGATCACGCTCGGAGACTACGCGTCCCGCCGTTCCACCATGAGCCCCCCACCGACCACCAGCAGCGACGACCAGGCCGCGAACACCAACGCGGAGACGTACCACGGCGTGAACGCCGTACCCTCGGCGAACGAGTATGGAAACGCGCCGAAGCCGCTCATCAACGGGAACCCTCGGGCGACATCGGCGCTCGTGAACACCGAGACGAGAGGCTCGACCACCAGACCGAGCACGAGCACGAGGGTGATGCCGAACGCCGGGTTCCGAGTCAGTGCCCCGACGCCGATGCCGAACACGACCGCGAGCGCGCCGACGATGACGTAGGCGATCGCGACTTCGGCCAGGCGGTCGTTGGACGGGAGGTCATATCCACGCGACGACAACACGATGGTCGTCACGAGTGCCGCGCCACCGACGGCCAGCGCGCCGGTCACCCCGCCGACGGCCGCGCCGACCATGACCTTGGCGCTCACCACTCGACGGCGAACGGGCACCGCGGTGAAGGTCGTACGGATGGTGCCGAAGCGGTACTCCTGGGCGAACATCTGCACCCCGAGCACGAGGAGCAGTACGAGCGTCAGCGTGCCCGCGCCCGCCACGAGCTCCACCGGTCGACCGGACCCGTCGTAGTCACGGGTCGACAACCCCGCGATGAGCCAAGTCAGCAGCACGGCAATCGCCACGAGAACCTTGGGGCTGCGCACGGTGCGCAGCTTGAGCCACTCACCGCGCATCGCGGCCGTCATGACGGCGTCCCTCCGGCGCGGTATTCCTGCTCGTCACCCGTGAGTCGGAGGTAGGCCTGCTCGAGCGACGGCTCGTGCGGAGTCAGCTCGTGCAGGACGATGCCCTCGGCCGCGGCAAGCTCGCCCACCGCCGGTGCCTCGATCCCGCCGAGCTCGATCTGCGAGCCGTCCGACCGATCGACCCGGCCGCCGCGCTCGGCAACGAGCTGTGCGAGGCGGGTGGCGTCGGGGCTGACCACGGTCACCGTCGACTCGGCCGCGCCGCCGAGCACTTCCTCGCGGGTTCCCGAGGCGAGCAGGCGCCCTTTGCCGATCACGACGACGTCGTCCACGATCTGGCCGAGCTCGGAAAGCACGTGGCTCGACACGAAGACGGTGCGGCCCTCATCGGCGAGGTAGCGCATGAACTGCCGGATCCACACGATGCCCTCGGGGTCGAGCCCATTGGCGGGCTCGTCGAGGATGAGCACGGGCGGATCACCGAGCAGCGCGCTCGCGAGCCCGAGGCGCTGGCCCATCCCGAGGGAAAAAGCTCCGGCGCGACGACCGGCGACGTCGGCAAGCCCGACGAGCCCCAGCACCTCGTCAACCCGACGCGCCGAGAGGCCGTTGGTGACCGCGACCGTCCGGAGGTGGTCTCGCGCGCTGCGGCGGGGGTGCACGGCCTTCGCGTCGAGCAGCACCCCGACGGAGCGCAGGGGCGCCCGGAAGGCCGCGTACGGCATACCATCGAACGTCGTTCGTCCGGTGTCCGGGCGATCGAGACCGAGCATCAGGCGAACGGTGGTCGACTTGCCCGATCCGTTGGGTCCGATGAATCCGGTGACCGCGCCGGACCGCACGGCAAAGGTGAGACCGTCGACCGCCAAGGTTCGGCCGAAGCGCTTGCACAAGCCTTCGGCCTGAATCTCCACGCGCCGGACGCTAGCGGTGGCCGGACCATACGAGGAACCCCGCGGGCCGTCCCGCCGGTACCCGAGACCTCCAGTAGCCTCCGCGGCGCCGTGGATCTGTCGTGGTCGGACTCCGAAGCAGCATTCCGCGCCGAGGCGCGAGACTGGCTCGCGGCGAACGTCCCCGACCCACCGCCGGCTTCGGGTGACACCCGCGAGGGGTTCGCCGCGCACCTCGAGTGGGAACGCCGCTTGTTCGACGCCCGCTGGGCTGTCGTCTCGTGGCCCGAGGCCTACGGCGGGCGCGCCGCGAGCCTGTGGGAATGGCTGATCTTCGAAGAGGAGTACTACCGGGCCGGCGCGCCTCAGCGCGTCACCCAGAACGGCATCTTCCTGCTCGCCCCCACGCTGTTCGAGTTCGGCACCCCCGCCCAGCAGGAGCGCTTCCTGTCACGGATGGCGAGCGGCGAGGAGACGTGGTGCCAGGGCTGGTCCGAACCGGACGCGGGCAGCGACCTCGCCGCCATCGCGAGCCGCGCCGTGCACGACGCCGCCAATGGCGGCTGGCGGCTGTCCGGCCAGAAGACCTGGACGACCCGCGGTGCGTTCTGCACACACCTGTTCGGGCTGTTCCGCTCCGACCCCGACGCCGAGCGCCACCGCGGCCTCACCTACCTCCTCGTCCCGCTCGACTCACCCGGCATCACCGTGCGCGGGTTCGGCCGCCTCGACGGCGATGAGGGCTTCGCCGAGGTGTTCTTCGACAACGTGTTCGTGCCCGATGACCTCGTCCTCGGCGAGGTCGACGAGGGTTGGAAGGTCGCAATGGCGACCACCGGCTCCGAACGCGGCCTCACCTTGCGCAGCCCCGGGCGGTTCCTGGCCACCACGAACCGACTCGTGGAGCTCGCCCGCACCCGGTCCGCGGATGACCCGCTCGTCCGCCAACGGATCGCACAGGCCCGCATCGACGCGGAGGCATACCAACTCCACACCCTCGCCACCGTGACCAGGATCACCGACGGCGAGCCGCCCGGCGCCGAATCCAGCCTCACCAAGGTGTTCTGGTCCGAGCTCGACGTGCGTTTGCACGAGACCGCACTCGGGATCCTCGGCGCGGAGGCCGAGCTGGACGACTCCGCGTGGATGAAGGGCTGGCAGTTCGCCCTGTCCGGACCGATCTACGCGGGCACGAACGAGATCCAACGCAACGTGATCGCCGAGCGCGTGCTCGGCCTCCCCCGGAAGTAACGGCACCCGACGGATGCGCTTCGCCTTCACCGACGACCAGCTCGCGTTCCGAGATGCCGTGCGCGCGCTGCTCGACAAGGAGTGCCCACCGGCGGTCGTGCGCGCCGCGTGGACCAACGCCGACGGGCGGAGCGGTGCGGCCTGGACCGCGCTCGGGGAGATGGGTGCGCTCGGCGTCCTGGTGGCCGAGGCCGACGGCGGGCTCGGGCTCAGCGAGCTCGACGCAGTGCTGCTGGCCGAAGAGACCGGTCGAGCCGCGTTGCCGGAGCCGTTCGTCGAGCATGTACTGGTGGGCGCGCCGATCGTCGGCGGTGAGGACTACGCGACCGGCGCGGCCACCGTGACCGCGGGGGACCCGCTCGTGCCCTACGCGGATTCCGCTGACGCGATCGTCCGCCTCGGCCACGACAGCTTCCGCTGCGCCGCCACTGCGGCGTCGCTCGACTCGCGACAGTCGGTCGACGGGAGCCGTCGTCTGTTCTCCATCGACGGAGCCGAGCCACGGCGTGCCCTGACCCGGTCCGAGGTGTCGACCGCGTACTGGCGGGGTGTCCTCGGCTTCTCGGCCCAGCTCGTCGGCCTGGCGCACCATCTCCTGGACGTGACGATCGTCTACGTCACCGATCGCCGCCAGTTCGGCGCACCGATCGGATCGTTTCAGGCGCTCAAGCACAAGCTCGCCGACGTGCGCATCGCGATCGAGTTCTCGGCGCCGCTCGTGTACCGGGCCGCGTACTCGCTCGCCCACGCGGACCCCGAGGCGGCCGTACACGTCTCGATGGCCAAGGCCGCCGCAGCCGACGCCGCGACCCTCGCCGCTCGCCACGCGCTGCAGTGCCACGGGGCCATCGGCTACTCCGACGAGCACGACCTCCACCTCTGGATGAAGCGGGTCTGGGCGCTCGCCGCGACGTGGGGTGACGCCGACTGGCACCGCGACCGCGTCGCACGCGCGACGCTGGACCGAACCTGACAAGGAGCACCACCGTGGCTGAGGCGTACATCATCGACGCAATCCGGACGCCGGTAGGACGGCGCGGTGGTGGACTCTCCGCCGTCCACCCCGCCGATCTCGGGGCGCACTCCATCTCGGCCCTGCTCGACCGCACCGGCGTCGACCCCGCGGCTGTCGAAGACGTCGTGTTCGGCTGCGTGGACGCGATCGGCCCGCAGGCCGGTGACATCGCCCGAACGTGCTGGCTCGCCGCCGGACTGCCCGAGGAGGTCCCCGGCACGACGATCGACCGTCAATGCGGATCGAGCCAGCAGGCGGTCCACTTCGCCGCGCAGGCCGTCATGAGCGGCACGACCGACATCGTCGTCGCCGGCGGCGTGCAGAACATGAGCCAGATCCCGATCGCCGCGGCGATGACCTCCGCTGAGCAGTTCGGGTTCACCGACCCTTTCTCCGGCTCGACCGGTTGGACCGACCGTTACGGCACCCAGGAAGTGAGTCAGTTCCGCGGCGCCGAGCTCATCGCCGAGAAGTGGAACGTCACCCGTGACGAGATGGAGGCGTTCGCGGTCGAGTCCCACGAGCGGGCGTTGCGGGCACAAGCCGAGGACCGGTTCGACCGCGAGATCGTTCCGCTCGCCGGAGTGACGCGAGACGAGGGCCCGCGGGAACCGAACTGGGACAAGATCCGATCCTTGCCCCCGCTGGTGGAGGGCGGCCGCCTCACCGCCGCGGTCAGCAGCCAGATCTCCGACGCGTCCGCGGCGATGCTCGTGGTGAGCGAGCGCGCCCTGGCCGACCACGACCTCACACCCCGCGCCCGGATCCACCACTTGAGCGTGCGCGGCGCGGATCCGATCTTCATGCTGTCGGCGCCCATCCCGGCGACCGCCTACGCGCTCGAGCGGACGGGGATGAGCCTCGACGACATCGACCTGGTCGAGATCAACGAGGCGTTCGCGTCGGTCGTGCTGGCGTGGCAACGCGAGACCGGCGCAGATCTGAGCCGCGTCAACGTCAACGGTGGTGCCATCGCGCTCGGCCATCCGCTCGGCGCCACCGGCGTACGCCTCATGACCACCCTGCTCAACGAGCTGGAACGCACCGGTGGGCGCTACGGGCTCCAGACGATGTGCGAGGGCGGCGGCCAGGCCAACGTCACGATCATCGAGCGGATCTGAGGAGGCCCCTGGAGCCGCCCGACCGCTTGCGGAGCTTGCCCCGGTGGCGGGATCATTCACCCGCACGTGCGGCCCGGCCTTCCTAGGAGCAACACTCATGGCGACGCCCGAAGCGTGGTTGACGCTGTATGAGTCCTTCCTCGACGGCACCCCACCCGACGAGACGACGCTTCGGCGCCTCGCCTACGCCGCGTGCGACGGTGACTCCCTCACGCTCATGACCACGATGCTGCGCACGATCGGCGACCTCTCCGAGCAGCTCGCGCAGTTCTACGGCAACTCGTCGCGCGACGTGATGCGTATGGAGGTGTTCCTCCCCATCGCGCGCTAGTCGGTTCGCCCGTGCGCGAGCTGGGCGTAGGAGTCGAGGAGAGCCAACACCCGGTCTGCGGGCGCGGAGGGGAGCTGGAGTACCACCTCGTCGATGCCAAGGCCGGCGTAGTAGTCGAGCTTGCCCGGATCGGGAACCGTGCCGAACGGCACCACTCGCAGGCTCGCGGGGTCCCGTCCCACCCGCTCTGCCGCGGCGTGCAGGTCGACGAGCGCGTCTCGGACGCCCGCTCCGCCGATCGGGATCCACCCGTCCGCATACTCGGCGATGTGCGCGAACAGCTTCGGTCCGGCCGCGCCGCCGATCAGCACCGGCGGGCCGGGTCGCTGTACGGGCTTCGGCCACGACCAGCTCGGTGAGAACTCGGTGTGGTCACCCGAGAAGGCGGCTTCGTCGTCTCGCCACAGGGCCTGCATCGCGAGCACGTGCTCGCGGGCCACTGCCCGGCGCTGCGGCATCGTCACCCCGTGATGTTCCAGCTCGTCCTCGTTCCAGCCGAAGCCGATCCCGAACGTGAACCGGCCGCCGCTCAGCTGGTCGAGCGACGCGATCGCCTTCGCGGTGACGATCGGTTCGCGCTGGGCCACGAGACAGACCCCGGTGCCGAGGGTGATCCGCTCCGTCACCGCGGCCGCGGCGGCGAGTGCGACGAACGGGTCGTAGGTCCGCCGGTACTCCTCAGCCAGCTGGTCGTCGCCCGTGGGCGCCGGGGTGCGACGGGACACCGGAATGTGGGTGTGCTCGGGCACGTACAGGGAGGCGAGCCCGCGCTCCTCGACTGCGCGGGCCAACGTGACCGGGTCGATCGACCGGTCGGTCGCGAACATCGTCACGCCGAGGCGCGGGCCGTCGGTCACGTCGCTGATCCGGGCGGCCGGCCGGCTCCGTGGCGGGCCGTTCCGCGCTCGAAGATGTCGGCCCACTCCGAGCGGTGTTCCGTGCCGTGTTCCAGGCGGTGTTCCGCGTGCTGTTCCGCCCGCTGATCCCCACTCCGCTCCACGCGGGTACCGTACCCGGCGCTTCCCCGCGAACGAGGAGAGCCCGTGGGCATCTGTGAAGGACGGATCGTGATCGTCACCGGCGCCGGCCGGGGCATCGGACGCGGCCACGCGCTCGAGTTCGCCCGCCAAGGTGCGAAGGTCGTGGTCAACGACCTCGGCGCCGAGCTGGACGGGACCGGCGGATCGAGTGGACCGGCCGGCGTCGTCGTGGATGAGATCCGCGCCATGGGCGGTGAGGCGGTCGCCAATGGTGACGACGTCGCCGACTGGGCGGGCGCCCAGGCAATTGTCCAGTCCGCGCTCGACGCGTTCGGTGGCCTCGACGTCGTCGTGAACAACGCAGGCTTCCTGCGCGACCGGATGCTCGTCGGCACGAGCGAGGACGAGTGGGACGCGGTCGTGCGCGTCCACCTCAAGGGCCACTTCTGCGTGTCCCGATTCGCCGCCGCGTACTGGCGCGAACAGTCGAAAGCCGCCGCGACGGTCGACGCCCGGATCGTGAACACCAGCTCCGGCGCGGGACTGATGGGCAGCGTCGGCCAGGGCGCGTACTCGGCCGCCAAGGCAGGCATCGCCGCGCTCACGATGGTGCAGTCCGCGGAGCTCGGCCGCTACGGCGTCACCGCGAACGCGATCGCCCCGGCGGCGCGCACCCGCATGACCGAGGCGGTGTTCGCCGAGACGATGGCCGCACCAGAATCAGGATTCGACCCGATGGCCCCGGAGAACGTGGCGCCGCTCGTCGCCTGGCTCGGCAGCGCGGATTCCGCCGACGTCACCGGCCGGGTCTTCGAGGTCGAAGGCGGCATGCTGTCGGTCGCCGACGGCTGGCAGCACGGCCCGCGGGTCGAACGCGACGAACGCTGGGATCCCGCCGCGGTGGGACCGGCCGTCGGCGACCTCCTCAGCCAGGCCCCAC
>Ga0209587_1000357_pt1 | contig 22303 bp, 20 predicted proteins | sample NGEPerD_2_FD_184512 | JGI IMG/M metagenome (GOLD analysis project Ga0209587, IMG submission 184512) | Arctic peat soil microbial communities from the Barrow Environmental Observatory site, Barrow, Alaska, USA - NGEE PermafrostL1-D... | ecosystem: Environmental > Terrestrial > Soil > Wetlands >... | reverse complement strand
TCGTCGCTGCGACGCGGGAGAGGCGGCTGGTGATTCGCGGCATCGAGACGGGTCCTTCGTCGAGCGAGCACGTGGGCGGTCACCGATCCTCCGGTGCCGTACTCATGCCCACGCCAGCGGGCCCGAAACCCGTTCATTCCGCGGATTTGTCGGTGAACGTGTAATCCAAGACACGCCAGTGCGAGCCGTCCGCGTCCCAGACGAGGTCCGCAGCAAACTTGTAGTCCCCTGCCGCGTCGTCCGAGTCCCGGGTGCCGTCGATCTTCACCGACCGGCTGGCGGGGTAGCGGAACCCGCCACTGACCCGAAACCCGTCCTCTCGCGGGCGGGTCCGGAAGGTGCCCGGCTCGAGGTCTGGCCCGATCTCCCAGACCTGGTCCTTCTTCAGGCCCTGGATGAACTCACTGACCTGTCGGCAGGTGTTGCACCTCGCCTGGTCGAGTGCCTCGCCCATCACGGGGCGCACGTTCCTGATGCGGATGGAGTACTGCACCAGATGTGCGAAGTACTCGCCGAACTCGGCAGCGCTCTGCTTGGTCGGCGCGGCGGTCGGCTTCTCGGGAGGCGTCGTGTCCAGACCCGGCGGGACCGAGTGGCTGGGTGCGGAGGAGGGGACTGAGGTCGGTTCGTCCTTCGAACCGCAGCCGGCCGTGCCGGTCAGGGCGAGGACTGTCCCGAGCGCCACGGCCGTGCCCAGAACCATTCGGAGAACCATTCGCAGACCCATTCGGGGGAAGCGGAACCGCACGTCGCCTGCCTCTCGTGGACGGTGGTGATGCCGGGTGATCACGGTAGCCGCGTGCGCTCAAGATGCGTCGGCCGCGGCGAAGTGCAGCTTGCTGAACGCCAGGGACTCGAGCAGGGCGTCCTTGCGCACCTCGCGGGTGCCGGCTTTGCGGGTGTTGATCTCCGCGACGATGTGGCCCTCGAAGCCGCGGGTGGCGAGCAGTTCGAGGAAGCGACCGCAGGGCTGGTTGCCGTGCCCGGGCACGAGGTGCTCGTCCTTGGCGGACCCACTGCCGTCGGTCATGTGCACGTGACGGAGTCGACTCCCCAGTCGCTCGGCCATCGCGATCGGGTCGGAACGGGCCGTCGCGGCGTGCGAGAGGTCGATGGTGGTGTTGGCGTAGGACTCTTCTGAAGGGTCCCACCCGGGCTGGTACACCTTCATCTCACGCCGCGAGGTCGCCCGCCACGGGTACATGTTCTCGACCGCGAACGCGATGCCCGTGCGCCGCTCGAGGTCGGCGATCCCCTCCACGAAGCCGGTGGCGTAGTCCCGCTGCCAGCGGAATGGCGGGTGTACGACGACCACGTCGGCGTCCAGGGCCGCGGCCATCTCGGCGCTTCGCTCGAGCTTGGTCCACGAGTCTGTTCCCCAGACCCGCTGGGTGATCAGCAGGCACGGCGCGTGCACGGCACATACGGGAATCTCGTGGTAGTCGCGCAACGCCCGGATCTTCTCGATGCTCTGGCTGACCTGGTCGATACCGACCATGACCTCGACCGCGTCGTAGCCGAGCTTCTCGGCGTACTCGAAGGCGTGAGTGGTGGTCTCGGGGTAGACCGACGCACTCGAGAGTGCGAACAACGGTGCCACGTCGCCCGCCTCAGCCTATGGCGCTGAGCTGGTCGAGACGATCCAGGATGACGCCCTCGCGCAGGGCCCACGGGCAGATCTCGAGCTCCTCCAGATCGAAGATGTCCATCACCGCCGCCGCCACCAGTGCGCCCGCGACCACCTGGTGCGCCCGGTTGCCGGAGACCCCCGGGAGCTCGGCGATGTCCTCGAGGCTCATCTCCAGCATCTTGGGGATCCACTCGTCGAGGTTGGCCGCAGGGAGGATCCGGCGTACGAGGGGGCCGTCGCTCGAGGCCGCTGCCCCGCAGATGCGAGCCAGCGAACGGAACGTCTTCGAGGTCGCCACCGCGTGGTCGGGAGTACCGCCGTGCAGCAGGGTGCCGGCGTCGTGGGCGATCTCGGTCCGGATCTTGGTGCGCAGCTTGCGGAGCGCCTTGTCGCTGGGGGGGCCGTCGGCGAAGTGTTCCCTGCTCAGCCGACCTGCTCCGAAGGGGAGGGACCAGGCCACGGCGGGCGACTCGTCGTCGCCACCGGCGACCTCCAGCGAGCCACCGCCGATGTCGAAGACCGCGAGGCGTCCCGAGGACCACCCGAACCAGCGGCGTACGGCGAGGAAGGTCAGCCGCGCCTCGTCCTCACCGGGCAGCACCTTGATCTCCACGCCGGTGCGCTCTTGCACATGAGCGAGCACCTCGTCACTGTTGTCGGCGTCGCGAACCGCCGACGTGGCGAAGGAGAAGATCTCCTCGCATCCCTTGTCGTCAGCCACCTTCAGGGCGTGTCCGACGAACTCGGTGAGCGCGTCAACGCCCTTCTCACTGATCGTGCCGTCCTTCTGGAGGTGCTCGGCGAGCCGCAGCGGCTCCTTGTAGGAGGAGGCAGGCATCGGCGCCGCGCCACGATAGGCGTCCACGACGAGCAGGTGCCCCGTATTGGAGCCGATGTCGAGCACACCGAGGCGCATAAGTGGAGGCTACCGGTGCGGGCTGTCCGGTTCCGGCCAATGCCCGCATAGGCTGATGCTCGTGCCCGAGGTCGATCTCGTCTTTCCCCGCGCCTGGATCGAGTTCCAGGACCCGGACGACGACGGGCAGGTCTTTCGTTGCGACCTCACCTGGCTGACCTCGAGCTGGACCTGCATCTTCGGCAACGGGTGCCCCGGCATCTACGCCGAGGCACCCGACGCCGGTTGCTGCACGCTCGGCGCCCACTTCTCCGACAAGGCCGACGAGAAGCGGGTCGCGGCGGCCGTCAACCGCCTCGACGACGCCACCTGGGAACGCCGGCCGGAGGCGTTGAACAAGCGCGGCGAGGTCAAGCGCTCGGGCTGGGTCGAGACCGACGACGAGGGCGAACGCAAGACGCGGGTCTCCGGCAGCGCCTGCATCTTCCACAACTCCCGCGGCTTCGAGGGTGGCTATGGCTGCGCACTGCACGCTCTGGCGCTGCACGAGGACGTCCACTTCGTCGAGACCAAGCCGGACGTCTGCTGGCAGCTGCCACTGCGACGCACGTTCAGGCAAGTCGAGCGCCACGACGAGACCTCCTACCTCGAGGTAAGCATCGGTGAGTACGACCGCCGCGGATGGGGTCCCGGAGGCCACGAACTCGACTGGTACTGCTCGGGCAACACCGAGGCCCACGTCGGGCTCGAGCCGGTCTACCTCTCCAGTGCTGTCGAGCTGATCATGCTCATGGGGCAGGCGGCGTACGACGTGCTCGCGGCGCACTGTGAGGCCCACCTGCGCTCCCGTTCGGCGCTGGCGCTCCACCCCGCGTCGCCCTCCCGTCACTGACGCGACGCGGTCGCAGCCTTGACCCGCAGACCCCGGTGTCCGGCGCCTGCGTGGCTCAGGTCACAATCAGCTATGCGTCTCGATCACATCGTCTTCGCTGCGGGTCCTGGTGGACTCGCGGGCACGACGGAGCGCCTCTCGGAACTGCTCGGTGAGGACTTCGCCGGGGGTGGCATCCATCCCCGCTTCGGCACCCGCAACTCGATCCTGCCCCTGACCCACGGCACTTTCTTCGAGGTCGTCGAGGTCCTGGACCACCCCGCCTCGGACAAGGCGCCGTTCGGCCAGGCCGTTCGCGCCCGTTCCGAGCTCGGTGGCGGCTGGCTGGGCTGGGTCGTCGCCGTCGATGACATCAGGCCCTTCGAGGAACGCCTGGGCCGTGCGGCAGCCAAGGGCAACCGGCATCGCCCCGACGGCATCGAGCTGCTCTGGAAGCAGCTGGGCATCAGGGGTCTTCAGGCAGACCCGCAGCTGCCGTTCTTCATCGAGTGGGACGTCGAGCCCGGCAACCACCCCAGCGCGGGTGCCACCGGGAACATCTCCCTGGAGTGCCTGGAGATCGCCGGTGACCCGGCGCGCGTCTCGGAGTGGCTCGGCCAGTCCGTCGAGCCGCCGCTCGAGGACGTGAAGGTCGAGTGGGTCGCTCCCAACGGCACCCCGGGCATCGTGGCCGCGAAGTTCCAGACCCTCAACGGGCTCGTTCGCATCTGACCTTCCCGGTGGTTGAGGAGCCGTGCGTTGAGACGGGCGCCCCAGCCTTCGTGTCGAAACGAGCGCAGCGAGCGTCTTCCTCTCAGTACCTTTCTCCGGGGGACCTCTCTCCGGGCGCCATCCCTAGTAGCCCGTCGCGGCTAAGACTCGGGGGTCTGGCGGCGTCCAGGTGCGTGCATCGCAAGGTGGCGGAGCGAGGGCATACCGGGTTGTCTGTCGAGCTTCGCCAACGCGGCGAGGTGCGTGCCTGGGCGTCGCCAGGCCCGAGAGTTAGGCGCGACGGGCTACTAGCCCCAACATCTGGCACCACCCAGACCTCTACGAGCTCGAGAACCGTGCATTCGACCGGACGGCTGCCATCACCCGGCTGATGCAGCGGCTCGGACCCTGGGCCGGTCGCGACGTCCTCGACATCGGCTGCGGGACCGGTTTTCCACCTCCCTCTGTTCTCCGAGACCGCCCGTTCGGTCACCGGCGTCGAACCCCACGTGACCTCGCCGCGATCGCTCGTCGGCGCGCGCGACGCCTCGAGAACGTGAGGGTCCTGCAGGCCTCGGCCGGGTCGCTGCCAGTGCCCGACAGCTCTGCGGACGTGATGCACGCCCGCTGGGCCTACTTCTTCGGGCCCGGCTGCGAACCCGGTCTGGCCGAGCTCGAACGGGTGGTGCGGCCGGGCGGCCGGGCGTTCGTCATCGACAACGACCCCACGCGCTCCACCTTCGGCGCGTGGTTCCGGCGCGGCTACCCCGAGGTCGACCACGTGGCGGTGGCCAGGTTCTGGGCCGACCACGGCTGGGAGCGGCACCCGGTGGACACGGCGTGGACCTTCGACTCACGCGAGGACCTCGAGGCCGTCGTACGCATCGAGTTCGCCCCAGACCTCGCCGAGGAGATCCTGGGCGGACACGAGGGCACGAGCGTGGACTACGCGGTCAACGTGTGGAGCCGTGGCAACTGATCCTTGCCCGGCTTTGTGCCGTCCGGCGGATGGGTCCGGAGCGCCACAAATGTTGGGCTGTGACGTCCAGATGAGACATCTCGACGTTCCTTTCCAACATTTGTGGGATCGGCGCGCCGACCCACGTCACCCACCTCGCGTCACCCACCCGCATCGAGCAGTCCGGGTCGAGCAGACCGACTCCCGTCAGCCGGGGCGCGTGCTGGAGCGGCGTACGACGAGGGCGGGCTGCAGCATCCGGCCCTTGTGGCCGATGGGTTTGTGGGCCAGGACCAGGTGCAGGATCCGCACCAGCTCGACGGCCACCTGCTCCAGCGGCTGACGCACGGAGCTCAGGCCCGGCCAGGTCACCTGGGCCGCCAGGGAGTCGTCGAAGCCGACGACCCCGATGTCCGCCCCCGGCCGCAGCGACCGTTCCTCGCACGCGTGCAGCACGCCGATGCCCAGGGTGTCGCTGGCACACACGAACCCGGTGATCGAGGGATCCTCCAGCAGCTTGTGGGTCGCCATCCGGGCAGCGTCGACGTTGTCGGTGATACGTACGCCGAGCCGCACCACGTCCACCCCGGCCGCGCGCATGGCACTCTCCCAGCCGCGACGCCTGTCCTGGCCAATGCGCGAGGTCTTCTCCCAGCCGAGCCACGCGATCCTGCGGTGGCCCTGCTCGAGGAGGTGCTCGGTGGCGATGCGCGCGCCGTACGCCCCGTCGACGTCGGCCCATGCATGTTCGGCGTCGGGCTCGTCCCACGGCCGGCCGAAGGCCACGAACGGTGCGCCCCGTTCCTGGAGGAACCCCGACTGCGGCGTACCGGCATAGGTGTCGGTGACCACGAAGGCGTCCACCGCGGTCGAGCGGAGCAGGTCGTCGTAGCCGTCGAGCGGGTCCTCGGGGTCGCCGGAGAAGAGCAGCACGTGGTGACCGGTGCGGGAAGCGGTCTCGACAAGGCTGTGCAGGAACCGGTCCATCAGCGCGTTGCTGGTGCCCTCCTGGGCGGCCTCGAAACGCAGGCCGATGAGGTGCGAGGACCTGGTCCGAAGCTGACGGGCCGCCCGGTTGGGCGAGTAGCCGAGGCGCTCGATCACCAACTGCACCCGCTCGAGCGTCTCGGGACGCAGCAGGTCAGGGTTGTTCAGGGCGTTGGACACGGTCTGTCGCGAGACACCCGCCTCGTCGGCCACCGTCGTCAACGTCGGCGGCGCCTGAGGGCGACCGCGTTGCGTGTCGGGCCGGCTGTTGGGCTGGCTCATGACTTTCCCCCGCACTCTGGATCGTTCCAATCCTAAATGACTAAGCCCAAGGGGAGCACGCTGCGCCCCACCCATCACGCACGCTGGACTGCGTTCGCGTCAGTCGCCGTCGCTCCGCCACGGCTCCCTCCTCCGCCTTGCCAGCGCACGCACTGAGCGGCGCTCGCTTGCACACCCCTTGGACTTACCCATCAGACGCGACACCTGCGTCCGGGCACGTCGTGGCCCGATGTGTCGGTGCGCCCACCTAGCGTTCGGGCCATGGCGCAGAACATCGGACGGACCGCGGCAAAGAGTCCGCGGGCGAGCTACACCTGCAACGAGTGCGGCTGGGAGGCGATGAAATGGGTCGGTCGCTGCTCGGAGTGTCAGGCGTGGGGCACCCTCGTGGAGAAGTCGGCACCGAGGAGCCGGGTGCAGGCCGGCCCGGTGACCGCACCTGCGCGGCCGATCGGCGAAGTGCCCATCGAGGACTCCCTCTCGCGCACCAGCGGTGTGCCCGAGCTCGACCGGGTGCTGGGCGGCGGCATGGTCCCGGGCGCGGCGATACTGCTCGCGGGCGAGCCCGGCGTCGGCAAGTCCACCCTGCTGCTCGAGGTTGCCTCCCAGATGGCCCGGCAGAGACAGCGCGTCCTCTACGTCACCGGTGAGGAGTCCGCCGCCCAGGTGCGGATGCGGGGCGATCGCACCGGCGCGATCCAGGACGAGCTCTACCTCGCGGCCGAGACCGACCTCGGCGCCGTGCTCGGCCATGTGGAGGCGGTCAAACCCACGCTCCTGGTCGTCGACTCGGTGCAGACGATCAGCGCAAGCGACCTCGACGGTGTCCCCGGCGGGGTCACCCAGGTCAAGGAGGTGTCGGCGGCGCTGACCCGGATGGCCAAGCTGCGCAACATCACGCTGGTGATCATCGGCCACGTCACCAAGGACGGCACGATCGCCGGCCCCCGCGTGCTCGAGCACCTCGTTGACGTCGTACTGCACTTCGAGGGCGAGCGAACCTCGAGGCTGCGGATGTTGCGCGCGGTGAAGAACCGCTTCGGCCCGGTCGACGAGGTCGGCTGCTTCGACCTGTCCGCGGAGGGAATCGTGGCCATCACCGATCCCACCGGCCTCTTCCTCGACACGCTGCGCGGTCCCGTGCCCGGCACCTGTGTGGCCGTGACGATGGAGGGACGCAGGCCGTTGCTGAGCGAGGTGCAGGCCCTGGTCACACGCACCATGTCCGAGCGCCCCCGACGAACCACCTCCGGCGTCGACTCCGCTCGGGTCGCGATGATCCTGGCCGTGCTTCAGCAGCACGCAGGGGTCCGGCTGAACCACCACGACGTGTTCGTCTCCAGCGTGGGTGGCGCCCGCCTGACCGAGCCGAGCAACGACCTCGCCATCGCCCTGGCGATCACGTCGGCCTGGCGGCGCAAGGCACTTGGGCGAAACGTCGCGGCCATCGGCGAGCTCGGCCTCTCCGGCGAGCTGCGCCGCGTGCGCGACGTCGGGCTGAGGCTCGCCGAAGCCGGGCGGATGGGATTCCGGTCGGCCGTAGTACCGGCCCAGACCACGGAGAGCGCCGGCAACAGCCGCATCCTGGACGGCATGCGCGTGGTGGACGTCGACAACATCGCCCGTGCGCTGACGCTGCTGGGCGTGGACCCTGCCGACACTCATGACAGCAACTCCCGCATTCACCTGCCCTAGACTTTCCGCGTGGCTGCCCCGGAACGTCTTGACGACGCGATCCGACTGCGCGAGACCCTGGCGCGGATCGCGCCCGGCACCACGTTCCGCGACGGTCTCGAGCGCATCCTGCGTGGCCGCACAGGCGCCCTGATCGTGGTCGGACACGACAAGGAGGTCGAGGGGATCCTCACCGGTGGCTTCAACCTCGACGTCCCGTTCGCCCCCACGGCCCTGCGCGAGCTGGCCAAGATGGACGGCGCCATCGTGCTGGACCGCGACATCTCACGCATCTACCGCGCCAACGTGCACCTGATGCCTGACCACACCATCCCCTCGGAGGAGACGGGCACCCGACACCGCACTGCCGACCGGGTGGCCAAGCAGACCGGCGCACCGGTCATCTCGGTGTCCCAGTCGATGCACATCATCGCGGTCTACGTCGGTGCCATTCGCTATGTCCTCGAGGACTCCGGCGGGATCCTCGCGCGGGCCAACCAGGCGCTGGCGACACTCGAGCGCTACAAGGTGCGCCTCGACGAGGTCTCCAGCACGTTGTCGGCTCTTGAGATCGAGGACCTGGTCACCGTCCGCGACGTCGCGGTGGTCGCCCAACGCCTCGAGATGGTCAGCCGGATCGCCCGCGAGATCGACGACTACGTCAACGAGCTCGGCACCGACGGCCGACTGCTCTCACTGCAGCTCGACGAGCTCGTCACCGGCGTCGAGGCAGAGCGCGCGCTCGTGGTGCGCGACTACCAGTCGGGGGGACGCCGCACGCCGCCGGCACAGGAGGTGCTCGCCGAGCTGGAGGCACTCTCCCCCACAGAGCTCGTCGACATCGCCGCCGTGGCCACGTCTCTGGGTCTCGGGCAGGGGGAGCATCTCGACGGCCCGGTCACCCCACGGGGCCACCGCTTGCTCGCGAAGGTTCCTCGGCTCCCCCCTGCTGTGGTCGACCGGCTCGTGGAGCACTTCGGGACCTTGCAGAAGTTGCTCTCGGCCAGCGTGGAGGATCTGCAGATGGTCGAGGGGGTTGGCGAGCTCCGGGCACGCAGCGTGCGCGAGGGGCTCTCACGACTGGCTGAGTCCAGCATCCTCGAGCGCTACGTCTGACCCGAGCTTCGACGGGGTCAGGGGTGCTTGCCGGCCGGGGCGGTGGGCTTCGCAGCTGGGGTGGCAACGGGCTTGGAGGTCTTCGCCGACGATGGCTGACCGGTGGTCGTGCCGGGCGTCGCACTGGCGGACTCACTGGCCGCGGCGCTGGGCTTCGGCTTGGCTGCGCGCGTCTTGTGGATCGTCGGGGCCCGGGTCACCTCGAACTGGACGTCGGTCGGCGTCGAGCCCAGCGCCGCGGCGTACACGTGATAGAAGCCCGTGTAGGCCCAGTCGCCGGCGCTGCACTGGTCGCCGGAGCGTCGGGCGTTCCACGTCACGGGCACCTCGACCGGCAGCGCGCTGCGTACGACGACCTGGGTCATCGGGACTGCCACAGGACAGTCCTGGCTTGACCAGATCCGGTCGCTCCCGGAGACGATCTTGACCACGAGGCTCTCCGGGGAGACATCGAAGGTGCAGGCCGGCTGCGTGCCCTGCAGAGCGAGCCGGATCACGATCGGCAGGCCGGCCCACGCACGAGGCACGGACGGCAGGACGCTCACCTCGTCGTCGAGGCACTCACCACTGGGCGGCGCCAACGGCACCTTGGCCTGGGAGCGCAGCTTCTTCGACGGCGCCACCGGGCCCAAGGTGACCGAGGGCTCCTGCTGCTGCGCCGCGCTGGTGCTGACCTGGATCGCCGAGCCGTGGTCGTCCTCCCTGGTTCCACCGATGAGCTTGTTGATGGCGAACACGAGGAGAAGGCCGATCACGAGCACGACACCGCGGCGGATCCAGTAGACGCGCCGGGGCAGACGTTTCCGCGGATGCTTCATCGAGCCCATGCGCGCCACGGTAGTCAGCCTCGGTCGTCGATCCGGTTTGCAACGCCGACCGGGCAGTTCTGGTTGGACATCCGGCGCCGAGCGGGCGCTTATGGTTGCCGATGAGCACTCTGCACCGACCCGTCCTCGACTGGTACGCCGACCACGCCCGCGAGCTGCCCTGGCGCGGTCCGAGCGCCACCCCCTGGGCGGTCATGGTCTCGGAGTTCATGCTCCAGCAGACGCCGGTCGCCCGGGTGTTGCCGGTCTTCGAGACCTGGATGACGACCTGGCCGAAGCCGGCTGACGTTGCCGCAGCGCCCAGTGGTGCGGCGGTCCGGGCCTGGGGGCGGCTCGGCTACCCACGCCGGGCGCTGCGCCTGCACGCCGCGGCGACCGCCATCGTGGACCGGCACGGGGGCGAGGTTCCGCCCGGCTACGACGAGCTGGTCGGGTTGCCGGGGGTCGGTGACTACACCGCGAGCGCGATCGCGTCCTTCGCCTTCGGCGCCAGCCACGCCGTGCTGGACACCAACGTCCGGCGGGTGTTCTCTCGCGCGGTCAGCGGCGTGGAGTTCCCGGCGACCACGGTGAACAAGGCCGAGCGCGCGCTCGCCGAGTCGCTTGTGCCCGAGGTCGAGCCAGCCGGCTGGGCGGTCGCGGTGATGGAGCTCGGTGCCCTGGTCTGCACTGCGGCGAGTCCGCGCTGCCTGGCGTGCCCCATCAGCGACCAGTGCGCGTGGAACACCGCCGGTCGTCCGGCGTACGACGGTCCGCCGCGCCGTGGTCAGGCTTGGGCCGGCACCGACCGCCAGGTTCGGGGCCGGCTGATGGCCGTGCTCAGGGAGGCAGGAGGAAGCGTGGCTCGTTCACGGCTGGACGGCGTCTGGTCCGAGGCGATCCAGCGCGATCGGGCCCTGCAGGGCCTCCTTGCAGACGGGTTGGTCGTCGAGGCCGAAGGACGCTACACACTCCCCACCTGACCCCGGGTCAGACGGTGTCCCCCTTGGAGAGGTCCACCGGACCTTCGCTGTCGTCAGGACCTCCGACGGGCTCCAGCGGCGGAGCGTCGGGGAGCTCGCCCTTGGCGCTGCCCTCGAAGGTGAACTGCGCCTCGGCGCCCTCACCCTCGACACCGACGAGCACGATCTGACCGGAGCCGACCTCGCCGAAGAGCATCTTCTCCGCCAGCACGTCCTCAATCTCACGCTGGATTGTGCGACGCAGGGGACGTGCTCCCAGCACGGGGTCGAATCCGCGAGTGGCGAGGAGGTCCTTGGCTGCCTGGGTCAGCTCGAGGGACATGTCGCGGTCCTTCATGCGCAGCTCCACCGAGGCGATCATGTTGTCCACCATGGAGACGATCTGCGCCTTGGTCAGCGGCGGGAACACGATGATCTCGTCAACACGGTTGAGGAACTCCGGGCGGAAGTGCTGCTTGAGCTCCTCGGTGACCTTGTTCTTCATCCGGTCATAGGTGCCCGCGTCGCCCTGCTGGTTGAAGCCGAGGCTGATGCCCTTGGAGATGTCGCGGGTGCCGAGGTTGGTGGTCATGATGATCACCGTGTTCTTGAAGTCGATGACCCGGCCCTGGCTGTCGGTCAGGCGACCTTCCTCCAGGATCTGCAGCAGGCTGTTGAAGATGTCCGGGTGGGCCTTCTCGACCTCGTCGAAGAGCACCACCGAGAACGGCTTGCGGCGGACCTTCTCGGTAAGCTGGCCGCCCTCCTCGTAGCCGACGTAGCCGGGAGGGGAGCCGAACAGGCGCGAGACGGTGTGCTTCTCGCTGAACTCCGACATGTCGAGCTGGATGAGTGCGTCCTCGTCGCCGAAGAGGAACTCCGCGAGCGTCTTGGACAGCCACGTCTTACCGACACCCGAGGGGCCGGCGAAGATGAACGAGCCACCGGGACGCTTGGGGTCCTTCAGGCCGGCACGCGTGCGGCGGATGGCCCGGCTGAGCGCCTTGACGGCCTCTTCCTGGCCGATGACGCGCTTGTGCAGCTCGTCCTCCATCTTGAGCAGTCGCGTGGACTCCGCCTCGGAGAGCTTCACGATCGGGATGCCGGTCGCGACGGCGAGCACCTCGGCAATGAGCTCCTCGTCAACCTCGGCCACGACGTCCATGTCGCCGGCGCGCCACTGCTTCTCGCGTTCCCCCTTGGCCAGGATCAGCTGCTTCTCCTCGTCACGCAGACGGGCAGCGGCCTCGAAGTCCTGGCCGTCGATGGCGCCCTCCTTGCGGCGGCGTACGTCGGCGATCTTCTCGTCGAACTCCCGCAGGTCCGGCGGAGCGGTCATCCGGCGGATCCGCAGCCGCGAGCCGGCCTCGTCGATCAGGTCGATCGCCTTGTCGGGCAGGAACCGGTCGGAGATGTACCGGTCGGCCAGCGTCGCCGCCGAAACCAGGGCCCCGTCGGTGATGGTGACGCGGTGGTGCGCCTCGTAGCGGTCACGCAGACCCTTGAGCATCTCGATGGTGTGCGCGATCGAGGGCTCGTTGACCTGGATCGGCTGGAACCGGCGCTCGAGCGCTGCGTCCTTCTCGAGGTGCTTGCGGTACTCGTCGAGCGTAGTCGCACCGATGGTCTGCAGCTCGCCGCGCGCCAGCATCGGCTTGAGGATGCTCGCGGCGTCGATCGCGCCCTCGGCCGCACCTGCACCGACCAGGGTATGGATCTCGTCGATGAACAGCACGATGTCGCCGCGGGTGCGGATCTCCTTGAGGACCTTCTTCAGGCGCTCCTCGAAGTCACCGCGGTAGCGCGAACCGGCCACCAGGGCACCGAGGTCAAGGGTGTAGATCTGCTTGTCCTTGAGTGTCTCCGGCACGTCGCCGCGGACGATGTCCTGGGCCAGACCCTCGACGATCGTCGTCTTGCCGACGCCGGGCTCCCCGATCAGGACCGGGTTGTTCTTCGTACGGCGCGACAGGATCTGCATGACGCGCTCGATCTCCGGGCCGCGACCGATGACCGGGTCGAGCTTGCCTTCCTTGGCGGCCTGGGTCAGGTTGCGACCGAACTGGTCGAGCACCAGCGAGCTCGAAGGTGCAGCCTCGGGCGCCGTACCGGCCGTCTGCTGCTCCTTGCCCTGGTAGCCCGACAGCAGCTGGATGACCTGCTGGCGGACCCGGTTGAGGTCGGCGCCGAGCTTGTGCAGCACCTGGGCGGCGACGCCCTCGCCCTCACGAATCAGGCCAAGCAGGATGTGCTCGGTGCCGATGTAGTTGTGGCCGAGCTGGAGCGCCTCGCGCAGTGACAGCTCGAGGACCTTCTTGGCGCGCGGGGTGAAGGGGATGTGGCCGCTGGGCGCCTGCTGACCCTGACCGATGATCTCCTCGACCTGGGCGCGCACGGCCTCCAGCGAGACGCCGAGGCTCTCCAGGGCCTTGGCCGCGATGCCGTCGCCCTCGTGGATCAGGCCCAGCAGGATGTGCTCGGTCCCGATGTAGTTGTGCGAGAGCATGCGGGCCTCTTCTTGGGCCAGCACGACGACTCGTCGGGCTCGGTCAGTGAACCGCTCGAACATGGGCTCCTCCTCAAGACTCTGCAGGGTCGACTCGTGCGACCCGCACGGCCGGTGAAACCCTCCTGACAGCCTACGTGTTCCAGCGAAGGAGGGTTATCGCTGTCAGCGAACAGGGCATGGACCCCCATCGGACGCATCCGAATTGGGGGCTGGAAGAGGCCAGGGAGCTGCAGGCCACTGTTCGGATGACGCACCGGCTGGCGGGCACCCAACGGGTCAGAGCACGTCCTCGGGCTTCTGCGGCCTGGTGAGGTGGAAGACCTCGGGCGGCCGGCCCCACTCGTCGCGGCCGAGCCGTGAGACGGGACGAAGGTGCTCCATCGCGGGGTAGCCGCCCTCGAGTACGTCGTCGCGCACCGTGATGCCGGTGACCAGGCCGAAGACGACGTGCCCCGAACCCACCTCGACGATGCGCTCGAGGCGACACTCGATCGAGGCCGGCGACTCGGCCACCCGTGGGGGCGCGACGGTCTGCGAGGGCTCGGTCGTGATGCCGAGCAGCGCGGCCTCGTCGTCGCCGTGCTCGAAGGGGGCGCTGCTGGCGTTGACCTGCTCCAGCAGCGACTCGGAGGAGAAGTTGACGACGAACTCGCCGGTCTCCTCGATGTTGCGCACCGTGTCCTTGCGGCCCAGCGAGCTGAACAGCACGATGGGCGGCCGGTGGCTGGCAACGCTGAAGAAGGAGTGCGGGGCCAGGTTGCCGCGGCCCTCCGCGTCCAGGGTCGAGACCCAGGCGATCGGGCGCGGCACGACCAGGGCCGTCAGCAGCTTGTACGCGTTGACCCCCGCGTCCGCCGGGTCGAAGACGGTTCGTGCTGCGGCGTCAGGCATCCGGCCAGCCTAGTAGCCCGTCGCGGCTAAGACTCGGGGGTCTGGCGGCGTCCAGGTGCGTGCATCGCAAGGTGACGGAGCGAGGGCATACCGGGTTGTCTGTCGAGCTTCGCCAACGCGGCGAGGTGCGTGCCTGGGCGTCGCCAGGCCCGAGAGTTAGGCGCGACGGGCTACTAGATCCCTGTTGTGGGTTTCCACGGCTCGGTCACCGCCCGCCGTCCGCCACGACATCGACAGCCGCGTCGGCGCGCGTTCGTGAGAGCCTCCCGGACGACCCGGTAGGCGACGTACTCCTGGGTTGCCTGCGAGGGCGCCGGCGTGCGCCACCGGCCGGCGGTCAGTGCGCTGCGGCGTAGGCCTCTCGGACGCCGGCGGCTACGCGGCCGCGCTCGGGAACGTCGAGGCCGTTCGCGCGTGCCCAGGCACGGATCTCGGATGGGGCCGCCCCGGTGGCCGCCTTGGCGGCACTGCGGCGTCCACTGCGGTTGCTCACCGAGCGTCCATGGGCGACGTACGGCGCGAGAGAGTCGCGCAGCTTGCGCGCGTTCTTCGCATTCAGGTCGATGGCATATTCCTTACCGTCGAGTGCGAAAGTCACTGTTTCCTCGGCATCGCTCTGGTCGATGTCGTCGACCAGCACGATGTGCACCTTTTGGGCCATTGGTCTACCGTCCTTGCTAAATGGGCTTTGGAGATTTCCCCTTTAGTGACACTAACAGACCATTATGCGAGAACCGACCTTCTCACTCCGGTCGCAGCAACGGGAAAAGGATTGTCTCCCGAATACTCGCGCCGGTGAGCAGCATGATCAGCCGGTCGACACCCATCCCGACTCCTCCGGCGGGCGGCATGCCGTACTCCATCGCCTTGAGGAAGACCTCGTCGAGCTCCATGGCCTCCGGATCGCCTTGCGCCGCACGCATTGACTGCGCCAACAGCCGTTCCCGCTGCACCACCGGGTCGTTGAGCTCGGAGTACGCCGGCGCCAGCTCCACACCGTTGATGATCAGGTCCCACGCCTCGTTGAGACTCGGTTTGCTGCGGTGCGCCTTCGCCAGCGGCTTGACCGCGGACGGGTAATCCATCACGAACGTCGGATTGATCAGATGATCCTCCACGAGCTGTTCGTAGAGCTCGACGACTATTTCGGGGGAACCCCATTTCGGCTGCAACTCGACGTCGTGCGTCGCGGCGTAATTCCGAAGCGTTTCCGCGGACGTTTCCGCAGTGACTTCCTCGCCCACCGCATCCGAGACAAGGCCGAGGATCGAGGCCTGGCGCCACTCGCCCTCGAGGTCGATCTGCGACCCGTCGCGACCGGGTACGACGGTGCGTCCGACCGCCTGCGCAGCATCCCGCACCAGCGCCTTGGTCAGCTCCATCATCGTGAACTGGTCGCCATAGGCCTCGTAGGCCTCCAGCATGGAGAACTCCGCAGCGTGGGTGGAATCGAGGCCTTCGTTGCGGAAGGTGCGACCGATCTCGTAGACCTTCTCGACACCGCCGATCATCGCCCTCTTCAGGTCGAGCTCGAGCGCGATCCGCAGGAGCATATCCTGGTCGAGCGCGTTGAGGTGCGTGCGGAACGGCCGAGCGGCCGCACCGCCGTTGGTGAGCTGGAGGATCGGGGTCTCGACCTCGGTGTAGCCGCGCTCGTCGAGGGTGTTGCGCAGGCTGCGCAGCACCGTCGCCTTCGTGCGGACCATCTCGCGCGCCTCGGGCCGGATCATCATGTCGACGTAGCGCAGCCTGATGCGGGCCTCGTCGGAGAGCGGGCGGTGCTCGTTCGGCAGTGGGCGCAGGGTCTTGGCGGCCAGCTCCCAATCGGTCACCGAGACCGACAGCTCGCCACGGCGGCTGGTGATCACTTCACCGCGCACGGCCAGCAGGTCACCGATGTCCACGAGCGACTTGAATTCCGCCAAAGACGCCTCGCCCACGTCTGCAAGGCTGAGCATCACCTGGATCTCGGCCCCGTTGCCCTCGCGCAGCCTGGCGAAGCAGAGCTTGCCGGTGTTGCGCAGGAAGATGACCCGGCCGGTGATCGCTACCTGCTCGCCGGTGCGGGTGTCCGGCGCGAGCTCCCCGGACTCCAGTCGGGCGTCGTAGGTCTGGCGAATCTGGCTGACTGTGTGGGTGCGCTCGACGGCGATCGGGTAGGCCTGGCGGCCCGACTCCAGCAGCCGCTGCCGCTTGTCCAGCCGGACCCGCATCTGCTCCGGCACGTCGTCGGTCGGCGGGAGGGCGTCGGTCATGCGGGCCAGCCTAGAAGAACCGGATAGTCCGGAGCATTCAGACCCCGCCTGCGGCCTCCCGAGGTGCCGAACGCTCCGGACTATCGGGATTTCAGGAGTTCCGGGCGAAGACGAGCTCGAGACCGAGCAGGGTGAGCCAGGGCTGGTGGGCGGTGAAGCAGCGGCACTCCTCGACCACGATCGGGGCCAGGCCGCCGGTGGCGATGACGTGCACCGACGCAGTTGGTACGTCGAGCTCCTCGATCATCCGGCTGACGATCCCGTCGACCTGGCTGGCGAAGCCGAAGACCATGCCCGACTGGAGGGCCTCGACGGTGTTCTTTGCGATCACCGTGCGCGGCCGGAGCAGTTCGACCTTGCGCAGCTGGGCGCCGCGCCGACCGAGGGCCTCCAGGGAGATGTCGATGCCGGGCGAGATCGCGCCGCCGATGTACTCCCCGCGCGGGCTGACCACGTCGAAGGTGGTGGCAGTGCCGAAGTCGACGACGATCGCCGGTCCGTCGTACAGGCTGGCGGCGGCGAGCGCATTGACGACGCGGTCGGCCCCCACCTCGCGGGGGTTGTCCATCAGCACGGGTACGCCGGTCCGCACGCCTGGCTCGACGACCACGTTCGGGATCGTCCCGTAGTGGCGTACCAGCATGTCGCGCCACTCGTGCAGAACGGCCGGCACGGTGGCGCACACGGCGATCCCGACCACGTCGTCGGAGACGTTGCTCTCGCGCAGGAGCCCCTTGAGCAGCACCGCCCACTCGTCCGCCGTACGCCGCTCGTCGGTCGCCACCCGCCAGTGGTCCAGTACGTCGCCGTCGGACACGAGCCCGATGACCGTGTGGGAGTTGCCGATGTCGGCGCAGAGCAAGGTCGCTTCGGGGTCGTTCATCGCAGATCCTTCGGGGTCCCCGCCGAGGCGTGAGCGGAGCGAGCGCCCTGCTGGATCAACGGAGTGTGGGGTGATAGATCCATCCCTAGGTCGAGGACGAGCACGGAGTGGGTGAGCGCGCCGACCGAGATGAAGTCGACGCCGGTCTCCGCCACACCACGCGCCCGCTCGAGGGTCAGCCCACCGGACGCCTCGAGCGTCGCTGGGGTGGCGTGGCCCTCTCTGATCCCCACCGCCTCCGCCATCTGGTCATCGGTCATGTTGTCTAGCAGGATCCGCTCGCAGCCCACATCCAGAAGCTCGCGGAGCTGGTCGAGATCGGTCACCTCGACCTCCACCGGGAGGTCCGGCTGCGAGGCGCGGACGGCTAGGAACGCCGGGACCACCCCTCCGGCGGCGATCACGTGGTTGTCCTTGACCATCGCCATGTCACACAACGAGAACCGGTGGTTGACCCCGCCGCCGCAGCGGACGGCGTACTTCTCGAGCATGCGGAGGTTCGGCAGCGTCTTGCGGGTGTCGAGCACGCGGGCCCTGGTGCCCTCGAGCGCGGCCACCCAGTGCGAGGTGGCGGTGGCCACCCCAGACAGGTGGGAGGCGAAGTTGAGGGCGGTGCGCTCGGCCGTCAGCAACCCCCGGGTCTTGCCGGACACACGCATCACCACGTCCCCCGCCTCGACGCGCGTCCCATCGGCAACGCGGTCGGAGACCGAGGCGTCTTCCCCGAGAACGTGCGCGAAGACCAGCGCCGCCACTCCGAGGCCGGCCACGACCCCGACCTCCCGGGCGGCGAAGTCGGCGGCTCCTCGGGCGTCGGCCGGGATGGTCGCGGCGCTGGTGACGTCCTCGGCACCGCCGGGCAGGTCCTCCTCGACGGCGCTCACGACGGCGGCGTAGACGGCCCGGGCGTCCAGGCCGGCCACCTCGAGCTCCTCGACGAGCGCCTGTGGAAGCTGGTCGAAGGGAGTGCGCACGTTCACCGCGCGCCTCTCTCGAGGTTCGGATCGGTCGGGGGTGCGGCGAGGAAGGAGAGCTCGAGCCCCGCACGAGTCAGTCGGGCGTCGATGTGGCCGGACCAGCGCTCGTCGTCGCGATCGGGGAAGTCCTCGCGCCAGTGCGACCCACGGGTCTCCTCACGCAGGCAGGCCGCCCCGGAGAGGGCCGTGCTGATCGTGAGCAGGTTGGTCGCCTCCCAGGCTGCGGTGCCGATCTCGCCGTCCTTGCCGGCGAGCGCCTCGAGCTCTCGCAGGGCGGCCGCGAGGCCCTCGGCGGAGCGCAGTACGCCGGCCTGCTCGGTCATCACCGCTTGCAGGTAGTGCAGGATCTCGGCCGCGACGTTGCCCGGCGCGCGGTCGTCGTGCGCCGGCTCCTCGAACGCCCGGAGCTCCGCGGGGAGCACCTCGGCGATGCGCCGCGAGAACACCAACCCCTCGAGCAGCGAGTTGGAGGCGAGCCGGTTGGCCCCGTGGACGCCGGAGCAGGCCACCTCGCCGGTCGCGTAGAGGCCCGGCACATGCGAACGACCCCACAGGTCGGTGGCCACCCCGCCGGAGGCGTAGTGGCAGGCCGGTGCCACCGGGATCAGCTCAGTCGCCGGGTCGACGCCGTGCTGCCGGCAGGTGGTCAGGATGGTGGGGAAGCGCCGCTCCCAGCGTTCCCGGCCGAGGTGGGTCGCGTCGAGCCACATGTGAGCGCGGCCGGTCTCGTTCATCCGCCGGGTGATGGCCTTGGCGACCACGTCGCGGGGGGCGAGGTCGGCCAGCTCGTGCTGGCCCTGCAGGAACCGGTTGCCCTCGAAGTCGACGAGGAAGGCACCCTCGCCACGGACCGCCTCGCTGATCAGCGGCTGCTGGCCGCGGGAGTCAGGTCCGAGGTACATCACGGTGGGGTGGAACTGCACGAACTCCAGGTCCCGCAGCACGGCGCCCGCACGCAACGCGAGGGCCATGCCGTCGCCTGTCGACACCGGTGGGTTGGTGGTCTGTGAGAAGACCTGCCCGAGTCCTCCCGAGGCGAGTATGACGGCCCGGCAGCGCACCGCCCCGACGCCGTCACGCTGGCCCTCGCCCATCACGTGCAGCGTGATGCCGGCGACCCCACCGTCGGTGGCGAGGAGCAGGTCGACGGCCAGCGCGTGCTCCACGACCTCGATGTACGGCGCGTCATGGACCGCTGCCACCAGCGCCCGCTGGATCTCCGCTCCGGTCGCGTCGCCGCCGGCGTGCGCGATCCGATCGCGGTGGTGACCGCCCTCCCTGGTGAGCGACAGCACGCCTTCCGGGGAGTGGTCGAAGTTGGCGCCGAGCGCGATCAGCTCGTGCACGGCCTCGGGGCCCTCGTTGACCAGGATTCGAACGGCGTCCGCGTCACAGGCACCCGCCCCCGCCACGAGGGTGTCCCGCTCGTGCTGGTCAGGGGTGTCCTCGGGCCCCAGGGCGGCGGCGATCCCACCCTGCGCCCACTGGGTCGAGCCGGCCGACAGCACGTCCTTGGTGACGACGAGGATCTTCCCCACGTGGTGGCGCAGCCTGAGTGCGACCGTCAGGCCGGCGATGCCGGAGCCGACCACGACGACGTCGGCGTCAGTGGTCCAGCCGGGCTCGCCCGCGCTGAGCCGTTGCGGCAGCGGGGCCATCATGGGCGGTCGAGGTGGGCGACGCCGAACATGCGAATGTCGCTGAAGGCGCGCCTGGACGGCACAAAGGTCACGACAGACACATTCGCATGTTTGGCGTCCGTTACCGACCGGCGACCAGGTCAGAGGCAGCGAAGCTGTGCAGGTCGCCACGCACCAGTCCGGTTCCGGGCAGCGCCTCAGCGGCGTCCGACCCGGTGCCGATGATCTTGTTGCCCGCATCGACGAAGACCACGCTCGGCTGGTAGCCCTGCGCCTCGGCGGTCTCCATCTGCCCGTAGGCGATCAGGATGACCAAGTCGCCCGGGTGCACGAGCCGCGCGGCGGCGCCGTTGATCCCGAGTACGCCGGATCCGCGCTTGCCGGCGATCGTGTACGTCTCGATCCGGGCGCCGTTGGTGATGTCGACGATGTGCACGAGCTCGCCGGGCAGGAGGTCGGCCGCCTCGAGCAGGTCCTCGTCCACGGTGACCGACCCGACGTAGTGCAGGTCGGCCTGCGTCACGGTCGCGCGGTGGATCTTGCTCTTCATCATGGTGCGCAACATCAGCTCTTCTCCTTCAGTTCGAGGGCCACGTTGTCAATCAGTCGGGTGGACCCCACGCGAGCGGCGATGAGCAGCCGGGCTGGGCCGGTCTCGGGTGCGGGACCGAGGTCGGGGGCGGTCAGCTCGAGGTATTCGAGGTCGACCCCTCGCGCGTGCCGTAGTTCGTGCCGTGCTGCGTCGATCGCGACCGCCGCGCCGTACTTCGCCGAGGCGCGGGCGGCGAACAGCGTGCGCGAGAGGGCCGCGGCCCGCCACCGATGGTCCGGGTCGAGGTAGCGGTTGCGACTGGACAGAGCCAGGCCGTCCGGCTCGCGCACGGTCTCGGCGCCGACGACCTCGAGACACATGCACAGGTCCTGGACCATCCGTCGGATCAGGGTGAGCTGCTGGTAGTCCTTCTCGCCGAACACCGCGAGGTCGGGGCTGACCAGGCCGAACAGCTTGGCGACCACGGTCAGCACCCCGTCGAAGTGCGTCGGCCGCGATGCACCCTCCAGCACTCTGGCGAGTGGCCCGGGGTCGATCCTCACCTGGGGCTCACCTCCTGGATAGACCTCCTCGACGGCCGGTGCGAAGACGACATCGACACCCTGCTCCGCGCAGATCTCGAGGTCCGCATCGAAGGTCCGCGGGTAGCGATCGAGGTCCTCGCCGGGGGCGAACTGCAGGGGGTTGACGAAGATCGAGGCCACGACCGGGGCCCCGGGGCCGACCTCCTGGCGTGCCCGGGCGAGCAACGCCGCGTGGCCGGCGTGCAGAGCGCCCATGGTCGGCACCAGGCCGACCGGTCGTGGCCGCTCGCCCAGAGCGCCTCGAAGCTCCTCGCGAGTGTTCGCGAGGAGGGGAGCGCCGGTCACCGAGACTCACTCCGACCGCTGCGTCGGCCACGATTCGTCCGGGCATCGAGCGCACCGGTCTCCCCGGCACGCACCAGTGCCTCGTCGAGGATGCGCCCCAGAGTGTTGGCACGGATCGGTAGTAGCCGTCCATCGAGCACGGCCCGGTCGGCCGTCGCCTTCGCCATCGCGACGTACGACGCGATGGTGGCCGGCGCGTTCTCGGCGATGTCCTCCAGGTGGGCCAGCACGGTCCGGACATCGCCGCGCACGATGGGACCGGTGAGGGCTGCGTCGCCCGAGGCGAGGGCGTTGTCGAGGGCCGCGGTGAGCAGCGGCCGCAGCGTCGCAGCCGGGTCCTCGGCACCGGATGCGGCCAGGAGCTCCATCGCCTGGCTGACCAGGGTGACGAGGTGATTGGCGCCGTGGGCCAGGCCTGCGTGGTAGAGCGTGCGCTTGCTCTCTGGGACCCACATCGAAATGCCGCCGAGGTCGGCGACCAGGCCCTCGGCGTAGACACGTTCGGTGGCGCCCGCGGTCATCCCGAACACGCAACCGGAGAGGCGCTCGAGGTCGATCTCGGTGCCGGTGAAGGTCATGGCGGGGTGCATCGCGATCGGGCGGGCACCGATGGCGGTGGCCGGCTCCAGGACTGCGAGACCGTGACGGCCCGAGGTGTGGCACACAACCTGGCCCTCGCGGATCGCCCCGGCGCCGACCAGCGTGGTCACGACGTTGGCGAGCATGTCGTCGGGCACGGTCAGCAAGAGCAGGTCGCAGGAACGTGCGACATCGGTCGGTTTGGCGACGCGGACACCGGGCAGCAGCGTCTCGATCCGCTGCAGGGAGGCAGGCGAATCACCCGCGGCGGCCACGATCTCGTGACCGGCGGTG
>Ga0209587_1000356_pt1 | contig 22312 bp, 20 predicted proteins | sample NGEPerD_2_FD_184512 | JGI IMG/M metagenome (GOLD analysis project Ga0209587, IMG submission 184512) | Arctic peat soil microbial communities from the Barrow Environmental Observatory site, Barrow, Alaska, USA - NGEE PermafrostL1-D... | ecosystem: Environmental > Terrestrial > Soil > Wetlands >... | reverse complement strand
CGCGTGGGCGGCGGACTACGCCAAGTCGCTTCTGGTGTCGTGGGTGCTGATATCGCTGGTGGTCCTGGTAGTCGTCGGGACGGCGCGGCGGTCGCCGAGGCTCTGGTTCGCGTGGGCAGGAGGTCTCGCGGTGGTCCTGACGGTGGGCGCATCCTTCCTCTATCCGGTGGTGGTCGAACCGCTGTTCAACACGTTCACGCCGATGGAGTCCGGCCGGTTCAAGTCGTCGGTCTTCGAGCTGGCGAAGTCGCAGGGCGTCCAGATCGGCGACGTGCTGGTCTCCGATGCCTCGCGTCGGACGACGACGCTGAACGCTTACGTCTCGGGGTTCGGCGGCACGAGGCGGGTGGTCGTCTACGACAACCTGCTCAACGAGCTGTCCCCGGACGAGGCGCGGCTTGTCATCGCGCACGAGCTGGCGCACGCCAAGCACCGCGACGTCCCGGCAGGAACGGCGTTCGGCGCCCTTGGCAGCGTGCTCGGCATAGCGCTCCTGGCCCTCCTTCTGGACTCGTCGTGGCTTCGTCGCCGGTCGGGGAGCAGAGGAGCAGGAGACCCCGCCTCGGTCGCGGCGATACTGGCCCTGGTGGCGGCGGGAGCCTTCGTCTCCAGCCCGGTCCAGAACACGATCAGCCGCGCGGTCGAGGCCCGCGCCGATCGGGACTCGATCGCGACGGTCGAGAACGGCGATGTGTTCGTTGCGATGCAGCGCGAGCTGGCCACTGCCGCGTTGAGCGATCCGACGCCGCCGGCGTTGAGCCAGTTCTGGTTCGGCAGTCATCCCACCGTTCTGCAACGGGCAGGGCTCCCGGCGTCGTTGGCGCAGGTCGAGTCGAACCGGCCCGACGCGTGAGTCGGCTCCTCGTCGTGACGAATGACTTTCCACCGCGCCGTGGGGGAATCGAGACCTTCGTTTCCGCCCTGTGCGAGCGGATGGACCCGGCCGAGGTCGTCGTCTACACCGCATCGATGGCGGGGGACAGGGAGTACGACGCCACGCTGCCGTTCCTGGTCTACCGGGACCCGTCCTCGACGCTCCTGCCGCTGCCGTCGGTGGGCCGCCGCGTCGAGCGGGTGATGAGCGAGCACAGGTGCGATCGGGTGCTGTTCGGTGCGTCCGCGCCCCTGGGTCTGCTGGGCCGGCGGCTTCGCCGCGCCGGTGCGCAGCGGATCGTCGCGTTGACCCATGGGCACGAGGTTTGGTGGGCCAAGCTTCCGGTCACGCGACAGCTGCTGCGCCGGATCGGCGACTCGGTGGACGTGATGACCTATGTCAGCCAATGGTGCAGGGAACGGATCGCGCCGGCCATGTCTCCCGCTGCGGCAGCCCGGATGGTGCGGCTCTCGCCCGGTGTGGACACCGAACGGTTCTTTCCGGGTTGTGGGGGAGATGTAGTACGCCGCCGGCTCGGCATCCCTCTCAATGCGTCCGTGGTGGTGTGCACGGCGCGGATGGTGAAACGGAAAGGGCAGGACACGCTCGTCAAGGCGTGGCCAGCGGTGCTTCGCAGTGTGCCGGACGCGCGATTGCTCCTGGTCGGCGACGGACCGAACAGAGCTCGGGTCGAGAACCTTGCGCGATCGTTGGGAGTCTCGGACTCGGTCGTCTTCACCAGCAGCGTCCCTGCGGAGGAGATTCCCGCTCACACAGATGCCGGGGACGTGTTCGCGATGCCGTGCAGGACACGCCGGTTCGGCCTCGAGGCAGAGGCCTTCGGGATCGTCTTCCTGGAGGCTCAGGCCTGCGGCCTCCCCGTTCTCGTGGGCAACAGCGGCGGAGCGCCCGAGGCTTTGGTTGATGAGCGTTTCGGTGCGGTGATCGAGCCCGACCATGCCAGCGTCGCTCGAGGCCTCGTGCTGATGCTCGGCAACGCAGCTGACCTCCGAGTCGCTGGCCCCGCAGCCGAAGGGGTGACCTCTGAGATTTCGCGCACCCGGTCGTGGCGCACCGTCACCGATGTCCTGCGGGGGGTCTGCCTGCTCGACTAGCAGGGGCGCCCGGATGTCGCGAGTTCCTCGCACGGTTTCTCGAACAAGCCGGTTGCAGATACTCCGAGAAGGCCCACCGCAAGAATGATTGCCGCGGCGATCAGGGACAGCAGCAGCGCGTACTCGACCGAGGTCGCGCCCCGCTCGGTGATCCGCGTTCTGCACATGTGGGCGCTCCCGGTGCCGATGGTGGTACGAAAATGTTGAAGGGTGGCCGTGCGCGATGCGCACGGCCACCCTTCAACATTCGAGCTGAGCCAGGTCCGGGGCTTAGATGCTGCCGTCGACCGTGGTGAAGAGGTCTCTGAGGGTTCCGCCGAGCAGGAAAACCGCGCCGATGATCGTGACCGCGATCAGGGACACGAGCAGGCCGTACTCGACGGCGGTGGCACCGCGCTCGGAGCGGCGGCCGCGAAGCTGGATGGCGATGTACTGAAGCATGAGTTTCTCCCAGTTAGGTCTTCGTCGGACTCGCGAGTGAGATCCAACAAGGTAAGAATGCCCGAATAACGCGATGCCCGGTATCGGGTGAATGGTCGCACCTATCTAGCCGGTTGGACGTCCGTTATAGTCCGTTTTGACCATTAGCTCTGATTCAGGCACGGTCTGAACGCTCGCCTGCTAGCAGACCGGCACGGATCGCGTTCATGATGGCCTGGGCTCGGTTCGCGGCACCGAGCTTCTCGTAGATCTTCGAGATGTGGGTCTTGGCCGTCGACTCGCTGACGAAGAGGGTCCGGGCGAGGGCAGTGACTCCGAGTCCCTGAGCCAAGAGCGTCAGCACCTCTTCCTCCCTGGGTGAGAGCTGCGGCCCGGTGGGGGAGATCTTGCGCCGCATCGCGTCCGTGAGGCCGGCCGCAGTGAAGGAGCGGGGTGACACGATGGCGTGGCGGGCTGCCGCGACCACATCGTCAGCCGGCGCATCCTTTGCGACGAAGGCGGAGGCACCCGCTTCCAGGGCAGCGAAAAGCTGTTCGTCGCCTGCGTACATCGTCAACACCACCAGCCCCACCTCGTTGTTGCTTCGTCGGAGCGCTCGCACCAGGTCCAGCCCGGATCCGTCCGGCAGCCGGACGTCAACAACGGCAACATCGGGCCCGAGAGCCCCAGCCAGCTGTTGCCCTTCCGCGACGGACGCTGCGTGACCGACCACGGTGAAGTCGCTCTGGCGTTCGAACGCCCTGGCCAAGCCCAGCCTGATCAGGTCGTGGTCGTCGACCAAGAGCACTCTCAGCTGGGCCGAAGTCTTCATGGGTGGCTCGGCTCTCGCACGAGCTCGTGAGTGGCTGCATTGAGCGTCACCCTGACCACTGTGCCCGATGCGGCTCCTGGTTTCTTGTTGGACGCCACGCTCAGACTGGCATCGATGCGGCTGGCTCGTTCCTGCATGATCCGCAGCCCAAAGGAGTCCTCTCTGCGCTTGAGGATCCCGCACCCATCGTCGCTGATCTCGATCCGCGCGTTCGGTGGCCGGACCTGGCAGTCGACCCAGAGGTTGCTGGCCCTCGAGTGCTTGCGTGCGTTGGTAATCGCCTCCTGCGCGATGCGAAAGAGCTCGGCCTCCACGCTGGCTGTGAGGCGGGTTGCGGCCTCGTCCAAGGAGATGTGCACCCGCATGTTCGACCGGGATCCGACCTGTCGCACGTAGTCGGTCAGCGCTGCGCCCAGGCCGGCCTGAGGAAGAATCTCGCTGCGCAGGTCGAAAATGGAGAGTCTGAGCTCGCTCACCACGCGAGTCAGCTCTCCTCGCAGGGAGCGCAGCTCGCGGACATGGTCCGGATTCATGCTCCGTGCCGCCATCTCGTCCACGACGTAGCCCAGGGAGGCCACCTCTTGGGCGATCCCGTCGTGGATCTCCCGCGCCAGTCGTCGTCGCTCGTCCGTGGTGGCGATGGTTCTCACCTCGTCGAAGGCCAGCGCGGTGTCGATTCGCATGCTGTGCTCGTCGACCTCCCGCATCAAAGCTTTGAGAGTCGCGGGCGCCGGCGTCGCCCCGGATGCAGAGATCACGAACCCGATCATCCGTGCCCCAACGCGTAGGGGGAGCACCGTCCATCGCCGGCGATCGGCGAGGCCGGCAGCGGTGATCAGGTGAGTTGGCTCCATCCGAGTCCAGCATTCTTTGATCGTCGCATCGTCGGGGAGCAGGGCCTCTCGAGCGCCCACCCCTCGATAGCTCAACGGCGAGAAGACCCCGCCGTCGGTGCGGACGAAGACGGCGGACTGCTCGTCCTCCAGGTGTTCGTGGACCACCGTCAACAGTTGCGAGGACATGCCGAAGGAGTCGAGGCCGGCGGAGAGCTGCCGAGCGACCGTCCGTAGTTGGCTGAGCAGGCGCCTGGCGGACTCGTAGGACGGGTCGAGGGCGATGACTCGAGGACCCCTTCCTCCGCGTTTGAGCCAGGCGCCGAGAAGCCCGATTCCCAAGGCGGTCAACAGCCATGGCGCCAGCACCTCGACGCGTTGTTGCATTCCATCGATCGCTCCGAACGCCATGGGAAGCACCACGATTGCGACAAGCTGAGCGATAGTGACAACTGCGAGACCTAGGAGTCCTTGAGAGAGCCCAGCCAGGAGCGCCAGGACGACCAGGTAGGGCAGCAGGACTTGGCTCTCCGGAAGCCCGAGCCCGATGACCATGCCCGCGATCAGTGCCTCGGCACTCATTACCACCAGTGGCGGCAGGGGAGTCGCGAGGGTGACATAGATTGCCGTGGTCCCGACCATCATCATGATGATCAGGCTCAGGAGGTTCTCGGGAGCCCGGGTGAGCGCGATGAGGCCGAGGATGGCCGCCATGCAGAAGACTCGGCTCCCGATCTCCAACCGATCCAGTTGATCCATTACATGCCTGCCACTGTGCCCATCATGCTGATCACGGCCGGTCCCAGCACCGCGATGAACAGGCAAGGAAGAATGCAGAGGATCAGCGGGATCATCAGCTTGACGGCCACTTTCTGGGCCTTCTCCTCAGCCGCCTGGCGGCGCTTCACCCGGATCTCGCTTGCTTGGATGCGGAGCACCTTCCCGATTGGTATCCCGAAGGAGTCTGCTTGCACCATTGCCGAGACGAATGATCTCAGCTCGGGCAACGTCGAGCGGTCGCCAAGGGCACGCAGCGCCTTGGATCTGCCAAGACCGATCTGCATCTCCTGAAGCACCCGCGCGAACTCATCGGCCAACGGCCCATCGGTGTTGCGAGAGACCTGTTGAAGGGCCGAGTCAAAGGCGAGGCCTGCCTCGACGGAAATGGTCAGGAGGTCCAGGGAGTCGGGGAGCGCCTTCTTCATGCCCTGGGTGCGTTTCGACCCAAGGTTGTGCAGGTAGATATTGGGTGCCTGGTAGCCCAGCATTGCCGCGCTGACACCGAGCCCCATGGTTTGCAGGAGGCTCAGGGATAACAACAGACACCCCACAAGCGCCCCCCCCAAGCCAACCACAAATCCGACTACTTTCATCGAGGTGACCCGGTCCACTGTCCAGCCCGGTGGGTTGCCCGCAACATCGAGACGCTGGCGGATGCGATCGGCGTAGTCGTCGGGAGTCAGCCTCTTGCCGATGCCCAAGAACCGGTGAAGAAGTGGCGTTGTGACGCGCTCACTGAATGACGGTTCGAGCTGGTCCTGCAATGCGGCGGGCGCGGTGGTGAAGGCGTTCATCACCGCCATCGACTTGCTGAGCCCGCGGGTTTCGTTGGTGAAAACGCCGATAGCAGTCAGAGACAGGAAGAGCGCGCAAAATATGCCGACGATTCCCACCAGCAGTATCGCGAGGGACCCTGACATCAGACCTCCACCTTCACTATTCGACTCATCCAGAAGCAACCCACGGTCATGAGCACCACCATCGCGGCGATCAGGGCCCAGCCGATCATGCTGCTGAGCATGGGGTCCAGGTAGTTGCGGTTGGTCACTGAGACGAAGAGCAGGACGCCGGGAGGAAGGGCTCCGAGGATGATGCCCGAGAGCTTTCCTTCTGCTGAGAGCGACTTGACCTGTCTGCGGAGGTATTCGCGTTCCCTCATCGTTGCCGCGACACTGAGCAGGAGCTCAGCAAGGTTGCCACCTACGTCTCGTTGGATCCGGATCGCCATGACGACCCACCCGAAGTCTTCGCTCTCCATCCGTTCGCCGACTGCGTCGAGTGCGTCCTCCACTTGGACGCCGAGCCGTGTCTCGACCAGCGCTCGCCGAAACTCGCCGGCGATCGGCTCTGTGCCTTCACGAACCACGGTGTCCACGGACTGGGCCAGGGAGAGTCCCGCGGAGAGGCCGCCGGAGATCAGCTGCAGGGTCTCGCCGAGGTGAGCGTTGAATGCCTTGAGCCGCCTGGACTTCTTGAACCCCAGGTAGACCCAGGGAACGACCACCCCGGCCACCAGGAGTATCAGGGTTGGCAGGACCCCACCAGAGGTAAAGAGGAACCCGACCACCGCAGCGCCTACGGCGATTCCCGCGTGGAGCAGCAACCACTCAGCGGGCTTCAGGGAAATGCCGGCGGCATCCAGCTTCGCGGCGAGCGCGGACTCGAGACCCTTGTTGCCTGCCAACGCCTTCTGTGCGACGCCGACAGCGGACTCGGTCACGCTCTTTTGTGCGACTGGCTTTCCCCTCTGGCCGCTGACTGAGGCCGCTCGCGGGTCACCTGTGCGGCTGTAGGCAGCGACCCGGTCCTCCAGGGTCGCTTTCTTCCTGCTGTTGAACACGCCCAGCGCGAGAGCAAGAACCAGAAGGACACCGCCGCCGGTCGCACCCAGACCAACGCGCATCAGGTTGCTCGAGACTTCGAACCCAGGTGACGGGACTGCTGAAGGGACGTTCGCCGCGACCGCGGGCTCGGTTGATTGCTTCGTCAAAGTCACGAAGGCGGTGTCGGTGAACTGCTCACCGGCCGCCTCGAGCGAGATGGCGACGGTTCCCTCGGTGCCGGAGAGGTTCTCGGGGATTCTGACGCTGACAAGCAGCTGGTTCGCAAGAGTCGCGGCCTCGTCCGAGAACAGTTCGACCAGGGCCGCCGGGTCGCCGGCGGTCAGCAGGGCCCCACCGCCGGCTGTCGCTATCTGTTCCAACGGCTCACGAGCATCGGCTGACTGCTCCAGAGCAACGACGTCGACCTTGACTTCCGCGGTGCGGATTGTCTGGGTCACTTCGTCCACTACGGTCTGCGAGGTGTCCTTGCCGTCTGAGAGCACCACCAGGCTTCGCGAACCCTCCTCGCCGAGGGCACCGATGGCCTCGATCACCCCGTCGTACAGGCGAGTCTGCGGGGACAGAGTCAGGTCGTCGATCACCCCGGCCACCTGTTCTCGGTCAAGGGTCGGTTCCTGCACGGTGGTGACGTCTCGCGCGAAGGTGACGATACCCACCAGCACGTCGTCGGGGGCTCCTTCGAGGAAGACGAGGGCGGCTTGCTTTGCTTCAGTGAACCGTTCGCCCCGCATACTGTTGCTGACGTCGACTGCGAGAATGGTGGTCCGGCGCACGGTCTCGGCTGACGCGGTGTCCTCGGCGAGGGCAGCGGTTGCCTTCACCGGCTGGTCGTTGATCGTGACGTCCAGAGAGGCAGGGTCGGGACCCGCCCCCCCGGCCAGTCCGGGAAGTGAGTAGAGCAGGCGAAGTTCACCCGCCTTCGTCTCCACGTGGTCGATGCTGCCCGCACTTTCGGCCCAGGCGCCTGAAGCACTGGGCAGAACCGCGAACATTGCCGCGGCGCAGCTAACGACCAGGCGGCCGAGTGCTCGTCGGACCGCTCTGCCCGGTTGCGACATGTCAGTAGTCCATCGCAAAGAGCATCGGATCGACGTGCACATTGTTGTATGCGAGCTTCTCGATGAACTTCGGGCGCAGCCCGGTTGCGCGCAGGACGCCGAGGCTCTTGGCATTCTCGTCGAAACCCATCGAGTGGTCGTAGAGGAAGATGTCCTGCAAGGTGACGACATCACCCTCCATCCGCTCCACCTCCGTGACGTGGGTGATCCGCCTGGACCCGTCCCGGAGCCGGCTCTGGTGCACGACGAGGTCGATCGCGGAGGAGACCTGCTCTCGGATGGCCCGTATCGGCAGGTCCATCCCCGCCATCAGCACCATGGTCTCGATGCGTGCGAGCGTGTCCCGGGGACCGTTGGAGTGGATACTGCAGATCGAGCCGTCGTGACCGGTGTTCATGGCTTGCAGCATGTCGAGCGCTGATGCATCGCGGACCTCGCCGACGATGATTCGGTCCGGCCGCATGCGCAGTGAGTTCTTCACGAGGTCACGGATGTCGACGGCGCCCTTGCCCTCGATGTTGGCGGGCCGGGACTCCAGCCGGAGTACGTGGTCCTGGTGCAGCTGCAGCTCCGCCGCGTCCTCGATGGTGATGATCCGTTCGTCAGAAGGAACGAAGGATGAAAGCACGTTGAGAGTGGTCGTCTTGCCGGCCCCGGTGCTCCCGGAGATCACGATGTTGAGCTTGCCCCTGACGCAGGCTTCCAGGAACTGAGAGGTCCGCTCGGACATCGAGCCGAAAGCAATCAGGTCGGCTGCGGTGTAGGGGTCGGCGGAGAACTTGCGGATTGTCAGCAACGAGCCATCGACGGCTAGGGGTGGAATGACCGCGTTCACCCGGCTGCCGTCGGGAAGCCGGGCGTCCACCATTGGACTTGCTTCGTCGACGCGTCGCCCGATCCGGGACACGATCTTGTCGATCGTGCGCCTCAGGTGTGCCTCGTCGTTGAAGTGTCCATCGACCTTGGTCAGCCTGCCGGCGCGCTCGACCCAGATGTCGTTGGCCCCGTTGACCATCACCTCGGTCAGATCCGGATCCCTCAGAAACGGCTCGATCGGACCGTAGCCGAGGATGTCGTCGGCGATCTCCTCTGCGATGCGGCTGCGGTCAGCGATGCTCAGCGGGGTCCCGTCTCCCGACATTGCCTCCTGAAGGGCGGCACGAACCATCTGCTCGAGCTCTGACTGCGTGAGCTCGGAGTCGTACAGCTTCGGGCCCAGCTGCAGGAGGAGCTTGCTGTGCACCTCGCCCTTGAGTGTCGTGAACCGGTCGTCACTCGGAGGGGGTGCGGTCTTTCGTTGGCCAGGCGCCGGGATGGCGTCGTGCTTCAACGCCGCTGTTGGCGAACGGTCTCGAGACGCCGCAGCGAGGCGATCGGTGAGACTGCTCATGGCTTATTCACCTCCCACTTCGACGCAGGCGAGAGCGCCTGGGAGCGGCAGCGCGTGATGATCTGGAGCGGGGGGCATCGACGGTCACCGGGATCCCCGCGATTGCACCGGCCAAGCCCGCGATCGCACGGCTGACCGCGTGCCGGGGCAGCGTGCCGACGATGGGCTCGCCGGAGTTGGTGGAGTTCGGCACCTGAGCCGAGGTAGGAATCGCGGCACCCACCTTCATGCCGAGCGTGCTCTCGACCTCCTCCGTGGTGAGCCCCACCTTCTCATCCGCGCGGTTCACGATCAGATGCCGCTGGGCCCTAGGGAAGTTGAGCAGGTCGAGCGTCTCGACGGCGATCTTCACGTTCTTCAGGGTGGGCACATCGAGCGTGGTGACCAGCAGCATCTCATCGGTCTCGTCGAATGCCGCGAGGACGTGCTCGTCAAAACTGGGGGAGGTGTCGACCACGACGTACTCGAAGCTGGACTTGAGCAGTCGCAGAACCTTGCCGATCAGAGGGGCCGGAATGGAGTCCTTGGCATCTGGTTGAACGGGTGCGACCAGCGTCATCAGCTCGTCACGATGCGGGGTCAGCAGAGTCTCGAGAAGTCCGATGTCCAGACCGGATCCCATCGGCACGGCGTCGGCGAGAGTCCGAGCCGGGAACAGCTGCAGCGTGATGGCCACGTCACCGAAGCCGAGGTCGAGGTCGACCAGGCACACCCGCTTGCTGCCGTGATCGGCCAGGGCGATGGCGAGGTTCACGGCGAGGGTTGTCTTTCCCACTCCACCCTTGGGGGAGAAGATCGTGATCTGCCTGCCACCTGGCGCCCCGTCGGTGGCTTGCGGACCGCTGAGTGCTTGCCAGATCTGTTCCGCACGACTGACCGCCGCACCGAGCCCGGTAAGGTCGCGCTCCTCGACGACCTCGCGCATGCCTGAGCGGAGAGCCTCTGCCAGGACGCTGGTCTCGACTCGTCTCCGGATCAGGATCACGCTGGTGGGTGGGCGGGTGATTCGCAAGGTGTCGGCGAGGGCTGCCGCCGCCTCGAGGTCGACGCTGGGGCCGAGGATGATCGCGAACTCTTGTCCGTCGGCCGTCAGCCCTTGCTTCAGCTCTTCCAGGGTGGCGACGACGGACGCGTCGCGACCGACCGCAGACACGAACGTCTCCGCAGTGGCCGCTTGACTCTCCACGATGATGGGCATCAGGGGCCTACTCGAAGACGTTCTTGGCAGTGACGCCAGGTCCGGCATCTACCGAGGACTTGTCGCTGAGCAGCGCAAACGCCATCTCGCCGTTCTTGGCGGCGAAGAGGACTCGTTCCGCATCGTTTTGGTCGACTGCGACGGTCAGCAGAGTCTGCGGTATCTCTTCGATGGTCTGCTCGCCGTCCTCACCAGCAGTAGTCGTCGTCTTGGCGACCAATGTCGTGTCGCCAACGCCAATGACCGTGACGCGGCGTAGAACCAGACGCGTGAACTGCGGCGCGTCTGCGAGGAAGGTTTGCGCTTCCTTCTCGGACGAGACGAAGATCGCGACCTCGGCGCCCGGTTTCACGAATCCGGAGACTCGGGCGGGGTCGCTCAGTTCGACCGAGATGGCCATCTTGCGATCGGGGATGGTGAGGACCTCTTGATCACCGGGATCACCGAACTTCCCGCTGATGATCTGCTCTCCGGCGTACACCGTCGTCAGGGCGACCTGGTCGCCGATGTCGGTCGTGCTGGTCTGCACCCCGGTCAGGATTTGCCCACGGGTGACCGTGCCCATCTCGATCTTTCCGGCGGACTGAGCCTCCTGTAGAGACTCGCCGGCCCCAATGGTGTCGACGGCCATGAGCACCTCAACGGCGTCGTACCTCTGGTCAGCGCGTGCGTCCACACCACGGACGTACAGAAAGACCAAGGACGTGCCCAACGCCGCGATCAGCGCCGCGACGAGCAGGAGAACTGTTCTGCGACCCATGTGTTGTCCCGATGATTGATAGCCCTGTCGATCACGAGCAAGGTCGGTCCGCTGCGACCACCAGCCCGAGGCCGCCAATGGCCCGAGTCAAGTTTCCCCATAATTGGGACGTACGTCTGGATATTGGCTTATTTGGTAGTTAGTGGGCGGTTATGTACTACCACTGAACCAGACGTGCACAGATTCAAGTGTGGGAGGCACGGGTCCGGGTCACGGGGCGTAGAGCGCGTCGACCTCACTGCGGAACTCGCGCATGACGACGTTGCGCTTCAGCTTGAGGCTGGGGGTCAGCTGACCACCCTCCTCGGTCCAGTCGACCGGGAGGACGGCGAACTTTCGGATCGACTCCGCCTGGGATACGGACCGGTTGGCCTCATCGATCGCTGTTGCGACCTCGGCGAGAAGGTCGGGGTCGACGGTCATCTGCGCGATGTCGCGACCTGTGTGGTGCTGCTCGGCCCAGAACGCGAAGCTCTCCGAGTCGATGGTGACCAGGGCGGCGATAAAGGGCCGGCCGTCGCCGACCACCATGCACTGGCTGACCAGGTGATGAGCCCTGACTAGATCCTCGAGCAATGAAGGCGCGACGTTCTTGCCGCCCGCGGTCACGAGGATCTCCTTCTGACGGCCCGTGACTCGGACAAACCCCTCGTCGTCGATCTCGCCGAGGTCACCGGTGTGGAACCACCCGTCGGAGCGGAAGGCCCTCTTGGTCGCATCGTCGTTCTGCCAGTAGCCCGAGAAGACCTGACCTCCGTTGGTGAGCAGCTCGCCGTCGTCGGCGATGCGCACACCCGTTCCGGGCAGTGGTCGTCCGACGCTCCCCATCTTCGACGTGGCCGGTAGGTTAACCGTCAACGCCGCAGTCGTCTCCGTCAGTCCGTACCCTTCGAGGACGACGAGCCCGATGCCGCGGTAGAAGTGGGCGAGTCGTTCGCCGAGGGGGGCACCGCCGGACACCGCGTACTCACACCGTCCACCGAGTGCGGCGCGCAGCCTGGCGTACACCAACCGGTCGAAGAGTGCGTGTTTCGTCCTCAGAGTGACTCCTGGCCTGCCCGTCTCCAGAGCCCGGCTATAGGCGATCGCGGCGTCGGCGGCCCGGTCGAAGACCTTGCCCCGGCCGTCGGCGGCGGCCTTCTGCGAGGCCGTGTTGAACACCTTCTCGAAGACTCGCGGGACGGCGAGGATGAAGGTCGGACGGAACGCCTCCAGGTCGTCGAGCAGGCTCTTGATGTCGGAGGAGTGGCCGAGCCGCACTCTGGCCTTGACGGCGCCGACCTGGATGACGCGAGCGAAGACATGCGCCATCGGCAGGAAGAGCAGTGTGGCCGCATCCTCGCGGTCGAACAGGTCGTGGAGCTCCTTGATGGCGACGCCGAGCTCGAACATGAAGTTGCCATGGGTGAGCGTGCAGCCCTTGGGACGACCGGTCGTTCCCGATGTGTAGATGAGAGTGGCTAGGGACTCGGGGGTGAGCGAGGATCTGCGCCGCTCAAGCTCCTCGTCGGAGACCTCAGAGCTGCGCGACTTCAGTGTGTCGATACCACCCCCGTCGAGGGACCACACGTGGTCCACGTCACTCAGTTCCTCCCGGACCTCTTTGATCCGCGAGAGATGCTCCGGGGTCTCGGCGACGACCGCGCGCGCACCCGAATCCGCGAGGATCCACTGGATCTGTTCGGAGGAGGAGGTCTCATAGACCGGCACGGTTATGGCGCCGGCGAACCAGATGGCGTAGTCGAGCAGAGTCCACTCGTAGCGGGTCTTCGAGATCACCGCGACCCGGTCGCCCTCCGCGATCCCGGCAGCGATGAGCCCCTTGGCCACGCTGCGCACCTCGGTCAGGAACTGTGCTGAGGTGACGTCGACCCACCCACTCTCGGTCCTGCGACTGAACCCGACTCTTTCTGGAAAATCGAGGCCGTTGGTGACCGCATCATCTGTCAGGTTGCCGGTCACGGGAATGTCGATCGTCGGAGGCGTCGAGTACTCACGCATGCTGCTGCCTCCGGACCTTGCTTGCGGACGGGCGCTTCCAGAAGGCAGGTTACCGGCTTCGGGTGGTCTGGATCGCCGCAGGAGGACGCGTCGGCATTGGCAGAGCTAAGAACCTTTAACGACAGGTTTCTGACAAAAGATGCGATTTACCACTATTTACGGCAGAATCTGAGTCAAGCTAGTCAAGGGGATGTCTCGTGCAGATGACACGTGTGCGTGGTTGGCGGACCGGCCGGTCGAGCGACCAGCGCGGTGTTGCGGCGGTGGAGTTCGCCATCGTCATTCCGGTGCTGCTCTCGCTCGTGTTCGGTGTGATCAGCTTCGGCTTCGTCCTGTCTCAGAAGGCGGGAATCGCCAATGGCGTGCGCTCCGGCGCTCGCTACGGCTCGGTCAACTTGTACGCCAACAGCCACACCTGCGGGAACGTCATCGCGGAAACGCGAGAGTCTGCTAGGACAGTTGGGATCTCGTCCGGGACCGAGGTCGGGGTCACCGTCAAACGTGGCACCACCACGATCTGCAGCGCGGCGGTTGGCGCCGCGACTCCCTCAGGAGGCTTGCCCCCCTGCACTAACGCGAGCCCACCGAGTGGGGCTGAGACCCTCTACGTCGAGGCATCTTTCCCCGCGCAAGTCTCGATACCGATGATGTCCTTCGACCCCATCGACTTGACGAGTGTGGGGGCCTATCAATGCGAGTACAGCTGATCGGCGCCGGTCGCTCGACGAAGGACGAGCGAGGTGCCGTTGCGATCATGGTTGCCATCTTGTCGGTAGTCCTGATCGGGGTCCTGGCCTTCGTCGCCGACTTCGGTATGGCCTATGCGCACAACCGGTCGCTGCAGAATGGAGCCGACGCCGCAGCGCTCGCGGCGGCTCAGGAAATTCTGGAGGGTTCATCGGGCACCGACGACTGTGGCGAGATGGTTTCCACGACCCCTGATGCCAGCTCCACCGCGACCACAATTTTCAATGAGAATGCCCACCTTGAGGCCAGCTTGGCCGGTGGCGGCATCGCGGTCGCCTGCAACGACCCGATCCTGCCGAACCGGGTCGTGGTGACAGCCACTGGTGAGCAGACCTCGCCAGGTTTCTTCGGAGGCATCTTCGGAGCTGGGGACATCGGTCTCACGCAGACCGCGACCGCGGTCGTGGGTCCGGCTGGCACGGTCCTCGGGATGCGGCCGTTCGCCGTGTGCGAGGCCGTCGCAGATCTACGGAACACTGCACCTACTACCGTGGTGACGATCGATTTCGACAATGCGGATGTGGGCTGCGGGACCGCGTCGGGCAACTTCGGCACGCTGGACATCGAAGGTGGCACCGGTTCTCCCGGGACGTCGGAAGTTCGAGAGTGGATCGAGGACGGTTACCCGGATCCAGTTTCAACGATCCCTCCCTTCTCGTTTGAAGGGCGAACGGGCACACCCTCCAACGACTACTCGGATCAGTTCGAAGGAATTCTGGATGACCCGATCGTCCTTCCGGTCTACGACGTGCGGTCCGGCAGCGGGTCCAACGCGATTTACAACATCACAGGTTTCGTCTCGGTGCAGGTGTGCGCCGTGAAGCTGGGCCCGAGCAGCCTCTTGGCGGGAGATTGCATAGAAACGAACGCGATCACCGCGGACAGCAGCAAGCGTTTCCTGCAGTTCCGGTTCATCCAGTTCATCCCGGTAGGAGAGCTCAACACCACATGTGAGTTGAACAGTGCCTGCGATCCCGGCCTTCGGGTCGTGAAACTGGCGGACTGACCTCCCGAGGGGCACCATCGGTTAGGCTCGCGTTCTCTGACTGCGCACGAGTAGGGACCGAGAAACATGGCCGACCAGACCACTTCGAGCATCGTGATCGACGCGGACCCAGCCTCCGTGATGGCTGTGATCGCGGACTTCGCGGCGTATCCCAAGTGGGTGCAAGGGGTCAAGGTCGCCGACGTGGTCGCCGAGGACTCCCGCGGCCAGGTGGAGCAGGTCTACTTCGAGCTCGACGCCAGCCCGATCAAGGACCAGTACACCCTCGGATACGACTGGGACGGCGACAGCGCAGTGCGATGGCGCCTGGTCGAGGGCAAGATGCTCAAGACCATGGACGGCGCCTACGAGCTCGAGGGTCGCGGCGACAACGGCACGGAGGTCACCTACCGGCTGGCCGTTGACATCTCGATCCCGATGATCGGCATGCTCAAGCGCAAGGCGGAGAAGGTCATCATTGACAACGCGCTCAAGGGCTTGAAGAAGCGCGTCGAGTCCCTCGGCTGAGCATTGCGGATCATCCTTTTCACCGGCAAGGGCGGAGTCGGCAAGACGACAGCCGCCGCCGGTACGGCGACAACGGCGGCCCTGCGCGGCAAGCGCACCCTGATCCTGTCCACCGACGCCGCTCATTCGCTGGCCGACGCGTTCGGAGTTCCTATTGCCGGGGAGCCGACCGAGGTGCAGACCAACCTCTTCGTTCAGCAGGTCGATGCCCAGCGCCGGTTCGAGCGCTCCTGGGCGGAGATCCAGGGATATCTCCTCTCGGTGCTCGACGCGGCCGGGGTCGACCCGATCACTGCCGAGGAGCTCACCGTCATCCCCGGCGCCGAGGAGGTGCTCGCCCTCCTGGAGCTTCGCACGCACGCTACGTCAGGACAGTGGGACGTGATTGTCGTGGACTGCGCTCCCACCGCCGAAACGCTTCGTCTGCTGGCTCTGCCCGAGGCGCTCGGCTGGTACATGGACCGGGTTTTCCCCATGGAGCGCCGGATCGTCAAGGCGCTGAGGCCGGTGCTGGCACGCGCGGCGGGTGTGCCGATGCCGCACGACTCGGTGTTCGACGCGGTGGAGCGACTGCATCGCGACCTCGAGGAGGTGCATCAGATACTCACCGGCCAGGACGCGAGCGTGCGCCTGGTGCTGACACCGGAGGCGGTGGTCGTGGCCGAGGCGCGCCGTTCGTTCACCACACTTTCTCTGTTCGGCTATCGCGTCGACGGCGTGATCGCCAACCGGGTGTTCCCCGACGGGGGAGCCGACGCCTGGCGGCAGCGGTGGGTCGAGGCGCAGAAGCAGATCCTGGCCGAGGTCGAGCAGTCGTTCGCGGGGTTGCCGATCTGGCGTTCGTCGTACCGACCCTCTGAACCGGTCGGTGTCGCGGAGCTCGCCGCGTTCGCCACCGAGACGTACGGCGGCGACGACCCTCTCGCAGCGCTGGTCGGCCGTGGGCCGATGACGGTCCGACGCACGAAGGCCGGCGGCACCTTGCGCTTCGACCTGCCCTTCGCGGTGCGAAGCGACATCGACCTGGCGCGTCACGGCGACGAGCTCGTGGTGACCGTAGGCTCCTATCGCCGGGTCCTCGCGCTACCCACGGCACTGGCAAAGCAGACTGTCTCCGGGGCCCGAGTGGAGGACGGGTCGCTCCAGATCCGGTTCAAGGCGACTTCGGGAGACACGGCATGAACGACGGAGACAAGGACAACCCAGTCGGCAGCGTCGGCGAGGAAGCCGCAAAGCTACTCGGCGCCCTCCAAGAGTGGGCTCGGGAGAGCGGCAGCGAGTACGCCGGCGCTGCCGCAGCCGCCGCGGGTGGGGCAGCCTCCTCGGTCAGCTCCGTCAACGAGCACATCGCGACTGGCGGGGAGGACTGCCGCTACTGCCCGGTCTGCCAGGTCATCTCCGTCGTCCGTGGCACCAGCCCCGAGGTGAAGGAGCACCTCGCATCGGCGGCGACGTCTCTGCTGCACGCCGCAGCCGGAGTCCTGGCCTCCAATGTCCCCGATCAGTCCGGGAAGGACCGGAGGGGCTCGGCGGTGGAGAAGATCGACCTCAGTGACGACCAAGGGGACGACCAAGGGGACGACCAAGGGGACGATCAAGGCGACGACCAGGGGTGGGAGGAAGAGTAGTGGCTCTCACGATAGGTATCGACGTCGGCGGGACCAAGATCGCCGGTGGTGTCGTGGACGAGGCCGGCACGGTGCTGATGACCGGACGCCGTGACTCACCGGCGATGGACTCCGACGCGATCGAGGCTGCGATCGAGGATCTGGTGGGTGAGCTGCGCGCCGCCCATGACGTCGAGGCTGTCGGAGTCGGCGCTGCCGGTTTCGTCGACGCCGGGCGCTCCACGGTCCTGTTCGCGCCGAACCTGGCCTGGCGTGACGAGCACCTGAAGCGGGATCTCGAGGCGCGGTTGTTCCTCCCGGTGGTGATCGAGAACGACGCCAACGCCGCGGCCTGGGGGGAGTTCACGTTCGGTGCCGGGGCCGATGTGGACGACTTCATCCTGGTCACTGTCGGCACGGGGGTCGGTGGCGGCATCGTCTTGAACGGTGAGCTGCACCGCGGGGCTTTCGGTGTCGCGGCGGAGATCGGGCATTTCCGGGTGGTTCCGGGCGGCCGCGTGTGTGGTTGCGGCAATCGCGGCTGCTGGGAGCAGTACGCCAGCGGAACCGCGCTGGTGCGTGAGGTGCGTGAGCTGGTCGGCCAGGGGTCGCTGATCGCGAAGTCGCTGCTCGACCGGGCCGGGGGTGACGTGATGGCCATCAACGGGCCATTGATCACCGAGGCGGCCCGGGACGGAGACGCCTTCGCGATCGAGCAGCTCGAGGACCTGGGTCGCTGGCTGGGCGAGGGAATCGCGACGCTGACGGCGGTGCTGGATCCTGCTGTGGTGGTGATTGGTGGGGGAGTCTCGGCAGCGGGTGGCTTGCTGCTCGAACCCGCGCGTTCTTCCTTCCGGGCGCACCTCACCGGTCGCAGCTACCGACCGGAGCTAGAGATCCGGGCCGCGAAGCTGGGCGACACCGCAGGGATGATCGGTGCGGCGGATTTAGCGCGTCACCCGTGAGTGTCCTGGGAAGATAGAGCATGGCGAACCGGCCGAAGCCTCGTGAGGTCCTGACCACCCGACTCCAACCTCGGTCGGGGCTGACCATCGGTGTCGACATAGGTGGCACGAAGGTGCTTGCGGGAGTGGTTGACGGGGACGGACGCGTGCTGGAGACAGTGCGAAGGCAGACTCCCGACCGCAGCAAGCGTCCCGACGTCGTGGAAGCGACCATTGTCGAGGTCGTCCACGAGCTCTCAGCCCGGCACCGCGTGGCCGCCGTGGGCGTCGGCGCAGCCGGGTTCGTCGACTCCTCTCGTTCCACGGTGCTGTTCTCCCCGCACCTGTCCTGGCGCAACGAACCGCTCAAGGCCGCCCTGCACCATCACATCCGGCTCCCGGTCGTGATCGACAACGACGCGAACATGACAGCGTGGGCCGAGTACCGGTTCGGGGCGGCTCGGGGGTACCGCCATGCCTTGTGCGTGACGATGGGGACGGGGATCGGCGGCGCACTGCTCGTCGACGGCAGGATCTTCCGGGGTGGGAACGGCATGGCCGGCGAGTTCGGCCACATGCAGGTGGTGCCCCAGGGGCGTCGGTGTGAGTGCGGCAACCGTGGTTGCTGGGAGCAGTACTGCAGCGGCAACGCGCTCGTGCGCGAGGCCCGGGAGCTGCTCGCCGCCCAGTCTCCAGTCGCCCATCAGCTTCGCGCGCTCACCGACGACGACGCGTCCAGGCTGAGTGGACCGATTGTGACAGCCGCCGCGAGCGCCGGTGACCCCGCGGCGATCGAACTGTTCGAGGAGATCGGCGCCTGGTTGGGCACTGGCCTGGCGAACCTGTGTGCAGCGTTCGACCCGGACCGCATCATCGTCGGCGGCGGGGTCTCCGAAGCAGGTGACCTGCTTCTCGACCCGGCACGCGAGGCGCTGCGCCGCAGTCTCACCGGCCGGGGCTTCCGGCCGGAACCCCCTGTGGTGCGCGCGCACCTCGGGGCCGACGCTGGGTTCGTCGGCGCGGCCGACATGGCGCGGTCAGCGCTGGGACGTTCCCGCCGCTCCTCGCGTCGGCGCTCGAGGAGACGGGATCAGTAGTTTGCGGGTTGGGCGGTAATACCTCCCACGCTCCCCGATACTCAAAAGGTGACGATTCACACCGAAACACCACGCACCTCGTGGTCCGAGCCGATCCCGGAGGACACGGTCGCCGACCCGGTGTTCGCCAAGGTCAAGTCCGTCCTCTCGGTCGCGACACTCATCCTGATGATGGTCTGGGTCACGGTCAAGGCTTCACAACTGAGCAACCCAGACACCTGGTTCCACTTGAGTCTCGGCCACGAGTTCAACGCAGGCTGGTCTCTGTCCGACCCGGGAAGGCTCTCGAAGTTCGCCACCAGCCCGTGGCTTCCCACTCAATGGTCGACGGAGGTGCTGGCCGCCCGGGTTGAGGACTGGGTCGGTCTCCCGGGCGTGGCGTGGCTCTTCGGCGCCTTTATCTTGGTGTTCCTGCTCGCCGTGTTCTTCTTGTGTCGGCGGGAGGGTGAGCTCCTCGCGGCGGCGGTCGCGACCAGTTTCACCGTGATCGCGGCCTATCCCTCGCTGTCGGCTCGACCGCAGGTGGTGAGCCTCATTCTGTTCGCGGTCACGGTTGGCGCCTGGAGGAGCGCCGTGCGTAAGCGTATTCCGCCTTGGTGGCTCATCCCGTTGACGTGGGTCTGGGCAACCGCGCACGGTCTCTGGACTGCCGGCGTCCTTGTCGGGGTAGCGACATGCGTGGGTATGGTCTTGGACCGCCAGGTGACTCGTCGCAACGCGATGACCTTCCTCGCGGTCCCGGCCCTGTCCGTGCTCGCTGCCTGCCTAACGCCGGTGGGCCCACGCCTCCTGACGACTCAGTTCGCCGTCGGTGCCCGGACGCCTCTGATCGAGGAGTGGGGGCCCACATCCTTCCGAAGCATGCCAGCATTGGCGGCCGCGCTGATGGTCGCGGCGGTCGTGGTGCTGTGGAGCCGAGGTGACCGCATGCGCTGGACGCCACTCCTGCACCTGTTACTGGCAGGAGGGTGGATTCTCTTGGTGACACGAATGGTTGGGTTCGGCGCCGTCCTCGTGGCTCCCCTGTTCGTCGCCGCTGTCAGTGAGGTGGTGACCCAACGAGGCGACAGGAGATCGCGGGGTGAACGAGCGGGAGTCTGGGGCGGTGTGCTGGCCTGCCTGATCGGACTTGCACTCGCAGTGCCTCAGAGCGCATCGGCACCTGATCAAGTTCCGGCGCGGTTCGCTCCGCGACTCGAGGCCCTCCCTGATGGCGCTGCGGTGCTGGTAGAGGACGGCACCGGGGCGTGGATCGAGTACGCCTTTCCGAGTCTGAATCCGTCGATCGACGGCATGCTCGATGCCTACCCCGTCGACTACATAGAAGCTTTCAACGGCTTCCGCGAGCTTGAGCCGGGCTGGACTGACTTCGTCCGACGCAGTGGCGCCGAGGTCGCGGTCCTGGAGCAGGGTTCCCCGGTTGCTGCCGCGTTCGAGGATCAGCTCGGCTGGACGATGCTTCAGCGCGACTCCGCCTGGGTCTATCTGTCGGCGCCGACGGTTGAACCGAAGTAGCAGCCGCTTCTGCCATCCAACCCGGATCCGCGAAGCGCCTGCGGCGCACAATCGTCCGTACGGACGAAAATTACACGGGTGCCGGCCCGAATTGGGCGCACAATCGTCCGCACGGACGAAAATGACGCGCCTGGGGCCGCGCATGCCACAGGAGGCAGGGGCCCGAGTACCGCGCTACGGCCGTGGTCTCGACGCGCTCGACCAACCGTGGGCTCGACCATCCGTGGGCTCGACAGGCCGCGGTCTCGACAAGCTCGACCAACCGTGGGCTAGTCGCGGCGGTTGCGGTACTCCGGGACGAGCCCTCCGGCCAGCTGCTCCAGGAACAGGCCGACGTCGGTGACGATGCCGCGGGCCTGGGAGGAGCCGCGGTCGGCGAGCTTGGTGACGGTCGCGGGATTGATGTCCACGCACACCAACGGGATGGACGCGGGCAGGATGTTTCCGGTCGCCACCGAGTGCAGCATGGTCGCGACCATCATGACGAAGCCAACCTGGTCGATCTTGGCCCGCATCGCCCGCTGGCCGTCGATGACGTCGGTGTAGACGTCGGGGAGGGGGCCGTCGTCGCGCACCGAGCCAACCAGGACGAACGCCTTGTCCTGGGTAACCAGCGCATGCATGATGCCGCTGGTCAGGACCCCCTGGTCGACCGCCTCCTTGATGGACCCTGCCTTGCGGATGGTGTTGATCGCCCGGATGTGATGCTCGTGGCCGTGTTCGACGCCCCTGCCCTGGGCCAGGTCGACGCCGAGCGAGGTGCCGTAGAGGGCAGCCTCGATGTCGTGGGTAGCCAGGGCGTTGCCGGCGAACAGGACGTCGACGAATCCCGCCTGGACCAATGCGACCATCGCGGGTGCCGCGCCGGTGTGCACCACCCCGGGTCCGCCGACCCACAGCACCTTCTTGCCGGCGTCCTTTGCTGAGCGCATCCCGTCGGCGACCTGACGGACGAGCACGGCCTGCGGTTTCTCGCTGGACACCTCGGACTCCATAAACCCGAAGGATCCCGCAACGCGCTGAATCTCGGGGATCGACACCTTGATCCCGGACGCTCCACAGACGACCTTCATCGTGGCCTTCACGTCGGCCATCGGGAGGGTGTAGATGCGCCGTACCTCACCGTCGTCACCCTCGACGACGAGGCCACAGTCCATCTCCGGGTTGTCGACCTGGACCCACTTGCCGGCCAGGCGCACCCGGGTCTCGAGGTTGGTGGTGGAGTAGAAGCCGTCGGGGAACACCCCGTCCTGCACGACGACGTCGAGGTGGGCCTCGCCGGGGTCGACCTGGTTCACCCCTCGCGTCTGAAGCCGCATGAGGAGTCTCTGCAGGGATTCGTCATCCTCCGCGGAGACGGCAATCGTGGCGTGCGAGATGTCCAGCTTCTCGTGCCCGATGTCCAGCCGGTCGATGACGTAGTCGCCGCCGTACTCTCGGATGTCGTTGAGGATCGGGGAGAGAACTCCGGTGTCCATCAGGTGGCCGGAAATCTCGACGGTCTCGTTGGCCTGCACCCGCAGATCCTTACACAACCGCGCCGTCGTCACCCGACCAGTCGTCGGGTCGCCGACGCGGCATGGTGGCGACGAGGTACCCGAAACCGCCGACGAAGCCGGTCACGAGCGTCGCGGTGACCCAGCCGGGGTAGCCCCAACCCAGGACGACCGCGGTGAGCATCAGCACGGGGGCGCCGAACAGGCCGATCCAGGCGAGCTTGCGTCGGGGGTCGATCGGCGGGAGCGGGGGAGGCTCGGGAGGCACGAAGTGGCCCTCGTCGCTCC
>Ga0209587_1000354_pt1 | contig 22389 bp, 21 predicted proteins | sample NGEPerD_2_FD_184512 | JGI IMG/M metagenome (GOLD analysis project Ga0209587, IMG submission 184512) | Arctic peat soil microbial communities from the Barrow Environmental Observatory site, Barrow, Alaska, USA - NGEE PermafrostL1-D... | ecosystem: Environmental > Terrestrial > Soil > Wetlands >... | reverse complement strand
GATCGGCACACCGGAGTTCATCGCCGCGGCCTTGATCCGGTCAGGGGCCTGCCGGCACGCCGCATCGGGCAGACCACTGAACATGATCTTCGGCAGCCCCCGCTCGAGATCAGCCTCCACCTCGACCAGTGCGCCCTCGATCCCCTGGAGGGCGACCCCTCGCGTACGGCCCAGGCTCATGCCGCCACCGAAACCAGGTGCTCGATCCGGGCCGGGCCACTCACGGGACGCAACACGCCGACCACGTCGATACGGACATCAGCCACGGCATCGACCTGGGATCGATGGTCGGTCAACCAGAGCGCAGCCAGTCGGCGCAGTCGGGCAGCCTTGACCGCCGTCACGGCCTCCACCGGAGCGCCGAACGCCAGGCTCCGCCGGGTCTTGACCTCGATGATCACCAGGCAGGCATCATCCATGGCAACGATGTCGATCTCACCCTGGTCGCAGCGCCAGTTGCGGTCCAGGATGTGCATGCCGCACTCCGTGAGATACCGCGCCGCGAGCCGTTCACCATAGGCACCAACTGAATTGGCCGCGCCCGCCTTCACCACGATCCCCGAAGCGGGGACTGAATCGGTCACCTTGACCACCTCCGTGGCCGACTCTGGCAACACTGCGGCCAACTGCACAGACTGCTGACCGATCCTGTGGACGGTGGGGCCAAGGCGCCACCCCCTGTGGATGGGCCTAGAAGCCGCCCTCCTTGGGCAGCTCTAGCTCGGTCTTGGCGAGCTCTTCGACGTTGACGTCCTTGAAGGTCACCACGCGCACGTTCTTGACGAAGCGTGCCGGTCGGTAGACATCCCAGACCCACGCGTCGGACATCGTGACGTCGAAGTAGACCTCACCGCCCTCACTGCGGACCTTGAGGTCGACGGAGTTGGCGAGGTAGAAACGCCGCTCAGTCTCAACGACGTGAGTGAACAGCCCCACGACGTCGCGATACTCGCGATAGAGCTGCAGCTCCATCTCGGTCTCGTACTTCTCCAGGTCCTCAGAGCTCATTGCTCGCCTCCGCGATCGGTCAGCACGGCACCATCATCGTCCATCAGGGGGTCTGCCGGGTCAGATACGGGGCCGCGATCCGCCTCAACGACGGAAGTCACTCCGGGCAACCGCCACGACACACGGTGATGCACGCTCGGGCCGCGGGACTCCAGCGCCGCACAATGCTCCGGTGCGGAGTAGCCCTTGTTCAGCTCCCACGCATAGCCCGGCACCTCAGCCGCCAGAGCGACCATCATCGCGTCCCGCTCGACCTTGGCCAGCACGCTGGCTGCGGCCACGGACGAGCAGGACATGTCGGCCTTCACCATGGTCATGACCGGGACGCAGGGTGCGATCTCGGCCCCGTCCTCGAGCATGCCCAACAACCCAACCCGTTCAGGGTCGGTGAGCCAGTCATAGTTGCCGTCGAGGATGACCAGATCCGGTATGACGGGAAGTGCCGCGAGCGCGCGGGTGCCGGCAAGACGCAGCGCCACCATGATTCCGTAACGGTCGATCTCGCCCGGAGACGCGTGTCCGACCGCATAGGCCGTCGCCCATCCCTGGATCTTGGGCACCATGAGCTCGCGCATCTGATGCGAGAGCAGCTTGGAGTCCTTGACACCGACCGGCGCCGACCGGCATACGTCGTCGATGACCACCACGCCGACCGACACCGGACCCGCGAGGGCTCCGCGACCGACCTCATCCATGCCGGCGAGCAACCGGTGACCCGCGCGCTGCAGCGCACGCTCAACCCTGAGAGTGGGTTTGCGCGACGCGGTGCCCGCGGTCATCTCACCGATGCCGCCGGGACCTTGGCGAAGGTCTCACCGGAGTCACTGAGCCACGACCATCTCCAGACTGGCCAGACGACGGTCATGGCGCGACCCACGATGCGGCTCTCGGGGACGCTGCCCTTGGCGCCGCCCGACCCTGCGTCGTGGGGGCGGGAGTCCGCGGAGTTGGAGCGATGGTCGCCCATCACCCATACCTTGCCGGCGGGAACCCTGATGTCGAACGAGTGCAGGCTCGGCTCGTCGCCGGGGAAGAGGTAGGTCTCGTTCAGCGGCGCGCCGTTGATCGTGAGCCTTTGGTTGCTGTCGCAGCAGACGACGTGGTCCCCGGGCAGCCCAATGACCCGCTTGATCAGGTGGTTGCCCTCGTCGCTGGGCAGCAGCCCGACAAAGGTCAACGTCGACTGAAGTGCGTCGCCCAAGGGGCTGCGCTGGACCGGCGCCTGAGCCGGCAACCAGTGATCGGGGTCTTCGAACACGATGACGTCACCGCGCTGGAGGGCGAAGTGCGAAGGGATCAGCTTGCTGACGATCACACGATCGCCTTTGAGCAGGGTGTTCTCCATCGACTCCGAAGGGATGTAGAACGCCTGCATCAGCCAGGTCTTGACGATGAGCGACAGAAGCAACGCCATGCCGATGACGATGACGGACTCGCGGAGAAGCATCAGGAAGGAGCCTTGCCGGTGCTGGGCCTGATCGCTCTCAAACCGTGCGTCGTCAGTTCCGGCGCCGTCGGTCCGGCTCTGGTCCGGCTCTGCATGGCTCATGTGTGACTCGCCCCCGTGACATTGGCATGGATGCGGTCCAGCGAGGCGGGTGCGCGCAGAATGCTGGCCCGGCTCGGCGGCCAATAGACCGCTACCGCCCTGCCGATCACGTCGTTCAGTCGCACCATTCCTCCTCCAGGATCGCCCAGATGGGCGCGCGAGTCGCTCGAGTCGCTGCGGTGATCGCCCATCAACCAGACTCGCTCGGACGGGACCGTGACATCAAAGGTCAGGTCACTGGGCACGTCACCCGGGTAGAGGTATTGCTCATGGACGGCCACATCGTTGACGGTGATCAGACCTTTGGCATCACAGCACACCACATGATCCCCAGGGAGTCCGACGACACGCTTGACGTAGTCGCTCTGATCGGTCTGGATGGACAGCATCGAGGCCATCGCGCCCAGCACAGTGTCCGTTGCCGAAGGCTGGTCGGAGCTGGCCGCAGCGTGAGGGGCGAATGTCCGGGTGCCGTCGAATACCACCAGGTCGCCTCGTTTCACTGTGGATGCTACCGCGACCTTGTTGACCAGGATGCGGTCGCCCGGCTCCAGCGTTGGCTCCATCGAGCTCGAGGGGATGTAGAAAGCCTGCACGAGAAGACCCCGAACCATCAGCAACAGCACGACCCCAACACCAGCCACGATCAGTCCCCGACGACGGGAGCGCTGCGGATGGATCACGCGGGCCGGCGGCACAGTGATCGTGGGGGTCTCAGGTGATGCCATCTGGTATCGGGGGCTCATCACTGCCGAGCCTAGTGCGGGCGCCTGCGAGGGTCGCCCGCACCGCGCTCTGTCAGCGGACACGGGTCAAATGGAGGTCGAACGGGACGCGCCGCCTCAGCGAGCAGTCGTCACGTTGCGCTTCTCCTTGATCTTGGCAGCCTTGCCGCGCAGGTCGCGCAGGTAGTACAGCTTGGCGCGACGCACGTCACCACGGGTGACGACCTCGATCTTCTCGATGACCGGGCTGTGCAGCGGGAAGGTCCGCTCGACGCCGACGCCAAAGCTGACCTTGCGAACGGTGTAGGTCTCGCCGATGCCGCCACCATGGCGACGGATGCACACACCCTGGAACACCTGGACACGCGAGCGCGTGCCCTCGATGACCTTGACGTGAACCTTGATGTTGTCACCGGCGCGGAACGCCGGGATGTCGTCGCGCAGGCTGGCCTTGTCGACGTCGTCGAGCTTGTGCATGTTCGCTTCGCTTTCTCGTCAGCGCCACAGGTCGCTCACGGTTTGATGCCCGTCGCGGCGTGATGCCGGCCAGGCAATTCGTATGGGGTGCTCCTGCAATCCGTCACTCGTTGCTCTCCCCCTGTGGCAGGGGCACGAAATCGGTGCAAGACGCGAAGAGTCAGTCTGCCACAGCGGGGGGGTCAGCCTGAAATTGGGCATCCTTGGTGGACCGGCCCGCGCTCCACGGCTCAGCACCCTCGGCAACTTCAGCACCCTCTGCAACTTCAGCACCCTCAGCGAGCACCTCGCGGTCCCGAGCGTCCAGGTCGGATGGGTCCAGCCGCTGGATCATGTCCGGCCTGCGCAGCGCGGTACGCCGCAAGCGCTCATCCCGTCGCCAGCGAGCGATTTGTCCGTGGTGCCCCGACAACAGGACTTCGGGTATGCCGTACCCGCGCCACAGCGGCGGCTTGGTGAACATCGGGTACTCCAGCAGGCCATCCTCGTGGGACTCCTCCACCAGCGAGTCGGCGTTGCCGATGACCCCCGGCACGAGTCGCGCGATGGCTTCGACGATGGCAAGCACAGCGACTTCGCCGCCGTTGAGGACGTAGTCACCCAGCGAGACGACAGTGACCGGCATCAGCGTCTCGGCATGCTTGATGACCCGCTCGTCGATGCCTTCGTAGCGACCACAGGCGAAGGCCAGCCAAGGCTGGGTGGCCAGTTCCTGAGCCATGGCCTGGGTGAACGGGACACCGCCGGGAGCAGGGATCAGGAGATGCGGAACCTCGCCGGGCACCCCCGTGGCCATCAGGTGATCCAGTGCCTCGCCCCATGGTTCCGGGCGCATGACCATACCGGCGCCCCCGCCGTACGGCGTGTCATCGACGGTGCGATGACGATCGTGGGTGAAGTCACGAAGGTCGTGCACGCGCAGGTCGATCAGGCCCTGCTCGCGTGCCTTGCCGATCAGCGAAAGGTCCAGCGCAGAGAGGTACTCGGGGAAGATGGTGACGACGTCGAGCCTCATGACCGGGCCCTCGCCTGGCCGACGTTCACAGCGCGTCCAGGTCCAGCAGGCCCGGAGGTGGATCGAGCACGACCCGGCCGCCCTCGATGTCGACCTCCGGGACGATGGCCGCCACGAACGGGACCAGCGCCTCCCGACCATCGGTCAGCCGAATGACCAACAGGTCCTGGGCTGCGCCGGGTTGCAGGGAGATCACCTCGCCGACCTGATCGCCGGCAACGGTCACGGCCTTGAGCCCCACCAGATCCCTTTCATACCAGGTGTCTTCGTCGCCATCGTCCTCGAGGGCATCGGCCAGCAGCTTGATGCCTCGGAGCGCTTCGGCACCGCTGCGATCGTCGGTGCCCTCGAAACCGAGCAGCAGGACGCCGTTGTGGTCCCGGGCGCTACGCAGCACCATCGGGCCGGCTTCCCCGGGCTCGGTCACGAAGCTCGCGCCGGGAACAAAACGCTCGTCCGCGGCACCGGTGAGAACCTGCACGGTGACCTCACCGCGCAGGCCATGTGCCTTTCCGATCCGAGCGACGACAACCTGCATGAGCCGGTCCTTCGAGAGGTGGGTACCAAGAGTGGTTGGGGAGACAGTGGTTGAGGAGACACTGGTGTGGGACATGTTGAGGAAAAGACGCAAGGGGTATGCCGGAAGGTAACTCTCCGGCATACCCCTTGTCAGTCTTGCTCAGCGGGCTATCGCTGCCGATCCGTGTCGACGATGTCGACCCGTACCGGCTGGCCACCTGCGAGGGCGGCCATCACGGTGCGCAGTGCGCTCGCCGTCCGCCCAGAGCGACCGATGACACGACCGAGGTCGTCGGGATGAACCCGGACCTCGAGAACCTCGCCGCGGCCCAGCTCCTTGCGCCGGACGGCGACATCTTCGTCATGATCGACAATGCCCTTGACGAGGTGCTCCAGCGCATCCTCGAGCACGATCAGGCCTCGGCCTTGGCCTCGTCGGATGCTTCGGCGACCTCGACAACGGGGGCGTCGACAACCGGGGACTCAGCCTTCTCGACCTTGGGCTCGACCTTGTCAGCCTTGTCAGCCTTCTCGACCTTGTCAGCCTTGTCAGCCTTGTCAGCCTTCTCGACCTTGTCAGCCTTCTCGACCTTGTCAGCCTTGTCAGCCTTCTCGGCCTTGTCAGCCTTGCTCTTGCGAGCCGTGGTGGCTCCGGCCTTCGGCTCTGACATGGCAGCCTTGGCGGCCACCTCGAACAGCGCCTTCTTGTCGGCCTTCGGCTCGGCGACGCGCAGGGTGCCCTCGGCGCCGGGGAGGCCCTTGTGCTTCTGCCAGTCACCGGTGATCTTCAGCAGCGCGGCGACCTGCTCGGTCGGCTGTGCTCCGACACCGAGCCAGTACTGCACGCGCTCGGAGTCGATCTGGATGAGCGAGGGCTCCTCGGTCGGGTGGTACAGCCCGATCTCCTCGATGGCCCGGCCATCGCGCTTGGTGCGCGAGTTCATGATGACAACGCGGTAGTAAGGAGCATGGATCTTGCCCATGCGCTTCAAACGAATCTTGACGGCCACGGTTGTGGTGTCTCCTGTTTCTTGTCTGGGGTGAGCGGCACGGCATCCGCGTGGGGACACGGCTCGTGACGCTCGGATGGACACGTCCGAAGCGGAGAGAGGGGCCGCAGACAGACGGGTACGCGCGTCATTCTGCCAGATGCGACGAGATCCGCCGAACCGACGCCGCCGACTCACCAGCGAGACCTCGATCCGGTCGGTCCTCGGAACCGCCCGGAGGCTGCATCACCCCAGCCGGTAAAGTTGCGATGTACCGGCCTCTGCCGACCGGACCGGCACCTCGAGACGTCTGGGGACCCATGCTCTACGTGCTCACCAGATCCGTGATGGCTCCGGTCGCCCGTTTGATCTACCGGCCCGTCATCGAAGGCCGCGAGCACATCCCTCGCACCGGCCCGCTGCTTCTGGCCAGCAACCACCTCTCGTTCGTCGACAGCATCGTCATCCCGTTGGCCTCCCCTCGACGCGTCGTCTTCCTTGCCAAGTCCGACTACTTCACGGGCAGGGGCATGCGCGGCCTGTTGAGGCGTTGGTTCTTCACAGCCACAGGGGCCGTCCCCATCCGTCGGGGAACCCACGGCGCCGCACAGGAGGCGCTCGACACGGCGCTGGAGATCCTCAACGCCGGTCACGCTCTGGGTATCTATCCGGAGGGGACGCGATCGCGTGACGGACGTCTCTACCGCGGTCGCACCGGCGTGGCCTGGTTGGCGTTGACCGCCGGATGCCCGGTCGTTCCAGTGGCGCTCTCAGGCACGCAGGACATCCAGCCGGTGGGCTCACGACTTCCACGAATCAGCAAGATCGCCATTCGGTTCGGCGAACCGCTCGACTTCAGCCACCTGCAGGGGGCCAAGCCCGGCCCTGCCCGGCGTGAGGCCACCGACGCGATCATGGCAGCCATCAAAGAGCTGTCGGGCCAGGAGATCGCCCCTCGCTACAACCACCCACCCGTGCGCCGACCTGACTGATCGCGCGTCATGGGGCGGATGCCGGAGACGGTCCTTCACCCACGTGCAGTGCGATCCGAACGATCTCACCGCGCCCGACCTCTCGGCTGATGTCGACATCCACGGTTGGCCCCAGGCCAAGCCCCAGCTGCCGCCCAGCGACCGGGACCTGCCCTGCCTCACACCAGACCTCTGGGACTGTTGCCGGATCCAGGCCACAGCGTCGGAGGCCCCCGGCGACATCAGGCGCATCGTCGGGCCGGAAGCCTCCCTCCACCACCCCGCCGACGGACGAGTCAGCGAGCAGCGCCCACAGCGCGTCGGGCACGCTCTCTTTGACGGCGTCCTTGGAGAACAACGGGATCTTCAGCTCGGCCGCGAGCTCACGAGCCAAAGACGTCTTGCCAGGGCCGGGCACGCCGTTGACCAGAACGACGACCCTTCGCCCATGCGATGCCACGTACGGCTGCGCCGGCCACTCATCGCGCAGGACGGCATAGGACACGTGGTCCCGCCACGCATCGATTCCATCGGCGCCCGGCAGCCACAGCATGCGGGGCGAGAAGCCTTCGCGCCGAAATCCCAGTGACCGCAAGAGTCCTGCCGAACGAAGGTTGCCCGGCTGGACTGCGGCGGCAAGCCGATGCAGACCCATACCTCCGGCAGTCACCGGCGTGAAGGCCAGGGTGACGACCAACCGCAGCCCTTCGGCGAACAGCCCACGGCCGGCATAGGGGTCGTAGGCGTCGTAGCCCATCGCGGCAGACTCGAATCGACCCCGCATCACGTCACTGACGTTGATCTTGCCGACGATGTCGTGGTCACCCTCCGGCGTGCGGGCGTGGACGAGGAACGTGCGGTGGTCACGCGACTGTCGTGGCAGCTGTCTCTCGAGGTCGTCAGGGTCGACCGGGTTCCACCGGGCCAACCGTTCACGCGACTGCTCGAGCGCACGACGGTATGGCGCGATGTCCTCCAAACGAATGGTGCTGACCCGCACGCGATGGCCCTCGGCGTGCAGGACTGCCAGCTCAGGAGACAACAAAGCCTCGCAGAATGATGTGCTCCGGCGCCGCGAGGACTCGAATGTCTGCACGCGGATCCGCTTGGTAGACAACGAGATCGGCACTCGCACCCTCGACCAGACCTGGCTTGCGGAGCCAGGATCTAGCGCCCCAGCTCGAGGCGGTCAGCACGTCGATGGTGGACAGTCCCGCGTTGACGAGCTCAGCGGCCTCTCTGGCAGCCAGGCCGTGCGGAAGGGAGCCACCCGCGTCTGTGCCGAGATAGATCGGCACCCCTGCGTCATGTGCCGCCGCGACAGTCTCGTAGCGGCGCGCGTGCAGGTCTCGCATGTGCGCCGCGTACGTCGGGTATCTGCCCTCGGCGCTGGCAGCGATCGACGGGAACGTGTCGATGTTCACCAGGGTCGGAACGATCGCAATCCCTTGCGCGGCAAAGGAGTCGATGGTGTCTGGCGCCAGTCCGGTGGCGTGCTCGATGCAGTCGATGCCCGCAGCTGCCAGGTCACGAAGGGACTCCTCACCGAAGCAGTGTGCCGTGACGCGAGCGCCCTCCTCGTGTGCGGCGGCGATCGCCGTGGCCAATGCCTCCCGCGGCCAGCAGGGGCTGAGATCACCGGTGTCGCGGTCGATCCAGTCGCCGACGATCTTGACCCAGCCGTCACCTCGACGCGCCTCCTGACGGACATATCGGGCCAGATCCTCCGGCTCGATCTCGTGGGCGTAGTTGCGGATGTAACGGCGGGTGCGCGCGATGTGCCGCCCAGCTCGCACGATGCGCGGCAGGTCCTCCCGGTCATCGATCCAGCGGGTGTCGGACGGAGAGCCGGCATCGCGCAACAACAGGGTGCCGCCGTCCCGCTCGGCGACCGCCTGCTTCTCGCTGGTCGCGTCATCCACCGCGCCGTGGGCGTCGAGCCCCACATGCGCATGCGCGTCGACCAAACCCGGGAGGACCCAGCCCTGCACGGTCTGGACGTCGGCGCCGGCCGACGGGGCGGCATACGTGATCTTGCCCCCCACGACCCAGAGCTCGTCGCGGACCTCCTGCGGTCCGACGAGCACGCTTCCCCTGATGTGGAGCACCGGCGCGGTCATGTCTGCGACCCTACCGATGCGGCGAGCCGGATGCGGTGCGGGCGCATGTCAGCGGGCTCGGTCACCGGTAGTCGGGCAGATGTCATCGATACTCAGGGTTGGGCTGGACGAAGCCGAACCGCTCCCCCTTGTCCCACTCGCTTCGCTGGTTGCCGTATGCCGGGATGCCACCCGCCCGCTGGATCATCTGCGCCGTGTGCATGAGGTTCCAGGTCATGAAGGTCGTGTTGCGGTTGGTGAAATCATTCTCGGGACCGCCCGAGCCCTCGTCGAGATAGGACGGGCCGGGTCCGATGTCCCCGATCCATCCCGCGTCGGCCTGCGGCGGGATGACGTAGCCCAGGTGCTGAAGGCTGTAGAGGATGTTCATGGTGCAGTGCTTGACACCGTCCTCGTTGCCTGTGATCAGCGCGCCACCGACCCGGCCATAGAAGGCGTACTGACCGTTTTCGTTGAGCTGACCCGACTGTGCGTAGAGACGCTCGATGATCTGCTTGGTCTTGCTGGAGTTGTCGCCGAGCCAGATCGGACCAGCAACAACAAGGATGTTGGCAGCCTTGACCCGCTCCCAGATGACCGGCCACTCGTCGGTGGCCCACCCGTGCTCGGTCATGTCGGGATAGACGCCGGTCGCGATGTCATGGTCGATCGCCCTGAGCACCTCGACCTCAACCCCTTGGCGGCGCATCAGCGAGGCGCTCACCTCGATCAGCCCCTCGGTGTTGGAGATCTCCGGCGAGCGCTTCAGCGTGCCGTTGAGGAACATCGCCCTGAGACCAGTGAAGTCCCAGTCCTGCTCTCTGTCAGCCATGGGGTCGACGCTAGCGACCAGCACGCGTCGGCGAAAGCGGTGTTCTGTCGCTGGGGGTGGGGGGTGGGGTAGGCAGCGCCCGAGGGCCTATTGCTTGCCGAGGAACTGCTCGAAGCCCTTCGGTAGCTCGAGGTCGGCCTGATCGACAGTCCCTGTCGCCCCTCCCGCATCCGGCCCCGCCGGCATACCGAAGGCGCTGTTGACCGCGGCTGCGCGGGCCCCGGAAGCCTTGTCTGCCAACGCCTTCTCCTCCTGGGCGCGCTTGGCCGGGTTGCCGCTCTTGCCCTTCTTGCGTTGCTGGCCCTTGGCGGCCTTCTTCCCCCCACCCATGCCGGGAACCGCGGGCATTCCCGGCATGCCTCCGCCACCGCCCCGACGCAGTGATCGCATCATCTTCTGCGCCTGGCCGAAGCGCTCGAGCAGTCCGTTCACCTCGGACACGGTCACACCTGCACCTCGGGCGACGCGAGCCCGGCGTGAGCCGTTGATCTGTTTCGGATGGGTGCGTTCGAAGGGCGTCATGGAGCGCACCATGGCCTCGACCCGGTCGAACTCGCTTTCGTCGAGCGAGTCGAGCTGGGCGCGCATCTCACCCATACCGGGCATCATCTTGAGCATGGCCTTGAGCGAGCCCATCTTCTTGATGGCGGCCATCTGGTTCAGGAAGTCGTCGAACGTGAAGTCCTCGTCCTCCATGAACTTTCGGGTCATCTCGGCGGCCTGATCGCGGTCGAAGGCCTTCTCGGCCTGCTCGATCAGCGTCAGCACGTCGCCCATGTCCAGGATGCGCGAGGCCATCCGGTCGGGGTGGAAGACCTCGAGGTCGCCCACCGCCTCGCCGATCGAGGCGAACATGATCGGCCGTCCGGTGACCTTGGCCACCGAGAGCGCGGCACCACCGCGGGCGTCGCCGTCCAGCTTGGTCAGGACCACGCCGGTGAAGTCCACGCCCTTCTGGAAGGCCAGGGCGGTTTCCACGGCGGCTTGGCCGATCATGGCGTCGATGACGAACAGGACCTCGTTGGGTGAGATCGCAGCCCGGATGTCGGCGGCCTGTTGCATAAGGTTCTCGTCGATCGCCAGTCGACCGGCGGTGTCCACGATGACGACATCGTGCTGTTTGGCGCGCGCCTCTGCGAGACCTTGGCGGGAGACGGTGACCGGGTCGCCGAAAGACCTGGTGCCATCACCGGACTCGGCGCCGGCGTCATAGCCCGCGACGTTGCCTCGCTCGGGTGCGAAGACTGGGACCCCGGCTCGCTCACCGACGACCTGCAGCTGGGTCACGGCGTTGGGCCGCTGAAGGTCAGCCGCGACCAGGATCGGCGTGTGGCCCTGGTCCTTGAGCCACTTGGCGAGCTTGCCGGCCAGCGTGGTCTTGCCGGAGCCCTGCAGTCCCGCGAGCATGATGACGGTCGGCGGGTTCTTGGCGAACTCGATCCGGCGGGTCTGCCCGCCCAGGATCGTCACCAGCTCGTCGTTGACGATCTTGACGATCTGCTGGGCCGGGTTCAGGGAACCGATGACCTCGGCGCCCGAGGCACGCTCGCGAACGGCGCCGGTGAACTCGCGCACGACGGGCAGCGCAACGTCAGCATCGAGGAGCGCAACACGGATGTCGCGAATCGTCGCGTTGACATCCGATTCGGACAACCGGCCCTTGCCGCGCAGCTTCTTGAAGGTGACGGTCAGACGGTCAGAGAGGCTGGTGAACACCACGCAAGGTTATCTGTCCGCCGGCTATGCCTCGTCGCACGCGTCCATCAGCATCGAGATCGTCTGGGCGACCCGCGCCGGGGGCAGGGCCCTGCCCCCGAACTCGGTCACGTAGAACGTGTCCAGGGTCTGTCCGGCGTAGGTGGCGATGTGGGCGCTGTGCACCGTCAGGCCGGCGCGCGCAAACGTCATACCAACCTCGTGCAGAAGCCCTGGGCGGTCGTGGGCCCGGATCTCGATCACCGTCGAGTCCTGCGAGGCGTGCGGCAGGACCATGGCTCGGGTCGGCGTGCGGGTGCCCGCCCTGACCAGACCCGCCGCGACCGTGCGGCGGCGCTCCAGAGCTCGCAACGGCTCACGGTCACCCTCGCTGAGGCTGGAGAGCGCGCGCACGATGGTGGCGGCATCAGGGGCGTCGCCGCTAGGTGAGTCCACCTGCCACTGGTTGGCCGCGATGCCCTCCTGGGTGCTCACGCGCGCGCCCCGTACCACCAAGCCCTGCGCCGCGAGCAGACCTGCGGTATCGGCGAACAGACCCAGGCGGTCGCGATCGAAGATGTCGATGCGGTAGGCGCCTCCAATGGGATGAACCATCACGTGCCGCTCCCCCGCCGTCACCTCGGCCACGATCTGCGGCGACAGCAGGTCATAAGCCTCGTCCACCCGTGGTTCGGGCCCTTTATCAGTGCCCAGTGCCACACGTGCGCCGACGACGAGCTGTTGGAGCAGCCGGGCCCGCCAGTCCGTCCACGCGGCGGCGCCCACCGCAGACGCATCCGCCTCGGTGAGCGCCCGAAGGAGCTCCAAGACGTCCCTGCGGCCAGTGACCGCATCAGTCACGGCCGAGATGGTCTGCCGGTCCGTTGGGTCGCGTCTGGTGGCCAGCTCGATCAGGGTCAGGTGCTGGCGGGTGAGCAGCTCGACGACCTTCACCTCGTCCTCGTCCAGGCCCAGCCGCCGGGCGACCGTGGCTGCGAGCGGCGCGCCGGTCGAGGAGTGGTCGTGGGCGCCGGCGATCTTGCCGATGTCATGCAGCAGAGCCGCCAGCAGCAGCAGATCTGGCCGCTCGACGTCAAGCATCAGGCCGGTCGCCTGCACGACCGTCTCGATCAGGTGCCGATCGACCGTATGTCGGTGAACGACGTTGCGCTGTGGTCGGCTCCGCACCGCCGCCCACTCAGGCAGCCACGAGTCGATCAACCCCGCAAGGTCCAGCCCCTCCCACACCGGGATCAGCCCCGGACCCGCGGCAAGCAGGTCGACGAACAACGACCGGGCCACGGGACTCCACGGCGTCGAGATGGCCGGAGAGTGCGCAGCCAGATTGGCAAGAGTCGCCGTGGCCAGGGGCAGGTTGGCACGGGCCGCGGCGACGGCGGCCCGAAGGACCAGCAACGGATCACGGGAGGGGTCGAGGTGGGCTCCGAGCACCACCTCCCCGTCGTGCTCGAAGAGTCCGAAACCCAATGGTTTCAACACCGGTCGTCTCGGACCGACCCGCAGGACACGCGCCCGCTGGGACTGGGCGGCACGGCGAACCGTTCCGTCGATGGCATAGCTGATCGTGCGTGCGGCAGTGCCAACGGCGGCCAACATCGCATCGGCATCGGCATGGCCCAGCAACGCCGCGACGGCGTCGTGGTCCTCGAGTCCAAGGCGATCGCGACCGCGACCGGTCACGACGTGCAAGGCGTCCCGCGCGTCCAGCAACGTGCCGTATGCCGTGTCGACCTGCCCGTGAGGGCGATCCGCCAGCCACGCTGCCGTCAACGCCCGGAGAATGGTCATGTCACGCAAGCCTCCGCGAGCCTCCTTCAGGTCTGGCTCGATGGTCTGCGCGAGGTCCCCGTGGCGATGGTGGCGTGCCTCGAGCGACTCGACCAGCTGAGGCAGCCGGCGACGGGCGTTGGCGCGCCAGTCGTGCGCCACGGTCGAACGTGCCGCCGCGACGACTTGCTCGTCGCCGGCCACCAGCTCAAGATCCAGCAATCCGACCGCGGCCGACAGGTCCGCGGCTGCGGCACTTCGGCACTGGCCGACGGTCCGGACGCTGTGGTCGAGCTTCGCGCCGGAGTCCCAGATCGGGTACCAGATGCGATCGGCCAGGGAGATGACGTCCTTGTCCGACGACGAGCGTCCGTCGTGCAACAGCACCAGGTCGAAGTCGCTGAGCGGTCCCGGATCACCGCGGGCCAGGCTGCCGACGCTGGCCAGCGCGACCCCCTGCATACGAGCACCATCCGTTGCCGCGCCCCAGACCTCGCGGATCCAGCTGCGGCTCAGGTCAGCGATCGCCGAGCGGCGTGCCTCGCCGGCACCCGGGGCGGTGAAGCCCCGGGTGCGCGCGAGCTGCAGGCGTCGCTGGTTGAGGTCCACCTTCTGATCCGCCTTCGCAGTCTGTCTGGGTCCCAACATGAGCTACCGCCTCTATCAGATACCGCCTGCTACAACGCGTCCAGACCGTGTTCGCCAGTGCGTACCCGGGCCACGTCCTCGACCGGAACCGTCCAGATCTTGCCGTCGCCGATCCGTCCGGTCTGCGCGGCCTTGAGAATGACCGACACCACGTCGGGTGCGTCAACGTCGTCCACGACCACCTCCACCCGCACCTTCGGGACGAAGTCGACCGTGTATTCCGCGCCCCGGTAGACCTCGCTGTGGCCGCGCTGGCGCCCGTACCCGCTCGCCTCGCTGACCGTCATACCGGTGATGCCGAAGGCCTCCAGGGCCTGCTTGACCTCATCGAGCTTGAAGGGCTTGATGATCGCGGTGACCAGTCTCATGACGATGCTCCCTGCTTCGTGGACGTGGCCACCGAGGAGGCCGGGGCGGTGCTGTGTGACCCGAACAGTGCGGCTCCGGCGTGCGAGAAACCGCCGCCGCCGAGAGAACCGAGATCGTACGACGTCTCAGCGTGCTGATCGAGGTCTATGCCGGCCACCTCGCCGTCGCGATCGATGCGGAAGCCCAGGGTCTTGTGCAGTGCCAGGCCGATCACACCGGTGACCACGAAGGAGTAGAGCAGCACGGCGCCGGCGCCGACCACCTGACGCCACAGCTGGTCCGGGCCGCCGCCGTAGAAGAGCCCGTCCACGGCGGCCGGGGCGGAGGCCGATGCGAAGAACCCGATGGCGATCGTGCCCACGAGTCCGCCGACCAGGTGGACGCCGACGACGTCGAGGCTGTCGTCGAACCCGAAGCGGAACTTCAGGCCGACCGCGAGCGCGCACAGGACACCGGCGAGGATGCCGATGGCCACGGCGCCCACCGGGGTCACTGCCGAGCAGGCCGGTGTGATGGCCACGAGGCCGGCCACGACGCCGGATGCGGCACCGAGCGACGTCCCGTGGCCGTTGCGGATCCGCTCTGTGGCAAGCCACCCGATGCACGCGGCTCCAGTGGCTGCCAGGGTGTTGACCCAGGTCACCGCCGCGGTGTTGTTGGCGCCCAGCGCAGAGCCGGCGTTGAACCCGAACCAGCCGAACCACAGCAGCCCGGCGCCGACCATGACGAGGGTCATGTTGTGCGGCCGCATCGGGTCCTTGGCAAAACCGATCCTCTTGCCGAGGATGAGGGCCAGGACCAGGCCTGCGGCGCCGGCGTTGATGTGAACCGCCGTTCCGCCGGCGAAGTCAATCGTCTTGAGCGAGTTGGCGATCCAGCCACCCTTGGCCGCCGCGAAGCCGTCGAAGGCGAACACCCAGTGCGCGACCGGGAAGTAGACGATCGTCGCCCACACGACGGTGAAGACCAGCCAGGTCGAGTACTTCGCGCGGTCCGCGATCGCCCCACTGATCAGGGCCACCGTGATGATGGCGAACACCGCTTGGAAAGCCACGAACGCCATGGTCGGGATCGTCCCGACCACCGACTTCGCGCTGAGGAGGTCGCTCAGGCCGAAGTGCTGGAACGGATTCCCTACGAGCCCGTGCCAGGACTGGCCGAACGCCTCGCTGTAGCCCCAGAGAACCCAGGCGACGCTGATCGTCGCCATCGCCCCGAAGCTCATCATCATCATGTTCAGGACGCTCTTGGCCCTGACCATGCCGCCGTAGAAGAGGGCTACCCCCGGCGTCATCAGCAGCACCAGTGCGGCACTGACGAGGACCCAGGCGGTGTCGCCGCTGTTGATTTCCATGAAGGAAACCATGGAGGGCAACGGTTTCGGATCGTGCCGCCGTTTGTTACATCCGTGTTAGCAATGCACGGTCAGGTAAGGATCAGGTAACTCACTGCGTGGCCTGCTCCACATAGCGCAGGTCCGTCATTGATGGAGCAGCATCGTGGGTACTCGATCAATGACGGACCTGCGCTATGTGATCAACCTCCTGGCTCAGGAGATCAGGGCGTCGACGAAGGCCTCGGGGTCGAAGGGAGCCAGGTCGTCGGGGCCCTCTCCCAGGCCGACCAGCTTGACCGGGACGCCGAGCTTGCGCTGAACGGCCACGACGATGCCGCCCTTGGCTGTGCCATCGAGCTTGGTCAGGACGATGCCGGTGACGTTGACGACCTCGGCGAACACCTCGGCCTGACGCAAACCGTTTTGTCCCGTCGTTGCGTCCAGTACCAGCAGTACCTCATCGATGGGGCTGAGCTTCTCCACGACCCGTTTGACCTTGCCGAGCTCATCCATGAGTCCGACCTTGTTGTGCAGACGGCCGGCGGTGTCGATCAGAACGACATCGGCCTCCATCTCAGCCGCTGCCTTGACCGCGTCGAAGGCCACGGCGGCGGGATCTGCGCCTTCCCGGTCAGAGCGGATCGTGGGCACGCCGACGCGCTCCCCCCACGTCTGCAGCTGGTCGGCTGCGGCAGCACGGAAGGTGTCGGCGGCGCCCAGCACAACGTCCTTGTCCTCGGCCACGAAGACACGAGCCAGCTTTCCGACCGTGGTCGTCTTGCCGGTCCCGTTGACTCCGACCACCATCACGACCGCTGGCCGACCCTCCGCGCGCGAGGAGGCGATCGAGCGATCCAACGAGATGTCCACGAGCGTGAGCAGATCCTGCCGCAGCCACCCGCGGACGGTCTCCTCATCATGAGACCCCTCGACCTTGACCCGGGTGCGCAACGAGCTGACCAGCTCCATCGTCGCCTCCACGCCCAGGTCCGAGCTGAGCAGCGTGTCCTCGACGCTCTCCCAGGCCTGCTCGTCCAGTCCCCCACCGGACAAGAGGGATAGCAGCCCCTTGCCAAGTGCGGTGTTGGAACGAGCCAGCCTGGCCCGAAGACGTTGCAGACGACCGGAAGCCGACTCGGGACGCTCGACCGAAGGCGCTGGAACGAACGCCTCGAGGTCGGGTTCGATCGTGTCGACGCTAAGTCCGCCGAAAGGACCGGGCGAGGACTCCGGAGCGTCGGAGTCGGACCCCGACCCGGAGGCACTACCGGCTCGCGTTGGAGGCGTCTGCGGCCGAAGGCCCGTGGTCTTGCCGCCACGGCCACGGCCACGGACCAGCGCGACCAGCAGAGCGATCCCGGCGATAGCGATGACTGCCGCAACGGCAAGGATTACCTGGAATTGGGTCACAGTTGGCGATTCTCCCAGATCCATGACGCGTCCCAGGACACTGCCGGCCGACAGACGACTACTCAATCATGAAGGCGGTTGGGTTGAGAAAAGGCAACGGCGTCGGTCGCCTGGCCGCCGGACAAAGCCGAAGATGCCCCAGGACCTCAGCGCCCGCGTCGAGCCGTCCCGAAGATCGACCGGGTGATCTCGCAGCCAAGGACGGTGCCGGCCGAGCGCAGCATCGACCTGAACGTGCTCGAGGTGACGACCTGCTCGACCATGGACTCCTCTGCCTTGGGCTGGCGACCTGATGTCGCCGGCGCCGGACCACCGGCGGTATCGCGCGTGGCCTCCTGGTCGGGTGCCGGCGCTGCCAGGATCCGTGCCCGCAGCTTTTCGTAGGCCGACTCACGGTCCACCATCTCGGCATACCTGCCCTTGAGGGAAGATGCCGCGATCACCTGTTGGACAAGGGAATCCGTCGACGGTGCCATCGTCGACTGCGGGGCCCGCATCCTCGTCCAGGCCACCGGCGTGGGGGCGCCCCGCTCGGACAGGACCGTGATGACGGCCTCACCGGTGCCGAGCTGGGTCAGCAGCTCCTCAAGGTCATAGCCACTGTGTGGGAACGTCGAAACCGTGGCCTTGAGCGCTTTGGCGTCCTCGGGTGTGAACGCGCGCAGGGCGTGCTGGATCCGGTTACCGAGCTGGGCCAGGACGCCCGACGGCACGTCCTTGGGAGTCTGGGTCACGAAGAAGATGCCGACGCCCTTGGAACGGATCAGTCGCACAGTCTGCTCGATCGCGTCCAGGAACGCTGTGCTGGCGCCATCGAACAGCAGGTGTGCCTCGTCGAAGAAGAACACGAGCTTGGGCTTGTCGACGTCCCCGACCTCGGGCAGGTCGTGGAACAGATCGGCGAGCATCCACATGAGGAACGTCGAGAACAGCTTGGGTCGGTCCTGGACCGCGGGCAGCTCGAGGCAGGTGACCATGCCCTTACCGTCCGGGGCCAGGCGCATCAAGTCAGCCGTGTCGAACTCAGGCTCGCCGAAGAACACCTCCGCGCCCTGGTCGGAGAAGGCGATGAGGTTGCGCAGGATGACGCCGGCCGTCGCCGTGGACAGACCGCCGAGATCCTTGAGGTCATCCTTGCCCTCGTCCGAGGTCAGGTGCGCGATGACTGCCCGCAGGTCCTTGATGTCGAGCAACGCCAAGCCCCTGGAGTCTGCGTAGTGGAAGACCAAGCCGAGGCTGGACTCCTGGGTCTCGTTGAGCCCCAACACCTTTGACAGCAGGGTCGGCCCGAACGAGGTGACGGTCGCCCGTATCGGGATGCCGTTGCCCAAACCACCCAGGGACAGGAACTCCGTCGGATAGGCCGTGCCAACCCATGCTTGTCCCACGTCAGTGGATCTCGCGGTGACCTTGTCGTTGGCGACCCCGGCGGTCGCCATACCGGAGAGGTCGCCCTTGATGTCGGCGAGGAAGACCGGGACTCCCTGGCCCGAAAGCTGCTCGGCCATGAGCTGGAGGGTCTTGGTCTTGCCCGTCCCGGTGGCGCCGGCGACGAGGCCGTGGCGGTTCATGACCCCAAGAGGTATCCGGACCGGCACCTTCGGGTGAGCGGTGCCGTCCGTGACGGCGGCACCGAAGTCAAGGGCCGGACCGTCGAAGGCGTACCCCGCCTTGATCTGGTCGAGCTGGCTGTTGGTGGCAGTGGCATCGGTCACCATCGGCACTCTAGTCCGGCACCGACCACAGCCGGCGTGAAGGACGCGATCATCTTCATTCAGTGCGCGACGGGCGCCCCTGTCCGGACCACGCTGCGGTCACAGAGCCGCGGGGATGGAGGCTCAGTCGGCCTTGGGTGAGGTGACGTCGGCGACCTTGTCCCGTGCGGCGAGCACCGCATCGCCCGTCTTCTCGAGTCCTGTCTCGACCGCCGAACCGGTCTTGTCGCGCACCAGAGCTACGACCTCTTCGCCCTTGGCCGTGAGCAGGCCCCGTCCCTCACGTCGCGCAGGAATGGCTACCAGACCCACCACTGCCACGGCGAGGACGACACTCACGAGCATTCCGAATACGAGCACAATCATGTGTCAAGCGTGCCTCCTCATCCTGTGAATGACGAAACGGCACCCGTTCATTGTGACGTAGATCACATTGTTCGAGGCCGACCTGCCTCGCCGCCGGCAGCTGCGGTAACCGCCCGGTCACCGCCCCTCAGGCCGGCTGGACGTCCCTCAGCCGCTGCGAGACAAGCGTGGTGACACCGTCACCGGCCATGGTCACGCCATACAGCGCGTCGGCAATCTCCATCGAGCGTTTCTGGTGGGTGATGACGATCAGCTGGCTCGAGTCACGCAGCTCCTCGAACAGCGTGAGCAACCGGCCCAGGTTGGCATCATCGAGGGCTGCCTCGACCTCGTCCATGATGTAGAACGGGCTGGGCCGCGCCTTGAAGATGGAGACCAGCAGCGCGACGGCCACCAGTGAACGCTCGCCACCGGACAGGAGCGAGAGCCGCTTGATCCTCTTGCCGGGCGGCCGGGCCTCGATCTCGATACCGGTGGTCAGCATGTTGTCGGGGTCGGTGAGGATCAGTCGACCCTCGCCACCGGGGAACAACCGACTGAAGACACCCTCGAACTGGGCTGCGGTGTCGTAGAAGGCCTCGGCGAAGACCTTCTCGACCCGCTCGTCAACCTCGCGAACGATGTCCATGAGATCGCGTTTGGAGTTCTTGAGGTCCTCGAGCTGCTCGGTCAAGAACTTGTGGCGTTCCTCGAGCGCGGCATACTCCTCCAGCGCCAAGGGGTTGACCCTGCCCAACGAGGAGAGCTTGCGCTCGGCTGAGCGCAGCCGTTTGGCCTGGACCTCGCGGACGTAGGGAACGCTCGCCCGCCCTACGCCAACGTCAGCGACCTCGGAGCGGCCATCGTCGGAGTCACCGTCGTCGGAGTCACCATCGGAGTCGGTCGACGTCCGATCGGGGTCAGCGATCACCGGGACCATCTGGTGCGGGCCGAACTCCTCGACCAGCACCTGCGGGTCGATGCCCAGCTCCTCGATCGCCTTGGCCTGCAAGGTCTCGATGCGCAACCTCTGCTGGGTGCGTGCCACTTCGTCGCGATGGACCGAGTCGGTGAGATCACGCAGATCATCCCCCAGTGCGCCGATCTCGCGCCGGACCACGGTCAGCGCGACATCACGCTCCGTGCGCCCGCGTTCGGCGCCAACCCGCTCGGAGGTCGCCTGTTCGAGCGCGCGACCCACACCCTGCACCGCGTATGCCGCACCGCGACCGACCGCGACCGCGACCGCTGCCTCTCGCTTGCGACGCTCCCTGCGTGCGGCCGCCCGCTCACGTGCGGCGAGCTCGGAGCGGGCAGCCGCCTCCAGCGACTCGGCCCGCCCCTTCATGGCGCGGGCGCGCTCTTCTCGGGTGCGCAAGCTCAGTCGCAGGTCGGTCTCGGCTGTGCGCGCCTCGGTGGCGCCGTGTTCGAGCCGGTCGCGTTCGTCGCTCGAGGGTTCTTCTTCGCCCGGCTCAGCGCTCGCATCGTCCAACCGCTCACGCAGCGCGAGGTACTCGGCGCGGTCACTTCCCAATGCGGACTCGGCCGCGGCGATTGCCCTCTCGATCCGCTCTGACTCGCCACGCCCTGCGCGAACAGTGCTTCCAAGCTGCCCCAGCCGCTCCGCGACCGCAGCCATCCTGGCGTCGGACTCGTGGAGACGCTCGAGTGCGGCCTCCACCGCATCGTTCGCCGCGGTCGCCGCCTCGGTAGCGGTCGCGAGGGCGAACTTGGCCTGCTCTCCTCGACGAACGGCCTGCTGGGCCTTGTCACGGGTCTCATCGACGGCCGCCTGGATCTCGATCAGGCTGGGTGCTGAGGCGCTGCCACCACGAACGAAGCCGGGCGCGAAGACGTCGCCGTCGGGGGTGACTGCCGTGATGCCCTGACCGAGATCGACCAGATCCACCGCGGTAGACGAATCATCAACAAGGGCAACGCGATCCAGCAACTGCTCAATCGCGGGTCTCACGCTGACCGGACAGGTGACCACGTCTCGGGCCCAGACTGCGGTGCCTCTGAGCTGTGGCCAGCTGGCGACGTCGGTGGTCGTTGCCGTGGCGCCCACGAGCAGGCCGGCCCGGCCGGCATCCTGCTCACGCAACGTCGTTACGGCACGCCTTGCGGCGTGCACGGAATCGACTGCCACGGCATCCGCGGCCCACCCCAGGGCAGCTGCAACTGCGGCCTCGTGTCCTGCCTTGACCTGAAGGAGCGCGGCGACCGAACCCGTCAGGCCATGCCGCTCATCCCCGGCGGCAAGAAGTGCGGCGGCGCCATCCTTGCGTCGCAGGTTGAGCTCAAGCGCTTCGAGCCGGGCAAGGGAGTTGGATCGGTCACGGTCGGCACCTCGCTCCGCCTCACGCCACTGCGACACCTCGGCTTCGGCCAGATCCAGGGCAGCCGCAGCCTTCTCATAGGCGGCGTCCAGGCCCTCTTCACCTTCCTCCTCCACGGCAACCGATGCTTCAAGGCCGGCGAACTCCCTCTCAGCCTGCGCTGCACGTGCCCTGCTCTGTTCGACGGACTGCTCGAGACGGCCGATCTCGGCCTCTCCAGCCTCGATCCGGCTGGCCCGTGCGCCCACCTGACCGGCCAGCTTCGCCAGACCCTCACGTCGATCCGCGGCCGCACGAAGGAGACGGGTGAGACGGGCGGTCTCGGCGGCATGCGCGATCTCGATCTGCTTGCGGTGGGCGACCGCGGCGTCGAGCGCGTCCTTGGCCTGGGCGCTCTCTGCAAGAAGCGCCTGCTCCTGCTGTCGAAGGGTGGCGGCCTGCGTCCGCAGCTGTTCGGGATCGCGGGAACCGTAGTCCGTGGTGTCGTTCTCATCATCAGAGAGAAGCCGGACACGTTCGGCGGCCAGCGACCCGGTCGCCACGAGACGCTCGCGCTTGGC
>Ga0209587_1000352_pt1 | contig 22523 bp, 26 predicted proteins | sample NGEPerD_2_FD_184512 | JGI IMG/M metagenome (GOLD analysis project Ga0209587, IMG submission 184512) | Arctic peat soil microbial communities from the Barrow Environmental Observatory site, Barrow, Alaska, USA - NGEE PermafrostL1-D... | ecosystem: Environmental > Terrestrial > Soil > Wetlands >... | reverse complement strand
GGGCGGGGCGGTCAGGGGCGGCGCTCGTCGTGGGCGCTGTGTTGCGCGAAGTAGGCGGCCGCTTCCGCCCGGCGGGAGACCTGCAACTTGGTGAGGATCGTGGACACGTAGTTCTTGATGGTCTTCTCGGCGAGGTGGATGCGCTCGCCGATCTGCCGGTTGGTCAGGCCCTCGGCGATCATCTCGGTGATGCGCAGCTCGGTGGGGGTCAGGCGCGCCAGGCGGGGATCCTCGTTGCCGCGCGGGTTGCGGATCCGGTCCAACACGCGCGCGGTCACGGCCGGATCCAGCAGGGATTCGCCGGCGCCCACCCGGCGGATGCCCTCGACCAGGTCGCCGCCGCGGATCTGCTTGAGGACATAGCCCGCCGCTCCGGCCATGATCGAGTCGAACAGGGCCTGGTCGTCGGAGAACGACGTCAGCATGAGCACGGCCATGTCGGGATGCTCGGCGCGGATATCGCGGCACGCCAAGACGCCGGAGCGGTCGGGCAGGCGCACGTCCATGACGACGACTTCGGGCTTGTAGGAGCGCGCGCGCAGCACGGCCTCGTCGGCGGTGCCCGCTTCCGCGACGATCTCCATGTCCGCGTGGGCCTCCAACATGGTGCGCAGGCCCGCGCGGACGACCTCGTGGTCATCGACCAGCATCACTCGGACCATGTCGCCTCCCGCTCCCTGTCGAGGGGCACGCTCAGCCGGACGGTCGTGCCCTTCCCCAGTGTGCTGCGGACCGCGAGCTCCGCGCCCAGGGCCTCGGCGCGCTCGCGCATGTTGTCCAGCCCCCGCCCGACACGTGGGGTCCCGACCTCGAAGCCCACGCCGTCGTCGGCCACCTCGACCACGATCCGCTGCTCCTCGAAGTGCCCCGTGATCGTGAGGGCGGTCGCCTTGGCGTGCTTGGCGGCGTTGGACAGCGCCTCGCGCACCACCTGCAGCAGGTCGGGGACGATCACGGGAGGCACGCGGGCATCGGTGCCGCTGCGGATCTCCAGGTGCGGCCGGACGAGGGCGTTGATCTCGTACTCACGGGCGAGTTCGGCCAGCCCGCGCGACAGCCCCATGGCCGCCGCTTGGTTGGGGCGCAGCTGGAAGATGTAGTTGCGCAGCTCGCGGATCACGCCGTCGAGGGCGTCGACGGCCTGGTCGAGGCGCTGGTCGACACGCTCTGGGTCGGTGGCGGCCAGGCTGCGCGCGCTCTCCAACCCCATGCCGATGGAGAACACGGTCTGGATGACCCCATCGTGCAGGTCACGGGAGATGCGGTCGCGTTCGTCCTGCACGGCCATCGACTGCAGCCGTTCGGCGAGCTCCGCGTTCTCGATGGCGGCGCCGGCCTGGGCGGACAGGACCCGGATCAGCTCCTCGTCGCGCTCATCGAAGCCGCCGGCCTTCTCCGTCAGGTACAGGTTGCCGTAGACGCGCCCCCGGGAGCGCACCGGCGCGCCCAGGAAGCCGTTCATCGGCGGATGGTTGGCGGGGAAGCCGGAGGAGGCGGGATGGGCGGCGATGTCCTCCGTGCGGATGATCTGCGGATCGCGGATCAGCAGGCCCAGCAACCCCTTGCCTCTGGGGACGTGACCGATCTGGCGCGCGGTCGCGTCGTCGATGCCGTGGTAGACGAACCGGGCGATGGTGTTGTCCTCACCGATCACGCCCAGTGCGGCGTAGCGCGCGCCGGTGGCGGAGCTGGCCGCCGCGACGATGGTCTGCAGGACGGCATCCAAGGTGAGCGCGCCGGCCAGCGCGGAGGCGGCGTCCGCCAACCCACGCAGGCCACTGCTCGGCAAGCTCACGCGTGCAACATAGCGGGCTCCAGGCGCTGTGCGAGCTCCAGCACGAATCGCCGCACACACGCCTCGGCGATGCGATGGCCGAGCAGCCGGTCACCGGCCGCGCCGACGACCGACAGCGGCGGTCGGTAGGACCCCATCAGCGACAGCTGGCAGCCGCAGCCGTTGAGCGATGCGAGCTCGACGTCGGCCTCGAGCATGGGCACAAGCCGATCCGCGTTCGCAGAGCCGGAGCGCCACGCGATGTCGCGGCGCAAGGTGGATTCGGCCATGGTGGCCGGGCCGACATGGACGCGCGCCTGGTGGGCGGCCAGCGGCTGCGGTGCGGCGCCGTCGGCGTGCAACGTCACGATCCAGTCGGCGCCCGCCGGCTCGGCCGGGGCGGGCAGCCACGCTGCCGGGTCGGCGCTTAGCAGGGCCGCAGCGTCGGCGAACGGCAGCTGCAGGTGGGTGTAGTAGTAGACGATGCTTCGCATGGGCCCGATTCCCCTCGGAACTCTTTCTGACGGCCTACTGTGGGATCACCCCACCAGCGCGGCGATCTTCCGGGTCGGCGGCTCTGCAGCGGGAACGGGGTCGTGCTGCACGCCCGAGGGCCGCCCTGGGCGGTCATCGCCTGGCGGCATCGGCATGATCTTGTGCCAGTCGGGATCATGGTCATCATGGTCCTGGAGCCGGCGCCCCCACTGGCGGTCCTGGTCGGACTCGTTCAGCAGCGCCCGGAAGCAGTCGCTGGTGGTGATGATGCCGACCAGCCGTCCCTTGTCGAGCACGGGCAGCGCGCTGACCCGCTTGTGCAGCATGAGCTTGGCGGCCCGGCTGACCGGCTCGTTCGGACCCACGGTCTGGACCGGGACGGTCATGATCGTCTCGACGCTGCGGTAGAAGCCCGACAGGAGGTCCGACTGCAGGGACGACAGCGCCTGGACCATCTGGTTGCCGCTCATCAGCAGATCGCGGTCGCTGACCATTCCGACGACCTGATCGTCGCCGTCGACCACGGGCAGGTGGCGCATGCGGTGGGCGTGCAGGACCCGGCGGGCGTTGTGCACCGAGGTCTGCGGTGTGATGGTGATCGGGTTCTCGGTCATCCACTGGCGTACGCGCATGGCGGCCATTCCTCTCTGCTGTGATCCAACTCATCCGACCGTCAGTGCTGCCTGTCAGGCGGAGGCACGACGACGACGGGGCAGGTGGCGTGCTGGACGCACTGCTGGCTGACCGAGCCCAGCAGCAGGCCGGCGAAACCGCCGCGGCCGCGGGAGCCGACCACGAGAAGCTCGGCGCCTTTGGACCGTTCGACCAGGGCGCTCGCCGGCGCCGGTGCCTCGATCACGGAGCGGTGCAGCGCAACGTCGGACCGCCCGCCGGCGACCTTGGCCAGCACCCCGTCGAGCGCCTCCTCGGCAGTCTTGAGCGCCTCGTCCTCGACGCCGATGATCCCCGCGCCGTCTCCGCCCACGGCCGCCAACGAGTAGGCGTACTGGGTGTAGGGCGAGGGGTAGGCATGCACCACCTCCAGCTCGGCACCGCGCAGGCGCGCTTCGGCGAGCGCCCACTCGAGCGCCACCGCTGCGCCGGGTGACCCATCGACTCCGACTACGATCCTGCTCACGGCTGCCTCCCTGGGGCGACTGGGACCGGCGATTGGAACCGGCGATGTGGAAGCCAGACTCCGGCATCGTCACCGCCCGCGCCGGGGCCGAAGGGCCCGGTGTGGAGGGCCGTTGGACCCCGGGCTGCCGGGTCAGACCGGTTCGCTCGGGCCGGGAGCCGCGGCGCGGTCGTCGCGCTGCCTGGCCGGGGACCAGAGCGGATAGGGGATCCCCGCCAGGCGGTTGATCGCCAGTCCCTGGAGCGCCAGCAGCGCGACGGCGAGCATCAGCACCGCCAGCTGCCAGGGCTGGTGGAGGATGCCGAGCGAGACGATCAGGGTGGTGGCGCCGGCGGGCGGGTGCGGCAGCTTGGCCCACACCATGACGCCGCTGGTCAGTCCCAGCGACAGCGCGGCGGCGGCGACCCGCGGGCCGGTGACACCGGTGGTCAGCGCCGGTGTCTGGTCGAGCAGCCCGAAGGCGGCGAGGGACAGGTAGCCGGCAAGCGCGCCGATGAGGTGGCCCCCCAGGGTGTTGCGCGGAGAGGCGGCTGGCTGCAGCGGGGTGTAGAAGAGCAGGAAGGCGGTCGGACCCAGCGACGGGAAGATCAGCGGTGCGCCGGTGATCAGGGCTGCGGCGGCCATGAGCCCGATGGAGATCAGGCCGTTGGTGAAGGCGAACAGGCCGAGCACCGCGGTCGAGGAGTGCCGTTGGGTCAGGGCGGGAAGTCGCAACCGCTGGGTCAGGCCGTACAGGACGGCCGCCATGTCCCCGCCGATCGGGCCGGGGCGTCGCGGCGGTCCTGATCGCCGGGGAGTCGGCGGCTCGGGGGTCATCGTCGGCCGGGGCGGTTGCGACGCTCACGTCCGACGCGGCCGGCCCGGGTTGCGGGGTTGAGGTGCACCAGCACCAGCACGACCGCGAACGACAGGACCGAGAAGCCGGCGAGTCCCCAGGCCTGGGCCCTCTCATCCATCAGGTAGGCCTCCAGGGCGACGGTCAGGGCCCACAGCTGGCCCAGGACGATGGTGCCCACGATGATGATCCGGGCGGTCTGGCTGGTGCGGGCGCCTTCCTCGGTGTCCTCGGCAGGAGCGCCGGGCAGCGGCCGGATGGGTCGGGGCGGGTAGGCCATCTAGGGGCGCTCCTGCCGCGATTGCTGCTGGCCGGCGCCGTGCAGGCCGCCCTCGCCGACCGCCACGATCGCCGAGCCGCGGCGCTCCAGCGCCACCTCCGGCAGCGGCCGTTCGGGCGGGCCGGCGGTGGGTGCGCCGGTGGCGGGGTCGAAGTAGCCCTCGTGACAGGGGCAGTACAGCGTGCCCTCGTCGAGGCGTGCGAGGACCTCGCATTGCAGGTGGGTGCAGACCGCGGAGTAGGCGACGAAGACGTCGGTGTCGAGGCGCAGCAGCAGCGCGGGGTGGAAGTCCCCCGGATAGGTGAAGCGCACCGAGCCACCGACCGGGATCGCGCCGGCATCCTCGACGATGACCACCTCCGCGGTGGCGTTCTGGGTGGGACGGCGGAACGCGCCCGCGGCGACCGCGAGGTTGCCCAACGCCAGGCCGCCGGAGAGCACGCCGATGATGCGCAGGTAGCCGCGCCGGGTGACCAGCGCGTCGGTGGTGAGCCGCGACACCCGCTCGGCGACGAGGTCGGGGTCTGGCGGCCGTGCCCGCCCCGTGCCGCCGGTCGCCGGCGGCCGCTCGCGCGGGGGGTGCCGGGTGCTACTCATGGCACCAGCGGCAGGGTGGTGAGGTGGAAGTCGTCGGGCACGACCATCCAGTTGCCGGTCTGCAGCTCCTGCTCGCCGAAGTCGAACACGTCGATGACGCGACGGTTGGGGCGGGCCGCCTCGACCTCGGCGGCGGTGCCGTAGTACAGCGCGTCCGAGGGGCACACGGTCGCGCACATCGGCCCCAGGCCGACGGAGGTGCGGTCGTAGCAGAGGTTGCACTTGTAGGCGAGCTGCTCGACGGGGTCGAACTTGGGCACACCCCAGGGGCAGGCGTGCACGCAGTTGCTGCAGCCGATGCAGCGTGAGACATCCGGGGAGTGCACGACACCGTCGTCGGTGGACAGGATCGCGTCGACGGGGCAGACCTGCGCGCAGGGCGCGAACGGGTCGCTGCAGTGCATGCACACGGTGGGCAGCGCCTCGATGCTGCTGCCACGGTCGATGAAGTCGAGGTTCATCATCGACTTTCCGCGGTGGGTGTCGCACTCGCGGCAGGCGGCCACGCAGGCGCCGCAGGCGATGCAGCGCGACGGATCGACGAAGATCGACCGTTCCATGCTCATGTCGCGGTCCTTCCGAATTGGGCGCTTCGCGCGTCCTGCTCGACGGATGTGGCGGGACGCCCGCGGTCGTCGGTGACCGGCGGGGCCGGGACGGGTGAGGCGGGCACCTCGGAGCGTTCCAGCCGCACGGCGCAGGCCTTGAAGGCGGGGATCCAGCTCTTGGGATCGAAGCGCGCGATGGTCAGCTGGTTGGCCGCCACCGGGTTGGCCCAGTGGTAGGGGATGAAGACGGTGTCGGCCCGGATCGTTGCGACGACCTTCGCCGTGAGCACCAGCGATCCCCGGCGGCTGGTGACGCGCATGGGGTCGCCGTCGGCGACGCCCAGCGTGGCGGCGGTGTGCGGGTGGATCTCTAGCCACGGACCGGCGGTCTGGTCGGTGAGGTAGCCGAGCCGGCGGGTCTGGTTGCCCGACAGGTAGTGGGCCACGACCCGCCCGGTGGTCAGCCGGTAAGGGTAGTCGGCGTCGGGCTCCTCGGCGGGCGGCTCGTAGGCCACGGCGTTGAACCGGGCGCGGCCGTCGGGGAAGTAGAAGCGGCGGTCGGTGAACATCCGCGGTGTGCCGGGATGGTCGGTGGTGGGGCACGGCCAGGCGATCGGCCCTTCCGCCTCGATCCGGTCGTAGGTGATGCCGGCGTAGTCCGCGCGGCCACCGGCCGACGCACGGCGCAGCTCCTCGAACACCTCACGTGGCTCGTCGGTGGGGAAGTACCGGCCGCGGCCGAGCCGCCGGGCGAGCTCGCAGAGGATCCAGATGTCGGTGCGGGCCTCGCCCGGGGGGTCGACCGCCTTGTTGTACTTGCACACCAGCGCGTCGGAGTTGGCCACCACCCCGTCGCTCTCGGCCCAGGCCGAGCCCGGCAGCACCACGTCGGCCAGCAGCGCCGACTCGGACAAGAAGATGTCGATCACCACGTACAGGTCCAGGCCGGACAGGATTCGGCGCGTCCGCGCCTCGTCGGGCCACGAGACCATGGGGTTGGAGCACAGGTTGATCAGCCCGCGGATCTGGCCGGCCTCCATCAGCTCGAGCTGGGCGAAGATCGGCACGCCGGCCGGTGGGATCTCGGACGGATCGACGCCCCACACCTCGGCGACGTGCTCGATCGCGCCGGGGTCGGTGAAGAAGCGCTGGCCGGGCAGCTGGTCGCATTTCTGGCCATGCTCGCGGCCGCCCTGGCCGTTGCCCTGCCCGGTGACCGTGCCGTAGCCGGCGCCGGCGCGGCCGATGTTGCCGGTGGCCAGGCACAGGTTGATGGCTGCCATGGCGTTGCGCGAGCCCATGACATGGTGCTCCAGGCCACGCGCGTGGTTGAGCATCGCCCGGTCGGCCCGGCCGTACAGCAGCGCGGCCTCGCGGATGTCACCCGCTGGGACCCCGCAGATCTCGGCGGCGCGCTCCGGGGACCAGCCGGCGACGGAGGCGGCGACCTCGTCGAAGCCATTGGTGTGCGCGGCGACGAAGTCGTGGTCGACCAGGTCCTCCTCGATCACTACCTGCAGCATCGCCAGCAGCAGGGCGGCGTCGGTGCCCGGCCGCACCGGCAGGTGCAGACGAGCCATGCGGCTGAGCGCCGTCTCGCGCGGGTCGACCACAATCAGCGTCCCGCCGCGGTCCAGCAGGTTCCAGTAGTGGCGGATGAAGATCGGGAACGTCTCCCCGACGTTGGCGCCCAGCACCAGTGCGACGTCGGCCTCGGCCATGTCGCTGATGGGGTTTGCGGTGCGATCGACCCCGAACGATGCGAAGTTGGCGCTGCCGGCGGACACCATGCACATGCGGCCGTTGTAGTCGGTGTAGCGGGTCTGCAGGCCGATGCGGGCGAACTTGCCCAACACATAGGTCTTCTCCGTCGACATCGACGCGCCGCCGTAGGTGGCGACCGCATCCTTGCCGTGCCCGCCCTGGATGCGCCGGATGCCGTCCACGACGCGGTCCAGTGCCTCGTCCCAGGTGGCACGGCGCAGCCCGTCGGCGTCGCGCACCATCGGATAGGTGAGCCGGTCCGGGTGGTGGAGCTGCTGGTAGGCCGCGACCCCCTTGGGGCACAGCTTGCCGCGGTTGTGCGTGTCCATGCGAGGCTCGACGCCGATCACCCTGCCGCCGGCGACCCGCAGGTGCATGCCGCACTGCACCCCGCAGAAGGAGCAGTGCGTCGGCACCCAACGCTCGTCCGGCCGATCGGTCTCCCACTGGCCCGCGGACTCGCCGCCGGCGCCGTGCATGTCGGCCACCCCGGGGGGCGTCGGCATGTGGAACTTCCCCATCAAAATCCCTTGCCGTTGGCTGCGAAGTACGCCTGGCCGCGCACGACGCGTTTGCAGCGCGGGCAGAGCTCGATCAGGTGCGCCGGGCCCGTGGCGACCGGGTCGCGGGAGCCGCCGATGGCGGGATCCGCGACGGCGTCGTCGCTGCGGTGGCGCAGGCGGTAGTTCTGGCCGAGCTCGTCCAGGGTGGCCTGCAGGTCCCCGACGAACATGTCCGAGGCCAGCGGCTCTCCGCAGCGCGCACAGGGCCGGGCCTGATCGCCGGCGTTGAGCTCGGTGTACATCTGGATGCCCACCGATGCGGGTCGCTGGACGACGTGGAAGAACTTGCCGAACGGGATGAACACCAGCGACAGCACCACAGCCGCCTCATGGATGATCACCAGGAAGCCGTAGTAGGCGCCGTCCAGGAAGGTCGCCGACCCCGTCAGCATCAGCCCGGTGATGGAGATCACCAGCAAAACCAGCAGCGGCATCATGTCGTTGCCAAGGCGCTGGCCCGAGGTGACCGCCCGGTCACGGAAGCGCCGCCACAGGAAGATCCCACACCCGATGATCACCAGCACCGCGGTGTAGGCCAGTCCGCGGAAGATCGACCAGCCGACGAACGTGCCGGTGTCGAAGGTGATCGTCGGCAAGCCGAACACGAACATCCGGTAGCTGGCCGTGGTGCCGGGTTCCAGGTGGAACACCAGCCAGCCGAACACCAACGGGAAGGTGATGAGGGTCGCTCCGATCACGCCCCAGAACAAGCACTGGTGGCCGACCCAGCGCACCACCCCCCGGCGGCGGATGAAGCCCTGGCCGAGGAGCTGGAAGAACACCGCGCGCGGGAAGAGCCCAGGCAGCTTGCGGAAGTTCTCCCATGAGGCGAACAGCTGCCAGCCGCGGCGCCAATAGCGCCGGGTGGGCGGCATCCGCAGCCAGCGGCTGTAGCGCGCGACGATCGCGAACGTCAACGCCGTGACGGCAACCGCATAGCCGATCAGCGCTGAGTCGAAGGTCGTCAGCGCCAGTGATCCGGCCCAGATCAGCACCATCAACGCCGCCGCGGCGATCCCGCCGACAAGCGAGTCCCAGAGGCCCATCACGGGCAGCCGTCGGTTGGCTGGACCCTCCACCTCACTGGCCGGCACCGATCAACTCCTCCCCGACAGGCTGGCCCCAATCTGCCCCATTGTGGTGCGAGTAGTCCAGGCAGCGCCAGGTCCTGTCGTACGGACCAAGGTCCGCCCGTGGCCGGCGCGGGGCTATCGTTGCCGGCGGGCCGCCGGAAACCAGGCGGGTCACCGACGAGGGCTCCCGTACCGGTCCAGCAAAGACGGGGTGCAGGAGGCTCGTCATGGCATGGATGTTGCTGGTCGTAGCCGGTCTGCTGGAAGTCGGCTGGGCGCTGCTGCTTCCGGCCACGCGCGGGTTCACGAAGTTGGTGCCGACGGCCGGCTTCGTCGTCCTGCTCGTCTGCAGCATGGCCGCGTTGAGCGCGGCCGCTCGGACAATCCCCTTGGGTACCGCCTACGCCGTATGGGTGGGCATCGGTGCGACGGGGACCGCGCTGCTGTCGATCGTGCTGTACGGCGACCCGGCGACGCCGGCGCGCCTGTTCTTCCTCGGTCTGCTGATCGTGGCGATAATCGGCTTGAAGCTCTCGCAGGGAGCGTGAGCAAGGCTATCGACGGGCGGATCGTGCTCCGCCCCACGTGAGGGGTCGAGGCGAGCTCGTCGGCGGCCACCCCGGCATGTCGTGGTCAGCCGACCCCTGCCACGGCGCGGCCAGGGGCCCCGGGCTACGGTGATGGCGTGAGCGACTCCACCACCACGCAGGCCACCGACACCGACGGCTACGAGCGGGACACCCGCTACCTGTCGGTTCGCATCACCGCGGACGGGGCACAGGGCTGGCCGGTCGAACCGGGTCGGTACCGCTTGGTCGTGAGCCGGGCCTGTCCGTGGGCCAACCGCGCCATCATCGTTCGGCGTCTGCTCGGCCTGGAGCCGGTGCTGTCGATGGGGATCGCCGGACCGACCCACGACCAGCGCAGCTGGAGCTTCGACCTGGACCCCGGCGGGGTCGACCCGGTGCTGGGCATCGAGCGCCTGAAGGAGGCCTTCGAGGCCGCGGTCCCTGGCTATGACAAGGGCATCACCGTGCCCGCCATCGTGGACATCCCGACTGGCGCGGTGGTGACCAACGACTTCGCGCAGATCACCCTGGACCTATCGACCGAGTGGACCGAGCACCACCGCGAGGGCGCCCCGGCGCTGTACCCGGCCGATCGGCGCGACGAGATCGACGAGGTCGCCGAGCTCGTCTACACCGATGTCAACGACGGCGTGTACCGCGCGGGGTTCGCCGGCACCCAACGGTCCTACGACCGGGCCTACCGTCGACTGTTCGACCGCCTCGACTGGCTATCGGCGCGGCTGGCGCGCCAGCGCTACCTGGTCGGTGACACCATCACAGAGGCCGACGTGCGCCTGTTCACCACGCTCGCCCGGTTCGACCCCGTCTACCACGGCCACTTCAAGTGCAACCGGCACAAGCTCACCGAGATGCCCGTGCTGTGGGCGTATGCGCGCGACCTGTTCCAGACCCCGGGCTTCGGCGACACGATCGACTTCGACCACATCAAGCGCCACTACTACCAGGTCCAGACCGACGTGAACCCGACCGGGATCGTGCCCGACGGCCCGGAACTGTCCGGCTGGCTCCAAGCCCACGGTCGTGAGCAGCTCGGCGGGCGGCCGTTCGGCGATGGCACCCCGCCGGGACCGCCGCCGCCGGACGAGGTCGTCCCCCGCGAGCACACTCCCGCAGCCGGCAGCTCCCGCGGGTAGCGGCGGGCGATGCTGCCGGCGGCCATCACCGCAGGGTGGCGAGGGCGGGGACATCGGGGAGATCGCGCAACGAGCGCTTCAGCTCGGTGAAGGGCCGGTGCTCCGCGAGCGTGCGGGTCGCCTCGAACAACTCGACGGCTCGCTGGCCGCGCGGAACCTGCGACAGGATCGGTCCGAAGAACGACGGGCCGTCGGGCGGTCCGAAGGTGAGCACCGGTGTGCCCACATCCTCGCCGGCCCGCTCGAGCGCCGTCGTGGTGCTGGCCCGGATGGCCGCGTCGAAGGATGTGTCGGTGGTCGCGTCGGCGAGCCCGACCGGCAGCTGCGCCCGCCGGAGGAGCCCTGGGATGTCCTCGGGGCGACCCGCCTGCAGGGCCGCGACATCGTCGAAGTCGTCGGCCCCTACGACATCACGCTCGTGGATGGCGGTGCCGAGCAAGGTGTACAGCCGAGCGACGGCGGTGTCGCCGTACGCATCCGCGGTCGCCTGGGCCACACGCAGAAGCTGCAACCCGCGTTGGTGGACGGCGCCCATGGGGCTGTCGAGGGGGTGCTGGGGGTTCAGCATCCGCAAGGAGATCGGCCGGTACCGGACGCTGATCGCGGTTTGGTCGCGGACCTCCTCGATCCAGTGCGAGGTGACCCAGCAGAACGGGCAGACGGGATCGAAGAACAGCTCGAGGTCGGCGGGCATGTCAGCTCCAGGTCGAAGGGGTGGTCGGCGGTCGGGGCCGCGCAACTCACACTGCGCAGCTGTCGTCGGTGCAGGCGGCGTCTGGGGAACGCTCGTGGGTCGCGCTGTGGGCACCGACCACCGGAAGTGGGGACTGCTCGTCCCAGGCCTTGTGCAGCGCTCCGAGGAGTGTCTCCACGGGCTGAGCGCCGGACACGCCGTAGCGCCGGTCGATCACGAAGAACGGCACCCCGCTGATTCCCAGTGCGCGCGCCTGGGCCTCGTCGGCGCGCACTTCCGCGGCGTAGCGGTCGCTGGCCAGGACGTCGACGACCTCGTCGGCAGCCAGACCGGCGTCGACCGCCAGGCGCTGCAGCGCCGCGGCGTCGCCGATCGGCTCGCCGTCAGCGAAGTAGGCCGTCTGGAAGCGCTCGTTGACGGCGCCCTGGATGCCTCGCTCGGCCGCGAGGTGAAGGAGGCGATGCGCGTCGAAGGTGTTCCCGGAGCGAGTCAGGTCCAGTCGGAAGGTGAGCCCGTCCACCGCGGCCGTCGCGCTCACCTGCTCCAGCATCGTTGCGACCTGGGCATGCGAGCGGCCGGTCTTGGCGGCCAGGTGGTCCGCCTGGCTACCCTCGCGCACACGTGGCGCGGAGGGGTCCAGCTCGAAGCTGCGGTAGCGGACGTCGACGCCGGATGCGTGCGGAAAGGTCGCCAGCGCCTGCTGCAACCGTGCGCGACCGATGGCGCACCAGGGGCACACGATGTCTGACCAGATCTCGATCTGCACGGGAGGACCTCTCATCTTCGGGGGGGGGGAACAAGGACAGGGTGTGCCGAGGCCGGCGGCTGGCTCCCATGCCCCACCACTCAGGATAGTTGCGTCCTCAACGAACGGCAGCCGCGTCCATGAGGGGCGCTCCCGGTGTGATGAGGCGCCAACGGTGAGCCATCACCGTGTACGTTTCGCAAAGGGCTCGCTCCTGTCGCCTCGGATGCTGCAGGGCCGCGCGTGACACGCGGATGCGTTGCTCGAGCCTTGGAAGGCGGGAGGCGAGCGGCATGGGCAACCCAGCGCGTTGGGTGGTGTCATTCGAGCAGGGCGACCGGGAGATGCAGGACCTGCTGGGGGGCAAGGGGACGGGGCTTGCGGAGATGACGCGGGCGGGGCTGCCCGTCCCCCCCGGCTTCGTGATCACGACCGCCGCCTGCAACGCCTACTTCAAAGGGGACAAGCTGTTCCCCGAAGGCATGTGGACCCAGACCCGCCATGCCATCCAGACGGTCGAGGAGCAGACCGGCAAGCGCTTCGGCGACCCGGCCGATCCGCTGCTGGTGTCGGTGCGGTCGGGCGCCGCGGTCTCCATGCCGGGGATGATGGACACCGTCCTCAACCTGGGGCTGAACCCCGACACCGTGCTTGGCTTGGCCCAGCTCACCGGCGACGAGCACTTTGCCTGGGACGCCTACCGTCGCTTCACCCAGATGTTCGCCGAGATCGTCCTGGGGGTCCCCGCCGCGCGGCTCGTCGCGGCTGGCGCGGCCGCCACGGCTCGTCATGGCGTGGCGAATCTGAGCGATCTCGACGTCCACGCCCTTCGCGAGCTGGTCCAGCACCAGCAGACGGTGATCTTCGGCCACGCTCGACGCAAGGTCCCCGACGACGTCGAAGAGCAGCTGCGCCTGGCCATCGCCGCGGTCTTCGATTCGTGGATGAACCGCCGTGCCGTCGACTACCGTCGCCTGGAGGGCATCAGCGACTCCATCGCCACCGCCGTGAGTGTGCAGGCCATGGTGTTCGGCAACGCCGGTGAGGACTCGGGCACGGGCGTCGCGTTCACCCGGGACCCCACGACCGGCGAACCGGAGATGTACGGCGAGTTCCTGCGCAACGCCCAGGGGGAGGACGTCGTCGCCGGCGTCCGCACCCCGCTGCCCATTTCGGACATGGTGGAGGAGATGCCGTCCGTCTACGAGCAGCTCGTGGCCATCGCCGACCGGTTGGAAGCCCACTACCGGGACATGCAGGACCTCGAGTTCACCGTCGAGCACGGCAAGCTGTGGATGCTGCAGACCCGCTCGGGAAAGCGCACCGGCCGGGCGGCCATCCGCATCGCCGTGGACCAGGCCACCGATGGGATGATCACCCGGCAGCAGGCCATCAGACGGGTCAGCCCCGAACAGCTGGAGCAGGTGCTGCACCCGATCATCGACCCGGCGGCCACCGTGACCCTGCTGACGACCGGGCTGCCGGCGTCACCTGGCGCGGCCTCCGGGAGGGTGGTCTTCGACGCGGACACCGCTCAGCGCCTGGCCGAGGCGGGGCAGGACGTCGTGCTCGTGCGTCACGAGACCAGCCCGGATGACTTCCACGGCATGGTCGCCGCGCAGGCGACCGTGACCAGCCGTGGCGGGGTCACCTCCCATGCCGCCGTGGTGGCGCGCGGCATGGGCAAGTGCTGCGTGGTGGGCTGCGACGGGATCGACATCGACTACGCCGGCGAGCTGTTCCGAGTCGATGGCACGTTCGTGTCCAGCGGCGACTGGGTCACCGTGGACGGGACCACCGGGCGGCTCCTCGCCGGCCGCGTCCCAACCATCCAGCCGGCCCTCGACGAGACCTTCGCGACCCTGATGGCATGGGCGGATGAGGCCCGGCGCCTTGGTGTGCGCGCGAATGCCGACACGCCCGCCGACGCGCTGGAGGCTCGGCGGCTCGGCGCGGAGGGCATCGGGTTGTGCCGCACCGAGCACATGTTCTTCGGCGAGGAGCGCATCTCCGCCATGCGCGACCTGATCATGGCCCCCAACGCGGTCGTGCGCACGGAGGCCCTGACCAATCTGGAACCGCACCAGACCGCCGACTTCGAGGGCATCTTCGAGGCCATGGACGGCATGCCGGTCACCATACGGCTGCTGGACCCGCCGCTGCACGAGTTCCTCCCGCCGCACGAGGAGACGGTGCTGCAGATCACCGACCTCAAGCTGGCCCTGCGCGCGGCCAGCAGCCTCGAGGAGATCGACCGACTCCTTGAGCGGATCAACGCGCTGGAGACCGTCCTGCTCCAGATCGAGCGGCTCGCCGAGCGCAACCCGATGCTCGGCCATCGAGGGTGCCGGCTTGGGATCGCCTTTCCCGAGATCACCGAGATGCAGACGCGAGCGGTCTTCACCGCAGCGGTGCGCTGCCAACAGCGCGGGATCAGCGTGCGTCCCGAGGTGATGATCCCGCTGGTCGGCTTCCTGTCGGAGTTCACCGCCCAGGAGGCGATCGTTCGGCGGGTGGCGGATGAGGTCTTCGACACCCATGGCCTGCGTGTCGACTATCTGGTCGGCACCATGATCGAGCTGCCCCGCGCCGCGCTGACCGCCGACCAGCTCGCCAGGTCGGCGGAGTTCTTCTCCTTCGGCACCAACGACCTCACCCAGACCGCGCTCGGGCTCAGTCGTGACGACTCCGCGCGCTTCCTGTCGGGCTACGTCCAGCGCGGGATCCTCAACTGCGACCCCTTCCAGTCCCTGGACCAGGACGGCGTCGGCCAGCTGGTGCGACTCGGCACCGAACGGGGCCGCGGGGCACGGTCCGACCTGAAGGTCGGGATCTGCGGTGAGCACGGCGGCGATCCGGCATCGATCATGTTCTTCGAGCAGGTGAAGCTGGACTACGTCAGCTGCTCCACCTACCGCGTCCCCGTCGCCCGCCTCGCCGCGGCACAGGCGGCGCTGGCCGGTGAAGCCGCTGATGACGACAACGCGTGAGCAGCGTCCAGCCCTCGTGCGCCGCGTTCGCTCAGGTGATCAGATGATCAGGTCGACCTCCACCCGATGTGGTGCCGTGGCCAGGTGCGCGTCGAGCGTCAGCAGCGTCGCGCCGAGCGCCTCCGCGAGCGCGACGTACACCGCGTCATAGGCGGTGAGAATGGCACGCAGCCGCCACACGATCGGCAGCAGCGGCTCATGCGGATAGTGCGCGACGTCGAGGTCCGCGAGGTCCGTGAGCGCCGCCTCGCCGCGCTCGGCCGTGATGTCGCCTCTCGCCGCGAAGCGCCGGACGACCTGGGCCACCTCGACACCCAGCAGATGCGGCGCATGCAAGGTCTCACGGCTGTCGGCCAGCCGGTTCTGAACCTGATCGGCATGTGGCATTCCGAGCAGCCACTCCACGGCCGCAGAGGCATCGAGCACGATCACCGGGCGTCGCGCTCCGCTCGGACCGCATCCGCGGCTGCCTCCCCGATGTTCACGGCGGTGCGCTGCTGCACCCGCTCGATCAACTCGCGTCGGGTAGGTCGCTCGAGCGCTCGCCGCAACTCGGCGAGTGCGTACTCCGACAGGGATGTCCCCGCGAGTGCCGCTCTGGACTTGAGCCGGCGGTGCAGGTCGTCGGGGACGTTGCGGATCTGGACGTTCTTCATGCTGTAAGCATAGTTCCATGCTCAGCGCATGCCCAAAGCGTCTCGTGTCGGATAACCACGGATTGGCAGGCCAGGGGGGCGAGTCCGAAGGACTCAGCAGCCGTCCATGTCGCCCTCCCAGGCCTCACGCCCCTCTTGCACGGCGAACCAGGCGATCACGTAGCCGGCCGCGGGGTCCAGCCACGTCCAGCCGACGAGGGCGAAGCCGAGCAGGCCCACGAAGGTGGAGACCGACAGCCACGCGCACAGCCGGGTCTCCGCGGCGTCGGTGACCACCAGCCGGGAACCCAAAGCCTCCCCCGCCAGGCGCTTGAAGCGCGCCAGCACCGGCATCACCACGACGGACACCCCGGTCAGGGCCACGCCGGCCGCACTGGTGTCGGGCGTGGCGCCGGTGAGCAGATCTCGGCTCCCCTCCACAACGACATACGCCGCGAGGGCGAAGAACGTCAGCGCGATGAACCGCAGCGCCCGGCGCTCCTTGGCCTGGTCGACGCCGGCGCCTCCGAGCTCGGCGCGCAGCCGCACCAGCACGACGGAGGCGGCCGCGACCTCGATGCCGGAATCGACGCCGAAGCCGATCAGCGACACCAGCCCGGCCGCAAGGCCGGCGCTGACCGCGATCACCCCCTCGACCAGGTTGTAGGCGATGGTGAAGCGCTCGAGGGAGATCGCCCGGCGCGCCGCGCTGTCGTCCTTCACGCTCAGCCGAGGGCGCGGCCTGCGGCCTGCAGGCGGTGGCCCTCCAGGGCGGCTCGCTGGCCGTTGGCGCGCTCGATCAGCCGGTTCAGGTCGGTGCTGCCCAGCCGCGGGTCCGCCGTGGGGACCGAAGCGAGCGACGTCCAGAGGGCCAGCTTCAGGTCGATACCGGCACCGATCCCGTCGAGCTCCCACAGCCGGCTGAGATCGGAGTAGCCACGGAGGCGCCCGTTGAGCTTGAACCTGCCGATCTTCTCACCGAGGCCTCCCAGGGCGACCTTCAGGCGGTCGACGGGCAGCTCGAGCGCCGCCATGAGCTCCATGAGCGCGGCGCGGTCCTCGGTCACCTCGGCGAGCAGCTGCTCGAGGTAGGTGCCGAGCGGCGTCCCACGATTGCTGCGCAGGCAGCGGCGCGTCAGGTCCACGCCGATCGTGGTGGCCAGCAGGTGGTCGTTGAGGTAGATGCGCAGCAAGCGCCTGCGATCGGGCGCCGGCGATGACCCCTTGTCGGTCATGGCATGGTGCGCTTGCCAGGGGCGGTCAGGCTGAGAACGTCCCCGCGGGCGATCGTCTGCACGCGGTCCAGGTCGGGGAATCGTTGGGCGATCTCCCGCAGATAGGGTCGGCGCAGGGTGAACTCCATCGACGGCCGGGACGTCTCGTCGGACGTCGCCGAGGGGTGGGGCGGGGTTGGGGTCGACATGCGATCGCCTTACCCCGCGCCGACGAGTTGACGCAGATCAGGTGAACGCCGACCCATGGTGACGCCGACCCATGGTGACGCCGACCCATGCGGCAACGCGACGGCCCTTGGACCGCCCCGTGACCGGCGGTGGTGCGGCGCCGGTCGATTTCATGGGATGCTCACGCATGGGATGCTCACGGGGGATGCTGCCGCGGAGCCGGGGGAGAGGATCATGATGGAGGACTGCAGAAGGCTGTCGCCTCACCACTTGGCATGGACATTGGAGGCCTCAGGGCCATGAAGGTGAAGCTCGAAGAGACCGTACAGGAGCTGGCCCGGGGCTTCCGGGTGCACGCTTCCATCTACAGCGACCCGGAGATCTTCGACCTCGAGATGGAGCGGTTGTTCCGGCAGAGCTGGGTGTACGTCGGCCACGAGTCGGAGGTGGCCGAGCCCGGCCGCTACAAGACCGCCTACATCGGCACCTATCCCGTCATCCTCAGCCGCGACTCGGACGGCGAGCTGCACGTCCTGCTCAACCGGTGCATGCACCGCGGTGCGGTGGTCTGCCGCGAGGACCGCGGGCACGCCAACCACTTCCGCTGCATCTATCACAATTGGGTGTACGGCAGCGATGGCAGGCTCGTGGGCGCGGCGCAGAAGAGCGGATATCCGGAGGACTTCGATAAGTCCGCGCTGTCGCTGGTGCAGGTGCCGCGGGTGACCTCCTACCGCGGACTGATCTTCGCGAGCTTCAACCGCGACGTGGAGCCGCTGCTGGAGCGTCTGGCCGGCGTCCGGCGCTACATCGATGCCTGGCTGAACCGCTCTCCGGTGGGGCGCCTCACCCTCCCACGCGGCTACCACCGCTACGAATACCCGGGCAACTGGAAGCTGCAGCTGGACAACGGCATCGACGGCTACCACGGCAACTACGTGCACGAGTCCTTCTCGCAGATCCTCGAGCGCTCCGGTGAGCGCTCCCGCAAGGAGGTGACGCGTGCGCGCAACACCGTGCAGGAGGGCAACAACGCGATCGGCCTCCCACGCGGCGATGCGCTGCTCGAGCGCAAGTTCGGCATGCTCGGCACGGTGGAGATGCACGGTCCCGCCATGGCGCCCTACCGCGCCAAGCTGGCCGAGGCACACGGCGAGGAGGCCATGGAGGACATCCTCACCCAGCGCAACATCCTGGTGTTCCCCAACCTGTACTTGTTCGAGTCGCACATCCGGGTCATCCGTCCCGTGCGCCATGACCACACGATCGTCGACAACTACACGACCTGGCTGGAAGGCGTCGACGACGCGATCAACACGGCACGTCTGCGCGAGCACGAGCGCTTCTTCGGGCCCGCGAGCTTCGGAGCGACCGACGATCTGGAGATCTTCGTGCAGGTCCAGACCGGCCTCGCCGCGGAGGGCGCGGAGTGGTTCGACATGTCACGCGGGATGCACCGCGAAGAGGTGCGCGACGGCCAGCACATCGGTCACTCCACCGACGAGTCGACCCAGCGCGCCGTGTACCGGGAGTGGTTCCGCCGCATGACCAAGGAGACCGCCACGGCGGGGGCGGTGTGACGATGACGACCGAGCAGAGGACCACGCTGGATCGGGCCACCGCGGAGGACCTGCTGTTCGAGGAGGCTCGCCGCATCGACGAGGGCAGGCTCGAGGCGTGGTTGGAGCTGTTCACGCCCGATGCCATCTACTGGGTGCCGAGCGCCGTGGAGGACCCCAGCTTCGAGCCGTCGCTGATCTATGACACGCGCGCCCGCATGGAGGAGCGCGTGTACCGGCTGACCAAGACGCCGGCGCACGCCCAGAACCCGGCGTCATGGACCGTGCGCACGGTCACCAACGTGCAGGTGCTGCCGGATCAGGGCGTCGACGGCAGCACGGTCGTGCGCTGCAACCTGGTCATCCACGAGCTCCGGCCGGGTGACCCCGGGCAGGTCGGTTTGGGCGCCCCCCGCAGCTTCGCCGGCGCCTGCGAGTACTCGCTCAGCGAGCAGCCCGACGGCCGCTGGCTGATCCGCCAGAAGAAGGTGCACCTGCTCAGCCGCGAGCTCCCGCTGTACAACCTGACCTTCGTCATCTGATCGCGAGGCGCGCCACATGCACGAGGAGCCGCAGTTCCTGCGCAACGAGTTCGCGATGGTCGAGCTGACCGTCAAGGGCGACCGGGGCGCGCAGCGGTTGCGGATCCGCAATGCCGAGACCGACGATGTCGTGGAGCTGGACCCGCTGGAGCTGGAGGCGCTGACGCGCATGGATCACCGCGACTTCGGCCGGCTCATCGTCAACGACACCATGGGGCCCGAACCACTGGGCCCGGAACCGCTGGGCTCGTAGTTGCGGTCCAGCGTGGTACTCGCCCCGAGGCGGTTCCCCCGCCCAGGGCGCGGGTAGCCGGGGTGCAGCGACCTACAACACCCTGGTCGAGGAGAGGCGTCGAGGATGCGTGCGGTGACGTGGCACGGAGAAGAGGACATGCGGGTCGAGACCGTGCCCGACCCCACGATCCAGGAGCCCACCGACGCCATCCTGCGGATCACCTCCACGGCGATCTGCGGCTCGGACCTGCACCTGTACAAGGTCCTCGGCATGTACCTCGAGCCGGGTGACGTCATGGGTCACGAGTCGATGGGCTCCGTGGAGGAGGTCGGCAGCCAGGTCAGCGCCATCGCGCCCGGTGACCGGGTCGTGGTGCCGTTCAACATCTCCTGCGGCCATTGCTTCATGTGCGACCGCGGCTTGTTCGCGCAGTGCGAGACGACGCAGGTGACCGAGCATGGCAAAGGCGCAGCCATGTTCGGCTACACCAAGCTCTACGGTCAGGTGCCGGGCGGCCAGGCGGAGTACCTGCGGGTGCCGCAGGCGCAGTTCGGGCCGATCAAGGTCCCTCATGAGCATCCGGACGAGCGCTTCCTGTTCCTGTCCGACATCATCCCGACCGCCTGGCAGGCCGTGGTATATGCCGACATCCCTCAGGGCGGGACGCTGGCCGTCTACGGGCTGGGCCCGGTCGGGCAGTTCTGCGTCCGCGTCGCCCGCCACCTCGGCGCCGAACGCGTCATCGGTGTCGACCGGGTGCCGGAGCGGCTGGAGATGGCGCGCCGCCACGGTGCGGACACCGTGGACGGCAACGCGCACGACGACGTCCCTGGCGCGATCCGGGAGCTCACCGGGGGCCGGGGCCCCGACGGCGTGATCGACGCGGTGGGCATGGAGGCGCACGGCTCACCGGTGTTCAAAGCCATGCAGCTGGCGGCCGGCAAGCTCCCGCAGAAGTTCGCGCAGAAGGTGAGCGAGCTGGTCGGCGTGGACCGCGTCGCGGCGATGCAGGACTCCTTTCGCACCGTGCGGCGTGGCGGGACCGTGTCCTTGATCGGCGTCTACGGCGGCGAGGCGGATCCCATCCCGATGTTGGACCTCTTCGACAAGGGGATCACCATGCGCATGGGCCAGGCGCACGTGAAGCGGTGGATTCCCGACATCCTGCCGTTGGTGACGGGGGACGGCGATCCGCTGGGCACGAACGACATGACGACGCACACCCTGCCGCTCGAGCAGGCGCCGCACGGCTACGAGATCTTCCAGAAGAAGCAGGACGGCTGCATCAAGGTCGTCCTCAAGCCGTAGGGCGCCCGGGCCGTCTGGCGCCCGAGGCTCGTGGTGGGGAGCGCTCAGCCCTCCGGATCGGCGTCGGGGGTCGCCCGCAGCGTCTCCGAGCGACTCGTGTGCGGCACCTTCGCGGCGGGGATGACACCGAGCTTCCCGGCCTGGTAGTCCTCGAGGGCCTGCTGCACTTCCGCGCGTGTGTTCATCACGAAGGGTCCGTAGGCCGCGACGGGCTCGCGGATCGGCGCACCTCCCATCAGGAACAGCTCGAGGTTGGGTGCGCGGGATTCCTGGCGGTCGGCGGCGCTCAGCGTGAGGGTGTCACCGGTCCCGAAGACCGCCAGCTGGCCGCTGGCGAGCGGGCGCTGGTCGGGTCCGACACTGCCGCGCCCCGCCAGCGCGTACGCCAGCGCGTTGAAACTGGACGGCCACGGCAGGGTCAGCTCCGCTCCCGGGCTGACCGTGGCGTGCAGCAGGGTGATGGGCGTGTGGGTGGACCCGGGGCCCGTTTGGCCCGCGATGTCGCCGGCGATCACGCGTACGAGCGCGCCGCCGTCGTGGGAGGACAGCAGCGTGGCCTGGTGCCCGCGGATGTCCTGGTAGCGGGGAGGGCTGAACTTCTTTGCCGCCGGCAGGTTGACCCACAGCTGCAGCCCGTGGAACAGCCCGCCGGAGACCACCAGCTGCTCCGGCGGTGCCTCAATGTGCAGGATCCCGGCCCCCGCGGTCATCCACTGGGTGTCGCCGTTGGTGATGCGCCCGCCTCCGCCGTGGGAGTCGGCGTGGTCGAAGATGCCGTCGATCAAGTAGGTGACGGTCTCGAAGCCGCGGTGTGGGTGCCACGCGGTCCCCTTGGGCTCACCGGGTGCGTACTCGACCTCGCCCATCTGGTCCATGTGGATGAAGGGGTCGAGGTCGCGCAGGTCCACAGAGGCGAAGGCGCGGCGGACCGGAAAGCCCTCTCCCTCGAAGCCGCTGGGGGCGGTGGTGACGGAGCGGACCGGGCGCGCGACGGTTGTGGCCGGGTCCGCCAGGGGGATGCGCTTGAGTGTGAGCGTGTCGGCGGTGACTGCGGGCACGGGAGGCTCCTCTTGCCGGCCGTCTGCCGGCGCAGCGGCTGCGGGCGCCTTCTGCGCCGGCGACGAAGTGCTCTGTCCCCCAGACACTAGTCGCGGGGGCGGCCTCGTGGGCCCTCAAGCGAGGTTCCTTCGGCGGGTCAGGACCGGCTGAGGTCACGCCGGGGGTCGCGGGTTGCAGCCGGCGGGAAGGCTGCTAGGATTGTCTGTCGGCCCAGATATGCGCCCCAGCAGCACCGGGGCGTCGGGCCGATCGAAGTTGACAACTCCCAAGACCGCAGATACTGTCCTCCCTTCGCCCTGTTGGTGGCCTTTGGTGGTCCGTGGTGGGGTGGGCGGCCGGGTTTGTCTGGCTGGTTGGTGGTTTGGAAGCGTTGGGCCTGAGAGCCGGCTTGTTGCTGCTGTGTGGTGTTGGTTGCCGTGTGGTGGTGGGGGTTGTGGGTTCGGGTGTGGCGTGTGTCGGTCCTTGAAAACTGCACAGTGTGTCAAAAGCCAGTGCACATGCATCCTCGCCTTTGAGCGGATGGTCCTGTGTTTTGCAGGGTTGTCTGTTGTTTGGCTTGGGTT
>Ga0209587_1000351_pt1 | contig 22584 bp, 23 predicted proteins | sample NGEPerD_2_FD_184512 | JGI IMG/M metagenome (GOLD analysis project Ga0209587, IMG submission 184512) | Arctic peat soil microbial communities from the Barrow Environmental Observatory site, Barrow, Alaska, USA - NGEE PermafrostL1-D... | ecosystem: Environmental > Terrestrial > Soil > Wetlands >... | reverse complement strand
CCTTCATTCCAACAGCCATTATAGGATTACTGGCTTATAAACTAATAAAAAATGTTTTAATGGAAAGTTTGCCAATTATAGCCGGTGCCTTAATACTTGGCGGAATAGCTTTGATTATCCTTGAAAAAAGATTTGCAAAAATAAAAGAGAACGAAGAAAAGAAAGCTAATAGTGAAATAAAAACTGAGATTGTAAGTAAAGATGACGAGACCTTGAATGTCATTAGCTATAAACAAGCAGTATTAATAGGTATTTTCCAAGCCTTAGCCGTAATTCCTGGCGTCTCAAGATCAGCAGCTACCATTATGGGCGGCTTGTCACTTCGCATTTCTAGAAAAAATATTGTTGAATTCTCATTTTTATTGGCTCTACCTACAATGTTAGCAGCCACTGTATTTGATTTATATAAATCTCCACCCGCATTTAGTCAAAATGAAATTGTAGTCTGGATTATCGGCATAACTGTCTCATTTATAACCGCTTTACTAGGAATTAAATTTTTTCTTAAATTCATCCAAAAACATGATTTTGCTCCTTTTGGGTGGTATAGGATAATAATTGGATTAATTGTAATAGCTTATTTGTTTATATAATCAATAATAAAAACTATATAATTAATCGCTTGAAAAAATTAATACTAAACAAAAAAAGATGCTACAAGCATCTCTTTTTTATCTAATATATTTCAAATTTAAAAAAATCGATCAAATATATAAGTCTTAACTAAAAAATAATATTCAAAAACATCATTTACTTACCCACTCTTCAATCTCCTCCATTTATGAATAGCTCTTTCCCTAGCCATGGCTGTTTCTAGTTTAATAGCTACGGTTGATAAATCATAATGATCATCATTCTCAGCTTTTATCTTTTCATCTTCAGCTTTCTTTCTAGCAGAGATAACTTTTTCCTCATTCAACTCATTTGCTTTCTCAGCGCTATCTGCAAGAATTACAATTTTTCCTCTAAGTACTTCAATAAAGCCCCCGGAAATAGCCATGATTTCTATTTCCCCCGCTTCATTTTTGGTTTCAATAACCCCTGGCTTCAAAATAGAAACCAAAGGAATGTGATCTGGCAAAACAGTTATTTCCCCTTCTTTAGTAGGAACAGTTGCTTGTAAAACATCTTGTTTTAACACCACTCTTTCTGGAGTAACTATTTCAAATTGTATTGTTTTTTTAGCGGCCATAGCAAATTATTACTTTTTGATTATTCCTTAGAAGAAACCTCTTCAATTGAACCCTTCATATAAAAATCATCTTCTGACTTTTTATCATGCAAACCATCTAAAATTTCTTTAAACCCCTTAACAGTATCTACTAATTTAACATACTTACCAGACCTACCAGTAAAAGCTTCAGCTACGAAAAATGGTTGAGAAAGAAATCTCTGAATCTTTCTAGCACGACCAACAATAATCTTATCCTCAGGAGATAATTCCTCCATCCCTAAAATGGCAATAATATCTTGTAAATCTTTATACCTTTGTAAAATCATTTGCACTCCACGAGCAACTTCGTAATGCTCTTCTCCAACTACTTTAGGATCTAAAATAATAGAAGATGAATCAAGGGGGTCAACAGCTGGATAAATACCTAGTTCTGATAATGAACGTGCCAACACAACCGTTGAGTCTAAATGCGCAAAAGTTGTAGCTGGAGCAGGATCGGTTAAGTCGTCAGCGGGAACATAAACAGCTTGAATTGAAGTAATTGAGCCGTCTTTAGTTGAAGTAATACGTTCCTGTAGTTCTCCCATTTCTGTTGATAATGTTGGCTGATAACCAACTGCAGATGGCATGCGCCCCAAGAGAGCTGAAACTTCTGAACCAGCTTGAGTGAAACGAAAAATATTATCTACAAAAAAAAGTACGTCTTGCTTTTTTTCATCACGAAAATATTCAGCAATAGACAGACCAGTTAGAGCTACTCGAGCACGAGAACCAGGTGGTTCATTCATTTGCCCAAAAACCATAGATACTTTGTCAATAACGCCACTATCTTTAAATTCATGATATAAATCATTACCTTCACGAGTTCTTTCACCAACACCAGCAAATACTGAATAACCACCATGTTGAGAGGCAATATTATTGATTAATTCTTGGATAATAACAGTCTTACCAACACCAGCACCACCAAACATTCCCACCTTACCACCTTTAATAATTGGACAAATTAAATCAATAACCTTAATCCCGGTTTCTAAAATCTCAATATTATCTGATTGATCAATAAATTTAGGAGCTGAACGATGAATACCATACCTCTTTTCAGTCTTTGGTTCTTCTCCACCATCTACAACTTCTCCTAAAACATTAAATATACGTCCTAAAGTTGCTTCACCCACGGGAACGCTAATCGGGGCACCTGTGTCTTTCACCTTCAAATTGCGTTGCAAGCCATCAGTTGAGCCCATAGCAACAGTTCTCACGGTATTTGATCCAATATGTTGTTCTACTTCAAGAACTAGCTTCTTGCCATTAATATCAACTTCAAGAGCATTATAAATTTCGGGAAGAGTATTCTCAAAGTATACATCTACTACCACCCCAATAACCTGTTTAATGCTACCAATATTGTTTTGTTTGTCAGTCATATTTTTAAATTCTTATTAATCTGCTAAAGCGTTGGCGCCAGCACTAATTTCCGCAATTTCAGCGGTAATACCAGCTTGTCTAGCTTTGTTATAAAATAATGTTAATTCTTTTACCATATCTGTCGCCGCCTCTGTAGCTTGATGCATGGCTGACATTGCAGCGCTATGCTCAGAAGCATTAGCTTCAAGCATTGCTTGATAAATCTGAATTGCAACCAATCTAGGAATCATCTTATCTAACACTTCCTCAGGATTAGGTTCAAATATATATTCTTGTCCTGACTGAGAATCTAAGTGCTTCTTTTCTTTTTCAATAATTAATTTTTTATCAACACTCACTTTTGGATCAGCCACAATACCTAAATAACCATCTTCTGATTCAATATCAACTGGAAGTAATTGTTTCATTCGAGGAATTTGTTTCACGGCACTGACAAAATCAGTATACGCTACAAAAACTTTATCATACTTTCCACTAAGATAATCTTGTATTGCTAAACTAACAATTGGTTCTACTTCTTGGGCGTCAAATAGGAGGTCACTTTTAGGGAACTCCGCTGCTACTTTATATTTTTGATTATAAATAACCTCTCCCTTTTTACCTACTAAAATAAATTCAGCCGGTATATCGGGATATTTCTTTATAGATTCTTTTACTTTATTTATAATGGCTGAGTTATAACCACCGCACAAACCCCGGTTTGATGTTATTAAAATTACAGCCACCTTCTTTATTTCACTTCGTTTTGCCAAAAGCGGATGCAAAGAATTTTTACTTTGATTCTTTGAATTTTTTGACAAATGCAAAACCGTCTCCCAGCTTAAATTAGCATAGGTTCTAGTTTTCAATACCGCTTCAATTGCTTTTCTCATCTTAGAAGCAGCCACCATTTCCATAGCTCTGGTAATTTTTTTGGTACTGGTAACTGATTTTATGCGACGAGAAATTTCCTTAGTTTTTGCCATACTAACTTAAATATTCAAGCGTTTCTTTAAAATGATTTATTGTTGTTTTTAGTGCTTTTTCAGTTTCTTCATCTAACTCCTGTTTTACACTAAACAGTTTTTCTAAATCGCTATTTATATCGGCATACTTATATAATTCAGCTTCAAACTCTTGGACTTTTTCAACTGGAACGTTATCGATAAAACCATTTACTAAAGCATAGTATATCAAAACCTGTTTATAAACAGGGAGTGGTTGATATTGATCTTGTTTAAAAACTTCATATAAACGTTTACCTCTTTCTAATTTTAAACTAGTTTCTTCATCTAAATCAGAACCAAATTGAGCAAAAGCTGCTAACTCTCTAAATTGAGCTGCTTCTAAACGTATTTTTCCAGATACTTTTTTCATCGCTTTTACTTGAGCATTAGAACCCACACGTGAAACCGATAAACCAGCATTGATAGCCGGTCTATTTCCTTTATAAAACAAGTCTGGTTCTAAGAAAATTTGCCCATCAGTGATTGAGATAACATTAGTTGGAATATAAGCTGAAATATCACCAGCCTGAGTTTCAATAATAGGTAAAGCGGTAATAGACCCACCACCATGTTCCTTATTTAGCTTACAAGCTCTCTCTAATAATCTAGAGTGAAGGTAAAAAACATCACCAGGATAAGCTTCTCGACCTGGTGGACGTCTAAGCAATAATGAAATTTCACGATAAGCTACTGCATGTTTTGATAAATCATCGTAAACAATTAACGAATCTTCACCTTTAGACAAAAAATACTCGGCAATTGCACAACCAGCATAAGGAGCAACATACAATAGAGAAGCTGGATTAGAAGCGCCTGCTAAAACAACAGTTGTGTATTCCATAGCTCCGGCATTCTCCAACTTCTTTACTATAGCTGATATTTTTGACTCTTTCTGTCCAATTGCAACATAAACACATTTCACGTTCTTTCCTTTTTGATTAATAATTGTATCAATTGCTAAGGCTGTTTTACCTATTTGACGATCACCAATGATAAGCTCTCTTTGTCCTTTTCCAATCGGCACCATCGCATCAATCGCTTTAATACCAGTTTGTAATGGTTCATTAACTGATTGACGAGTAATAACTCCAGGCGCAATTCTTTCAATAGGATATGACTCTTTTGATTCCGGTTTGCCCTTTCCATCCATTGCTTCACCTAGTGGATTAATAACTCGCCCCAATAAAGCGTCCCCCACTGGAACACTTAGAATTTGCTTAGTACAAACAACTTCATCACCCTGTTTAATTAGTTTATATTCACCTAAAATAATAACACCCACTAAATTTTCTTCTAAATTCAAGGCTACTCCAGAAACTTCACCGTACTTAGTTTTAAATATTAGAATTTCACTCATCATTGCCTCTTGTAGTCCGGAAACAAGCGCAATCCCATCGGCTATTTTTAAAACACGTCCGACGCTTTGCTCTTTAAGCTCAGTTTTAAAACCGCTTATTTGGCGCTTGAGTTCTTCAATAATAAAATCTTTTTTATTCTCCATATTTTTATTTAATTACTAAGCTGTTTTTGAAAATTTAATAAATTTTGTTTTAAACTCCCATCTACTACTCTATCATTATAACGAAGGATAAAACCTCCTATAATCTCCTCATTAATTTTTTCTTTAACACTGAAACTTTCAGCCCCTGATTTTTTATTTAAATATACCTTTAACAAATCGTTTATTTTTTTAGACAAGGGTCTAGCACTAACGAGCTCTATCTCCAACTCACCAGCCTCTTTCTTTACCAACTCATTAAAAGAATTGATAATTTTATCCGCCAATACAATATCATTATTTTTCACTAAAAAATTTAAAAAATCTGTAATCAGTTTTTTAGCCTCCGCCTCTTTTTTGCCGGCTAGCAACTCATATAATCCTTGAGCGTATTGTTGAGAATTAATTTTCATACTATGACAATTCTTTAACTATTTTTTCAATAATTTTCTCATCTTTTTCGCTATCCATTTTTTCTTTCAAAAATTTTTCTAAACTAAGCACCACTAATCCTGACACTTCCGTTTTTACTTCTGTCATTAAAGACTCTTTTTCTTTCTTAATCTTTAACACTTCTAAAGCACTCTGCTTTTCAATGTCTCCTTGTGCACTAGCTACTATTTCTTGATATTTAAGTTCCGCTTTTTTTTGTGCATCTTCTATTATATCGCTAGCTTCTCGTCTTGAGTTAGAAATTATATCCTTACTCTCTTCAGTTGATTTCTGTAAACGAAGTCCCGCTTCATCAGCATCAGCAATTCCCTTAGCAATTTTTTGACGACGTTCTTCTAAAATATTAAAAATTGGTTTATAGGCAAAACGCCATAATATAAAAATCAAAAGAGCAAAATTAAATAATTGTGCTAATAAAATTCTAAGATCTAGTCCTAAGGCCTGTATTAAGCTATTCATATAGGTTAAACAATAATTAAAAAACAAAGTAATCCACCTCTTAAACTTGCAAGAGATGGATAATCTCTATCTTCTAAGCGAATAAGATGATAAGAGCAATAACTAAAGCATAAATAGCAGATGATTCGGTAATAGCCATAGCTACAAACATGATAGGAGTTATCTTTCCACTTGCTTCTGGATTACGACCAATTGCTTCTAATGCTTTACTGGCGGCAATACCTTCACCGATCGCCGCTCCAACAGCACCGATACCAATCGCTAGGCCGGCGCCAATATACTTTGCTGCTTCCACTTCCATATTTTTTTTATTAATTATAATTAAATTTATATAAACTGTTTTTAAATAATCTATGCTACAGCCTCATTTTCTAGCTCTCCAGGTTCAGATGCCATAGAAATAAACACCAGGGTCAAGACTGCAAATACAAACGGCTGAACAACTGCGGTTAAAATACTAAGAAATAAAAACGGTAGCGGTAAAAAAAACGGAAAAAGAAATAACATGACTGCTCCTAATACCTCTCCGGCAAATATATTTCCAAATAAACGAAATGATAACGACATCACTTTAGCAATTTCACCCACAAGATCCATAAATCCTAAAAAAAACTTTAAAGGACTTCTAAAATTTATAAATTTTCCAATATAACCCAATGGCCCAGTAACGGCAATCGCTACAATCTGCGTTATCAATACTGCAATTATAGTCATCATAAAAACTAAACCGTAGTCAGCAACAATTGCTCTAAATAACGGGACTACTCCACCAGCTGTTTCAATAGTAACAGCTCCTTGGCCGGGTATAAAAGTTAAGAGATTGGCGAAAAATATAAAAAAGAACATGGTGAACACTAAAGGGAATACTCTTTTTGCTTTTTTTGAACTACCAGTAATTGACTCTACAAATTCATATGACCCCCCAATTAACATTTCTACTAAGTTCTGAAATTTACCCGGAATCATTTTTATACTTGATTTAAATATAATAGAACCAACCATCAAGAATATAAATACAAAAAAAGACCAAAAAAAAGTATTGGTAACTGGAAATTTTCCAAGATAAAATAAAATTTGAGGTGCTAAAGAAATATCTAAACCCATAAATCTATTTACTTATTCTTCTTTTTGACTTTCAAAAGAGTTTAATTCTTTTTTCTCATCTTGAGCTGTCTTGTTTTCATTTTTAGGAGGTACATACTTATTTACTAAACTATTAATTTTTACTACTTTTTTAAATAATAAAAAGTTTGTAGTTACAAAAGCAACAAAAACACCTACAACTATGAATGTAGGGGTTGTACCAAAGTAACTGTCTAGTAGGTACCCAAGACCACAAAAAATCAAAAGGGGACCAATAATTGAACCGCTAATATAATAAAAAACGGATAATGACAGCTCTCTTATACTCCTAAAGTCGACAATTTTTTTTAAATCCATATACATTTTAGCTTTATATCGAAATAAGTCAAGACTAAGAAAATACCATTTTTCTAAATTTTAAATAAATTCTTGGCGGTAGCCGTTGTTTCCTCAATTACCTTCTCAATTTTAATCCCTTTTATCTCTGCTACTCTTTGCGCTACATATTGGACCAGTACCGGCTCATTACGTTGGCCGCGATACGGTTCCGGTGTCATATAGGGAGAATCCGTCTCTATCATCACCTTGTCCAAAGGAGTCTTTCTTATCAAGGAATCCCAGTTTCTGCTAAAAGTAATAAGGCCAGTAAAAGAGATTATTAGTCCTAATTGAAAATATTTCCAAGCCAAATCTTCATCTCCAGAGAAACAGTGAACTACTCCCCATGGTTTATCATTAGGCAATAAATGTCCAAATTCTTTTTTAAAATCCTGCAACATGGCTAATAAATCATCATGAGCTTGACGACAATGAATAATGACAGGTAAATCGAGATTTCTTGCTAAAAAAAGTTGCTCAGCAAATACTTTTTGTTGCTTTTTCTTAAGTAAAACCGGGTCCTTAGCTGGATCAAGATGATAATAATCCAAACCTATTTCACCAATTGCCACTACTTTTTCAAATTTAGCTAGTTTTTCATAACTTCCATAATCAAACTCTTCCGCTTTAGGCATAAAACTATAGTTACCACTATCTTCATCATCACTTTCAACCAAACCCTCTTGTAAATGAACTGGATGAAGACCAACGGCTGCATAAACCCCCTTTTCGTACTTATTAGCATAATTTAAAGCCCGATTAGAAGTTTTAAGCTCTGAACCAACTAAAATCATCCAAGTATCATTATCTAAAGCTCTCCTGATTGTTTCATCAGCATCATCTTTAAAAGCGGCAAAATTTACATGAGCATGTGTGTCTATTAACATATATATTAAACATAAAAAAACGCGAGAATCGCGTTTTTTAATGTTTCTTGTTTAAATTTATTCTGTTTTTGGTAAAGTTTCTTCATCTAAACCTTCTTTTGAAAAGGTATTGTCTGTGTGTGTTTGAGTAACTTCTCCAGCACTTTCTTCTTCTACGTTCTCATTAGCAACTGCCCCAATATTTTTAGGGGCCACTTCAGGCATAGCCTCAGACTCGGCTACAGCTTGATTGTTTGACACTGGCTGATTTTCAGAAACAGCATTGTTTTTGTTTCCGAAAAGTTTTTTTAACCAATTTATCATAAATTTTATAGTTAATTATTAACTAATTATATTGTAGCATTTTAACTACAAAAGTCAATAAAATAAGCTTATAATTTAAATTTTAAATATCTAAATCATCAAGAAGACTTTTCTGCTTTTTAGTCAAATTTTTTGGTATATTTATTTTAATTTTTATAAATTGATCTCCTTGTCCGTAACCCCTTAAACGAGTGACTCCTTTATCTTTAAGTTTAAATATAGTTCCTGATTGTGTTCCTTCTGGAATTTTTAGCTTGACTTCTCCCTTAATAGTCTCGACGCTTATTTTATCGCCCAAAATGGCTTGTCTAATAGATATTTCCTCCTCTGTTTTAATGTCGTATCCAACTCTTTGAAACTTTTTATGAGTCGCTACTTGAACTCTTAAATACAAATCGCCAGCAGGAGCACCTTTTAAACCTGCCTCTCCTTGACCACTAAGTCGTATTGATTCGCCATTGTTAATTCCAGCTGGAACCTTCACCTTTAACTTTACTTGTTTTTTAAATACTCCCGAGCCACCACATTTAGAACAACTTTCACTATATGTTTTGCCCTCACCACCACAACGAGAACAGGCCGCCTTTGTTTGAATATTGCCTAATATAGTTCTTTGCAATCTAACTACAAAACCTGTTCCGCGACAAGTTTCACAAGTTTCAATTTTAGTTCCCGGTTCAGCGCCATTTCCATGACAGCGATCGCAGCTTGTCTGTTTAGCAAAACTTATCTCTTTTTCCATGCCAAAAGCAGCCTCTAAAAAATCCACCCTAAGAACCATTTCCAAATCTCTTCCCGGGCTATTCATTGATCCACGATTACCCCCTCCGAAACCAAAAATATCTGAAAAACCGCCAAACATATCACTTAAATCATCAAAATCAACATTAGCACCGTTTTGAAAACCACCCCAGTTATTAGCGCCTTGAGAACCACCGCCCGCTCCGTTAAATGTTGTGCCAAACTGATCATATTGCTTACGCTTAGTTTCATTTCCTAAAACCTGATAAGCTTCATTTAATTCTTTAAATTTTTCAGCATCACCGCCCTTATCAGGGTGATGCTCGTGTGCTTTTTTACGGAATGCAGTTTTAACTTCATCAGCACTAGCTCCTTTAGCTACTCCTAATATATTGTAATAGTCTTTTGACATACGTAATAATCTTTATAGATAGAATCTTCCTTAATTAATAAATCATATTATTGATTCAACAAGCTGCCCCTCTAAAAAATAAGGGGCAGCCAAAGAAACAATAATTTATTTACTTCTTTTCTTCTTCAACCTCTCCTTCAACAACATCATCATCTGAATTCTTTTGCTCTTTATCATCCTTCTTGCCAGATTCATCACTACTTCCCTCGCTAGCACCTTGAGAGTCAGTTGCTTGTTCGTCTTTACCGGGTTGCTTATACATTGCAGCCCCAATTTTCTGAGCAATTGTGTTAACCTCTTCTAACTTGGCCTTTATTTCTTCAACGCTTCCACCGTCTTTAACTTTTTTCAAAGCTTCAATTTTTTCTTCAAGTTCCTTCTTATCTTCAGCCTTCATTTTATCACCAGATTCTTTAATCATTTTTTCGGTGGTAAAAACTACAGCATCGGCCTGATTTTTTATCTCTACTTCTTCCTTCTTTTTCTTATCATCATCCGCATGAAGTTCTGCTTCTTTTTTCATCTTATCTACTTCTTCTTGAGATAATCCAGAAGATGCGGTAATGGTAATTTTTTGTTGCTTATTTGTAGCCTTATCAGTTGCGGAAACATTTAGAATTCCATTAGCGTCTAAATCAAACTTTACTTCCACTTGTGGTACGCCACGAGGAGCAGTAGGAATACCATCTAACATAAACCGCCCTAGCGTTTTATTATCCCCCGCCATTGGTCTTTCCCCTTGAACAATATGAATTTCTACACTAGTTTGTCCATCAGCTGCCGTTGAAAAAACTTGAGACTTTGAAGTAGGAATAGTAGTATTCTTTTCAATTAACGGAGTCGCTACACTTCCCATAGTCTCAATTCCTAAGGTGAGCGGAGTAACATCCAAAAGTAATACATCTTTTACATCGCCCTGAAGAACACCAGCTTGAACTGCTGCTCCTAAAGCAACTACCTCGTCAGGATTAACTGTTAGGTTAGGTTCTTTACCAAAATATTCCTTTACCTTTTGTTGAACTAAAGGCATGCGAGTCATACCCCCTACTAACAAAATTTCATTTATTTCTTCTAGTTTAAAACCAGAGTCCTCTATAGCTTTTTTACAAGGTTCAATTGTTTTTTCTACTAAATCGGCCACTAAACTTTCCATCTTAGATCGTGAAAGCTTCATAACCAAATGTTTGGGACCATTAGCATCAGTGGTAATAAAAGGTTGATTAATTTCAGTTTCTTGAGAAGTAGATAGTTCAATTTTTGCCTTCTCAGCTGACTCCTTAATACGTTGAAGTGCTAAAGTATCTTTAGATAAATCAATTCCTTGATCACGTTTAAATTCTTCAATTATCCAATTAATAATTCTTTGATCAAAATCTTCTCCGCCCAAGTGAGTATCACCGTTGGTAGCTTTTACTTCAACCGTATCAGCTGATATATCTAATACTGAAACATCAAAAGTACCTCCTCCTAAATCATAAACTGCAATTTTTTGACCGCTTTTCTTATCAAAACCATATGCTAAAGCAGCCGCAGTTGGCTCATTTACAATTCTTTTGACATCTAGCCCGGCAATTTTACCAGCATCTTTTGTGGCCTGTCTTTGAGAATCATTAAAATAAGCTGGTACGGTAATAATTGCTTCTGTTACTTTTTCTCCCAATTTAGCTTCGGCGTCAGATTTTAATTTTGTTAATATCATCGCAGAAATTTCTTGTGGAGTATAATCTTTATCTCCCATTGTTACCTTTACACCTTCACCAGATTTAATAATTTTATATGGTGCAGTTTTTAAATCGCGTTGTACTTCATCTTCGTCAAAATGACGACCGATTAACCGCTTTACAGCATAAACAGTATTTTCAGGATTAATAACCGCCTGTCTTTTAGCGGCTGAACCCACTATTCTTTCGTTATTTTTTGAAATAGCAACTACTGATGGAGTTGTTCTATTTCCTTCAATGTTTTCAATGATTTTAGGTGCACCACCCTCCATGATTGCCATGGCACAATTAGTGGTACCCAAATCAATTCCTAGAATTTTTCCCATATTTTTGTTTTATTATTTAATTTATTTATTAATTATTTTTTATTTTGAATTTTAATTGATTTTGGTTTTATCTCTGGTGACTTAGGAATGTTAATTTTTAACACACCGCCCTCATTTACCGCGCTGGCATTATCACCATCTACTTTTGTAGGTAGTGGGATAGAACGAAAGAATGATCCGCGTCGTATTTCTTTGCGATAATAGTTCTTATCTTCTACTTCACTCTTCTTCTCACTTTCACCTTTAATACATAAAGTATTGTTTTCAATTGAAATATTAACTTTTTCAGGATCGATTCCGGCTAGCTGGGTTTCAACGACAATATTATCTTTGTCTTCATACATATCTACTGCCGGAGTGTAACCAAAATGCTCCCCCCTTAAAGATGGCAACATAGAATCTGAAATTTTATCTATGTCGTCAAATTCTGATAAAAATGGTGTCCATTTAATAAATGACATAAACTTTTTTTTCTTCTTATAAAACTTGAGATATTTTCAAGTAGATATAGGAAGAAATTTAATTAAATTTATTATATTTATTTACTATTCGTTTTTTTCATCACCCTGATTTTTCTTTACAGTAACTTTTGCCGGCCGAATTACTTTTCCATGTAATATATAGCCAGGCATTATTTCTTTATCAATCATTTCGCCCTCTCCCTCAAGCGCCTCCATTGTGTCATGATTAAAACTTTTTCCTATAGTTTCAATTTCTTCCACGCCTCTGGCAGATAACAATTCTTTAAATTGTTTTAGAACGTATTTAACACCAATTGCCCAGGCGCTCTCCTGTTCTTTTTCACTTAATCCTTTAACAGACAGCTTTAAATGATCATAAATTGGTAATAAATCTGTAAGAAAATCAGCTGTCGCAAACTTAACAAACTCCTGCTTATCTTTCATGGTCTGCCTGCTTAAATTTTGATAATCAGCCAAAGCTCTTAAGTATTTATTCTCCCATGAGTCTTCTGATTCCTCGCTTATAAATTCAAATCGAGATACTTTACCTTCTTTTGTTTCTACTTCTTCCAAAAACATTTTCTTCGGGCGACTCCACAGCTTCTCGGTATTTAAATCTCGATAAAGAACTTGCGCCTCCTTATCCTCTGAGTTTGTTGCTTCACCAATTACTAAATATTCATTGCCCTTATAATGGCGATATATACCTTTTATAATTTTTTCCATAGTTTTATGCAAATTTTTCATTAATATATTTTATTATTCTTAAATTACGACCATAGTCCATACGCATTGGTCCAAGTATCCCCAATAAACCGTGTGAATTTTTATATTTATACTTTACCAAAGCAACACTTAAAAAATTTCCAAAAGGGTTATCTTCTCCGATGAGTATTCTCTGTCCCTCTTCTAAATCCTCAAAAACATCATCAATAATTTCTTCTAAGCGATCAATAATAATGGAAACATCGCAAACTACTCCAGCTTGTTTAAATTCCGGTTGAGAAAATAAGTTTGATAAACCGGTATAATATAAATCATTCTTGTGGAGTGCCCAGAAAACTGCCCCATCTGCTAATTCTGCAATTGTTTTAGCAGTTTGACGAAAAGATGCTTCGTCTAATTTAAAAACTTTTTCTAAAGCTTTAAATTCAGAATCCTTTATTAAATTATTTTTAGAGCCATCTTCTAAATCAGATAGAAATAGTTTATAAGCTTTTTCAGTAGGAACTCTTCCTGAAGAAGTATGAGGCTGATAGATAAAACCCTCTTCTTCAAGCTCCATCATTTCATTACGCACAGTAGCAGGAGAAATTTCTAAATTATATTTACTAACCAACATGCCAGAAGAAACCGGCTGAGCATTCTCTATGTACTCACCGACTATCGTCTGTAATATGAATTGTTTCCGCTCTGAAATCATAATCAATAATTTTATAAAAAACTACAATATTTTTTCTTTTAGTATTATAAACAAAATTAGCACTCAAGTCAAGAGAGTGCTAAATTAATATATATTATTTTATTTTTTTCTTTAATATTAAATAAATTACAAGCCTAGTTCTATCTTATATTCTTGATTTATATCATAAATACCGGAAGGCAATAAATCAGAATCGGCATATTTTAGTGAAGCTCTATAATATATCGAATAATACTTAAAGTAATAATTATTTATAAATACATCAGAAATTAAATGTATTGTTCCAGCAAAGGCTAGTGTAATTAAAGCTATCTTTATGTTTCTTTTCTTTCTAAAAATATAAGCAATGACTAATAGGATTGGCAAATATTCCCAAGCATGAAAATATAATCTTATCTGATCACTGACTAAAAATTGTCGGCTTTCAATAAAATGTTGCAAATTAAAATTTAAACCAAATACTAAAAAATATTCGAGCACATGATCTAAATCAATTAAAAAACCACCTAAAACTCCAAAAATCAAACCAATTTTTTCTTTATCAAAAAACCTGCCAATTAAATAACCAGATAAAACTGCTAGGGTAAAGTGTATTAACAGGTGTATAGCTAAGGGCATATATAATTAATTATTATCTACTTGATTCCTTTCTTGAAAATACCATTTTAGTATGTCGTAAGCAATCGGGGCCGCCGTAGTACTGCCCTCACCTCCTTCTTCAAGTAAAATTGCAAAAGCTAGCTCTGGATTATCATAAGGAGCAAAACCAATAAACCAAGCATGCGTATCTTTTACACTGGACCACTGAGCTGTTCCCGTTTTAGCGGCTACTTCAACTGGCAAAGAGTTTAAATATCTTCCAGACCCAATAGTCACTGTCTGTCTCATGCCCTCTCTTACCACGTTCATATTATAAGAATCAATGAAGTTTTCTCGAATTATCTCTGGTTTTACATCCTCAATAACATTATTACTACTATCTAATATTTTTGATACTAACCTTGGTTTATATAGAGTGCCACCATTAGCCAGGGTAGCCGTGTAATTTGCAACTTGCAAAGGAGTCGCTAATACATCTCCTTGTCCGATAGCAAAATGATAAGTATCCCCTATATACCAAGCCTCATTTTTTGTTTCCTCTTTCCATTCTCTCGTTGGTACAAAACCTGAAGCCTCACCACTCATGTCTATTCCCGTCTTTTCACCCAAACCAAACAAATTAGAATACTTAACCAAACCATCAAGACCTAGGCCAATAAAATCTCCATATCCTCCTCCTATATAATAAAAGAATGTATTAACTGAATTAGCTATAGCAGATCTAACATTAGTCATACCATGACCACCAGCACGCCAATCAGGAAAAAACCACTGGCCAATCCAAAGTCCACCATTACTTAAAAAGCTGGTATTTTCAGAAATAACTCCTTCTTGTAAAGCCCCTGCTGCAAAAATTGGCTTAATAGTAGAACCAGAAGGAAACTCTCCAGATACAGCTCGGTTAAATAAGGGTTGATTAGGGTTATTTAACAAGTCCTGATAATTCTCTGTATTAATTCCCGTAGCAAAGTCGTTGTTATTGTAGAAAGGCCAACTTATCATCGTCAATATCTCCCCATTATTAGGATCCATTATAATAATCGAGGCTTTTTCAATCTTATTTTTTTCTAAATGAGCACGAAGAATTTCTTCTGTTTTTTGCTGAAGTTCTAAATCAATTGAAAGTAATAAATTGTGGCCGTCATGAGCTGGTTCTTCATTTATAGCTTTCTTCATTCTCCCTAAAGCATCAACTTCAATGTTCTTTTTGCCAGGAGAACCCTTCAAATCACTTTCCCAAAAATATTCTAATCCAACTTTACCTATATAATCTAAAACGGAATAATTGCTCCCCAATTTATCATATTCTTCCGTATTAATTTTACCAGTATAACCCAATAAATGTGACAGGCTAGTGGAGGTGGCAACTGCTGCCTCATTATTTTCACTTACTAAATATTCACGTCGTATTTTATTACTAACAAAAACACCGGGCCATTTTGATATTTCCAGGTTAAGTTTCATTGCTATTTCATAATCAATATTATCAACTATGAAAAGTGGTTGATATGACTCTAAGGAGCCAATCTTTACGGTTGATAGTAATTCTTTAATTTTATAAAAATACTCATTGTCTTGTTTAAAATTAACTGTCTTCCCGCTAGTTAATTCCATTTTATCCCCCTCAGTATTCTTCTCTAAACCACTAAGCACCATACTTACTTCTCTTATTAAACCATCTCTTTTTAATTCATCGCGAGGCAAATCAATGGGCCTAAGATATAAAACAAAGTTTGCTTTGTTTCTTACTAAAGCATTAAAATTTCTGTCATAAATTATACCTCTTTTTGGCTCAATTACTTCTTGACGTAAGCGATTATCTTCAGAAAGAAGATAATAATATTCACTTTTTATCACTTGGAGCCAGGCCGCTCTAGTGATTAAAATAAAAATAGCTAATATGCCAAATACTAAAAATAGCTTTAACTTAGAAAAATTAAAGCTTCTAGTCACCATTTCTTTACGACTATTATCCGACAAAAATGATTCCTCCACCCAAGCAGATCTATAAAACGAGTCCTTCAGGCGCCCAAAACTAAAGCGCCCCTCCTTAACCGCAAAAGGATCTGAAGATCTCTCTTGAAGAGCCTCAAGTAATTTTTTTGTCCTTTTATTACTGGCCATTACGTAGTTATTATTACATTTTAATATTAACCTTTATGGATTATAAAGGCAAACAAGAAATAAGTTTATTTTTTGTTCATCTAATTTACTATATAATACTAATATACATTAATTATATTAAGTTTAATTTTATGAAAGCACTTCTTATAGAAGACGATAAAGTTATTACTAATTCTCTCATTTCTTTTTTAAAAGAGAAAAACATAATCCTTGACTCAGCAATTGATGGTGGCCTTGGCTTAATGATGGCCCAAACGATAAATTATGACATTATTATTCTTGACTACAATCTACCAACTTTAAATGGTTGGGAAATAACAAAAAAATTAAGAAGTCAAAAAATAAATACACCCATTATTATGGTTACCGTTCGCAGTGAATTAGATGATAAGTTAAAACTACTTGAAGAAGGTGTTGATGATTATTTAACAAAGCCTTTCTCTCTTTGTGAGCTATTAGCAAGAATTAAAGCAGTAACTAGGCGCCCAGCTGAAATAAAAGAAAAATTTTTGAAAGTATCAGATTTAAAGCTCTATCCTGATAAGTTTATAGTTAAAAGGGGAACAAAAAATCTAAAACTGAAAGCAAAAGAGTTTTCCTTACTTGAATACTTAATGATAAATCAAGGAGCCTATGTCTCCAGACAAGATATTATGGAGCATGTGTGGGATGAAAATGCCGATCCTTTTTCCAATACAATTGAAGTGCACATTATGAAATTACGTAAAAAAATAGATGATCAAAAGAATAAGTTCATATACACAATGCCTAATCGTGGCTATAAAATTGACATAGAGGAATAATATATTTTATAAATTACAAAAGGCTATGAAAAAAAGTTATCTAAAAAAACATTTTATTAAATTAATAAAATCTATACTTGTAGCCATTTCGTTAACCATTTTTATCAACCCTAATACACACTGGTGTAATTAATTAATTAATTTGCGCCTCATAAAGCGCTCTTCATGCTAGATGAGCGCTTTTTTATAATTTTTATTTGCTAATAAATTCAATTTATACTTATGCTTTTTATTAATATTTATCGTTATTTTAAAACAAAACTTACGAATTTATGTTTACCACGAAGCGATGATCCAGATATAGTTAGACGTGAATTAATCTTAAACATTCTAATTTGTTTATCAATTGTAGTTTTTGCTATTATCAATGCGATCCGTCTTATAGATATAATAAATAATCCGCAAGATAGAGGTTTACCTCTAATTTATTCTTTAATTATTCTACTCTTTTTTGTCTTTCTGTATTTTCTTTCAAGATACAAAAAAACAAAGATGGCTTCTTGGTTGTTTATAATTATTTATACAATTCCTGTAATCTATTGCTTCTGGTTTTGGGGCGCAGATTTGCCTGCGGCTTTAATATTATTTATACTTATTATTTCTCTTTGTGCAATACTAATAAACTCCTGTACCGCCCTACTTTGTGCTTTAGCCATAAACATATTTCTAATATTTTTAACAGATCTACAACTAAAAGGAGTGATCCCTTTAAAAAATTATTGGCGTAGCGAAAACCATGAAGTATCAGACGCTATAGTCTATTCTCTTCTTATCATGATAATAACAGGTGTTATACTAATATTTGATAAACAAATAAAAAGAGCTTTAAATAAGCTAAAAACGAGTGAACAGGCTCTTAAAAAAGAGAAAGGGATGTTGGAAATTAAAGTAAACGAAAGAACTAAGGCTATACAGGAAATGGAGGCGGATAAAATTAGCCAATTATACCGTTTAGCGGAATTTGGAAGAATTTCATCCGGTATTTTTCATGATTTAATAAATCCCCTGACAGCAATCTCACTAAACCTTGAACAAATAAATAGTCAGGAAGATGTTCGTATTGGTAGGACTAAGGAATGCCTTGTTCGGGCTATAAGAGCCTCTTCTAAAATGGCGGACTTGGTTGGTTCAATAAAAAAATCTATAAAACAAGAAAATGTAAAAAAAATATTTTCCTTTTTTACAGAATGTCAAAATACTCTAAAACTACTGGGTTATCAAGCGAGACAAGCAAATACAGAAATTAATCTATACGGGGATAAAAAAGTATCTTTAAACGGTGATTGTTTAAAATTTAATCAAATAATTACCAACCTGGTCTCAAATAGCATTGATGCTTGCAAATCAAAGGCTACAAACATACAAACAAAAATAAAATTGAAAATAAAAAGAAATAAAAACCTAGCCATAATAAAGGTAACAGACAATGGTGTGGGCATAGAACCTCAAATAATTAATAGAATATTTGAACCATTCTTTACAACCAAGGACAAAAGAGGCTTGGGTCTAGGTCTTTCTTCAACTAAAGCAATTGTAGAGAAGGATTTCAAGGGAAATATTAAAGTGTACTGCAATGAATATAAACAAACAGTATTTGTAGTTAAAATTCCTCTTTTAAAATAATACTCCTTACAATTTAAATATTAAATTTTTAAATCAACTAATATTTTTTAAAAAGATGCTATAATATAGTCATGGAAAAAAAATTATCAATCGTTATCCCTGTCTACAATGAGGAAAAGATGGTGCTAAAATCATTACCCCCTATTTTAAAGTTACCAATAAATAAGGAAGTCATTATTATTGATGATGGCTCAAAGGATACTACAGTTCAACTTCTTCAAGAGCTTCAAAGCAAATATCAATTTAAGCTATTAATCCAGGAAATTAATAAAGGTAAGGGCGCTGCAGTAAGAAAGGGCTTGAAAAATATCAGTGGCGACTTTTTTATTATCTGTGATGCTGATTTAGAATACAATCCAAATGATATTGTCTCTTTATTTAAAGAAATTCAAAATTACGATCAGGCTAAAGAAAAAACCGCCCTATATGGTTCCAGATTTTTGCTGAATAAAAAATTAAGCTTCCATTATCTTGTTAACACTTTTTTAACTAGATTAACCAATCTTTTATTTTCAACCCATCTCAGCGACATGGAAACTTGTTTTAAGCTCATCCCAACAAAAGCACTAAATGAAGTTGAGCTGAAAAGTGATCATTTTGAAATTGAGCCAGAAATAACTGCTCAATTAATAAAAAATGGTTATCAAATAAAAGAAATTCAGATCAGTTATAATAGACGTGGTTACAGTGAAGGTAAAAAAATAAAAGCCAAGGATGGACTAATGGCTATCCAAAAAATAATATCACAAAGATTTAATAGATAAAATTATAATTAAATTAGCGGGGCAATTTTCCCTCTTTTTTTAATCCTTCTATTTGCTGTAAGTAATCTTTAGCTGATGAGTCCCCTTTTCTTAATGCTTTTTTAAAATACTCTTCCGCTTTTACATAATTTTCAAGTTTCCAATAAACAAGCCCCATCTGCCCATATATGCCCGGCATTTTTGGGGAGACCTTTAGTCCTCTATTATAATAATCGAGGGCTTTATTTAAATCCTCACTATTACCCAAAGATGCATACAGGGAGGCAAACGAAAAAATGGCGCGATTATTATAAGGATTAGTTAAAATAATCTTCTGATATATTTCTTTCGCTAAATAATCATAATTAAAAGTATTCGCTAAATTTGCTAAAGAAAATTTAGCGTTTAAACTACTATCACTAGCCAGCAACCTTAATCTATCCCGAAACATCAAATCACTAATTTCATTTTCTTCAATAAATTCTTGAGAGTATTCCCCTCTATTTACCAAAACAACATAGTATCTATCAAAATATACTAGCGCCCAATCTTCATCTTGTAATATAAACTGCATAAAAGTATTTGCCCAAGGAGTTGCGTCGGTATGAGCAAACATTATTGTCTTAAATTTATACTTATCTTCTATCTTCTGCCAAATACTAGGGTTCTCTTGCATCGGCACATATACATCTTTAAAAAATGAAACACTATAGGCTTCTGGCCGATTATCCACAAATACTTTTTCCTGGCCATACAAACCATATATTAAGGCACTCCCCGCATCATAATTGTTAAATATTGGACCTTTTAAATTATTTTCTTTAAAGTAATCAAAAATCGCTAAACTATCCTGACTAAGCCCAAGCCCTGGATCTTTATGCAAAAACATTTGACGATTATTTAAGTCCGTTAGAAGAAAAATAAATGTTAATGACAGTGTAACTATAAAAACAATATTGGCATATATTTTCCATTGAAAATTAGATCTTAAAGATAATTTATCAAAAAATGTCGCAATAAGAGACAAGGCGTGCCCGCCACCTGGAGCAATTAAAACTAAAGCAATAAGGCCAAACAAGGCTAGATTACGCGACATAACTAAGGCCAACACAGATATCATCACTCCTATCAACCAATCTGTCCAAGTTTTTCTTTTAAACAACACATAATTAGCTACCAATGAAAGAATAAGAAGAAATAGTAATAATTTAAAGAAACCAAAATTGTAATTTAACATCAAATCTTTAAGAAAAAAGATACTTTTGTTTTCGGCTATTTGATAACCATATTCTTGTAAAATATTTAAGGGGTACAACAATCCCCTAATATGATTAGGGGTTATAAGACAAGCAAGAAGTAGTGATAGAAATAAATAAATTTCAGATTTAAAAGATAAAAATATTTCTTTAAGCCCTTTTTTATAAAAAATCTTTTTCAAAGAATATTTTTCCAGAATCAAACCAAATAAATAAAAGAAAACCAGGGCTAAGCCAAGAAAAAAATATATATGTATGTTTGCCCAGACTAGAAAAAGGGGAAATAGGATATATAGTCGAGAACGATGAGATAACTTCTTGCTTTCAAGAATTAGCCAAGTGAGACCAAAAAATAGATAACTAAATAGTTCCGGCCTTATCTCCACCCTTTCACTGAGAAGAAATATAACCGGTAGAGATAGTATAGCAGCATAATAAAAATTAGATTTTTTCTTAGATAAAAAGAAAAAAAGAGAAAAAGTGATTAATAAGATTAAAATATTAAATAGAGATAACAACTTAAACCCACCAATTTGATTGATTATATTGTATATAACACCACTTAACCAATGATGATTTACAAAAGGAAAATTTGGTTCAGTATAAGAATAGAAATTAGTAAATAAGACGCTAGGGTCAGAGAATACAATCTGGCCATTTGCTAAATGCCTACCTAAATCACTAGAAGAAAATTCAATTTTTTGGCAAAAAATAACAATAATAAGAGACAGAAGCAGAACAAAAATGACTCCTTTTACTATATCCTCTTTATTTATCTTATTTATTCTCCTAAAAACCCACTCCATAATCACTTACTTAAGTTTTTATTTACTATTTACTATTTACTTTTAGGGGGACAATTTGATTATCCTATTTTTTTGTTATAATAAACCCTCTTCTTACCAACCGCCGCCTCCACCGCCGCCGGCACCTCCACCCACACTGCCACCGCCGCCCATACCAGATGATGAAGGGGAAATATGAGATGAAACACTATTTGAAACTTCATGAATTGCACTTTCAAAATTAGAGAAGTCAGATAGTGCTAAAGCTCCCACCATAAAAGCTGGGGAATAGGTTTGAAAATATTCTTCCCCATATATATCTTTCATCTTCTTTAACCATTCTTTAGTCATGCCAAAGAAAATAGCATATGGTAGCAATTTTTCCATCATACCTTCTTTTTCATAAAATTGAGAGCGATATTTTTCAGCTGTTTCCATATATAACTTGAATCCTGCAATTTTTCTTTTAACTTCCGCACCAGCTAGAGTGAGCCTTCTCATATGAAATCCAAGGAATATGAATACAATACCAGATACAAATAAAAACGAGCCAAAAGATATAATGGTTAAAATAATTCCTACCGCAACCATTAACCACTGACGTCTTGCACAATTTTTATCAATTAAGTTTCTTTCTTTTAGGTCTTTACTTACTTTATAATATAAACTATAAACCTCACTTGAAAATCTTCTTTTAAGTTCACTAAGGCGCACTTCTTCTTTACCTTTAAACAATTTTTTTAAAATAAACTTTTCATGTATATATAAATTAGACTCATCCTTTTCATTTTTAATAAGCCGGTAATCACTTACTGAAAATATCCCTTTTTCTTTTAACTTTTCAATCTTTAAGTACCCATTCACTGCGAGATTGAGAATTGTGGCAGTAAGAACATTGTTATGTAAGCCATTTTCTT